>Ga0335075_10012520_pt1 | contig 12809 bp, 8 predicted proteins | sample Lox_Sample_24_FD_206723 | JGI IMG/M metagenome (GOLD analysis project Ga0335075, IMG submission 206723) | Soil microbial communities from Loxahatchee National Wildlife Refuge, Florida, United States - Lox_Sample_2.4 | ecosystem: Environmental > Terrestrial > Soil > Wetlands | place: USA: Florida... | reverse complement strand
GGCTGTTCTCTACAGTCTGTTGTCGAAGAAGCGGCGTGTGGCGTTTTCATTTGGCTTAGTGAAATCAAGCCTATGGACGCTCCAGCCGCTTCTTTGGTTAATCCCTTTATGAAATATCCGGGCTAGGTGCCTGAGATGGGGCGCAAGTAAGTGCGTCCCTCTTTTATTTCAGGCATCTGAGTTCCCACAAAGACAGTCTTCAAACAGGGCTGATTCGCAACGCGAGCGAACAGCCATGCCAATTTCTTGGAACGAAATCCGTCATAACGCCATCAAATTTTCCGGCGAATGGAAAGGCGCGACCAGTGAAAGCGCCGAGAAGCAGACTTTTTGGAATGAATTCTTTCAGGTCTTCGGCATTAAACGCCGCGTGGTCGCCAGTTTTGAAGAACCTGCCAAACGCATTTCGGGAACTTACGGCTTCATTGATCTGCTGTGGCGCGGCGTGTTGCTCGTCGAACACAAAAGTTTTGGCGAAGACCTCGGCAAAGCGAAAGCGCAGGCATTTAATTACATCCAAGACCTTGCTAACGAAGGCCGTCACGCCGAAATTCCGCGCTATATCATTGTCTCAGATTTCGCCCGCATCGCGCTGCATGACCTTGAGCCGGAGGAACAACGCGATCTGCCGCTCTTCGACAAACGGCGCGGCACCACCATCGAATTCCCGCTCGCCGATTTTCACAAATACATCCATGCCTTCGCCTTTATTCCTGGCTATAAGCAGCACGCCTACAAGGAAGAAGACCCGATCAACATCGAAGCCGCCGAAATTCTCGGCAAGCTTCACGACGCGCTTGAAGCCGGTGGCTACACTGGCCACGACCTCGAACGATTCCTCGTCCGCATCCTTTTCTGCCTCTTTGCCGAAGACACCGGCATTTTCGAACGCGAATCATTTCATTTGTTCGTCGAAAATCGGACTGCCGCTGACGGTTCAGATTTAGGGCAGTGCCTCGCGCATCTGTTTGAAATTCTCAACACGCCGCTGGAAAAACGGCAGAAGAACCTGGATGAAACGCTTGCTGCTTTCCCATACGTCAATGGCGATTTGTTTAATGAGCATCTCGGTTTCGCCGCTTTCAATCGAGACATGCGTAGCGCGTTGCTTGGCTGTTGTGAAAAGGACTGGTCGCGTATCTCGCCTGCTATTTTCGGTTCGCTCTTTCAGTCTATTATGCAACCGAGGGAACGGCGGCAGATTGGCGCGCATTACACCAGTGAACGCGACATTCTGAAAGTCGCCCGATCACTGTTCCTTGATGATTTACGCACAGAGTTTGAAGCACGCAAACAAGATAAATCCACTGGACGCAAAGCGCGACTGGCGGAATTCCATAGGAAAATTTGTGATCTGCGATTTCTCGACCCCGCCTGCGGTTGTGGCAACTTCCTTGTCGTCACTTACCGCGAACTCCGCCACCTCGAACTTGAGACGCTCGAAGAATTGTTGACTGTGGAAGTGAAAGGCCAGCGCCAGTTGCAACGCGAGCTTACCCTCGACGAGGTGAACCGGCTTTCGCAGGTGGACGTGGACCAATTTTACGGCATTGAGATTGAGGAATGGCCGGCTCGCATCGCCGAAGTTGCGCTCTGGCTCATGGATCATCAGATGAACCAGAAAATCTCTGCAGCTTTCGGCCAGCTATATCAGCGTCTCCCTCTTAAGAAGTCGCCCCATATTCATTGTGCGAACGCGCTCCGGCGCGATTGGAAAGAAGTTCTGCCGCCGGACAAATGCAATTATATCCTTGGCAATCCGCCATTCGTGGGTGCGAAATTCCAGACAGACGCACAGCGTGCAGACATGGACGCGGTTGCCGGTGACGTGGGAAATCATGGCCTGCTCGATTTTGTCACCGGCTGGTATTTCAAAGCTGCTGATTACATTCGCGGCACGCGCATCGTTGTCGGCTTCGTCTCGACCAGTTCCATTTCACAAGGTGAACAAGTTGGCACTTTATGGAATTTTCTGTTCCAACATTTTCAGGCGAAGATTCATTTCGCGCATCGCACCTTTGCGTGGGCAAGTGAAGCGCGCGGCAAGGCGCATGTTCACGTTGTCATTATCGGATTTGCTGAATTCGATACAACTAACAAACGCATTTACGACTACGAAACAGAAAAAGCCACGGTCACACCCGCGAAGAATATTAGTCCGTATCTGATTGAAGGGACTGATCTCGCTATCACCAATCGTTCAAAGCCGATTTGCGACGTGCCGGAAATGGGAATCGGCAACAAACCGATTGATGACGGAAATTATTTGTTCACGCCGGAAGAAAAGGCTGCGTTTCTCAAGAAAGAACCGGCGGCGAAGGAATTTTTTCGCCGTTGGATTGGCTCTGAAGAATTCATCAATGGTATCGAGCGTTGGTGTTTGTGGTTGGGCGATTGCCCACCGGATAAATTGCGGGCGATGCCGCACGCAATGGCACGCGTCGAAGCTGTTCGTAAATTCAGGCTGGCCAGCAAAAGCGCACCGACAAGGAAAATCGCAGATGCGCCAACTCGATTTCATGTCGAGAATTTTCCGAAGCGCACATTCCTTGTTGTGCCAGAAGTCAGTTCGGAAAAGCGAAATTACATTCCAATTGGCTTTATGACCCCTGAAATCATTTGCAGCAATCTTGTGAAGATCGTTCCCGACGCCACGCATTTTCATTTTGGCATTTTATCCTCAACGATGCACATGGCTTGGGTGCGACAAGTTTGCGGACGATTGGAGTCGCGCTATCGCTACTCAAACAAACTTGTTTACAACAATTATCCGTGGCCGAATCCGACAGCGGAACAACGCGAGCGTGTGGAAGAAAAAGCGCGGGTAGTGCTGGCTGCGCGCGAGCCACATCTGCCATCGCGCGGCACGGCTACGCTCGCCGACCTTTATGACCCGCTGGCCATGCCGCCAGAATTGCTAGAAGCGCACACAGAACTGGATCGTGCTGTGGAAAAATGCTATCGTCTTGAATCATTCTACTCTGACCGCGAGCGCGTGGAATTTCTTTTTGCGCTCTACGAAAACTTTATTGCTCCACTACTGCCTGTTAAGCCCAAAGCCAAAAACCGTAGGCGACAATCATTTTCGGCAATTCCAAAACCTGCAAATGACGAAAATTTCACGACTCAGCGGCGTGTGCCGCTTTGAGCTTGGCCTTGTGCTGGTGATTGCATAGATTTTCGTCCGCCTCAATGCAAAAATACCAACGCACGACGATATGCCTTCTGTTATTTCTTTGCATCCCCTCGATTTGGGCGACTTCACCCTTCGATGGAGACTGGATTGGCGGTTTCGACCGTCCAGAAAGCCATGTTCTCGTTCAAACGCATTTTCAAACAACAAAGAACGGGACAACCGGAACGATTGACGTGATTGACTTAGGTGATCAGTTTACAGTGGCCTTTGGCGAGCCGCTAGACAGGCTGGAATTGACACAGTCACATATACGTTTCGCGCTGGCCGACAAACCTGGCGCCCATTCCTTAGTGATAGCGCCGCCCAGCCCACTGTCTTTTGATGGGCAAATGACAAATGGCGTGATGACTGGTGTAGTGGAAGACGGCGTGACGAAATTGCCCTTTCGCCTGGATTTGACGGGCAGGATTGACTCTTCGCGATACACAGGTATTTATCAGGCCGGTCCGGAACATTTCATAAGCATAGCTCCATACGATGCTCCATTGTTAGCCTCATTGATTGCTTTTGATATTCAGTCAGGGGAATTTAGATTATTGCTTCCCCGCTCCGGGGTTGATTTTGTATGCGGTTCGGGAGCGAAGATATATCCAGTACAGGCCACCCTTCACTTCACGACCAACCAAACTGGCCGGGTCACAGCCCTGCAATGGAAACCGGAAAACGGTCCGGCAATGGTTGGCACCCGGATAAAAGCGCTGCCAGAGGAGCAAGTTTCATTTACAAACGGGGATGTAATTTTGTCCGGCACCTTGGTGCTGCCCCCCATCAAAGGTCCTCATCCCGCAGTGGTGCTTGTTACAGGATCGGGAGCGAGCGTTCGTAGTGAGCTTCGGCGTGATGCCGATTTTTTTGCGCTGAATGGGGTGGCCGCTCTGATCTATGACAAACGCGGCTGCGGACGCTCGACGGGCGATTGGACGAAATCGGGTTTCGACGACCTTGCCGACGATGCGCTCTCGGGATTGGAACTGCTGAAGAATCGGCCGGACATCAATCCTCATCAAATTGGGCTTTGGGGCGTTAGCCAAGGCGGATGGATTGTCAGTTTGGCCGCTTCCCGTTGCGCAGATGTCGCCTTTATCATCAGCGTTTCTGGCCCCGGTATAACGCCGGAAGCACAGGTGGCTTATTGCGTTGAACATTGGATGAAAGCCGCAGGATATTCCAAAGCCGATGTTAACGAAGCGCACTCCTTAAGCTTGTTGACCGTTCAGTGCAGGGCGACGGACAGGAGTTGGGATGAGTTGGAAGCCGCACGTAAAGCTGCCCAGAAGAAGCCTTGGTATAACGCCTGTCCCTCTTTGGATCGTGATGCACCCGGCGTCAGTAAATTTTGGCAATTGATTTGGAATTATGATCCGGTTCCCGTGCTGCGCGAAGTGCATTGTCCGGTTCTGGCAATCTATGGCGAATTGGACCCACTGGTGCCCCCTCAAAAGAGCGCGGACATTTGGCGAACCGCTTTAATTAATGCCGACAATCACAATGTCGTCATAAAAGTTTTTCCGCACGCGGATCATGAAATATTGAATCCACGAAATATGGCACCGCTGCCTGGCTTTTTTACTCTGCAACGCGATTGGCTTTTGAAATACGTTACGGTTAGGAAATAGGTCGTAGTTTGTACCGCCTTTCTTTACCAAGGCGTGGCTTCAACGGGGCCGCGCCCGTGCGGGCGCGGAAACTTGTCCCTTTTCCCCTGACACAACTACATTACATGCTTCAACAGAGCTACCTTTTTGGGGTAAGCTTTCCAGAATGTTTCTTTCCCCTGACACAACTACATTACATGCTTCAACGGGGCCGCGCCCGTGCGGGCGCGGAAATGCCTCTATGTAACTCTTTCTGCTGCAAGCCCGCAACTCTTTGATTGCGACTGCCTGCACAATTCTGGAAGCATATATGTCGGTGATGTTTGAATGGCTGTTCATTACTGTCTCAGTTTTAATCAGTTACGCGGCGCGAGCGCAGGCGGGGTTTTCCGCATCACCCCGCCTCTCGCGGATTAAATTGTCAAAGAACACCAAAATTCAGAACACAAAACACGGCGCGTCCACCTTCGTATAGGGCAGGCCCATTGCTGTAATTACCCGATCACCTCGGCCTTCAGCCGGGCCAAGTGAAATAAACAATACCTGGTCTTCATCCTGATTGATGATTTTGCCCAAGGCCGCTTCCAATTCAATTTTTTCTGATGGGTTCAAGTCACATTCGAATACTGAAAATTGCAGGTGATCGCCGAAACTACGGCAGGCTTTGAACGTCCGTTTCAATCGTTTGTCATCCGCAATGTCATAGCAAACTAAATAGGTTGTTCTCATGGATTACCTCGTCGTTAAAGGAATGTATTCGGGGATTTCACCAGTCAATGTTTTGGCCAGTAGCCGCGCCTGTAATTCAAGTGCCCGCCGATAGCTAACTTTGTAATCAAATAGCGGATGCGTGATGAGCGAACTCATCCGTTGTTCATACATCTGAAAAAAACGTTTGCGTCCTGGTGCTGTGAGATTCACTGCCTGGCCAGCACGCACAAAATCCTTTTCCGTGACGACGCGATTGTTGATGCAACTCAACACGGTGGATTCGGCAATCAGTGGTCTCATTTCTTCCATTAAATCAAGAGCAAGCGCAGGTCGTCCGAAACGTGGTTGATGGAAGAACCCGATGTAAGGATCAAACCCCACGGCCAGCACCGCCAGTGTGCAATCCTTGCTCAACATGCTGTATGCCAGCGAGAGCATTGCGTTGACCGGGTCAGTGGGCGGACGCCGGTTGCGATTGGTGAAGTTGAAATTAAATGCAAGTTGTTTCGCGTCTTTTATTGGATTGTGTTCCGCCGCCAACTCGTCAGCAATTTTTATCATCCCATTGAATTGCTGGAAATAAAGACTCGCGGCAGCACCTTCAACTCCAAGAAGTTCTTCAATGGAAGCGACGTTTAGCGCATCTTCCGATGCACGTTTGAGTTTCGCTATCGTTGCTTCAGGCGGTTCCAAGTGATTTCGCATGAGCATGGTGCGATGATTGCGGATTTTCCCATGCACAAACTGCTGCGCCAGCGACAAACACTTGGCTTCGTCCCGCGCCAGTCGGAATTGTTCCATGCGCAGAAATACATTTTTCAATGTGTGACCGCGGGTAATACCATAAAACCAGCCGCCCATAGAAAAATAGGTGACGGGGATTTCCATCTCACAGAGCGATTGAACGGCTTGCGTTGAGATTTGAATATTGCCGAACAACGCAACGTGCGAAAGGTCACGCAGGCGCACTTCATCAACGACTTTGTCTTTTTCCTTCACCTGCAACACTTCGTCTTTGCATCCAACTCGAAAACCCTGCGTATTGAGATAAAGAGGCCGGCTGTCGTCACGCGCCGTAATTAGTCGCCGGGGAGGTTCCGGTGATTTCGATTCAGGCGAATCTGATTTTTCCACGAGGTCCGCATCAAGCGATGCTGGCGCTTCCACCAACATCCGTGTTTCATCCGGCAAACATACCGGCGCGAGTGAACAGCGCACGCACTTCGGTGAATTTACCAACGGCGGTGGAATTGGTCCGGTCACGATCCGTCTCGCCTCCGCAATGTTTTGCAGAATCCAGGTTTCCAGTTCAGCCGTAATAGGCAGGCGAACACGCTGCTTGGTGGCGCGGTAATAAATAATGCCTTCGTTGCAGGTGTATCCGTTATCGCGCAGAATCAATGCCTGCAATCCAAGCTGCATTTTGTCCGTATCCCACAATTCGTTGGCTTCTTCACCCTCTTTAGGTGCTCCTGCCTTGTAGTCCACCGGGCAAACTTCGAGCGCGCTGAATAGGTCGTCGTTTCCGCCCGCCTCAGAATTGGCGCGGGCGGCCCGTACTTCAACCAGGTCCATTTTGGCGACAACGCCCAATCGCTCGGAACCCATCTGCACGGAACGAGAATGAATCGTTTCAGGTTCTACGCTCTGCGCTTCGGCATCTTTGCTCGCAGATTCGGTATCTGTTGCCGTTCCTTCCGCTTTCGGCTTCTCGGCTTCCGCTTTCTTCTTGGCTTTTGGCAAAGCACCACTGCCAGAATCAACGCGCTGATGAATTGCGCCACCCCGTAGCGTGTCGGCACTTTCAACAAACACACCCTCAACAAATTCGTAATAGAATAGGCGTTGGCAATAGACGAACTCATTCAGCATCTGGGCGGGAATTGGTTGCGGCTCGGCATCGCCTGGCACTTTACGTTCCGAAATCTCTGACAATTGCGCTGGTTGCGATGGCGAGGCATTCGAGGTTGGCGGCGCAGCAACTTTAGCCGCTGGCTGTGATTCGGGTGGTGCTACGTGCAATACAATTTTGACCGTCTTTGACTCAGTCGCGACGTGGTCGGCATCTCCCCTGGCTGACCGATCTGATCTTGCGGCGCCCGGCGTGAGACCTCTCGATGCTGGTAGCAACTGTTCCGGGGCTTCCTGACGCTCCGCTGGCACTTCGGTGGACGCTGGATTTTGTTCATTCATAAAGACCTTAACCGTGGCAGGAACCGTGCCACCCGATTTCGGGCAGCGGGCCGCGAAAATTGAGGAATGCCGAGCGCGCGGCGTTTAAGGGCAACGCCCAAGACAGTGCGCCGGAATTTCCTCGCTAATTCGGCGTCAGGTCTTGTTCCGAGCAATGCTTCCTCAGCGGCAGTCCATTTAAAGCAAGGATTTACAGCGCGCACACCTTTTTCGTTCCGGCGCGATTTCACCGCCGACAGGGTTGCGCCGATTCGTGCCGCGATTTCTTCGTCAGGCATTGTTCCAAGCAGCGTTTCTTCTTGGCGCGTCCAATGGTGTCGTATTCGGCTTTTGACGGGAATGCCCAGTCCGACGCGCCGCCGTTGGATCGCCGTTTTGGTTCTACCGAACCGGCGGGCAATTTCATCATCCGGGGCAGTTCCCAGGATTCTCTCTTCGGCTGGCGTCCAATTTGGATTGCGCCGAAACAGATCTCCCATGCCCAACAACGAGCGGCGGGCACGCACACCCGACATGGTCCGGTTCGTGCGTTGTGCCACGACCTGATCGGAAAAGCGTCCTAGCAACGCATCTTCGCGTTTTGTCCAGGGACGGCACTTTGTGTCCAGCTTGGGCAGGCCAAGCTCACGTCGTTTGCAAGCGGCGGCATATTCAGAATGTCCAGTGAGCTGCGCGACTTCAACGTCCGGCAGTTTCCCTATCAGATGTAACTCCTCCCTGGTCCAAGGGCGCAACCACGGCCGGATGGAAGGAATGCCAAGTTTCTGCCGCTTGGTCTTGACGGAGCAACAGGTGCGTCGTAGGAGGCGGGCCGCTTCCTCGTCCGGTATTTTGCCAAGCAACCGCATTTCGCTTATGGTCCACTCCCTTCCACCACTGTGACTGCTCGTCCCGCGTCTCCGCTTCGCTGCCGGAGCCAGCCGGTAGGCATGACGTAAAAGCCGCTGCATTTTGCGCGGCGAGAACTTTCGAATTCCAGTGGAATATTCAGGAGGCATGGCTCATGTGGAATTGATAACCGGCATGAACAGGCCGAGACCGAAGTGGCCTGAATGGCCGAGGGCAAACGGTTGTGATGACCGGGAGGTGGTGAATTCAATGCGAAACATTCGTCCTGAAGTTTCGATTACATGACTGCGGCGGCGGCGGCAAAATTCCAAAGCTCGAAGTTGCCTGGAGCCTCCGTTAAGTTGAAGTCCCCCGAGTGTGCCTGGAATGAATGGCTCGTCCGGCGGCTTTAGCCAAGCGTTGCGATAACGCGCGCCGCAAAGATCATTGCGCGTCCAAGTGGGAGGGACATTCTCAGTTGCCGCAGCGAATATAAGCTCATGGATATTCACTATTTCGGCCTCGTTCCGAACTACGCCGGTGAGCTGTAGACTACGCAGAATCTCTCGCTTGATGGAACGAACTTTTCCACCGGACTTTCGACCATGAGCGAGATTCACCGGACAAAAATAGGGCGTGGCGGAGACAAATACGGTAGCATTCCCTTTCCATGGACCGAAATCAGTAGCGTCGCCCAGGAAGACCGGTGTCACAAGCAAATCTGGGCGACCACCGCGCTGCCGAATGCGAAGCAACCGGCGTAGCGCGTCCGCTTCTGAAACCAGAAAACCATCGGGGCAATAGACTGACATGTGTTCTATGAAACCGTCATTGTTCTCGTCACTGGGCCAAAAGAATGCGTGGCCGTGGCCTTTTATGCGCCCTTGCTTGGTGCCGTCCTTCTCGCGTCCGCAGAAGTTACGAGGATGCTCGCCAGAATCCAGATGACCATGCCACGCTAACGCGGCGGCGCGGAACTTGTCGGCAAAAAGTAGCGTGTCGGTCACTCGCGGTAGCACAGCGCGATGGACTGTGGCAGTGTTTAGCGCGAAACGAAACAGTGTGATACGCGGTTCCGCCAACCTTACGCTACGTTGAGGGCGAGAGTTTGGCACTTGGTTGATTGCACGCGGCACGGTGTAGCGAAGCCATCGGCTACCGACCGGACGTTCCAAGCCATCTTTGATGTCTTCACCGGAGGAACGGAGAAGGCAACGGAGGAGAGACACACCCTCTGGTTCTTGAGCTAGATGATTCTTGAACTCGGCAAGTTTTGTCACATTGGGCTTTATCCATTTTCCCGTTTGCTTGCCAGTCCTTTCGTCGGTCTTTGATTCAAAAATTTTGAAGTCACAGTTTGGAAAAATAGCGATTACCTGTTCTCGCAGAGTTGCATTGGGTGGATACTCCGGCGCGAGTTTCCTTTCAATAGTGAAATCCACTTGCTCCCGTCCTTCTGGTTTCTGCTCCCGCTCAAGGCCGACGCAGCACCAATGCGATTGGCCAACTTGAATTGACGGTGGAAATTCCAGATGGGCGGTGCCCTCGCACCATGACTCGGTGCGGCCAAAGTAAGTGACTCGGCGAAGCAACGTTTGCAGGTCAATGAATCGCTCGTCTTCGTTGGTAAAATTCACGTCAGGCCATTCAAAAATGATGGGGGTCTCTTTGCTCACGGTGCTGAAGGAGTCAAATACGGCGGAGCCAGACAGCTTGTTTTTCATGGGCAGAAACTGCCGGGTATGCCCACCGCTGGTGCGGGGTAGCCAGATTTTTGGCGGTGCCGCGAGTGCAGCCAGCAGCTTGCCCAGTCGCGACACGGGAAGCGCATCATCCGGAGCTAGGTCATCGGAAATTGTTTCATCCAAAGGTTCCGGCAACGAAGTCAATCCCGTACCCGCCGCCGCCACTAGCGTCCGCAGCAATCGCCAAGGTGAGGGTGGCCAGTCCACTTTGCCATCACTGTGATGGGCGTGCCAATGGTGCAGATGCGCACGCCCAGTCAGGAAACGGATGGAGATGCAGAGGGACATGGGCTATTGTTCGGGGTTCTCTTTCTTCGACTGCTTCTTGTCACGGTCTTTGAGCTTTTTACGGTGAGCATTCACCGCGTCTTTCACGACTGCGTGCGCCAGGTTGTCCTTTTCGCCTTCGCCATCCGGGATTTTGTCGGGGTTCAGTGTCAACAATTCATTTAGCTCTTCGTAATCGTTGTCTTTGCTTTCCCACATGCCGCGAATCACGAGAGCCGGTTTCTTTTCCGTTTTCCGGTCCTTTCCTTTGCCGCTCTTGAATTCTTGCTCTTGGACCACTTCTACCCTTCCCTCGAATCCCTCGACGCGAATCATCTCAGCGGTCACACCATCTGGCCGCGCTACTATGGTTGGCGGGATCGGTTCGCTCCAAGTTGCAACGGTTACCCGGCGCTGTTTCCATGAATTAGGGTCCTGAATCTTGGGGAAACAGGCATCTTTTGCAGAGGCGAAATCTGCCTTGATGTCTTCAGTGCTTGGCCAAGGCCACATCTTGTCATCAAGAAGAGGCTCGACCCTTAATAATTTGAATTCGCATCCTGAGCGCAACCGCAAGCAGCGGTGTAACAGAGTGTCAATCTTGTAGAGTGACCAGAGAATGAGAAATCTGTTTTGAGGTTCACTTAGATTGTGATTAGCGAGCGTTGACAAGTGAAGGATGAACGAGGCTTGGATGTCTTCCGAAGTGAATTCCTGCTTGGCGAACGGAATGTTGTCTTTCGCAGAAATTTCTCCGCGATAAACCCCACCATAGTTCACCTGATTCGGGTTCGCGGCTTCGATAAAGCCAGAAAGCAGACGAGTCAGCCGGAGACGGCCATCAAGTTCTTCAAGAAATACTCCGTGCAGAATGCAGCCAGGGTCAATATCGAACAGCTTTTGTGCCAAAACCCACGGGCGCACAGGGCGCTGTTTATTGACGGCAAGCTGTTCCGGCTTCTTGAGCCAGTCCTTCATGGTTTCTTGTCCGCCATCTCGTTCGGCACTGAGAACGTAAGGCGATGCAAGGCGGTGAGGTTCGCGAACGGATGATGTGAGAAATGGCTTTAGTTCACCGCTTGCATCCCCATCGAGCACGCGAACATAAGGAATACCTTGGCAGTCCGTGTTGTAGTCATCGCCGGAAAGGCAGGCTTCTTCTAACCAGTTGCCAAGCGCGGCAGCGGTATCGGAGAAAAGTATGTTAACCGTGCGTTGTACTTTTTTGCTTTTGTCTCCGTCCTTCTCTTCTAAGTCGCGCACCCCTTTGTAAAGTGCGGGGCCGAGGTCTGGGAATCCTGTGGGTTGAAAGCGTCCGTTCGTTCCAGGCGCAACCTTGAGTGGAGCGTTGATAAGTAGACGACAGGCACCTGTGAAGGCGCTAAGGTCAATTTTTTGTGTTTGTTTTGTATCGCTCATAATGATGTCAGGCGTTTTGTGATTTGATGGAAAGGGCCGTGAGAACACCGGGCCGGAGAACCGGAATGAGGAGCAGGCCAGCCATGCGCTGGCTGTCCTCGTTGGAGAGTGACCACTCGCCGTTGAAAAAAACAGAATCCGGCACGATGGACGGATAGCCTTTGGCTCGAAGCATCCGGGCGGCGGCTTGCAGGGCTTCGGCACTGCGTCCGGCGAGCAGGAGATTCAACAAACGTAGCGGCGGATTGGGATAAGGTTCCTCGCCTGTGCATGAACGATTGGCTTTCTCTTTTGGGACCGCTGGCAGTCGTCCACCGAGAAAGCAAAGTTTGAGCAGGGCGTAAGCACGCGGGAGCGCAAATGCGGCCTCCTGTTCCTCTGGCGCGAGACCATTAGTGGTATGAAAATTGAGGCGGGCTTTTTCAGCGGCATCAAACCATACGCCCGATTGTGCCAGGTTGGGTGTGACGCCCTGTTTTGCCTGCCATGTTTCAAAATCGGCTTGGTTAGGCTTACTGCCGTAATCCACAAGGGCCAAGGCACGAATCAATTCACTCAGTCGTGCTTCATCCAACCAGCCGCTCCACAACCTCAGCATATCTTGGAAAGATGCTGGGTAAAAGCTTGTGAGCGGCAAGCCTTCGCCTTTACCACGCTGGGCATCCATCAGCCGCCGCCGAAGCACGGCGGCAAGATTGGTAAGTAAGGGAGCGCCCTCCGACCAAACGGCAAAGCGCGACAATTCGTCCCACGCCCAGCCCCTAGCCCGGATATTTCATAAAGGGATTAACCAAAGAAGCGGCTGGAGCGTCCATAGGCTTGATTTCACTAAGCCAAATGAAAACGCCACACGCC
>Ga0335075_10012519_pt1 | contig 12809 bp, 10 predicted proteins | sample Lox_Sample_24_FD_206723 | JGI IMG/M metagenome (GOLD analysis project Ga0335075, IMG submission 206723) | Soil microbial communities from Loxahatchee National Wildlife Refuge, Florida, United States - Lox_Sample_2.4 | ecosystem: Environmental > Terrestrial > Soil > Wetlands | place: USA... | reverse complement strand
CGAGTTCGTCATCCTGGTCGGCCCGTCCGGCTGCGGCAAGTCGACCACGCTCAACATGATCGCCGGCCTGGAGGACATCACCTCGGGAGAGCTGCGCATCGGCGGGCAGGTGGTGAACCAGAAATCGCCCAAGGACCGGGACATCGCGATGGTGTTCCAGAGCTACGCCCTGTACCCGCACATGACCGTGCGGGAGAACATGGGCTTCGCGCTGAAGCTGGCCAAGACCCCGAAGGACGTCATCAACCAGAAGGTCGAGGAGGCGGCCAGGATCCTGGACCTGACCCAGCACCTGGACCGCAGGCCGGCCAACCTGTCCGGCGGCCAGCGGCAGCGGGTCGCGATGGGCCGCGCGATCGTCCGCGACCCGGCCGCGTTCCTGATGGACGAGCCGCTGTCGAACCTGGACGCCAAGCTCCGGGTGCAGACGCGCACCGAGATCTCGCGGCTGCAGCGGCGGCTCGGCACGACCACCGTGTACGTCACGCACGACCAGACCGAGGCCATGACGCTCGGTGACCGGGTCGCGGTCATGCGCACCGGGGTGCTGCAGCAGGTGGCGTCGCCCAAGGAGCTTTACGAGACGCCGGTCAACCTGTTCGTGGCCGGCTTCATCGGGTCACCGTCGATGAACTTCCTGTCCGGCACGCTCGAGGACGGCAAGCTGCGCACCAGCCTGGGCGACTTCGCGCTCAGCGACCGGCTGCGGCGCGAGGTGGAGGCCGAAGGCACGGGGCGCCAGGTCATCGTCGGCGTGCGGCCGGAGAACTTCGAGGACGCGTCGCTGGTGTCGCCGGACAACCGCCCGAACGGGCTCACGTTCCACGCCAGCATCGACGTGCTCGAGTCGCTGGGGTCCGACGTGTTCGTCTACTTCACCCGCGGGCGCGATCAGGGCGTGAACTCCGCCGAGCTGGAGGAGCTGGCTCAGGACGCGGGCCGCGGGGACGTCGGAGGCACCGGCGACACGATCGTGGCCCGGCTCGACGCCGCCACCAAGATCCGCGAGGGTCACGACGCGGAGCTCTGGATCGACGGCCGGCAGATGCACGTGTTCGACCCGGCCTCGGGCCGGAACTTGTCGCTGGCGGTCAGCCGCGAGGGCGACGGGGCCGCCGCGATCCGCGCCGTTTCGCCGGCTTCCGGCACGGCGGCGGAGCAGCCGGCCGCCAGTGACACGGGCCCGGGCCAGCCGGTACCGGGCGGAGCGGGATCGCAGGGCCCGGCGGGGGAGGTTACCTGATCTTCCGCCGCAGCCGCTCGATGACCTCGTCGTTCCAGTCGTGCGTCATGATCAGCCGGTACCGCTCGGCCGCGACCCGCATGTAGGCCTCCGCCTCGGTCCGCGAGCCGATCAAGTCGGCCGTCCGCATCATGCGAACGACCGGGACGTACTCCTCCGCGTACCAGTGCCGCGCGACCTCGGCGCGGTCAAGAAAGCGGCCCTTGTCCTGCATGTAGCGGAACCCCCAGGCCTCCACGGCCTCGCCGAGTTCCGCGTACGACCAGGGGTCGGTCACCGTGATCTTGGCCAGGTCCGCCGCCGGCAGTGGCACCCGGGCGCGGAAGATCCGCTCGTAGCTCTTGACCAGCAGGTCCCGGCGGCCGCGGATGCCCGTGGGCGGCAGCTGGGTCAGCACCTCGGTCACGTAGGCCTCGATCGTGGTGGCGCCGGTGGCCATCGCGATCGAGACCCGGTGGTGGCCGTCGATCACGAAATGCAGGCCGCCGACGCGGTACACCTCGATCGGCGGGATCGGCTCGCCGCGCCGCTGGGCGAGCGCGAGCCGCTCCCATCGCTCGCGCACCCGCCCGCTGGTGGGCCGGAACCGGCGGTCGAAGTCACGGCTGGAGTCCACGGTGCCGACGATGGTGTCTAGCTTGATGGTCTGCAGGCCGAGCCGCCGCTCGCCGCGCATGCCCAGGGCGGCGACGACCTCGTCGAACGGCAGGACGACGTTGACGTCGTCCGGCGCCCGGCGCAGCCGCTGGGCGAGCCGGGAAAGCACCTGGCGGCGCCGGACGCGCAGGAAGTCGTTCTCGACGTCGGCCCGGGGAAAGCCGGTATCAGCGGGCATGGCGGTAGCCCGTACGCACTTCGGTCAGGCCGAGTCCAGGCGCGATATCGAACAGGTGCCAGCCGGTCACGTTGCAGATCACCGTGGACCGCAGCCGTCTGGGCTTGGTGTGCTCGCCACCGGAATACGAGGGATGCACGTGCCCATGCAGCATCACCGTGGGACGCAACGCGTCGATCAGCCCATGCAGCGCGGAGAACCCGCGGTGCGGCGGGTCGTCGCCATCTCCCGCGCCGCGCGGCGGAGCATGGGTGAGTAGCACGTCGACCCCCCGCCCGTCGCGCTCCTTGCGCCACCGGGCCGCCGCCCGCAGCGCGACGGCGCGGCGGGCCTGCTGCCGGTCGGTGTACTGGTTGGCGCCCTCGCGGTAGCGCAGGCACCCGCCCAGCCCGGCCAGCCGGAGGCCGGCCGCGTCGACGACGTGCCCGTCGGCGTTCATCGCGCCGTCTGGCCAGGGAGGCCGGGCCGGCATTCCGGCCCGCAGCGTGAGGCCTGTGCGGGACGACCGGTAGCCGGAAAGGTCCGGGTCATGGTTGCCGGGTACGAACACCAGCGGCACGTCGAGCGCGTTCATCAGCGATCCGAGGTACTCGAACGGCAGATCGCCACAGGCCAGGATCAGGTCCGCATCGCAGACCGGGCCCGGGTCAGCCGCGATCGCCTCGTCGACCAGGTCGGACACGGCCAGTACGCGGACCACGACCGGCACGCCAGCCGCCCCGGACCCGGCACGACCCGCCATTCAGTGCACGGCCGTTTCCCGCACATCAAGGCCGCGCTGGCGCAGCGCCGCCTCCACCCGGTAGATCTCGGCCTGCGGGACGCTGTCGCCGTCCGGCGGCGTGACCTCGAGCCGCTCGCAGGCCGCGGTCAGCGCGTCCAGGTAGGCGCCGCGCAGCGCCTGGACGCGGTGGTGCTTGGCGGTCAGGCCAGCCCTGGTCTCGGTATCCTCGAGTTCCGCGCGCAAACGGCGCAGGTCGGCCTCGAGCCGCTCCATCGGCCGGGGCGGCGGTGCCTTGTACCGCGATTCGCTCAGCCAGTGGGCCGCGCGCCACGCGCCGATCAAGGCGTACCCCGCCACGGGCATCAGCACGGCGGCGAAGACCAGCTCGAGAACCGGCGTCACCCGTCCAGTGTCGGCCGGGCCGAACGGGAAAAGCAAGCGGCCGGCGTAGGCTGAAACGCCGGTCTGCCCGCCATCCATGCGAAGGAGACGCCTGCCGATGGACGAGAACACAGGCGAGCAGCGGTGGTGGCACGGCGCCGTTCTCTATCAGCTGTACGTACGGTCATGGCTGGACACCAACGGCGACGGCTATGGCGACCTGGCCGGTGTCATCGAGCGGCTTGACTACCTGTCCTGGCTGGGTGTGGACGGCGTCTGGCTGTCGCCGACGATGCCGTCCCCGGACCAGGACTGGGGTTACGACGTCTCCGACTACCTGGGCGTGCATCCCGAACTGGGCACGCTGGAGGATCTCGACCGCCTCATCGCCGAGGCCGGCGCGCGCGGCCTGCGGGTGCTGCTCGACCTGGTGCCCAATCACACCAGCACCGCTCATCCCTGGTTCGTCGACGCCGCGCGCGGCCGGGACGCTGAGCACCGTGACTATTACGTGTGGGCCGATCCGGCGCCGGGTGGCGGCCCGCCGAACAACTGGCTCGACGCCACCGGGCATACCGCGTGGGCCTGGCACGAGCCAACCGGCCAGTTTTACCTGCATCTGTTCCTGGACAGCCAGGCCGACCTGAACTGGTACGAGCCCGCGGTGCACGAGGAGTTCCGCGACATCGTCCGGTTCTGGTTCGACCGCGGGGTCGCCGGGTTCCGGATCGACGTGGCCCAGGGCCTGTACAAGGACGCGGAACTGCGCGACAACCCCCCGGCGTCCGATTCGGGCCCGCTCGGGGGCCGGTTCGGCCAGGAGATGACGTACACCGCGAACCGGCCGGAGTCCCACGGTGTCTTCCGGGACTGGCGCAAGATCGCCGAGAGTTACCAGCCGCCGCGGCTGCTGCTCGGCGAGACCTGGGTCGGCGATCTCGGCCAGCTCGCCGGCTTCTACGGGCACGACGACGAGCTGCAGCTCGCGTTCAACTTCCCGTTCGTGTTCGCGCGGCTGGCGGCGCCGGACCTGTCCAGCGTCGTCGGGGCCACGCTGACCAGGCTGCCCGCCGGGGCCTGCCCGGTGTGGACGGCTTCCAACCACGACGTCGGCCGGTTCCCGACCCGCTGGTGCGGGGGAGACGAGCGCAAGATCAGGCTGGCGCTGCTGGTGCTGGCCACCCTGCCCGGCACGACCGTTCTCTATTACGGCGACGAGATCGGGATGACCGACGTCGACGTCCCGCCCGAGCTGCGGCGGGACCACATGTCGCGGCAGGGAGCCAGCCGGGACCGGGGCAGGACGCCGATGCAGTGGGACGCCTCGGCATCGGCCGGCTTCACCGCCGATGGGGTGACGCCGTGGCTGCCGGTCGGTGACGCCGCCGCCACCAACGTCGCCGACCAGCGCGATGATCCCGCTTCGGTGCTGCGGTTCTGCCGCAGCCTGCTCGCCCTGCGCCGGGCCGAGCTCGGCGGCATGATCGCTCCCTGCGAGATGCTGGCCGCGCCCGAGGGCCAGTGGGCCTACCGCGTCGGCGGCCTGGTGGTCGCGGCCAACCTCTCCGGTGAGCCCACCGCCTGGCCCGCCGAGGCCGGCGAGGTCCTGCTCACCACCGCCGGGGAACCGCCGCGCGTCGGCCGGCCACTCGGCCCATGGGAAGGCGTCATAGCCAGAACGGGACGCCCGGTGGCCGGTCCGGCCACCGCCGGCTAGGCCGGGCCGACCAGCTTGGCGCGCAGCGCCTCGACGTCGCCCGGGCCGAATCCATGCTCGGAGAGCCACTGCAGCACCCCGCCGTACCGCGCGTCGAGCTGCTCAAGGAATGCCACCATGGTCTGTGCCCGGGGCTTGTCGTCCTCGACGGCGTTGGGCCTGCTGTTGATGTCATCCGCGTACGTGCTCGAGCTGCGCAGCCGGTCCAGGATCGCCTCGATCCGCTCGCCGGTCGCCACGTAGTCGGCCACGATGGCATCGGGCCGTACGCCAACGGCCCTGAGGGCCAGCGCGACCACCACGCCGGTCCGGTCCTTGCCCGCGGCGCAGTGCACCAGTGCCGCGCCGGGCGCCTGCCCGATGCTGCGCAGCGCCGCGACCACCTGCTCAGGCCGGTCCTCCAGGTAGCCGAGGTAGTAGCCCACCCGGACGTCGTCGGTGTAGCGGGACCGCGCCTCGTCTCGCCGGCTGACCAGCGCGGCCGCGGCCACATCGGTGGCGGAGCCGATTTCCGGCAGCACCGAGCGGTACGCGTGGGTGACCGACTCGACCCGGGTCAGCGGCCCCGGCCCCTCGGCCTTGACCTCGGTTGGACTGCGCAGGTCGACGACGGTCGTCAGGCCGATGTCGTCGACCAGCAGCTTGACGTCAGCGGCCGAAAGGTCCTGCAGGTTGTCACCGCGCAGCAGGCGGCCGCCCAGGGTGGCCCGGCCGTCGTCGGTGGCCAGCCCGCCGAGGTCACGGACGTTGACGGCTCCATCGAGCTCGATCCATCGCACCCGTTCATCCTCGCTGCCGGGCCGGTGCGGGCCAACAGCAGCCCCGGGCTTTTCAGGATCTGTCCGCTCTGGGGTTGCTCATGGTTCACCGGTGTGGCGGTCACAGCGCCCAGCGGGGGAGCGGGCCGGGCCGCGCGGCTGCACCCGGCCGGGATGGCTGCGCCCGGCCCGGCGGCTACTCTTGGCAGGTGCTCACCAGGATCGATCTGCGCGGCGAGGCCGCGGCCAGCCTCGGCCGGCAGCGGCTGGCCGGGGTGCTGCCGCGGGCCCAGCTCGATGTCGAGGCCGCGCTGGACGCGGTGCGGCCGGTCTGCGAGGACGTGCGGCTGCGCGGCGCCGCAGCGGTGCGGGACCAGACCAGGCGGTTCGACGGTGTGGACCTGGCCAGCACCAGGGTCCCGCAACAGGCGCTGGCCGATGCGCTCGCCGAGCTCAGCCCGGATGTCCGGGCGGCACTGCAGGAGGCGGCGCGGCGGGCGCGGCTGGTGCACGAGGCGCAGCGTCCGGCCGACCCGGTCACCGTCGTTGCCGAAGGAGCGACCGTCACCGAGCGCTATGTGCCGGTGGACCGCGCCGGTGTGTACGTGCCGGGCGGCCTGGTCGCCTACCCGTCCTCCGTGGTGATGAACGTGATCCCGGCTCAGGTCGCGGGCGTGGCCGAGATCGCGGTGGCCTCGCCGCCGCGTCCCGACCGCGGCGGCCTGCCCCACCCCGCGGTGCTGGCGGCGTGCGCGCTGCTCGGGGTGACCGAGGTGCACGCGGCCGGCGGCGCGCAGGCGATCGCCATGCTCGGCTACGGGACAGCGGACTGCGCGCCCGTGGACATCGTCAGCGGGCCGGGCAACGTCTACGTGGCCGCGGCCAAGCGGCTGCTGCTCGGCCAGGTCGGGACCGACGCGGAGGCCGGGCCGACCGAGATCGCGGTCATCGCCGATGGGTCAGCCGACGCGGCGCTGGTCGCCGCGGACCTGGTCGCCCAGGCTGAGCACGACCCGCTGGCCGCCTGCCTGCTGATCACCGACGATCCCGGCCTGGCCGACCGCGTCGACGGTGAGCTGGCCGGTATTCTGCCCGCGGCGCGGCACCGGGAGCGGATCGAGGCGGCCCTGGCCGGCCAGTCGGCTTGCGTGCTGGTGGACGACGTCGACGCGGCGCTGGCGGTCGCCGACGTGTGGGCCCCGGAGCACCTGGAAATCCAGGCCGAACGGGCCAGCGAGCTGGCCTGGCGGGTCCGTAACGCGGGCGCGGTATTCGTCGGGCCCTACGCGCCGGTGTCGCTCGGGGACTACCTGGCCGGCTCCAATCACGTGCTGCCGACCGGAGGGACCGCCCGGCATTCGGGCGGCCTGTCGGTGCTCACCTTCCTGCGCGGCGTCCACGTCGTGGAGTACTCCGCCGAGGCGCTCGCCGCGGTCGCCCCGCACATCGACGCGCTTGGCGGAGCCGAGGATCTGGCCGCTCACGTGAACGCGGTCCGGGCCAGGATGAGATGTCACCGATAGTTAGCCGCGTCGTCATCGCGTAGCTGCCGTTTCTGGCCCTCGCCTGTTGCACCGTGTGAGCGTGAGGATCGCGATCATCACCGAGTCATTCCCGCCCGACGTCAACGGCGTCGCTCACTGCGTCCTGCGAGTAGCCGAACACCTGGTCCGGCGAGGTCACCAGCCTGTGGTGATCGCACCCCGGCCACCAGGACGGCTGCCCCGGCCCGATCACGACGTGCCCTACCCGGTGGTACGTGTGCGATCGCTGCCGATGCCCGGTTATCCCGGCTTCCGGATCGCCAGGGCAGGCTCCAGCCTGCGCGAAGCGCTCACCAGCCACCGGACCGAACTCGTGCACCTGGCCAGCCCGTTCGTCCTGGGCGGCAGCGGCGCCGCGGCGGCCGCCCGGCTGCGGCTGCCCGTGGTCGCGGTCTACCAGACCGATGTGCCCGCCTATGCCCGCGCCTACCGGCTCGGGCCGGTCAGCCAGGGCGTCGCCTGGCGCCGCCTGCGCAAAATACACAACGCCGCCGACCGCACGCTCGCCCCGTCCACCGCGGCCGCCGCCAGCCTGCACGCCCGCGGCATCCACCGGGTCTGGCTGTGGGGCCGGGGCGTGGACACAACCCGGTTCGACCCGGCCAAGCGCAGCGACGCGCTGCGCGCCGAGTACGCGCCAGACGGCCAAGTGCTGGTCGGCTACGTGGGCCGGCTGGCCCCGGAGAAGCGTGTCGAGCTGCTCGAACAGGTGGCGACGCTGCCCGGGGTGCGGCTGGTGATCGTCGGCTCGGGGCCGACCGAGGCCGCAGCCCGCCGGGCCATGCCCGGTGCCGTCTTCCTAGGCCAGCGCCAGGGGGAGGAGCTGGCCAGCATCTACGCAAGCCTGGACGTGTTCGTGCACAGCGGGCCGCACGAGACGTTCGGGCAGACCCTCCAGGAGGCCGCTGCGAGTGGCCTGCCGGTGGTCGCGCCCGCGGCCGGCGGCCCGATCGACCTGGTCAGCGATGGCGTCACCGGGCTCCTGGTGCCGCCGGGCGACCCCGAAGCGCTGGCCGGCGCGGTCGCCCGGCTGGCCGCTGATCCTGGCCTGCGCGACCGGCAGGGCCGCGCGGCCAGGCAACGGGTGCTCGGCCGGACCTGGCCGGCCCTGGGCGACGAGCTGATCGGTCACTACGAGGCGATCCTGCAGACCGTGAGCCCGATCGAGGTGTCAGCATGACGACATTCACAGCCCTGGGCGACTCGATCACCCTGGGCATCGGCGACCCGGTGCGCCAGGAGGGTGACCGGCGTCGCGGCGGCCTGAGCCAGGGCCGGGCCTGGCGCGGCTGGGCCGCACTGCTCGCGGGTGGACTGGCCGAGCCGCAACTGCACATCCTCGCGTCGTGCGGGGCGCGGGTCACCGATGTCGAGCATGACCAGCTCCCGGCTGCGCTGCAGATGCGCCCGGACATCGCCAGCTTTGTCGTCGGGGTCAACGACACGCTCCGGGCCAACTTCGACATCGGCCAGGTCGCCACCTCGGCCGCGCACACGGTGGGCGCGCTGCGCGCCGCGGGTGCCGAGGTGCTGACCATGCGGCTGCCCGACCCGGGCCAGATGCTCGGCCTGCCCGGCGCCATGGCCCGGCCGCTGGCCCGCCGGATGCAGCAGGTGAACGCGGTGATGGACCGCCTGGCGGAGCGTTTCGGCACCCTGCACTATGACGCCGCTGAAGACGAAGAGGCCCGCGATCCGCGGATGTGGGCCGTCGACCGGCTGCACCCGAGCGAGCGCGGCCACCGGCTGATCGCGTGCCGTTTCCACGACCAGCTCACCGCGGCGGGCCTGGCCACCGGGCCCCGGCCCGATCCCGAGCCGTCCAGCCCGCCACCGAGCCGCCTGGCCGAGATCGGCTGGCTGGCCACCAAGGGGACCGCCTGGGTGCTGCGCCGGTCCACCGATCTGGTGCCCGGCCTGCTCGTGCTGACGATCAAGGAGCGCTGGTCGGGCGAGCAGTCCGGCGAGGAATCGCCTAGCGCCACCATGGAACGCGTCGCAGTTGTGCAACGTGCTCGGCAGGCGCGATGATGTCGTGCGCGTGAGATCCGAGCTCCCGCAGGTGCTCGCGGACCCAGAACGCATGCGGTCGGTTCCGCACCAGCGCGGCTTCGCCGCCTTCCACGCCATCCGGGCCGCCCACGCCGACGCCACCCACGCCGACGCCACCCAGGCCGCCGTCCGCGCCAGCGCCGTCCGCGCCGTCTGGCCCGGTAACGGCGAGGAGCGCCGGGACGGCCAGCGGCGTCTGTTCATCGTGGCCCGGGGGCCCGACCCGGGTCGCTACCCGCTGGTAGAACTCGGCCAGGTCCGCGGCTAGCCCGCGCAGCGCCCGCACCGGATCGGGGTGACCGTCCGCGCTCAGCGGCGGGCAGTGGGCGCGCAGGCCGGCCAGCGAATTCGCGGTGAGGCGCAGCCGTATTGTCGCCATGACCAGGCTCCATAGGTCGTGCTTGGACGCCCGCTTGGTCCCCTGCTCGGCCAGGAACAGCCGAAGCGCATCGTCCAGGCGGTTCGAGGCCGCGACCGACGCGACCGCCGTGTCCGGTGCTTCCTGGCGCAGGCCCAGGGACCAGTCCACCGCCTGGGTCAGGTACGCCGCGCCGCAGCGGAAGGCGTCGGCCAGGTCGTCGCCAACCGCGGCCGAGGCGCCGCGCGGCCAGAACAGCACCCCGATCACCAGGCTCACCGCGCAGCCGATGAGGACGTCCTGCACCCGGACCAGGCCGACCTTCCAGCCGGTCGGGACCAGCAGGTTGAACAGCACGATCACGGTGACCGTGAAGGCCGCCTGGCCCACCGCGAACGGCGCCGTGCCTGGCGCGTAAGCCGCCACCAGGACCGCGATGGGCAGCGCAATCCACAACGCGTCCGGCCCGGTCCCGATGGCCAGCACCAGCGCGGCGCCGACCGCGACGCCCAGGACGGTGCCAGCCAGCGCCCGCAGCACCGTCGCGCCCGTGGCCGCCGCGTTGGTGCGCAGCACCGAGAGGGTGCCGAGTACCACCCAGAAGCCGTGCTGCACACCGCTCATGTCGGCAATGGCTACCGCGGCGGCCAGCGCCACCGCGCCGCGAGCGCTGCTGCGGAACCAGACCGAGCGGATGCTAGCGTGCCGTGCGGCGAGGCGGGCCGCGCCGGCCAGGCCGGCCAGCCTGCCTCCGGCCAGCGTGCCGTCCTGGTCCTGGCCGTACCAGGCCCGGCGCTGGGCGGCGACGGTGTCGGGGTCGGCCCGCCGGGTGGCGATCATGGCGTCCGCGACGGCGTTACGCGCCGCCACGGCGATCGCCTGCGCGTGGACCGCGTGCTCGGCCGCGGCCCGGACGCTGGCCGCGTCGCCGGAAAGCTCGTGCTGACTCGCGGAGCTGGCGTCCCGGGCCCGTTCCAGCCGTTCGATGTCGCGCGCAATGTCCTCGGCCGGCACGTCCTGGTCGCTGAGCAGGAAGGCCACGTTCGCGAGCATCTGGGCGGCCGCGCCGAGCAGCTCGCGGTCGGCCGGCGCCGCCTGCCGCACATCCACGTGCCCGTCCAGGGCGTCGGCGGTCAGCGAGGTGACCCACTCGAGCACCTCGGTGATGTTGGCCAGGCCCTGATCGGCGGTGGCCAGCCCGGTCGGCCGGTACGGCGTGGCGGCGAACAGCTCCATGAGCTCCTGCTTGGCCGCGACGGCCGCGTCCCGGCCGGCCGGTGTGGCCTCGCCGCGCCGGGCCGCTTCGAGGTGGCTGGCTAGCGCGGTGGCCAGGGCGGCCGCGGCCGCGCGGAGCCTGTCTCCCGGCGAGCGCGGCGACAGCAGCAGGACCGCCGCCGTGCCAGCCACCGAAGCCAGCCACCAGCCCGCCAGCCGCGACGGGACATCGGAAATCGTGCCGGGGGAGGCGACGGGCAGCACGTAGGCCAGCAGGGCGGCCGTGACGCCGGAGGCGGCGTTGGGCCCCGCCACCCCGGCGAAGAAGAGGGCGAAGGCCACCGGGATGGTCACGATGGCGGCCAGCCAGGTGGTCCCGTGGACCGCCGTCCCGATGATCAGCACCGCGCTGCCGACCAGGGCGAGCCCGAGGTGCGCGATCGCCTTGTCCCGCCTGGTTCCGCCGAACGAGGCCAGGACCAGCGTGGCGAAGCTCCCGAACGCGGCGAACGTGGCCATCTGCAGGTCGCCGATGACCTTGAACGTCAGCGCGAACAGGGCGGGCATGACGATCGTCGCGCGCAGCGCCCGCATCGCGGCCGGGGTGGACCACGTCACCCGCCAGGCGGGAGGGCCGGAGACTCCGCCGGACGAGGGATGGGGGAGTCTGGTGCGCAGCCGCCTGGTGGCTGGCGCTGCAAGCGCGGAGTCGGGCACGTAACAAAGCGTACAAACCCGCGTGGCCAGCGTGAGTGCTCGCGGCGTGGCACGTGGTGCGGCAGCCAGCCGGTTGCGCGGCCGCCAGCCGCTCCCGTGCTGACGGGCATCGCGGGGCGGCCCGGGGCGGTCCGCGCCGTCCGGGCCCGGGACCAGGCCCGTTAGGCTTGGCGCGTGACAACCGGCCAGGTCCTGCCGCTGCGGGACGACCTCGCGGGCCGCGCACCATACGGAGCGCCGCAGCTCGATGCCCCAGTCCGGCTCAATACCAACGAGAACCCGTACCCGCCGTCACCGGCGCTGGTGCGCGCGGTCGCCGCCGCGGTGGCCGAGGCGGCGGGAACGCTCAACCGGTACCCAGACCGGGATGCCACCGGGTTGCGCGATGACCTGGGCGCCTATCTGGGGCACGGGCTGACCAGGGAGAACGTCTGGGCGGCCAACGGCTCCAACGAGATCATCCAGCAGCTCCTGCAGGTCTTCGGCGGGCCGGGACGCACGGCGGTCGGCTTCGAGCCGTCGTACTCGATGCATCCCATCGTCGCACAGACCACCGGCACCCGCTGGGTGCCCGGGGCCAGGGACGCTGGGTTCGGGCTCGATGCGGACCGCGCCGTGGCCGTCGTCCGCGAGGTACAGCCGGACGTGGTGTTCCTTACCTCGCCGAACAACCCGACCGGGACGGTTCTGCCGCTGGCCACGATCGAGGCGGTCTGCGCCGAGGCGCCCGGCATGATCGTGGTCGACGAGGCCTACGCGGAGTTCGCCCGCGACCAGAGCTACAGCGCGCTCGACCTGCTGCCCGCCTACGAGCGCTTGGTCGTGATCAGGACGATGTCCAAGGCGTTCGCGCTGGCCGGAGCCAGGCTCGGCTACCTGGCCGCCGCGCCGGCGGTGACGGCGGCGGTGCAGATCGTGCGGCTGCCCTACCACCTGTCCGCGGTCACCCAGGCGGTCGCCCGGGTGGCGCTCGGGCACGCGGACGAGCTGCTGGCCACGGTCGGCGACATTTGCGTTGAACGGGACGCCCTCGTGGAATGGGTGCGGCGCCGCGGCCTGGTCGCGGCCGACTCCGACACCAACTTCGTGCTGTTCGGCACGTTTCCCGATCGCCACGCGATATGGCAGGGCCTGCTGGACCGCGGGGTGCTGATCCGCGAGGTCGGACCGCCGGACTGGCTCCGGGTGAGCATCGGCACGCCCGCGGAAATGGCCGCGTTCCGCAAGGCGCTCGACGAGGTACTCGCCGATGGCTAACCGCACCG
>Ga0335075_10012518_pt1 | contig 12811 bp, 12 predicted proteins | sample Lox_Sample_24_FD_206723 | JGI IMG/M metagenome (GOLD analysis project Ga0335075, IMG submission 206723) | Soil microbial communities from Loxahatchee National Wildlife Refuge, Florida, United States - Lox_Sample_2.4 | ecosystem: Environmental > Terrestrial > Soil > Wetlands | place: USA... | reverse complement strand
ATCCAGATAGCGCTTTTCATTCCAGCTGGATACAGCACTCGACAAAGAAACTCAAGGTGTTCATGAAATGAAACGTGCGTCCACAGACGTTGGTAAACCGTCCATTCACTGACGCTGACTCAGGCGTCAAAAGCCGCGTCGTCACCAATTCGACGCCACATCTGAGTCAACTTTAGAGTTCCGCCGTTTATCCAAACACTCCATGAAGGAACCACCGGTGCGGCGGCTCGCGCTCACGAAACACCCACAAGCGCGCCCCGCGAACATCGACCGCAGCGTAGTAGTCACGCGCGATCTCCCCGCCATCCCACCACCCCGTCTCGATCCGCTCCGGCTCTCCCAGCAACCGCAAAGCCCCCCGCCGCCGCGGCAGCCCGTCGCGCTCGTTGAGCAAGCGCGGAACCGGCAACAACCACAAAGGACGGCGGCCAAAAGGCCACGAGCTTCCAATTTCAGAGCGGATTGCAAAATGATCCTGGCCGGAAGCTGATCGCCAGGATGGCGATCCGCTAGCCTCCATGGACGGATTCACGGCGTTCCGGCCAGGATCATTTTGCAAGCCGCTCTGAATCGCCGACGTAGCCATAGTCATCACAGGCTCCCTGACCCGCCACGCCGCTTCCGGCCGATGATCCTCAACACCCCGAAGGCCATACACCGCCTCCGCCCCCAGCCGCACCCGCAGCCGCTCGATGAGCTCAGGCGCCTGCGCCGCAACGCCGCCGCCATGCTCTCCAGGCTGCCAGAGCCTTCCCGAGCCCAGTACTCGCGCCACCAGCGCCCCCGAGCGCAGCTCACAAGCACGCACCGGCTCCGGCAGGACGAGCGCGCTCAGGCGCTCCCCGAGCAGCGCGGCAAGCTGCGCCGGATCCGCAAGCGGCGCGGCGAGCCGCAGCACGCAGCGGGTCGGCGGCACGGCGCGATGCCGCAGGCGGCACTCGAGCGCCAACACCCCGCACTGGCGCGCCTGCAGGAATTCACCGAGCTCCCCGAGCAACGGCTCGAGCACCGCCAGCAGCGCCGTGTGACTTTCCAACTCATAGAGCAGCTCCCGGCGGCGGCGGAAGCGCGCACGCACCTCGAAGCGCTCCTTGAGATCGCTCGCGCGGCCCGTCAGCCGGTCGAGTGCTTGCCGCTGCGCGGTGCCGAAGCGCCGCGCGAAGCCCGCGCGCGGCAGCCGCAGCGCCTCACCGATGGTCCGTACACCGATGCGCGCGAGGCGGTCCACCGTGTCCTGCGGCCATCGCAATGTCGCGAGCGGCAGAGGCGAGAGCTTGCCGACGAGCTGCGCCGGGTCCGTGATGACCAGCGGCGAGCCGGATGCGGCGATCAGCGAGTCAGGGACACCGAGCTTCCGGCCGGCGCGCGCCAGAGCCAACGCGGCAAGGGGTGTGGGCGCCAACGCCAGCATGCAGGGCATCTTGAGACGCGAGCACTCGCCCGCCATTTCCCGACTCAACCCTGCCACGCCACCGAAAAGATGCAGGCTTCCCTTCACCTCGAGCAGCAGGCCGTCAGGCGGCTCGAGACTGACGCGGGGCGTGAGGCGTTGCGCCCGCGCGCCCAGACGCTCCAGGTCCTGTTGGGCAATTGGAGAAGGCGACGCCGCCAGGTGCACGGCCAACCACAGCTCCGCGGGAGCCAGCGCCGCCGCATCGGCGCGACCAACGATCGGACGGAGTAGATCACCGGGCCGGGGTGGTGAAGGCGCCTGCCGCGGTGCCGGTGCGGCCGCACTCTCCGCAAAAGGAAGATCGAGGGCTCTGCGGTGTCGCATGGCGCCTCACCGGAAGGAGAGCTCGATCGTGCCCCGCGCCCCGCCCCGACTCTTGAGCAGCGTGACCCGCGTCCCCGCGGCAGCAGGCTCCACGGCAACCCGCAAAGCCGCCGGCGAGGAGTCTCGCGCCGCTTCCTTCGGCCGGAACAACACTCCCAGGGTGGCGCCCTGCTCCGCCGCAAGGTGCAGGCGACGGATCTGCCGCGGCAGCGCGCGGCGCAGCCAGGCCATTGCGATATCACAGGCACCGGAGCGAAGCGTCTGCTCGAAGGCCCAGAGCGCGGAGCTTCCTTCACTCCTGCCGGATTTCGCCGCGCCGGACTTCGCGCCGGACTTCCGCTCGCTGCGGTCGCTGCGATCACTCTTTTGAGCCTGCACCACGAGCACGCGCTCCACCGCCAGACCGAACTGGGCGAGTGCCGGCGCGAAAGGCTCCAGGGGCGGCGCCACCCAGGCGCACCAGCGCGCCTCCGGGCGCCGCGTCACGGCAGCAAGAGCCGGTAATAGGAGCGACAGCTCCCCCGCCCCGAAGCAGGCCGGGAGGATCTCGATCAGCCCGGCGTGCGGCCAGCCTCCGCCGGGTAAACCCTCATCGAGAGCCGCAAATCCGGTCGGCAACGTCCTCGTTCGCGCGGCGCTGCGCCCCCGCCAGATGGCGGGATGCTCGAGAAGTCGGGAGAGATCCCGGGACATGGCAGGGCCTGGGCATTTACATCAGTCCGTGGGTCTTCCCGCGGCGCAGCACGCCGACCACGATGCCCTCGATGAGCAGCGGCTGCTCCTTGAGGTCCACCTTGATCGGCTCGAAGTCGCTGTTCTCCGGCAACAACCAGACGACGGAGCCTTCCTGTCGGTAGCGCTTCACGGTGACCTCGTTCTCCAGGCGCGCCACGACGATCTGCCGGCTGCGCACCTCCGCCGTCCGGTGTACGGCAACCAGATCGCCGTCGAGAATGCCGGCATCTTTCATGCTCATGCCGGTGACCTTCAGAAGGTAATGCGGCCGTGGCTGAAAGAGACCCGGGTCGATCTGCAGACGGGCTTCGAAGTTCTCTTCCGAGAAAATCGGCTTGCCGGCGGCGACGCGTCCGATGAGCGGCAGGCCCATCTGCTCGCGGATGGTGTCTTTAAGCTGGATGCCGCGCGAGGCACCCGGCACGAGCGCGATGACGCCCTTGCGGGCGAGCGCGCGCAGGTGGTCCTCGGCGGCGTTGGGAGACCTGAAGCCGAGCTCGCGGGCGATCTCTGCCCGGGTGGGAGGCATGCCGGTCTCGGTGATGAAGCGCTGGACGAGGCGCAGAATTTGCATTTGGCGCGGGGTGAGGTCGGACATCTTGCGCTGCCTGTTCATCTATACACCACTGCAATTATATCCAGATTGAGTCCGATGGCAAGAGCGTCTTCCGGACCCGTCGTGGGCCCCGTAGTGGACCCCGTGTGGTGGACCCCGTAGTGGACCGTGGGCCCCGCAGTGGACCCTGTAGTGGACCCTGTAGTGGACCCTGCAGTGGACCCTGCAGTGGACCCTGCAGTGGACAATACGCAACAGCTACGTCAACGTAGATCTGACGTGCACGTTATTCGACTCTCCGGGCGGCTTCCCCCCTCGTCCCAGCCGCAGACGCCTCAGGGCGGCTTGCACCGCTATCGTGCACCCCTGGCGCGTGCCGGACCGCCGCACAATTGTCGCGACTCAAAGACAAAGTGGCGTTTGGAGTTGCATTCCCGCCGCAAATTCTGTGCAATTGCGTGCTGCGAAGGCGGCGGAGCGCTTGCCTGCCACCTTCGTATTGCGTTCTCAGGACCTCCCGAATCAACAACCCAGAAGGGGACATGTATGAAGTGCGCGAGTGTTGTCAAGGTGGCCGCTGCCGCGGCATTGGTGATCGGTCTTGTAGGTTGCCAGGACCTCAAGCCGATGCAGTCTGATATCGCGGATCTGAAGTCACAGGTTGCCCAGCTGCAATCCGAGGTGGCGGCCGCGAAGAGCTCGGCGGATCAGGCGGCGAGCGCCGCCCAGTCGGCCAGCCAGGCTGCCAGCGGTGCGCAGAGCACTGCGAACCAGGCGTTGGCTGCCGCTCAGGCCGCCCAGTCGGCGGTCGATGCGACCAACGAGAAGATCAACCGCATGTTCAAGCGGTCGATCTCGAAGTAAAGGGCTTCCGCTCTTTAAATCAAAGAACGCCGCGCATTCGCGCGGCGTTTTTCTTTGATTTTCTATTGGCTAAAAGTCGCCTGCGGCGCTTTTAGCGGCCAGCCATATGGCCGCCTTTGATCCCGCGGCCCCGGGAGCGGCCCGGGGCCGCTCACTTATTTGCTTTCGGGCTAAGAGGGGGACCAGGAAGGTCAGTAGCGGATCAGGGCGGAGCCCCAGGTCACGCCGCCGCCGAAGGCCTCGAGGAGCAGGAGGTCGCCGCGCTTGATGCGGCCGTCACGGACGCCGACGTCGAGGGCCAGGGGGACGGAGGCGGCGGAGGTGTTGCCGTGATCCTGGACCGTGGTGATGACGCGGTCCATGGGCATGTCGAGCTTGCGCGCGGTGGCCTGGATGATGCGCAGATTCGCCTGGTGCGGCACCAGCCAGTCGATGGCCGAGCGGTCGAGCGCATTGGCCGTGAGCGCCTCATCGATCGCGCGGCCGAGCGTCGTCACCGCGATCTTGAAGACCTCGCTGCCGGTCATGGTGATGGTGCGGCGGGCCTTGGCCGGATCGCCGCTATTGGCGGCCAGCCCTCCCCCGCAGTAGAGAAGATCTCCGTAGGAGCCGTCGGCGTGCAGATGCGTCGACAGGATCCCCGGCTCCTCTGCCGCCTCGAGCACCACGGCGCCCGCCCCGTCGGCGAACAGCACCGCGGTCGAGCGGTCGCTCCAGTCCGTGATGCGCGAGAGCGTCTCGGCGCCGATCACGAGCGCGCGGCGCGCATCGCCGAAGCGGACGAACTTGTCCGCGATGGAAAGCGCATACATGAAGCCGCTGCAGGCGGTCTCCAGGCTGAAAGCCGCGGCCCCGCGGCAGCCGAGCCGCGCCTGCAGCAGCGCGCCGCAGTTGGGGAAGAACATGTCGGGCGTCGTGGTGCCGAAGGCGATGAAATCGACATCGGCCGGCCGCACGCCCGCGGCGTCCAGGGCGGCGCGCGCGGCGCGCTCCGCCAGATCGACGGTGGTCTCACCGCTTGCGGCGATGTGCCGCCGCTCGATCCCGGTCCGCTCCCGAATCCATTGGTCGCTGGTGTCCATCATCTTCTCGAGATCGAAGTTCGTGAGAACTTTTTCCGGAAGATACGAGCCTGTCCCCGCGATACGCGAATAATTCAAGTTGTCGAACCCTGTGCTGTCCCGGCTCCCTGTGCCGCGAGCGCCTGCTCAATGTGCGCGGTCAATCCGCGACGCGCGGCGAGCGCGGCGGTGATGATGGCCCTGGCAAAGGCCACACCGTCGGCTCTACCGTGACTTTTTACCACGATGCCGGTCAGGCCGACCATGCATGCGCCGTTGTATTTGCGCGGGTCGAGGCTGGCGGCCACGCGGCGCAGCACCGGACGGGCGGCGAGCGCCGCCAGCCGGCTGCGCCACGAGGCGCGGAACTCCCGGCGCATGCGGTCGGCGATCAGGGCCGCCGCACCCTCCATGGTCTTGAGGGCGACATTGCCCGTGAACCCGTCCGTGACCACCACGTCGACGTCGCCGGAAAAGATGTCATCGCCCTCGACGAACCCGACATAGTTGAGGTGACTGGTGGCGAGAAGGGTATGCGCCGCCTGCACCACCTCATGTCCCTTGATGTCCTCCTCGCCGATATTGAGCAGGCCGATCCGCGGGGCGGCGAGCCCATAGATGTCGCGCGAGATGATGGCGCCCATCGCGGCGAATTGGCGCAGCTGCTCCGGCGTCGCCTTGGTGTTTGCCCCGAGATCGAGCATGTGGGTATGCCCGTGGGCGGCCGGGATGGCCGAAATGATCGCGGCCCGCTCGACGCCGGGCAGGGTCTTCAGCACGAAATGCCCGATGGCGGTGAGCGCGCCGGTGTTGCCGGCGCTCACGCAGGCGGCGGCGCGCCCGCTCTTGACGAGATCCACCGCGACCCGCATCGACGAATCCTTCTTGCGGCGGATCGCCTCGCGCGGGCTGTCGCTCATCGCGACGACCTCGCTCGCGGGCACCACCTCGATGCGCGCGCGCAGCGCCGCGGGAAGGGACGAGACCCGTGGCCCGATGAGATCCGCAGCGCCGACGACCAGCGCCCGCAGCCCCTCGTCCTCGCGCAGGGCGCCGAGCGCTCCGGCAATGTACTCGGGCGGCGGATGATCGCCGCTCATCACATCGATGGCGATGGGCAGCACGGTCCGTGCGGCGGCGCTCGTCAGTGGGGCGGCGCTATTCCTGCTCGTCCGCCTCGGCGGGCTTCTCGATCACGCGGCGGCCGCGATAGAAGCCGTCCGGCGTGATGCGATGGCGCAGGTGCGTCTCCCCCGACTGCGGGTCGGTGGACAGCGCGGGCGCCGAAAGCCCGTCGTGGGAACGATGCATGCCGCGCCGGGAGGGCGTCTTGCGACTTTTCTGAACGGCCATAATGTCCTCGTGCGCCCGAAGCGCGCGCTAACTTCAAACCAAACTTGACTAAAACTACTTCTGTCTCAACAGGTCGGCAAGCCCTTCGAAGGGCCGCTGCGTCACATGCTCCGGCGCCTCCTCGGCGACGAGCGGCGCGGAAGGCGACACGGCACACTCGCGCAGCTCCTCGTGCAGCGGCACGATCGGCAGCGCGAGCAGCAATTCCTCCTCGACCAGCGCCCCGACGCTGATGTGCCCCTCGCGCGCGAGCACCGGCTCGAGCTCCTCGGGCACTGCGGCGGCATCCGCTTCCGCGAGGATCAGCGCCACGTGAGTCGTGCTGTCCAGGGGCAACTCCATCGCCTGCATGCACCGCTGGCATTGCAGCGTCGCCTTGCCGGCGAGCGACAGCTCCGCCACGGCGAAGCCCGACTGCCGCGCGAAGCGCGCAGCGCCGTGCACGCTCCCGCCGATACCCGGGATCCGCGATTGCAACCGCGGCAGCTCGGCCAACGGAACGTCAAAATCGATCTCGGTCTCGCCTCGGGCGAGCCGATCGACATCGAGCGGCTGGAACCAGGGCGGCGACATGGGGCGCGTATAATAGGTAGCACCTGTCGGCAAGTCAAAATCCGCTGCGTGCGTTAACTCGTTGTTTCGCGCGGGCGATTTTCCGGGAAACCTCATGCCCGAGCTGATTCTCGCATCGACCTCCCCTTACCGCCGCTCGCTCCTCGAGCGGCTGGGCGTCCCCTTCACCGCCCTGCCCCCGCAGACCCCTGAGGACGCCCTCCCCGGGGAATTGCCGCCCGATCGGGCAGTGCGCCTCGCTGTCGCCAAAGCGCAGGCCATCGCATCGCGCCGCCCGGACGCCGTGGTCATCGGCAGCGATCAGGTCGCCGCGGTCGGCAGCAAGATTCTCGACAAGCCCGGCGATGCCGTCCGGTGCCGCGCCCAGCTCACCGCCGCCAGCGGCTCGAGCGCGCGCTTCCATACCGCCTGCGCCGTCATCGCCCCGCGGGCGGGCATCCGCATGGTGCACATCGACACGACGACGGTGTTTTTCCGCAGCCTCAGCGGCCAGGAGATCGAGCGCTATGTGGAGCGCGAGCGGCCGTTCGACTGCGCGGGGGGCTTTCGCGCCGAGGGTCTCGGGATATCGCTCTTCGAGAGCATCGAGAGCCACGACCCCACCGCAATTATTGGTCTCCCGCTGATTTGGCTCGCCTGTGCGCTCAGGCGCGCTGGCTTCGTTCTTCCTTAGCTTATGGGCTTAGTTTATGGGCTAAAAGTCGCCTGCGGCGCTTTTAGCGGCCAGCCTTGTGACTCTTTCGATCCCGCGGCCCAGGGAACGGCCCTGGGCCGCTCACTTATTTGCTTTTGCGCTGGCTCTGGAGCCGATCCAGCACGCTGGAGAGCTCGGGGGGCAGAGGCGCGCTCGCGCTGAACGTGCCGCCGTGAGGCCACTCGAAGCTCATGCTGTGGGCGTGGAGGAACATCCTCGTGAGCCCCAGCTCGCGCAGCCGCGCATTGAATTGCGCGTCGCCGTATTTCTCATCGCCAGCCACGGGATGGCCGGCGTAGGTCGCGTGCACGCGGATCTGATGGGTGCGGCCGGTATGCAGGGCGACCTCCATCAATGTGGCCAATTTGCCGAAGAACTGCACCGGACGGAACTCGCTGACCGACGGCTTTCCGGATGCGTCCGCGCGCACGGTCCGCTCGCCGCCTACCCGGGTATCGGTACGCAATGGGACGTCGATCCGCTTCTGGCCGAGGTCCCATTTGCCCGCAATCAGGACCAGATAACGCTTGTCGCACTGCCCGTCCCGCAGCAACGCGTGGACGGTCCGCAGCGTGGGGGCGTCCCGCGCCACCAGCAAGCAGCCGCTGGTATCGCGGTCCAGGCGATGGACCAGCTCCAGCGGCTCGCCGGGCTTGAGGGCCCGTAGAGCCTCGATGACCCCGAAGCTGATGCCGCTGCCGCCGTGCACCGCAATGCCCGCCGGCTTGTCGAGCACCAGCAGCCGGTCGGTCTCCTGCACGATCGCACGCTCGATGGCCTGCACCATCGCCGCGGGGGGGCCGCGCTGTGCCCGCGCCTCACCCTGCTCAGCCTGCTCCCAGACGGGCGGCACGCGGACCCGGTCGTTAACGCTCAGGCGCGCGTCCGGCCCTGCCCGGCGGCCGTTCACCCGCACCTCGCCCTTGCGGATGATGCGGAATATTCGGGTCCGGGGCACATCGCCGAGACGCCGGGCCAGGTACTTGTCCAGGCGCTGCCCGGCCTCCCCCTCCTCGACCTCGAAATGGCGCACGCCATGGCCGCGGCCCCGGTTTTCCCCGGCCGGACCCTGGCCCGGGGGGGCGGTTTCACCCCGGGAAGCCCGGGAATCGTCCTCTGGCACGTGAATTCTCGATGTAAGGCGCTGTTTCTACAGTGATCTTTGCAGTATACTCCGCGCGCCGTCCGATGTTCGGACGCGCCAATGGTAAGCGGCGCACCGCGCCGCATGTTAGTTGGACCTCGGGTTAAGAGGCCATCGTATTGGGCCGACAAGATCGCGCAGCCGGCGTCGAACCCCTCCGCTCAGGGTTCCGCGGGCCGCGACATAAATTGAGAGCACCGAAGCTTTTCCGGCACCCCGTCCTTTGCAGGGCGGGCATCGACTCGTATAGCGAGACTCGTGCGAATGCGCCGAGTGTCAGGAATCTTCGCCGCCGTAGCGCGTTGGCGCCATGGCCTCCCGCCGTCTTGCCGGCCCCACATCAGACAGTAGGGGCACATGAAAAGAATGCTCGTGAATGCGACTCAGGAAGAGGAGTTGCGGGTCGCACTGGTTGACGGACAGAAACTCTTTGACCTCAGCATTGAGATTCCCTCCCGCGAACAGAAGAAAGCAAACGTCTACAAAGCGCGTATCTCGCGCATCGAGCCGTCGCTCGAAGCCTGCTTCGTCGACTACGGCGCCGCGCGACACGGCTTCCTGCCGCTGAAGGAAGTCTCGCGCGAGTATTTCCGCCAGCAGCCGCAGGGCGGACGGATGAACATCCGCGAGCTCCTCTTCGAGGGGCAGGATCTCATCGTGCAGGTGGAAAAGGAGGAGCGCGGCAACAAGGGCGCGGCGCTCACGACCTTCCTCAGCCTCGCCGGCCGCTTTCTCGTGCTGATGCCGAACAATCCGCGCGCCGGCGGCGTGTCGCGCCGCATCGAGGGCGAAGACCGCGACCAGATGCGCGAGGTGATGAATCAGTTGCAGATCCCCGACGGCATGGGCGCGATCGTCCGTACGGCGGGCGTCGGCCGCAGCGTCGAAGAGCTGCAATGGGACCTCGATAACCTGAACGCGCAGTGGGAGCAGATCTCCGTCGCTGCCAAGGACCGTCCTGCCCCCTTCCTCGTCTACCGGGAAAGCGATGCGGTCACGCGCGCCTTGCGCGATTACCTCTCCGACGACATCGGCGAGGTGCTGGTCGACGACCAGGCCGCCTTCCAGAAGGCGCAGGAATACATGCAGCGCTTCATGCCCACGGATGCGCAGCGGCGGCTGAAGCTCTACACCGATGACATTCCGCTCTTCACGCGCTACCAGATCGAGAGCCAGATCGAGTCCGCCTACGGGCACAAGGTGCAGCTCCCCTCGGGCGGCAGCATCGTCATCGATTACACCGAGGCCCTGGTCTCCATCGACATCAACTCGGCGCGCGCCACCAAGGGCAGCGACATCGAGACCACCGCGCTCAACACCAATCTCGAGGCAGCCGATGAGGTCGCCCGCCAGCTCCGCATCCGCGACATCGGCGGCCTCATCGTCATCGATTTCATCGACATGGAGTCGAGCAAGAACCAGCGCGAGGTCGAAGACCGGCTGCGCGATGCCGTGAAGATGGACCGCGCGCGGATTCAGATCGGAAAGCTGTCGCGCTTCGGGCTGCTGGAGATGTCGCGCCAGCGCCTGCGCCCGTCGCTCGGGGAGTCGAGCCACATCGTCTGCCCGCGCTGCGTCGGCATCGGGAGCATCCGCAGCGTGGAGTCGATGACCCTCGCGGTGCTGCGACTGATCGGCGAAGAGCTGCGCAAGGACCGCACCACGCGCGTGATCGCCCAGCTTCCGGTCGAAGTCGCCACATATCTCTTCAACGAGAAGCGCGAGTGGCTGCGCACGCTCGAAGACCGCAGCTCCGCGGAGCTCGTGATCGTCCCGAACCCCAACATCCAGACGCCCGAGTACTCCATCAGGCGCGTCAGGGACGATGAGGCCGAACTGCCGGAGAATCGGCAGACGAGCTATCTGATGCCCACGGCACCCGAGCCCGCCGAGCCGAGCAGCACCCGCGACAAGCGGCCGCCGGCGGAAGTGCCGGCGGTAGCGGCGCTATTGCCGAGCACGCCGGCTCCGATCGTGTCCCATCCGGCGCCGGCTCCGGTCACCGCGGCTGCTCCCGAGAGCGTCAGCGTGGAGGCTCGCGGCAACGGCGGCCTGCGCGGCTGGTTCAAGAAGCTCTTCGTGGGCGAGGCCGAAGCCGCAGCGCCTGCCGCTGCCGTGGAGGCGCCGCCGCCCGTGGCAACGCCGGCGAGCAGTTCCGCCCACCGCTCACACAGCGGTGGTGAGAGACGTCGCGACGGCCGTAGGGAGCACTCCCGACAGCCGCGCAGCTCGGAGGGTGGTCAGCGCCGCAGCCACGGCGATGGCCGACGCGCGGAGGGACGCGGACGTGACGGCCGTGACGGCCGTGATGGCCGGGACGGACGTGACGGACGTGATCGCGATCGGCGCGAGCACGGCCGCGATCAGGAGCGTCGTCAGCGCGATCGGGATGTCGGGCCGCGGCCTGCGGAGTCTGCAATGAGCGCTCCAGTGCCCTCGACAGGAGACGAGCCGCGCGCCGCAGTTGAGACAGGCGGCGAGCCGCGTCAGGTTGCGGCTGACCGCGTTGAGCGCGGCGAGCGCGGCGAGCGTGGCGAGCGGCGTGGCCGCCGTAGAGGCCGCCGCGGCGGCCGGCATGGCGGCGGCGGTGCTGGCCGGGAGGCCGGCTCACGCGAGTCAGCCGGCTTTGCGGGAGCGCCAGCCGGCGGTCAGGAAACCGGCGCAGGCGAATTCTCCGGGGACACACGCTCCAACGGTGTATACGAACCGCAGCACGAAGCGGCGGCCGCGCGGGAATCATTTGCTCCGCCCGAGGCGAGAGAGCCGCGGGAGCAAAGAGAGCCACACGAGCCAAGAGAGCCGCGCGAGGCAGCCGCGCGCCACGAGGAGCCCGCGGCGCCTCTCGCGCACTTCGAGCCTTCACCGCCGACGGAAAGCAACACGCAGCGCGAGACGAAGCCGTACGTGGTGTGGTCGTCGGCCCCATCCGAGAGCGTGGCTTCATCGGGCGGCGGCCGCGGCCCGGAAGAATAAAACCTGTGGATCTATCTACACCGGCGCGTTCCACGCGCCGGTGTGGACTCAAGCCGCCTGCGACTGGCGGCGCAGATGCTGGATGAGCCCGCGCGAGGCAGCCTCGATCAGGTCCAACACATCCTCGAAGCCGTTGGGTCCGCCGTAGTACGGGTCCGGCACCTCGCTGATGCCGGTCTCCGGCGCGAACTCCAGGAAGAGCCGCAACCGGTCGCGCGTGTGCTCCGGCGCACGCCGCTCGAGGGCGCGCAGGTTCTCGCGATCCATCGCGAGAATGAGATCGTAATACTCGTAGTCGCGTGGCTCCACCACCCGCGCGCGCAGCGCCGAGAGGTCGTAACCACGCCGGGCGGCGGCCTGCCGCGTCCGCTGGTCCGGTAGCTCCCCGACGTGGTAGCCGGCCGTGCCGGCTGAATCGATCTCCAACACGAAGTCCGGCGCCTCGCGGGATGCGACGGCGCGAAAGACCACCTCCGCAGTCGGCGAGCGACAGATGTTGCCGAGACAGACGAAGAGGATCCTCACAGCGGGATTACTTCACGCTGTAGCCGCGCCCGGCCAGGCAGGCGCTGAGGGCACGGCGGTACTCCGTTGCCTTTTGCGACATCGCGGCCGCTTGCGCCTGCTCCTGCTCGCTCGCCTCCACTTGGTTCTGCTGTGCGCGCTGCGCATCGCTGGCGCTGCCGATCATGGCGCCGGTGAGGCCGCCGAAGACGGCGCCGGCACCCCGGTCCCAGCGAGGCGAGATAGCGGCCCCGATCACCGCCCCGGCGATGGCGCCGACGGCGGTACCGGTGCCTGGCGGCGGGCCACTCGCGACCACGCGGTACTGAGGCGGAACACTGGGCGCACTCGGATCGAACCCGGTCTGGTGAACGGCCCAGAGGCTGCACTCATACCGGTCGCGGCTCTGCTGGTCGGGCGACTGGCCGTTCTGCGGGTAAGCATAAACGGTCGTATTCGGCGGCGGCCCGGCATAGGCAGCCGGAGGCACCGGCCGAGGCGGCGGGGCCGTCTCACAGCCCGCCAGGCCCAATAAGAGGGCCGAAAGGGCGGCGACCCAGGTGATGCCCCGAAGGGC
>Ga0335075_10012517_pt1 | contig 12811 bp, 11 predicted proteins | sample Lox_Sample_24_FD_206723 | JGI IMG/M metagenome (GOLD analysis project Ga0335075, IMG submission 206723) | Soil microbial communities from Loxahatchee National Wildlife Refuge, Florida, United States - Lox_Sample_2.4 | ecosystem: Environmental > Terrestrial > Soil > Wetlands | place: USA... | reverse complement strand
TGGATGTAACGCGGCCGTCCTGAACCAGCTCCGGATCGCCCTGAAAGATGGATTCCGGGAACAGCTCGCCGCGGGGGATCTTGATCCCGAACTCGCGTTCGAGGCGGAAGACGATGTCCAGGAAATCGATGGACTCCGCCCCCAGATCTCCTTGAAGCGTGGACGTTGGTTTGATGTCTTCCTCGTCCACGTTCAGCGCCTCGACCAGAGTCGCGGACACCTTGGAATAGATTTCGTCCTGCGTCGGCATCGGAGCAAACCTCCCACAAAGGTAAAAAGTAGTTGTCAGTTGTCAGTTGTCGGTTATCGGTTGTCATTCTTCATCAACTGACAACTGACAACTGTTTATTCCGCAACGGCTCCCAGGGTCAGTCCCCCGTCCACCGTCAACACCTGCCCCGTGATGTAGGAGCTTTCGGCGCTGGCCAAAAAAACCGCCACCCGCGCGATGTCTTCCGGTTTGCCGATGCGCCGCATCGGGATGTACTTGGCGATTCGGTCGCCGGCCTTGTTGCGCACCGCGGCGCTCATGTCGGTCTCGATGAAGCCCGGGGCGATGGCGTTGACCGTCACGCCGCGTTTGGCCAGCTCCACCGCCAAGGCCCGCGTGAACGAGTTGATCGCTCCCTTGCTGGCCGAGTAGTTCGTCTGCCCCATGTTCACATGGTCGGCGGCCACGCTGGAGATATTGATGATCCGTCCCGCGCGGCGCTGCATCATGCCGAAGGCGACGGCGTGACAAAAATGGAACACGCCGCCCAGGTTCGTCTGAATGACCTTGTTCCATGCTTCCGGCTTCATGCGGACGAACAAATCGTCTTCGATCACCCCCGCGTTGTTGACGAGGATGTTGATCGGCCCCAGGTCCTGCTCGACGCGCTGGACACAGGCCTGCACGGAGGCGGCGTCGGCGACATCGGCCTGGACGGCGATGGCCCTGCCGCCCTTGGCGTTGATCTCCGACGCCAGGTTGTCGGCGGTTTCCTGGCTGCCGCGGTAGAGGATGGCCACCTGAGCGCCCTCGGCGGCGAAGGCCTGAGCGATGGCGCGACCAATGCCGCGACTGCCTCCCGTCACCAGGGCGATTTGATCCATCAACCGCATGGGTTGTCTCATCCTTTCGCCATCGCTGCCAGCCGCTCGCAGCTCAACCGTAATCCGCAAAGCGGCTCGCCTTGCTCTACCGGAGCCGCAGTAAGGCGTACAGGTCTCGAAAATGCTGGACCAGCCGTTGGTCCTCCTCCTGCATGGCCGGGTCGCGGTCGCGCAGATTGTAATGAGCCAGGACCAGACGGGCGGACACCGTGTTCTGCCCTTCCATCTCGCCCTTCCCCTTAAAGGTCGCCTGACCGTCCCCGCGCTCGACCAGCTCGACCGAAACTTCCATCTGCCGGCCCGGCTCCATGAAGGTGCCGTACTTGACTCCCTTCGCCTCGCGGAGCACAATCACGCTGGAGGCGAAATTATCGGTCAATCTCAGCAGCCAGGCTCCCGCTTCAACCAGTGTTTCCAGCATCAACACGCCGGGCATCACCGGGAAAGTCGGGAAGTGGTCGGCCAGGTATTCCTCGCCGAGCGTAAGGTTCTTCACCCCTTGCAGGCTGCGGCCCGGCTGCACTTCCGTGATCCGATCAATCAAATTGAATCGCATGGAGCCTGCCCGATGCTTAAGTGTTTCCGTGCAAGCACTTTCTGCCAATCCGCTAACCTAAAAAGGGGAAGTATAGCTATCGCCACCCCTCCCGGCAACCCCGAATGCCGGTCGCTCGTGTTCTGCAATCCTTCTCTTGACCGATGCGTTCTTTGCTTTCCTCGTCCGCTGGTTCCTCTATGATGCGCTCCAAACGAATCATTTGGCAATCTGAATCGTTTGCAAAAATTAGGTAATTCACGTAATCCGCCCGTCCTAGACGGTAAGGAGAGAAAAGTCGGATTCGAGCGATCGTTCGGTTGTTCGTCTTCGGAATGGGAGCGAATCGCGAATCTGCCTTCAAGAAAGCTCTCTCCAGAATCGACGCGTCCACAAGGCACCTTCTGTTATCGGCAACAGCCAGGAGAAAACGTCCTTTTTTCGGCCTTTTTCGGAAAAAATGAGAGAAAACGCAATTTTTTGGAATTTTTTTGAAACTCCTCTTGCAACTCGTCACGAAGAAACTACCATATCCTTTGTTCCGCCGTTTGACACCTTCGGTGACTGGGCGACGCCGAAGGAGCCATCGGCGGAACTTTTTTTCACCATCCAATCACCTTCTCACTTCAACACTCCTTCACTTATTTCCGTTATGGACGGCTCGTTTTCTGGCATTGAAACCAAGCTCTCGGCAATCCTTTCATCTTGCTTTCTCCAAATTAACAATGTGAGGAAAAGATAGAGCAAGCCGCATGCCCACTGCGCGGTGCTGATCCAGAGATAGAGGCGGTGCCGCGCGTGGAAGAGATCGGGATCGCGGATGATGCGGCCCTTGACGATGAGCATCTGGTCCAGCTGGCCATGGAGCCGGAAAAGCCACAACAACAAGAGGACCATGCCGGTCCACAGCAGCCAGCGGCTCGCGCGCCATCGGTTCGAGCTGCGCGCCGCCAGCTGCTCCCATAAAAGCACAGCCAAGGCAACGGCTCCTGCCACGTTCAGATACACCGTAACCTGGCGAGTGATGAACCCTTGCCGTAAGTGCCCGAGCAGCTGCTGTCCGACCGGCACGACGACGCCGGCGTAAAACGTGAATCCTCCCTGCCAAAAAAACAGAGCGATCAGCACCAGAAAGCGGCGGAGAAGGAGCATGTGCGCTGGGAGTTCCGCCGCTTGCGGCTTAGCGGCTACGCAGCGCTAAGCCGCAAGCGGCCTCGGATTAGAAGTCGGCGATGTTGCCGCGCAGGAAGCCGCTGTCGGCGGGAGCGGTGTAGCGAGCTTCCAGCTCCCCAGTTTCGAGGCGGACGCCTCCGCGGTGATGGCTGTGCATGGCCGCATCCAGGATGCCGGTGGTGAGCAAGGTGCGTTCCACGGGATAGGGCGCCTTGGCGGTCTCGAAGAACTTTTCAAGGTTGGCGACCTGGGCGTCAAAGAAGCGCGCGCCGGGCGGCGGCGGCAGATGGAACAGGCACGAGGCCGGCTTGCTCTCGCCGCGCAGCTTGGCGGCGAAGGTGAAGTCCAGAACATGGCCATTCAGCAGCAGTACCGTGCCGCGGGTGCCGTCGCGGTATTCGATGAGGAAGGCGATAGCAGGCGTCGGCTTGTAGTTGTAGACGCTCATGCTGCCGACGTTGTCGCGGATGTCGCCGGGATTGACCGTCTCGCTACGGCTCAGGGCCGCCTCCAGCAGATCCCAGCTCCACAGCCCCTTGTCGCCCGCCTTCCAAACCTCCTTACCGGTCAGGCAGGTGACGGCCTTGACGCCGCTTTCGCCGCCCTTACGGCGTTCCAACATGACTTGCAGCGTCTCCAGGGCGTGAAAACCGTACACCTCGATGGGACCGTAACCGGCGACCAGGCCGTCCTCGATGGGCGAGTCCAGACGAAGCTCCAGTTCGGGAGTGCGCCAGACAACCGGCAAGCTGGAGCCGGCCATCATGGGGAACTTCAATTCTCGCGACCAGGCAAGCATTTTCTTTGCCCGCTCGAAAGTAAATGACAGGTGCTTGTCATTGAACACCGGCACGCTTTGCCCCGTCTTGCGGAAGACGTTGACGATCTGCTCCATCATCTCCAGGCGGGGATAGAGGATCTGTCCCTGCTCATTGCGGGGATAATTGCCGTGCTCGCCGATGAGCAGCACGCCCTCGACGGCGAGCTTGCCGCCGGCGGTCAGAGCCTCCTCGACGGCTTGGGCCATGGGAACACCGGACGTTCTCCGCGTGACGCGGACGCCGAACTTGCGGGCCACGTCTCGGGACAGATCGTTGTCCTTCGGCGTCTGATCGACGTAGAGGGAGTGGATGTAGTGTTTGGGAACGTGCAGCTGTCCGCCGCGGGCGTAGCCGTGCATGAAACGGCCGGCGATGTGATAGGCGTGCGACAGCGGCCGATACACCGTGGTCAGCACGGCGAGCGGCTTGCGTCCTCGAGTCGACGGCTTGGCCGGCCGCGTGCGCGACAGAGGCAGGGATCCCTGAGGCTCCGGTGTCTCTGCGGAGACGCCGCCGGCTAAAGTGAGAGCGGCCGCCGAGGCGAGAAACTTGCGACGCGAACAACGCTGCTGACGATCATCCATGGTGAGAGCTCAAAAGAGGACGCGGGTGGGATGGATGGAGAAAACACGGAGTCTCTTGTATGAACGTATCACGTCTCCGCGGGGATTGCCAGGGGCAAAACGATTGAGACGCCAAGACGCCAAGACGCCAAGGAAGAAAAGAGAAGAAGAGAAAAGAGAAACAAGCGGGCGCGCGTCAGGCGCCTGAGCTTGTTGGTTGAGCTTTTCCTTTTTTTCTCTCTTTTCTTCCTTGGCGTCCTTGGCGACTTGGCGGTTTAATTGGTGTTAGCGGTTTTTCAGCACTCCCTGGTGCCGCAGCCACTCGACGCAGGTCCGCGTCCAGGCGTCGCAGGGTGCGTTGCTTTTGCGCACTCCAAAATTGAGCCACTCGGCCACTTCCACGCCTTCCACATCCCAGCCCAGGATGTGATAGCCGCCGCCCGGACAAATCAGCATCGCCGCCCCGCTGTTGCGTTCCTTGCTCGGCCGATAAACCGTGAGCGTCGGCCGGGTGACGTTGGTCAGCCACTTGGTCGGCTTGCCGGCGACCTTGTGCGGCTTACCGCGGACTTTCAGCTCGATGAACTTTTCGGGACCGATGCCGCCGGCATTGTCGTCGGCGGGCTTGCCGGGCCACACGTCGAGAACCAGCGGCGTGTCCGCCGCCAATCCGGTCCCGACCGTGAAGAAGCAGATCAGCAATGCCCAAATCGGTGCGGTGTGCCTCATCATGGAAGTCCCTCCCGAAATCGAGCGAACGGGGACGCGATCCTCAACCAACCGGCTCCAGTCCTGTTAGTGTCCCCGAGCTGGATGCGAACCGATCGGCCTCGATGCCCAGCCGCTGGAGCATGCTTACATACAGATTGCACAAGGGCGGCGGATTGTTCGGGTCGAAGGCGAGGTGCTGGCCGTGCTTGAATCCGCCGCCGGCCAGCAACACCGGCAGGTTCTTGACGCCGTGTGTGCTGGCGTTGCCCAGGTTGCTGCTGAAGAACACCATCGTCCGATCGAGCAGGCTAGCGCCGCCTTCCTTGGTTTCCTTGAGTTTTTTCAGAAAGTCGCGGAACGTCTTCATCAGGGACAATTCGACCTTCTTGAGCTGCTCGATCTTCTTCGGGTTCTTGCCGTGATGCGACAGGTCGTGATGGCCCAGCGTCACTCCAGGAATCGGCGGCACGAAGCTGGTGCCCAGAAGCATCAAGGTGATGAGGCGTGAAGAATCGGTCTGGAGGGCCAGGTGCATGAGGTCGAACCAGACGCGGCTCTTGCCGATCAAATCGGCGCTATTGTCGATCGGCTGCGGCGGCTTGGCGTCCACTTTCGGTTTGGGCCGCTTCGACCATTTTTCGGCGACGGCGAGGCTGCGCTCCAGCTCGCGGACGCTGGTGAAATACTCGTCGAGCTTGTCGCGGTCGCCCGCCCCCAGACCTGTCTGCATCTTCCTGGCCTGGTCGCGCACGGAATCGAGAATGCTTTGGCCGTCGCGCAGGCGGCGGGTTTGGGCTTCCACCTCCTCGGCACGGCCCTCCAGGAACAGTCGCGCGAAGACGAAGGTCGGATGGGAGTCGGCCGGCACGGGAGCGCCGCTTCGCGTCCAGGACAGACCGAAGCCTTCGCAGGCCAACGGCAGCGTGGCAAAGCGCGTCTGCTCGCCGATGTGCTCGGCCGCGAGCTGGTCGAGCGAGATGGTATTGCGAAAACCCGCTCGGCGCTCGGGATGGGGAGCGCCGGTCAGGAAGCTGGAGGCTGAATCGTGGCCTGGGCCGACCTCGGGGTGCGCCAAGCCGGAAAGGACGGTGAAGTCATTGCGAAAGTCCTTGATGACCTCAAGGTAGGGCGGCAGCGCGTAGTCCTTGCCCGCTTGCTGGGGGAAGAAAAAGGGCGGGTGCAGGCCCAGCGGCGTGCAGATGCACACCAGCCGGCGCGGCGGAGCGGCCGCGGCGGCGAGCGCTCCTCGGGGCGCCAGCGATTCCAGCCAGGGCAGGGCCAGCGACACACCCGCGGCCCGCAGAAACCGTCGTCGATTGAATGGCATGGACAATCTCCGGAACACGCAGCGCGAGCAAGCCACCTGCTTGCGCTGCGTGCTCAGTTGTATCATTTATTCAAAAAAACCTTGCTCTGCACGATCTCGTGAATCAGCGTCCGCAGGCCGTAATTCTTATCGCGCGCCTTGCGGAGGATGGTTTCGATCTCCGCGCCATCGGACGTTCGCGGCGCGGCGCCGGTGGCATACGTCACGAGCTTTTCGGTCAAGGCGCGGACGATTTGCTCCTTGTCCCGGAGGAGCAGCTGCTTCAATTCGTCGATGTCGCGGAAACGCTGTCCGTCCGGCATCACGTCGCCGGCGTCCACCTGCGGGCCGCGGAGATAAGGCATCCGCCGGCGGTCGATCCACACTTCCTTGCCCAGGCCGGTGGTGCGATAGTGGTCGCGCCAGCCGCCGATGACATCGAAGTTCTCCAGGGCGAAGCCGAGCGGATCGATCTTGACATGACAGACGGCACAGGCGGCCAGCTGCCGGTGCTTGGCCAATTTCTGGCGGATGGTGACAGCGCCGCGGATGTCCGGCTCCAGACTGGGAACGTCCGGCGGCGGCGGCGGAGGCGGCTTGCCGAGAAGGCGCTCCAGGATCCAGGCGCCGCGCTTGACCGGGCTGGTGCTGGTGCCGTCGGCCGTCACTTTCAGTACGCTCGCCATTGTCATCACGCCGCCGCGATGACTGTTCGGGGTCAGCGGCACCTTGCGGAAGGACCAACCCTCCACGCCGTCGATGCCGTAATGCTTCGCCAATCGGCCGTTGAGCATCGTCCAGTCGGACGCCACGAAGCTGCTCACGCTCAAGTCCTGCTTGAGGACTTCCTGGAAGAACAGCTCTGTTTCCCGGACCATCGACACCTTGAGCATGTGGTCGAATTCGGGATAGAGAATATGGCTTGGCTCGGTGAAATCGATGTCGCGCAGGTTGAGCCATTGGCTGACGAAATTGTCGGTGAGCGCCTTGGCCTCGGGGCTGTGCAACATCCGTTCAACTTGCTGCCGCAAGACGTGAGGCCGGCTCAATTGCTTTTGCTCGGCCAGGGTCAGCAGCTCCTCGTCGGGCATGGTGCTCCAGAAGAAATAAGAGAGCCGGCTGGCCAGGGCGAAGTCGTCGAGCTTGCCCGGCTTTTCGTGCAGGAACAGAAACTGGGGCGACACCAGGACCGCCAGGAGGCCGGCGCGCACCGCTTGCTCGAAGGTGCGTTTCTCGGCCAGCTTGGCCTTGACCAGGGCGAGCAACGGCTGAAGATCGGCGTCCGTCACCGTCCGGCGATAGGCCCGGCGGGCAAACTTTCTCAGGATACGCTCGGCGTCGGCCAGCGGATCTTTGGAGACCACTTCCACGCGCTGCCGATTCTTGTCAACCTCCGCCCGCGGTAAATCGCCGAAGATGCGCCGATGACTGGGCGGGGGCCAGCTCTCGTGAAGCGGTCCTTCCACTTCCACCCACTGGATCGCCAGGCCTGGTCCCTTGTATTTTTCCACCCCTCCCTGCTTGCGAACGGCATCGGCGTGGGGCAATCCGTAAGGAAGGATGGCGGTGTTGGTGTGCGGCTCGACCCGATCGACAAACTCGAAAACGGTTGGCTTGTCGGCGGGGGCGTCGAAATAGCCGATCAAATGGGCCTTGGCCCTTCGTTCGCCTCCGCTGCCGCCGCGGATGGAAAAGACGACCGGATTGCCGCCGCTTTGAAAAGCCGAAGCAGACAGGCGAAAGCGGTAAAGGCCTTGCTTCTCGGCCCAGAGGGGAAAATAGACCTGTAACCATTCCGAGGAGCAGAAGCAGACCACGGTGCCGTCGTCCAGCGTGCGATAAGCAGGCTCTTTGGTGCTCTTGATCGGGTAGTGGACGTCCTTGAGGCTCTCGTGTTTTTTGATGCGGCGCGGCGGCTGGGGGGTGTTGGCGATGGCCGCGCTCAGCGCCTTGTCGCCGGCTTCCAGATAGCGTGCCAGAGCGAAGGACGAGAGGTGCAGGCCCGTACCGACGTTATCAAAGCCATTGGTGGAGCTATCCAGGGCAAGCAGCTCTTTCAGCTCGAGGTTGACGCTGAGGAGGTCGTGGACGGTGTTCTCGTATTCGACTCGGTTGAGGCGGCGCAGCACGACACGCCCTTGGGCCGCTTGTTGGACCGCCTCCACCGCGGCCGACTGACGCGCGATCCACTCGGCCACGGCCTTGATCTCTTGTTGCGGCGGTCGCGGCTTTCCCTTCGGCGGCATCTCGCCGGGTCGAGCCGCTTCCCCACAGTCAGCCAGTGCTCTCGACCAGCCTCATCCGCGAAGCTCGGCGAGATCCGGTCGAGGCGGAGGTCTCCCTTCGTCTTCGCCGCCCCGTGGCATTCGAGGCAATAACGAGCGAGGAAGGGGCGGACTTGTTGCTCGTAAGTCTTGACATCCAGAGGCGGCCCCGCGCTGGCCGCGCCGGCGGCGTAGGCCATGAGGGTAAGGACAACGGGAAGAGCTTGGGGTCCGAGCTTCATGGCTGTGCAATCTTTCCGTGCGGGAAGGCAAGTGAAGCCGCGTTCGTGCGATGGCGGGTGCGCGTCGCGGGCGAGACCCAGATCATTATGGGCCGATGCGCGATCCAACGCCAGTTTTTTCCGAAATGGGTGTTCCTGCGAACATCACAAGGAGGAATCGTCCGCGGTCCTCCAGCACGGCGATGTCCGCCACCGGATCTCCCTCGACCACCAGCAAATCGGCCAGCTTGCCCGGCTCCAGGGTGCCGAACTCATTGCCTCGGCCCATGATCTCGGCCCCCGTGCGCGTGGCGCAGCGAATCACTTCCAGGGGATTCAGGCCGACATAGCGAACGAAGAACGTCAGCTCGCGGGCGTAGTCGCCGTGCGGGTTCCAGGCAAAACCGTAATCGCCGCCCATGCCGAGCCGTCCGCCGGCGCGCAGGACCATGCGGGCGCTCTCAGCTCCGGCTTCCAGCGTCTCCTTGTGCCCGTCAATCACTCGCTGAGACATGCCGTAATCCGGTCCACGCTCGATGCTGGCATACTCGAAATACAGGGCCGGCACACAGGGCACATCGCGAGCCAGCAACAGATCGAGCGTCTCGGCGTCCATGAAGGTGCCGTGCTCGATGGCGTCGTAGCCGGCCCGCAGCGCGTTCTTGATCCCGGCCGTCGCCCGGCAGTGGCCGGTGACTTTCAGTCCGTGGTTGTGCGCCGTCTGCACCACCGCGTTCATCTCGTCGAAGGTCATGCAGAGGGTATGGTGATCGTTGGTATCGGGGGCGGCCGCGTCGCCGGTCGGATAGGTTTTCACCCACTCGACGCCGTCCTTGACCAGCTTGCGCACCGCGGCCCGCGCCTCGTTGGGGCCGTTCACCAGCAGCACAAGACCTTCCATGCCGATCTTGCGAAAGTCCGGGTTCCAGTCCATCAGTCCGCCGACGCCGCAGATCTCACGGCCGCTCGCCGCCATTCGCGGTCCAGGGCAAACGCCGTTTTCGATGGCCTTCTTTAGCCACACGTCGATATTGAAGAGACTGCCGCCGCTGCGGGCCGCCGTGTAGCCGCACTGAAGGGCGAGTTTGGCGTTCGCCGCCGCCAGCAGCGTGACATACTCGACGGGATACTTGATGTCGAGATCTTCGAGCGCGGCGACATTGAAGTACGTCGGGTGAAAATGGGCCTCGACCAGCCCGGGCATGATCGTGCCGCCCCGCGCATCGATGTGGGTGGCCTGCGGGTCCGCGGGGGGTGCCTCGCGGACGGGACCGGCATAGACGATACGTCCATCTCGCACGACAACGGCGGCATCCGGCACGGGCGATCCTCCGTTGCCGTCGAGGAGCTGTCCATTGGTGATGAGGGTCACACCGGATGCGGTCTTCATGGCGGTCTCGGAGAGAAGGAGAATGCGTCGAGGAAAGTCCTCCACTGAGGACCTCGGCTGGCACCTGGCCGAATGGTACACTGAACACAGCAAACCTTCATCCACCGACAGAGAGGCTACCCATGATTTTTCTCCATACCAACGGCCAGGGCAAGCACCTGCCTCTCCATGGCATCCTCATACTGGCTGCCTGGACGCTGCTCGCCGGTGCGAGCCGCGCCGCCGATCCGCCGGCCGCGAAGTTGTTCGCTCGCGACAACCTTGTCGCCTGGTGCATCGTGCCCTTCGATGCCAGAAAACGCGGACCGGAACAACGTGTCGCCATGCTCAAGCAGCTCGGATTCAAGCGCTTCGCCTACGACTGGCGCGCCGAACATTTGCCGGCGTTCGATCGGGAACTCGGCCTGCTGAAGAAAGAGGGAATCGAGCTGACCGCTGTCTGGTTTCCCGCCAACCTTGGCGACGACGCCCAGAAATTGCTGGCCGTGATTGAGAAGCACAAGGTTCGGCCGCAGCTTTGGGTGACGATGACGGGCGGCGGACCGGCGAAATCGGCGGAGGAGCAAAAACAAAAAGTGGAGTCTCATGCGCGGGCGCTGCGCCCCATCGCGGAGGCGGCGGCGAAGCTGGGCTGCTCCGTCGCTCTGTACAACCACGGCGGCTGGTTCGGCGAGCCGGAAAACCAGCTCGCCATCTTGGATGCTTTGCACCTGCCGAACGTCGGCGTCGTCTACAATCTGCATCACGGACACGACCACCTCGACCGTTTCCCGGAGCTTCTCAAGAAGATGAAGCCGCACTTGCTGGCCCTGAACCTGAACGGCATGGTCAAGGGAGGAGACCACGCCGGCAAGAAGATCCTACCGCTGGGCCAGGGAGACGACGATTTGCGCTTGCTCAAGATCATCGCCGCGAGCGGCTGGCGCGGCCCGATTGGGATACTCGGCCACACCCAGGACGACGCCGAGGAGCGGCTGCAAGACAACCTCGATGGACTTGCCTGGCTGGTGAAGCAGCTAAACGGGAGCCCGGCGGGACCGAAGCCGATGCCGCGGACGATGAAGAAATAGTCGCCGGAGTCGCCGGACAGACTCGGTGTCGCTCGACATAGCTGCTGGAGAGTCAAGGAGACCTGCGGTCGGCAGGCGTGGGTGACAGGAAGTATCAAGCAATTCCGCCACTCCGCCACTCCGCCACATCATGCGAGGAGATCGCCTGCCATTTCGTGCCAGGTAGCGACAGCTGGCACGTCTTGGCACGAGCTGACTCCGCCAGCTCGCCGAAAGTGGCGGAATGACAATCGGGACAACGGCGTGCCAGACTGTGCCGTGAGGGGTAGACCAATTGGAATTCACGCGGTCCCCAATTGGTCTCGCCCGGCGCTAGCTCAACCGTCCTTGGCAAATCACTGTCGCCTACCAAAAATAACCTTCAGCCACCCTGAAACGCCTGAGCTGCAATAAATTAGACCGCTGTCCTCGTCGAGTATGAGCAATTGAAATTAATTACGAAAGGTAACGAAGAACCACTTGACGGCTCTACCGCAACTTAGTTATCCTTTCTATTGTGAACAGGGCACCACAGCTTCACAGTCGAGCATCGAGAATGTGCCCTGGTTTGCTGAAAACGATTCTGAACACTTCAGCATAACGCGCTGAGGTTACATTCCCTTCGTCACGCTGGCGATATCCGACTCAAATTCCGCGAAGAACATTTCATTCTTCGCCAGCCGTCGAGACCTCGTCCACCGCATTTGGCACGAGTTTCTCTTTCCATTTCCATCTCGGCAGAATCATCACCCAACTATCTGTGAGCATCGATGAAGCGCTCCGCCTCTGTCGGTTCAGTCAGAGGACGAGAGACATAGCAGCAACGAAGCCTCTTTCCTGCACTTGTTCGTCATGCTGGAGGAAGGAGCGACGCGATACGAAGCCACCCACGAAAGGATACTGTCGGCTCGCGATCCATCACGGACGACAACGTAACGGAGGACAGAGCTATGGATCAACTTTTTGCCGAGGCTGCACGATGTGTTCTGAGCGATAAGGACGTGGCCGCGTTCTCATTGACATGGCAAGCCTTGCTCAGGAAAGTCCATCGCCGATTCTACTGGCTTGACCCAGCACAGATCGAAGATGCCATTGGCGATGTCATCGTACGCCGGTTGACATGGGCCAGCGAAGAGGACGAGGAAACGCGTCAAGGCAAGGTGGAGCTGTCGGTGAATTCGCTGTACGGCGAGGTTTGCCGCAGCATCGGCAACAGTATACGGGGGGATCAGCGACGCCAGCGTCGGGAGCAGGAATACGCCTGTCAGATGGAAGATTGGTTCGAGGAGATTTATTTTGTCGCAAACGGCCTTTTGACGGAGAATAGCATTATAGAAGATCGTTTGGACGAGCTGAGGAGGTTGTTGGAGGGTTTCCGCTTGTGGGAGAGAAGTTTTGTGAGGTTGCGCTTGCAGGGGTGCAGAGACCTGACGGCCTACGCAAAAGTGCTGGACATGGAGGAATGTCCCATTATGGAGCAACGGCGAGCAATAAAGCGGACGTGGGATCGCCTTCTCAAGAAGCTACGTCGCTGGGCCAAGGAGTTCTCGGATAATGGAGTATTGAGGGATAACGAGATCACACCTCATGTTTCGATTTCATAGCCTCGCCGGAAATAAGTGACTGTCCCATAAGGGGGATGTCCGTCGAAGCCGCGACCGTAAGGGAGCGGTTTTTCAGCCG
>Ga0335075_10012516_pt1 | contig 12811 bp, 9 predicted proteins | sample Lox_Sample_24_FD_206723 | JGI IMG/M metagenome (GOLD analysis project Ga0335075, IMG submission 206723) | Soil microbial communities from Loxahatchee National Wildlife Refuge, Florida, United States - Lox_Sample_2.4 | ecosystem: Environmental > Terrestrial > Soil > Wetlands | place: USA: Florida... | reverse complement strand
TTCGTGCCGGACCCGCGCGTCCCTGGTGGCGAACCGGGGATCGGTCAGCAAGTCCTGCCGGCCCATGGCCGTGAACAGGTCGCTGACCAGCTTGTCCTGCGGGGCGACGATCGAGACCCAGCCGTCGGCGCAGCGGTAGATGCCGAACGGCGCCAGCCTCGGCAGCGTGGGGCCGGTACGCAGCGCCTGGCCGAGCCGCTCCATCGCCGACCAGTCCTCCGTCGCCACCAGCGAGGTCAGCGTGCCGAGCATGGACACGTCCACGTGCTCGCCCGCACCACGGGTCTCCCGGCGGTGCAGGGCGGCGAGGATCCCCACCACCGCCCAGACCGGGGTGAGCACATCGGCCATGGGCACGCCGACCCGAACCGGCGGGTCGTCGGGGCCGCCGCTGGTCAGCATGACCCCGCTCAGCGCCTGGATGATCGTGTCCATCGCGCGCACACCGGGGTCGGCGTCAGCGCCGAAGCCGCTGATCGAGCAGTAGATGACGGCGGGGTTGGCGGCCCGCGCCGCGGCGTAGCCGACGCCCAGCCGGTCGGCGGTGCCGCTCGAGAAGTTCTCCACCACGACGTCCGCGCGCCGGACCAGGTCCATGAACACCCCGGCCGCGCCGGGACGCTTGAGGTCGAGCGTGACGCTCCGCTTGCCCCGGCAGCGGTTGAGCACCGCCAGCGACATGTCGTCCGGGCCTGACTTGGCCATCGCCAGGCCCCCGGGACCCAGGTAGGGAGCGTTGCCCCTGGCGATGTCGCCGCCGGACGGGTCTTCCACCTTGATCACGTCCGCGCCGAGTCCGGCGAGGACCAGCGTGCAGAACGGCCCGGCCAGGGCGCGAGTCAGGTCGATGACCCGCAGCCCGGCGAGCGGGCCCTCGTCCGGCTCAGTGGCCATCGTTCCTCCTTCGCGCGACAGGCAGCACCCGGTCCTCGATGAAGGCGGAGACGGCCTGCCGCAGCGCGTCTTCGTCCCAGGTCCTGCGGTCGACGTTGTCGACGGCGAGCGACAGCACCGGGATTCCCTCGGCCTCGAGCCGCCGGACGCTGAAGTAGTCGTCCTCGCCGAGGCTGACCACGCCGTCGACGCGGTGCTTCCTGGCCTCCTTGACGTGCCAGGCCGCCGACCAGGTCGGCATGCGGAGCTCGTCGCCGACGGTCACGAAGCGGGCGGCGAGCGCCCGCAGCGGGTCGCGGCCGTCGAAGTAGCGCGGATACCCGTCGGCGGCCAGCCCAAGGTACATCGACCAGACGAAGACGGCGCCGTAGGCGTCCTGGAAATGCTGATAGAAGCCGAGGCTCGACCACAGGCCCCGGCCCAGCCACATCAGCCTGACTCGCTCGTCATGGCAGGCCGCCGCCCCGTCCGCCGCGCGCTGCGTCACCTCCGCGCGGAACTCTGCCGCGGCGTCCCTGGCCCAGGTGCTGCCCCGGTGCCATTGCGGGACCATGACGGCCGGCATGGTCTCCGCGGCGCTCACCGGGGCTGGGACGGTGGCGGCGATCAGGTCCCTGGCCGCCGCGTTGTGCTCGGCCTGCTCGTTCGCCAGGTGCATGGCCTCGACGAACCGGGTCTCGGAGAACCGCCGCCCGGTTGTCCGCTCCAGGACCCGGATGAGCCCGGTCAGCTCGTCCGTGAGCAGGTCGAGTCGTGCCGCGGGCAGGAAGCGGTCCCAGCGCCGCGGCAGCTCCTCCCACCAGGCTTCCCGCAGGTCGTCCCGGGTGTCCACGGAGCGCTCGATGGGATAGAACGCGGCACCGGATCGCTCTGCCCAGGTCTCGAAGAGCTGTCGCATCGCGTCGCTTGACAGCGAGGCCTGGACGATCGCCGGCCGGGGCAGGCCGCCCCAGGGCGGGGAGTCGTCGCCGGACAGCAGCTCGCCGAGCGGCAGCGAGTTGTACTGCTCGGAGTCGTCCGGGTAGCCGGCCGCGGCGAGGGCGCTCAGGTACGCCGGCGCCTTCTGCTTGGCCGCGATCACCGACGACCACCACTGAACCACGACGTAGGGAATGCCCATCGCCCGGTAGATCTCGTGCGGCGAGTCCGCGCTGAGCACCGCGACCGGCTCTCCGCCGAAGGCGCGCTCGCGCAACTCCGCGAACCACTCCCGCTGGTAGCGGGTGAACCGCTGGGTGCAGCTGAGTTCCGGCCGCCGCCGTGCGCCTGTTCGCTCAGGCACGCCGTACCTCCTCGAGCAGTCGCAGCGCTGCCTCGCGCAGCGCCGGCCGGCCGTCTGCTGCTTCGCCTGCGAGCATGACCGGGATCAGCGGGGTGCCTGGGCCGAGGCGCTCGGCCAGCGCGGGCAGCTGCCACCCGGCGGCCTCGTCATGCTCGCCGGTCAGGTACACGACGCCGTCGGCCGCCGCGGCCGCGATTTTCCCCGCGGTGCGCTCGGCTCTGTCCCGCAGTCCGTCCCTGGCGACGCCGCCGTGACCGAAGTGGTAGCGGTCGACGATCCCGTCGAGGGGATCGGCGGTGCGGGCCGGCGGCGCCGCGCCGTCGTCGCCCCACTCGTGATCCTCGCCGACCAGGGCGATGCCGAGGTCTTCGAGCGCCTCGTAGGCGGCCGGGTCGTCAAGGCCAGAGCCGGCCAGGAACACCCGCGCCGCCGGCGGCGGCCCGGAGGGGTTGCCGGGGCTGGCGGCCGCGAGATGCGCGCGCAGTTGCTCGCCTGGCAGCACCTGCGCGGCGAGCGCAGCGGTCAGCGCGTCGCTGCCTGCCACGGCCGGCCGGGGAGCGGTGCGCAGCGCGGTGAGCTCGGCGAGCCGCCCCGCGGTCGCCGCCGCGTCGTGGACCGCGCGTTCGAGGTCGTCGGAGGTCACCGGGCGCCCCGCCCACCGGGCCGCGGTGTCCGTGAGCTCTCTGGCCCGCAGCCGGTTGTACCTGGCGCTGGTGCGCGACGGGAGGCGGAGCAGGTCGTAGAAGGCCACCGGGGGCAGGCCGGGCGCTGCGCCGCCGCGGCGCAACTCGCGCAGCAGGTAGAACAGCTTCGTGTGGGCCTCGCTGTCCCGGCCGATCAGCACCGCGTCCACCCACTCGAGCCCGCCGGTGAGGAGCGCCCGGGCGATCGCCGCCATCTCGGGCGGCAGTTCCCTGCCGAGCCCGGCGGCGATGCCACTGCCGGATCCGGTGCCGATGCCGTTCCCATGCGACCCTGACCTGTCGCCAGGCTCAGGCATCCCGCCGGGCTCTGGTGGGCTGCCATCCAGGCGCCGCGGTGACAGCCGCACCGGCAGCAGGCCGGCCGCGGTGACGAGTTCCCTGGGCGCGGACCAGCCGAGGACTCCGACTACCCGCCCGCCGCCGGCCCGGTGGGCGCGGGCCACCGCGGCGGGCCGCAGTATGGCCGCACGCAGCGGCGTGGCCCAGGAACGGTCACCAGTCATCGCGTGTCTTAGCCGCGTCGAGGAACTCGGGGAGGTCTGCCTCCAGCAGCCAGCCGTCGTTGACCGCAACGTGCGCGGCCGCTTTCAGTCGGCGCAGGTAGCTGTCCCGGTCACCGTAGCGCCTGGTGAGCTCGGCCGCGGGAAACGGCTTCATGTGGGCGACCAGGTCGGCGAGCATCGCCGGGTCGCTGTAGGGCGCGTGCGGCGCGGGCTCGCAGCGCCCGGGCACCGGGGTGCTGTGCGGGAGGTAAGCCGCGGCCGGCACCTCGACCCACGGCGTCCTGATGCCGCCGCGCACGTTGCCATCGTCGTCCCTGGCCAGCGGCAGGGATTCCGGCATGACTCCCCTGGGACCGCCGACGGCCGGGTCGGCGTAGCCGAACCTGGCCGGGACGACGGGCGGCACGGTCCCGTCGGCCACCCAGCGGTCGACGGCGTGGAAGACCGCGCGCGCGACGAGGTCCATCCGGCCGTCGGAATGCTGCTCTTTGATCTCCCGCGGCTGCGCGGGCCAGCCGCGCTCCTGCATCTGGAGCCTGTTCGTGGTCAGCTCGCGGCGGCCGTTGACGTGGCCGGCGCCGGCCACCTGGTACAGCCGGTACAGGTCATCAGGGCCGTCCGCGTCCGGGCGGAGCACCGCGCGGTGGGTTTCCGACTCGCCCTCGCTCAGCAGCTCGACCACCGGGACGCCGTGCGCGCCGATAGTGCGCCGCGGGTCGTCGAGCGGCAGCTGGGCGCCGGCCGTCAGCACCCCGTACCCGGGCCGGCCGGCCCCGCCGGAGGAGATGCAGATGAGGTAGGCGTCGATGGCCGGACGGCTGTCCGACTCGCAGCGACGGTGGAAGCCCTCCCCGAGGAAGGTGCGGCAGAACGTGCCGGTCTGCGACCAGCCGGACAGCAGCACCCGCCGGGCCTGGTAGCCGCCGAGCACGTCGGCACCGCCCCCCTTGAGCGCCGCCGCGACCAGGCCCACGATGTCCCAGCGCTGCCCGGTCGCGGGAATCCGCAGCGCGCCGTAGCGGCCGGAATCCCAGCGCGCCAGATCCGGGAGCACGGCGATCTCCTGCGTCACCCCCACGTGGGCGTGCCCGGAGCGGACCAGCCAGGGGGCTGTCGCCGACCAGGTCAGGGACCGGTCGTAGTCGGCGTGGTTGGGCTCGAGGTAGACGGCGCCGCTGAACGAAGCGGGGTCGGCGGGGCGACGCACCAGAATCCGGGTCGTGAACGGGCGTGCCCCGTCCGGCCGCGGCACTGCGGTCAGCCGCTCGTCCCAGGCCCAGTTGTCGGCCTGCCCAGAGAGCAGGAATTCCTCCTCCAGGTAGCCGTGCGCCGCCAGGTCGACGCCGCGGTCGTGGCGGGCGAGATAGGCGGTGCCGAGCGGCTCGCCCGGCACGGGGCCGTCGGCGCGCAGCGCGGCGACCAGCTCGGAGAAGCTAGTCATCGGCTGCTGTCCTCGGGTGCAATCGCAGTGGCACCGATTCGGGGCCGAACTCTGGCCAGCGGGTCATCTCGACCGGGCCCATGAGCTCGAATCCCGCCGTGCCCGCGAGCAGTTCCTCGAGCGCGACGCGCAGCTCCATGCGGGCCCAGTTCGCACCGGGACAGGCGTGCGGCCCGAGGCCGAAGGCGATGTGCCGGCCCGGCCGGCCGAAGCGGAACTCGTCGGGGTCGGTGAACACCTCCTCGTCCCGGTTCGCTGAGGTGAACACCATGGCGATCGGCTCGTCCTTGCCGATGGGGCAGCCACCGATCTCCACGTCACGGTTCGCCGTCCTGGCGAACCCGCGGTACGGCGAGTACAGCCGCAGCAGTTCCTCCACCGCCGCGGTGATGAGCGACGGGTCGGCGCGGAGCTGATCCTGCAGCGCGGTGTCGCGGGCGAGGTGGACCGCGAAACTGCCGAGCACGAACCGGGGGGCGACGATACCGACGAGGAGCACCTGCCGGAGCGTCCCGACGACTAGCTCCCTGGGCAGCGGCTCGCCGCCGGGGCGCGCCTGGAGCAGCGCGGTGGCCGGGTCGACGGCCGGGTCGCGCGGACTGGCCTGCCGGTCCGCGATCAGCTCCCTGGTCAGGTCGTACAGCGCCAGGCTGGCTGCCCGCATGCCCTGCGGCTCGTCGTCCTTGATGGCCTTGTTGAAGTCGAGGAAGTGGGCCTGCACCCTGGCCATTGTCGCGTTGTCGACGTTGAGGAAGCGGGCGAAGGACATCACCGGGAAGTTGCCGGCGAACTCGGTGCCGAAGTCGCCGTGCCCGCGCGCCAGCATCGGCCGCAGGCAGGCCGCCGCGTACTCGCGGACCACGGGCTCGACCGCGGCCACCCGGGCGGCGCTCATCAGCGGGTTGAGGATGGTCCGGTACGCCGTGTGCTCGGGCGGGTCGAGATGCAGCGGCGGGCGTCGGCCGGTGAACGCGATCTTGGGCACGATGTTCTGCACCGAGGTGATGAACGTGCCCGATTCCGTAAGCACCCGCCGCACGTCACGGTACTTGGTGATGGCCCAGAAGCCGCCGAACCTGTCGCTGTGCGCGACCGGGCACTGGGCCCGCATGTCCCGGTAGAGCTCGTGCGGGTCCCGCGCCGTGTCGCTGACGAGGGGATCGAATCCGATCGGATCCGTGGCACTCACGCGCCACCGCCGATTCCGCCGCCGAGCCGCAGCGGCAGCCGGACCGGTCCCGCCGTAGGCCACGGGCTGAACTCCGGCTCGCCGACGACCTCGAGCGGCGTCCTGCCGAGCAGCGCCCGCAGGCCCGCGATCAGTTCGTCCCTGCCGGGCACCGCGCCGGGGCAGACGTGCGGCCCGTCGCCGAACGCGAGGTGCCGTTCCGCCCGGCCGAGGCTGAGCTCGTGCGGGCTGCCGAAGATCGCGGGGTCCTGGTTGGCGGCCGGGAGCACGATGGCGACCGACTCGCCCGCCCCGATGTCCCGCTGCCCGATCCGCACCGGCCGCGTGGCGGTCCGCGCGAACCCGACGTTCGGCGTGTGCAACCGGAGCATCTCCTCCGCGAAGGCGGGCACCAGCCCGGGCTCGGCCGCGAGCCTCGCCTGCATGGCGGGGTCACGGGCCAGGTGCAGCGCGGAACTGGCGAGGGCGAGCGCCGGGGCGCCATGCCCAGCCACCACGATCTGGCGCAGGCTCGCCGCCGCGGTCTCCGCGGTGACCGCTTCCCCGTCCACCCGCGCGGCCAGCAGCGCGCTGAGCATGTCGTCGGCCGGGTCGAGCGGCGATCGCACCCGCTGCGCGGCGACCTCGCGGCACAGGTCGTAAAGCAGCAGGTTCTCCGCCTCGATGACCGGATGGTCCCGGCGCCGCTGCGCGTCCTCGAAGCGCTCCATGCCCGCGGCGAAGTCGTCCGTTAGCCCGGCCGGGATGTTGAGCAGCAGGCAGACGACGCGTGCCGTGTACGGCGAGCAGAACTCCCCGTACAGTTCGGTGGTCCCGCCAAGCACGGCCAGCAAGTCGTCCGCCAGTCCCTGCACCGCCGGCCGCAGCCAGCCCAGCCGCTCCCGACGGAAGACGGGGCTGATAACCCTCCGGTAGGCGGTGTGCTCCGGGGGGTCGTAGTGCAGCGGCGGCCGCCGCCCCGACGCCGGGTTGCGCGGGATGATGATGCCCTTGCTGCTGGTGAAGGTCACCGGGTCGCGCATCACCCGCTGCACGTCCCGGTACCTGGTGACGGCCCAGAAGCCGCCGTAGCTGTCGCTGTGCGCGACCGGGCAGGCATCGCGCAACCACCCGTACAGGGCCTCGGGATCCGCACGCCCCGTCGGGTCGTCGGGGTCGAAGTCGGCGCTCACTGCGCCGCTCCGGTCGCCAGTGTCACGCGGGCGGTGAGCCGAGCGCGTTCCTCCGCCGGGTCCGGCACCGGCGCGGCCTCCATCAGCGCCTTGGTGTACGCGTCGGAGGGCTGCTCACAGACCTGCTCGGCGGTGCCCCGCTCCACCACCTGCCCCCGGCGCAGCACCACGATCCGGCTGGCGAGATGGCGGACCACGGCCAAGTCGTGCGCGATGAACAGGTAGGCGAGGCCCAGATCGCGGCGCAGCTCGAGCAACAGGTTGATGATCTGGGCCTGCACCGACAGGTCCAGTGCGGACAGTGCCTCGTCGCAGACCACTAGGGCAGGGGAGACGATCAGGGCCCGGGCGATGGCGATGCGCTGTCGCTGGCCGCCGGAGAACTCGCGGGGGTAGCGGCCCGCCGCCGACGGCGGCAGGCCCACGCGGGTGAGCATCGCGGCGACCCGCCCGGCGATCTCCGCGCGCTCGGTGCGCTGGCCCAGCAGCGGCTCGGCCAGCGAGGAGCCGACAGTGCGCGCCGGGTTCAGCGAGCTGTTCGGGTCCTGGAAGACCACCTGGAGCCGGGCGGCGATCGCCACCCGCTCGCGGTGGCCGGCCCTGGTGATGTCCTGCCCGTCGAACCGGATCGTCCCTGAGGTGACGGGCACCAGCCCGAGGATGGCCCGGCCGAGCGTGGACTTGCCCGCGCCGGACTCGCCCACCACCCCGACCGTCTCCCCCGGCATGACGTCCAGGCTCACTCCGTCCAGCGCCTGGAACGCCCTGCGGCCATGACGGAAGTCGACAGACAGGTCCCGTACCTCCAGCAGGGGCGCGTCGGTCATCGGGTTACCCCCACCCGGTCGGCGTGGATGCACCGGGCATCGTGCCCGGGCGCGGCCTCGGCGAGACTTGGCTCGGCCGCGGTGCAGTCCGGCGTGGCGTACCCGCAGCGGTCCGCGAACCGGCAGCCGGACGGCCACTGGCCGGGGGCGGGCACTGTCCCCGCGATGACCGGGAGAGCCGCGCCAGGGGTCGCCGCGTGCGGGTCGGAGCGGAGCAGCGCCTCGGTGTACGGGTGCCGCGGCTGCCCGAAGACGTCCTGCGCTGGCGCCGTCTCGACGGCCTGCCCTGCGTACATCACCAGCACGTCGTCGGCGAGCCCGGCGACGACCCCCCAGTCGTGGGTGACGATGAGCAGCGCGATCTGGCTCGACATCTGGAGCGACCGCAGCAGGGCCAGGATGCCGGCCTGGATGGTCACGTCGAGCGCGGTGGTGGGCTCGTCGGCGACCAGGATCTCCGGGTCGCCAGCCAGCGCCCGCGCGATCGTCACACGCTGCGCCATGCCGCCGGAGATCTGATGCGGGTACAGCCGGGCCACCCGCGCCGGGTCATCCAGGCTGACCCGGCGCAGCAGGTGAATCGCCCTGTCCCTGGCCTCGCGCCGCCCGCAGCGCGCGTAGGCCCTGATGACCTCGGCGAGCGCCGAGCCGACGGTCTGCGTGGGGTCGAGCCCGGCCATGGGCTCCTGCCCGATGAAGGCGATCCGCCGCCCCCGGACGCCGCGCCACTGCGCTTCCCTGGCGCCGGCCAGCTCCGCGCCGTCGAGCCTGACGCTGCCAGTGATCCACCCGCCGGGCGGCGCCACGCCAAGGAGCGCGCGCGCAGTCACGGACTTGCCGCATCCCGATTCGCCGGCGATCGCCAGCGTCCGGCCGGGGACCAGGTCGAAGCTCACGCCGGAGACAAGCGGCGTGCCGCCGGACGGCCCTGGCAGGGTGACGGCGAGGTCGCGCACCACGAGCAGGGCGCCCGGTTCCCGCGCGGGCGCGCCCTCCGTGAGTTCCGGCGCCGCCGGGGCCGCGGCCGGCGGCCGGCGGTACCGGGCCGCGGTCCTGGTGCTGCCGGTCCACTGTCCGGTGACCGCGTCCCGCAGCGCGTCGCCGACCAGGCCGAGGCTGAGCACGGTGAGAGCGATGATCCCGCCGGTGGGCACGAGGAACCACGGCTGCTGCTGGTACTGGCTCGCCGCCTCGGCCACCATAGTGCCCCAGCTCGGTGCCGGAACCTGGACACCGAAGCCGAGAAACGCCAGGCCGCAGGCGAGCAGGACGGCGACCGAGGCGACCAGGGTCGCCTGGACCACGATCGGCCCCGTGATCCTGGGCAGCACGTGGCGGCGCATGATCCGCCAGTGCGACAGCCCGCTAACCCGGGCCGCGTCGATGTACAGGTCTTCCCTGATTCCCATCGTCACCGACCGGATCACGCGCATCGGCGCGGCGGATAGCAGCAGCCCGAGCGGGAGCATCGCGGGGTAGAGGCTGTTCGGGAACACCGACACCACCACGATCAGGATGACGAGCACAGGGATGGTCAGCAGCAGGTCGCCCCACAGCGTCAGCACCCGGTCGGTCAGCCCGAGCAGGTAGCCGCCGAGGACGCCGAGCGCCGTGCCGATCACCACCGCGATCGCCGTCGCCAGGGCCGCGGCGAGCAGCGTCGTCTGGCCGCCGTACAGCAGGCGGGACAGGATGTCGCGGCCCAGTTCGTCGGTGCCGAGCCAGTGAGCGCCGGTCGGCCCCGACAGCTCGCTGGTGAACGCTGACGCGTACGGGGAGTACGGCGCGACAAGCGGTGCCGCGGCGCAGCCCACCACGATGATCACCAGCACGGCCAGCCCCGCCGCGCCCAGCGGATCGCGCAGCAGCGACCGCAGCATGGACCGCGGCCTGGTGGGCGGCCCGCCCGGGGCGGCCCCGTCGCCCGCGCCGCGCCAGGCGCCGGCGCCGGCCACGTCGAGCGGGCTTAGCGCGCTCACGAGGCCACCCGCACCTTTGGGTTCAGCCAGGCGTAGGACAAGTCGACCAGCAGGTTGAGGACGATGACGATCAGCGTGAAGTACAGCACCACGCCCTCGATCACCGGCAGGTCGCGGTCCGTCGCGGCCTGCACGACCAGGCTGCCCATGCCGGGCAGGGCGAAGACCTGCTCGACGAGGATGGTGCCGCCGAGCATGGCGATCATGAACAGGCCGACCGTGGTGACGATGGGAATCGCGGCGTTGCGCAGCGCGTGTCGCAGCAGAATCGTCCAGGCTGGCAGTCCCGCCATCCGCAGCGCGGTGACGAACTCCCTGCTGCGCACCTCGTCCATCGCGTCCCTCGTCTGCTTGGCGACGCCCGTGACGCCGACCGCGGCGAGCGTCAGCACCGGCAGGATAAGCGAACGCAGCCACAGGCTCGATGACTGCCCGAGCGGGACGAAGCCCGAGGTCGGCAGCAGGTGCGCCTTCACCGCGATGAACTCGATGAGGATCAGCCCGAGCCAGAAGTTCGGCACGGCGAAGGTCACCCAGCTCGCCGCGTCGATGCCGCGGCCCAGCGGGCCGCGCCACACCGCGCTGGCGATGCCGAGCGCGACGCCCGCCACGAGCGACACCAGGGTCGCACCGACGATCAGCCACACGGTGACCGGCAGCCGCTGGGCGATCGTGCTGCTCACCGACTGGATCGTGAACAGCGACGTGCCCAGCGAGCCGTGCAGCACGCCGTCCAGCCAGTGCCAGTACTGCACGAGCAGCGGCTCGGTCAGGCCGAGCCTGGCGTCCGCCGCCTGGTACTCGGCGGCCGTGTGACCCGCCCCCAGGATCCGCACCGCGGGATCGCCGGGGACGAGGGCTACCACGATGAACGTCAGGATCGACACTCCGAACAGCAGCGGAACGGAGAGCAGCAGACGGCGCAGCAGGTAACGGAGCACTGACTGGTTTCCTCTCCTTCCTCACCGGGTTACTGCTTCGGGTACCAGCTCAGCGAGGCATCCGGCGCTACCGGGTCGATCGTCGTGTTCTGCAGGGACGGCGGCTGCACGTTCGCGACGCTGCCGGACACGGCCAGCGTGGCGGTGAGCGAGAACAGCGGCACGAACCAGGCGTTGTCGGTGAGGAAGTCGCCGACCTTCGCGTAGGCCGCGGCCGAGTCGCTCGACGGCATGGCACCGGCGGTGGCGAGCAGGCCGTCCAGCTGGGTGCTCGTCGTCCCGAACACATTGGTGAACGGCGCCATCGCGAACTGGACGGCGTACGGGAAGCCCGTCCCGTTCTGAGATAGCGGCCAGATCACCGCGTCGTATTGCTTGGACAGCGCAGCGGGGATGAACTGCGCGGGCGACGGGGTCTCGATCAGGTTCACGGTGACGCCGATGGCGGCGAGCTCGGTCTTGAGCGCGGCGCCGATGTCGCCGTTCGGGTCGAGCGCGAGAGTGTCGAGCACTGGCAGGGTGAAGCCGTGAGCGTACCCGGCCTGCGCCAGCAGGCTCTTGGCCTTGGCGACATCGAAGGTGTAGGTGTTCGCCTCGGCGGGGTCGTAGCCGGTCGCGCCAGGCAGCGCGAACTCGTCGGTCGGGACCGCGCTGCCGCCGCCGAGGCCGGTGGCGAGCGACTTGCGGTCAACCGCGTCGTTGAGCGCCTGGCGCACCGGGAGCTTCGCCAGCGGGGACTTGGGGTCGCTGCGGCCCATCAGGATCAGGGACGCGATGGAGAAGGGCTGCGCGTACACCGTGAGGTTGTCGGACTTGGCGGTGTTCTGCGCGGTGCTCGGCAGGCTGAGCAGCGCGCCCACCTGGCCTGACTGAGCCGCCGACAGCGCCGTCTGCGGGTCGGGGATCACCTTCACCATGACCTGCTTGTAGTGGATCGCCGCCGGGTTCCAGTAGTGCGGGTTCTCGGTGAGCAGGTACTGGCTATTGGCGACGCTCTGGGCAGCGTCTATGACGTAGGGGCCGGTGCCGTCCGAGGTGGTGGTCAGCGTGCCCGAATGGGCGATGCCCTGCGGGCCGATGATCTGGCCGATGTCCTGGTACTGAGACAGCAGGAAAGGCAGGTCGGGCTCGGGGGCCGCGAACGTGAGCCGGACCGTGTTCGCCCCGGTGGCCGTGGCCGAGGCCAGGGTGGCCAGGTATCCGGCCTGCGGCCCGTCGGCCTTCTTGAAGTACTCGAGCGAGTTCACCACGCTGGCCGGCGTCATCAGCGATCCGTCGCTGAAGTGCACTCCGCCGCGGAGGGTCAAGTCGAAGATCTCGTTCTTCGACCCGGCCACGTAGCTCCAGCTGGTGGCGAGGTCGGGCACGAAGGTGCCGTCCCCGAGCTGGTAGATCAGCGAGTCGTAGTCAAGGGCGCCGAACACGATGTCGGATTCCGACGTGCCCTCGAGCGCCGGGTTAAGGCTGACCGGGGAGTTGAACTGCACGGTCAGCGTGCCGCCGGTAACTCCCTTCGGCGCGCTGCCCGTCGCGGCGGCCGATCCGGACGATGTCGCCGACGACGACCCGTTGTTGACCCCGCCGCAGGCCGCGAGCGCGCCTATCGCAAGCGCGGCGACGGCGAAAAGCGAGCCGCTCCGGCCGAGGCGTCTCGCGCGAGTTGGAGGAAAGAAAGACCCGCTCGGCATGGTGATCGCCCTCGTCTCCGTAGAGCTTGGCTGGTCGTTGCCGAGATCGTAAACGTCAGGTTTCCCGACAGTCAAGATTCCTGATTTCAAGAACCTTGAAATTGATCGGACCGTGACAGACCGCCGGTTTCTAAGCCTCCTCGGGCACCATGGCGATCGCGCCGCAGGGGCACTCCGCGGCGCAGATCCCG
>Ga0335075_10012515_pt1 | contig 12813 bp, 8 predicted proteins | sample Lox_Sample_24_FD_206723 | JGI IMG/M metagenome (GOLD analysis project Ga0335075, IMG submission 206723) | Soil microbial communities from Loxahatchee National Wildlife Refuge, Florida, United States - Lox_Sample_2.4 | ecosystem: Environmental > Terrestrial > Soil > Wetlands | place: USA: Florida... | reverse complement strand
TGCTGGAAGCTGCTCGGGGGTCTCGCCTCGCGGGTGCGCGCATATGCCTCCTCGGCCGTCCTGCGCGAGCCTGCCCGGCTCGCCGATCAGGCCGAGCGCTATCTCGCACTCGGTTTCCGGGCGCTCAAGATCCGCTTCCAGCGCGGGGAGTGGCGCGAGGATGTGCGCGCGCTCGAAGCAGTGCGCGCGCGGGTCGGGTCGCGCTTGGAGCTCCTCGTCGACTGCAACCAGGGGTGGCGGCTCCCGTGGGACACCCAGCCGCCGTGGACCCTGAAGGATGCGCTCGCGGTGGCGCGCGAGCTCGAGCGCCTGGGGGTGTTCTGGATGGAGGAGCCGCTGCATCGGGCCGACTACGCAGGCATGTCCGCGCTGCGGCAAGCGACGGACGTACGGCTTGCGGCGGGTGAGATGACTCGTCAACTGCACGAGCTGCGCGAGCTGATCGACCGCGGCTGCGCCGACGTCCTGCAGCCGGACGTGGCGCTCGTCGGCGGCATCTCGGGTCTGCGCCGGGTGGCCGTGATGGCCCAGGAGCACCACCTCGTGTTCACGCCGCACACCTGGACGAACGGCATGGGCCTCACTGCCAATGCCCACCTCGCGGCGGGCTTGGCCGAGTCGCCGTTCCTCGAGTACGCCTTCGATCCGCCGGACTGGGATCTCGATCGGCGCGACTATATGATGGCCGAACCGCTCAAAGTGGATGCCGCGGGCTACATCAACCTGAGCAACGCACCCGGCATGGGTTATACGCTCAACGAGCCGCTTCTCGCCCGCACGCGCCTCGCATGAGCGACGAGCGGAGCGATGCCGCCGCGCCCGCCGATCTCGAGCGCGCCGCACTGCGCAAGGTGGGACAGCGCCTGGTGCCATTCCTTGCGTTGCTCTATTTCGCGGCCTTCATCGATCGCGCCAACGTCTCCTTCGCGGCGCTGCAGATGAACCGCGATCTCGGACTCTCGCCGTACGTGTACGGCCTCGGGGCCGGGGTGTTCTTCATCGGCTACTGCCTGTTCGAGATCCCGAGCAATCTCATTTTGCATCGAGTCGGCGGCCGCCTCTGGATCGCGCGGATCATGATCACCTGGTCGATCGTGGCTGGCGCGATGGCATGGGTACGCGGCCCCGAGGGCTTCTACGCGCTGCGCTTTCTGCTCGGCATCGCCGAGGCGGGCTTCTTCCCGGGCATCCTGTACTACCTCACAGGGTGGGTACCCGCGGCGCAGCGCGGCCGCGTCGTTGCATCCTTCATGACGGCCATTCCCCTCTCCACCGCGCTCGGTGGAGTGCTCTCGGCGGCGATCCTGCGGCTCGATGGGTTGCTGGGGCTCGCGGGCTGGCAGTGGCTTTACCTCACCGAGACGCTCCCCTCCCTGGTCCTCGGGGTCGCGACGCTCATCTGTCTGCCGCAATCACCGGCCGAAGCGCGCTGGCTCACCTCTGCCGAGAAGGAATCCCTCACCGCGACGCTCGCGGCCGAGAGCGCCTACCGGCGCGCGAACTACCCCCCCTCGGTTCTGAGCGCGCTCGCCGATGCGCGTACGCTCTCGCTCAGCCTCTGCTACTTCGGCATCGAGATCGGACTCTACGGGGTCATCTTCTGGGTCCCGCAGTTACTCGAGAAATCCGGCGTCGCGGTTGCCCGCGTCGGCTACGTGGTTGCGATCCCGTACGGCATCGCGGCCGCCGGGATGGTGTGGTGGTGCCGGCACTCGGATCGGATGCGGGAGCGTGTGCGCCACCTCGCCGCCGCCGCCCTGGTCGGGTTCCTCGGACTCGCCGCGAGCGCGTGGCTGTCCGCATCCTCCGTGGCGTTCGCAGCGGAATGGTCGGTGGTTGCGATCACCTTCGGGGCTCTCGGTACGCTCGCCGTGTTGCCCGTCTTCTGGACGCTGCCGATGGCGGTGTTGAGCGGCGCCGGCGCCGCCGCTGCGATCGCCCTCATCAACTCCTTCGGCAACCTCGGCGGATTCGCCGGGCCCTACCTGATCGGATGGATCCGCGATGCGACCGGCGAGTTCACCTACGGGCTCCTCGCGGTCGCCTGCGCCGTGCTGCTCACCGGAATTCTCGCGTTGCTGATCGGCCACGATGCGGCGGCCGAGCGCGCCGGTGCGCCGCTGCCGGCTCGGCCACGGCGCTCGCACGCGGTGAGCGGATAATACGGCCTCTCCTGATCGAGCTCGCCCACACGTGACCGAGGAGCACAATCCCCGTGAACTTCGACCTCGCCGAAATTGCCTACGTGCCGACGACCGGCGTGAGCCGCGTGCACGAGACGCCGGTGGTTCCCGCGACGGCGGCAAGCCTCGCCGGCTACGGTTGCCTCGTCGATGCCCCGCGAACCTTTCCGATCGAAATCGTCCCCTGGCCGGCGCAAGGTTGGCGGGCGATCGATGAGAACACGGGCAACCAGGGTGGCATCGCGGAAGGTCTGTTCGAGTTCTGGTGGCATGGAGACACCCTCTACGCTCGCAACAACGCGGTCGGGGACAGCTATCTCTTCGCCTGGAGCACCTGGCCGGAGGAGGCGCGCAATGACGCCCCGTCGGTCCCGCGCCGCCGCGCGCTCATCTGGCGCGCCAACTACCATCCCGACGGCGGTCAGCTTTTCTATCCGCTCCACGGGGAGAGCTTCCTCGTGCCGCTCGCCCTGCCGGGGGACGATGTCGCGCCGGATCGGTTCGTGAGCTTCTGGTGTGACGGCAGCCGTGGCCTTTACATCCATCCGAACGTCTGGCACGGAGCGGTCGTGCCGTTCGACGACCACGCCGAGCTCCTCGACCGCCAGAGCCGCGTGCACGCCCGGGTGTCGGTCGACTTCGCGAAGGAGTTCGGCTGCTACCTCGCCGCCCCGATGCGCCCCGAGTCGCGCTCGGCGCTCGGTGGTCGGCCGTAATAGGCGCGGTAGCACTTCGAGAAGTGATGCGCCGAGCGGAAGCCGCAGGCGACCGACACCTCCATGATCGAGAGCGGGGTTTGAGTGAGCAGCTCGCGCGCCCGCTTCAGGCGCACCTGCAGGTAGTACTGCTTCGGCGCGCAGTCGAGATAGCGCCTGAACAGCCGCTCGATCTGGCGGCGCGACAGACTTGCAGCCGCGGCGATCTGATCGAGCGGCAACGGCTCCTCGACGTGCTTCTCCATCACTTGGGCAATCTCGATCAGGTTCGCGTGGCTCGAGCCGAGCTGCGCACGCAGGGGCACATACTGGCGGTCGCGGTCGTCGCGCACGCGCTCGACGATGAACTGCTCGGAGATGAGTTGCGAGGTGCGCGCGCCGAGCTTCTCCTTGACGAGCGAGAGCATGAGATCGAGCGGTGCGATGCCGCCCGAGCAGGTGAAGCGGTCGCGGTCGATCGTGAACAGCCGGTCGCGGATGATGACCCGCGGAAACTCCTCGCGCAGTGCCGAGAGATTCTCCCAGTGGATCGTCGCCCGATAGCCGTCGAGCAGCCCCGCCTTCGCGAGCGCGTATCCTCCGGTGCAGAGTGCCCCAAGCGGCGTGCCGCGCTCGGCCGCCCGCCGCAGGTGGGCGAGAACGGTGCCGGAGACGGCGGCGCGCACTTCGATTCCGCCGCACACGAACAGAATGTCGATGCGATTGAGCTCCGCGAGGGCGACGGTAGGCGCGAGGCTCAAGCCGTTGCTCGCGATCGCCGGGGCCCCATCGAGAGTGGCGATCGACCAGTGATAGGCCCGCTGGCCCGTCACGAGGTTCGCCATGCGCAGCGGCTCGACCGCGCTCGAAAGCGCGATCATCGAGTAGTTCTCGAGGGTGAGAAATGCGTACCGGGTGGCGCGCAGCTGCGGAGCGGATTGCTCTTTCATGCCTCGTTGCGGGCGCCCAATCCCCGGCGGCTCGAAGCCGAGGCATCGCCGCATCCACGCCGAGGATTATAGGCGCCTCAGAGCTTCGCTCGATACTCGGTCTGGACCGCCTTGATGCGCCGGTCGCTGCCGAAGAACGCGTGCTTGGACATGTCGGCCGAGTACCTGCTCGCCTGCGGATGACGGCCCACGGCCTCCGCGAGGGCGCGAATGTGGTGCGGGCCGGCACCGCAGCAGATGCCGAGGTAGCGGATGCCGAGCTCGAGCGCCTCGCGACCGAATGCCGCGATCTCCGCGCGGGTGCAGACGAACGGATCGAGACCGACCGGGAAAGCCCGCTCGTTGCCGCAGCACGGATCGGTGAGCGACATGAACGAGGGCTGCCTGCGTGTCGTGCGGTAGGGCACGGGCACCGCCGCCACCTCGCACCGCACCGCGCGCCGGATCTTTCTCAAGATCGGCATCATGGTCGCCGGCCCGCGGTGACAATTCAGTCCCACCACCGCCGCACCGGCGTCCTCGAGCCGTCGGCAGGTCTCCACGGGGCTCCAGCCCTCACGCACCGATTCCTCGCGGTGAACCGAGAAAGTGACGACCGCCGGCACCTTCGAGTACTTGCGAATGGCCTCGAGCGCGAGCAGCGCCTCCCCACCCCAGGAGAAGGTCTCGGCAACGATGAAATCGACACCGGCTGCGGATGCCCATTCAACCTGCTCGGCGAAGATGCGCTCGACCTCCTTCAGCGCCTTCTTGTCGTTCGGGTCGTAGATGTTGGTGTTGCAGATGTCGCCCGCGAACAGCGTTCCAGTGCGGCGCGCGACCCGCTTGGCGATCGTGAGCGCGATGCGATTCATCGCGACCAAGTCCTTCTCCCGGCCGATGACCCGCAGCTTCTCGCGGTGCACGTAGTAGGTGAGCGCGAGACTCACGTCGGAGCCGGCATGCACGAAGTCCATGTGCAGCTGCTCGACGACCTCCGGATGCTCGGTGAGCACCACCGGAACGAACGCGCCCGCCTGCAGATACCCGCGCCGCTCGAGCTCGAAGACGTAACCCTCGGCGCAGATCACCGGGCCGGCGGCGAGCCGGCGCATGAGTCCCGGCTCGCGGGCCGCGGAGGACGTGGCGCGCTTGCGCGCGCGGGTTGCCGGGATCGACTTCGTCATGGACACTCTCCGATGGTGAACGACATCGAGCGAGGCGCACGAGCGCACCTCGCTCAGGAACGCATGCGCCGGCCGTCGGGGTCGTACGCCGGCCTCGCGAGGCGGTGCGCCGGGCGGCGCTCCCCGATGATCTCGATCTCGAACCCCTCCGTTTCACGGGCGAGCTCGCCCGGCACGAACCCAAGCGCGAGCGAGCGCTGCGTGCGGTGGCCGTACGCTCCGGAGGTGACCCACCCGACCGCCTTGCCGGCGTGCCAGATCGGCTCATCGCCGATCGCATCCGCATCGAGCGCATCCACTGCGAACGCAACCAGGCGCAGCGTCCCACCGCGCTCCTTTTCGGCGAGCGCCGCCGCGCGGCCGACGAAGGCGGGCTTCTTGAGATCCACGAAGCGCCCGAGACCCGCCTCGTAGGGCCCGTAGATCGGCCGGTACTCGCGCGTCCAGTTGCCGTAGCTCTTCTCGATCCGCAGCGAATTCAATGCGCGAGCGCCGAAGAGCTTGAGCCCATGCTCGCGCCCGGCCGCGACCAGCAAGTCGTAGAGCGCGCGCTGGTACTCGCTCCCCACCCAGATCTCGTAGCCGAGCTCGCCGGTGAAGGAGATGCGCCCGATGAGCGCCGGGATCATGCCCACGTCCATGCTCCGGAACGACAGGAACGGGAATGCGGCCGTCGAGAGATCCGCGCGCACCAGCCCCGCGAGCAGCGCTCGGGAGTTGGGGCCCGCGACGGCGAGCCCCACATACTCGAGTGCGCACGCGCGCACGGAGACGCCGCTGCGCGGCGCGTGGCGCTCGAACCAGCGCAGGTAGTACGACTCGGCGGCGTAGGTGCCGATGAGGAGCACGCGCTCCGCCGAGGGGCGGCAGATTGTGAAGTCCCCGATGAGCTTGCCGCGCTCGTTGAGCATCGGCGTGAGCGCGATGCGGCCGACCTCGGGCACTGTGTTCGCCATGAGCCCGGAGAGCCATTCGACCGCGCCCGGCCCGGTCACCTCGAACTTGCCGTAATTCGAGGTCTCGATGAGTCCCACGGACTGCTCGACCGCCTTGCATTCGGCCGCGACGTGCGGATGCGCGTTCGAGCGGCGAAAGGTCACCTCCTCGCGCGCTTCGGGGGCGCTCGGGGCGAACCACAGCGGATGCTCGAGCGCACAGTACTCGCCGAACACCGCATGGGCGGCCCCGAGCCGCTCGTAGACCGCCGTCGTGCGCAACGGACGCGCCGCGCTCAACTCCTCGTTCGGAAAGCGGATGCGGAAGCGGCGCGAGTAGTTCTCCCGCACCTTGGCGCTCGTGTACGCGAGCGTCGCCCACGGCCCGAAGCGGGCGACGTCCATCGCCCACACGTCCGCGCCCGGGTCGCCCTCGACCATCCATTGCGAGAGCGCGAGGCCGACGCCGCCACCCTGGCTGAATCCGGCCATCACCCCGCAGGCGACCCAGAAGTTGTCGAGCGCGCGCACCGGTCCGACGACGGGGTTGCCGTCCGGAGCGAAGGTGAACGGTCCATTGACCACCTTGCGAATGCCGGCATCCTCGAGCGCCGGGAAGTGCCGGAAACCCACCTCGAGGCTCGGGGCGATCCGCTCGAGATCGTTCGGGAGCAGATTCTGGCCGAAGTCCCACGGGGTCACGAGCGGCGACCACGGGACCCCGGCGCGCTCGTACGTGCCCATCAGCATCGCCCCACGCTCCTCGCGCAGGTAGATCTCGCCCTCGAAGTCGATGCAGTGCAGCTGCTCCTTCTGTCCCTCGAGCGCAGGAATCCTCTCGGTGATGAGATACTGATGCTCCATTGCGAGAATCGGCAGCTCGATGCCGACCATGCGGCCGACCTCGCGCGCCCAGAGGCCCGCGGCATTGACCACGTGCTCGGCGTGGACGGTGCCGTGATCGGTGATCACGTCCCAGGTGCCATCGCCCCGCTGCTTGAGATCGACGACGCGCGTGCGGCGGACCACCTCGGCCCCGGCGATCTGCGCCGCCTTCGCGTAGGCATGCGTCACCCCATACGGGTCGACGTGACCCTCGATCGGGTCGTACATGGCCCCGACGAAGTGCTTCTTGTCCATGAGCGGGAAGAGCCTCTGGGCCTCCTCCACCGAGATGAGCTCGAGCTCCATGCCGAGGTAGCGCCCGCGCGCCTTCGCCATCCTGAGCCAGTCGAGCCGCTCGCGCGTGCCGGCGAGCATGATGCCGCCGGTCACGTGCACACCGCAGGATTGGCCGGAGATCCGCTCGATCTCCTGATAGAGGCTGATCGTGTACTGCTGGAGCTTCGCGACGTTCGGGTCGCCGTTGACGGTGTGCATGCCCCCGGCCGCATGCCACGTCGAGCCGCATGTGAGCTCCTCGCGCTCGATCAGCTGCACATCCCGCCATCCGGCTTTGGTGAGGTGATACAGCACGCTCGCGCCGACCACGCCGCCGCCGATCACGACCGCGCGCACCGCGCTCTTCATTCGTTCGACACCGCGAGCTTCAGTGCCGCTCCGCTCGCCGCCGCGCCGCCGCGGCCGAAGCGCTCGATCAGCCACGAGCGGAACAGCGATATCGCAGTGTCGCCGAGCCCCTCGGGTTGCGTGATGAGGTAGTAGCCGTAGCCGTCGTCGAGCGTCACGTCGAAGGGCCGCACCAAGCGCCCCTCGCGGATCTCCTCCGCAAAGAGATTCGTGTCGACGAGCGCGAGCCCCGCGCCGCTCATCGCGTACTGTGCCGCGAGCACGGCCGTGTCGAACACCAACCCACGCTCGACGTCGAGGGCTTTGAGACCGGCCGTGCGCGCGAATTCCGACCAAGTGTGGTGACGGGGCAGATCGGCGATGCGCACGTGCACGATCTCGTTGCGCTCGATGAATTGGGCGAGCTCCGCGCCCCGGTGCGCCGCGGCGACGTTCGGATGGCAGAGTATGCTCACCCTCACCGGCCACAGCAGATCGGTGACGAGATCGGTCACGGTCGGCTTCGAGTAGACGACGGCCACATCCACATCCCCGAGCGGCGGACCGACTCCGTACGGACTCACGAGATCGATGTCGACGTCGGTGCTCGCGCGGCGAAAGTCGCGCAGGATCGGCACCGCGAGCTGCGCCGCGAAGCTCGGCGGCATCTGCACCCGCAGGGTGCGCTGAGCGGGCGCCCCTTCGTTGCGGATGTCGTCGAGCGCGTACTCGAGGCGGTCGAAGGACTTGGCGACCGCGGGCAGCAGGTGCTGGCCCGCCTTGGTGAGGGTGAGCGCGTGTGGGCGGCGCTCGAACAGCTGCACGCCGGTCAGCCGCTCGAGCGCGAGCACGTGCCGCGAGAGCGCGCTCTGCGAGATGAGCAGCGCGTTCGCAGCCGCGGTGAAGCTTCCGTGCTTGGCGACGCCCTCGAACGCACGCAGCGCATTGAGCGGCAGCCAGCGCCGGTCGATCGATCGTTTGCTCATGGATTGCCTCTCCGAGGGGCTGTGGACGGAGCGCTGCGATCTTCGCTCGGAGCGAAGCGTCGCGCCAATGATCCCCCGGACTCCAATGCTTTTTTTGGATGCCGCTAGCCAATTTCTGCGCCAAGGTGCACGCGTGGGCGCACCCCTGCGCTCAACTCCTGAGCTTGGCACTGCCGGGGTCGTAGAGCGGCTCGCGACGGACGATGGCGCTGCGCAGCTCGCCCAGGATGTCGATCTCGAAGCGCTCCCCGTCGCGCGCCAGTTGCGCGGGCAGGTAGCCGGCGGCGAGGCTCTTGCCGATGCAGTGGCCGTAGGCACCGGAGGTGACATAGCCTACGGGCGTCCCGTCCTTCAGGATCGATTCGTACCCGATCGCCTCCGCGTCCGCATCGAGAACCTCCAGGATCACGAAGCGGCGCTTCGGCCCGGCCGCGCGCTCGGCGAGCGCGGCCGCCCGGCCGGTGAACTCGGGCTTGTCGAAATCGACGAAGCGATCGAGTCCGGTCTCGGCGACCGTGTAATCGGGACGAAAATCCTTGTTGAACGAGCCGTAGCCCTTCTCCAGGCGCAGCGAGGAGAGCGCGCGGCCGCCGAAGTGCGCGAGACCGAGCTCGCGACCGGCCTCCCACAGATCCTCGTAGAGCGAGGCGCAATAGTCGGGGGTCGTCCAGATCTCGTAGCCGAGCTCGCCGGTGAATCCGGAGCGGGTGAGGATGGCCGGCGCATACCCGATCGGGGTCTCGCGCACCTCGAAGAGTTTGAAGGCCGAGGCCGAGAGATCGGTGCGCGTGAGCGGCGCGAGAAGCTCGCGGGCTCGCGGTCCGGCGAGCGAGAACCCGGTGAGCGTCGAGGCGGCGCTGCGCACGAAGACGTCCGCTGGCGGCTCGCTCGCCCAGAACCAGCGCAGGTGGAACTCCTCGGCAAACCCGGAGCCGATGATGAGGAACCGGTCGTGGGCGAGACAGGAGATCGAGAGGTCCCCGACGATCCGCCCGGCGGGATTGAGCATCGGGGCGAGTCGCAGGCGCCCCGGCGCAGGGATGCGCGAGGCAAACACGCGGTCGAGCCAGGCGCGGGCGCCGCGGCCGACGACCTCGTACTTGCCGTAGTTGGTCGTCTCGTAGATGCCGACGCGGCCGCGAACCGCCTGACACTCGGCGCGCACGAACGGGAAGGCCTCCGAGCGCCGGTAAGTCGGCGTTTCCTGCGGCGCGACGCCGGGCGGGGCGAACCAGAGCGCGTGCTCGAGCGCGAAGTTCGCGCCCATGACGGCGCCGGCGGCTCTGAGCTTGTCGTAGACCGGCGAGCGCCGCACCGGCCGCGCCGCGGGCAACTCCTCGTTCGGATAGGCGAGGCGAAAGCGCCGGGAGTAGTTCTCCGGCACCTTGATCGAGGTGTACTTGGGCGTTGCGAACGCACCGAACCGCGTGACATCCATCGAGAGGATGTCCTGCCCGGGATCGTTCTCCGCCATCCAGCGCGAGAGCACGAGACCGATGCCCCCGCCCTGGCTGAACCCGGCCATGACCGCGCAGGCGACCCAGAAATTCTTGAGTCCCCTGACGGGCCCGACGAGCGGGTTGCCGTCGGGGGCGAACGTGAACGGCCCGTTGATCGCCTTCTTGATTCCGACGCGGCCGAGCGCCGGGAAGTGCTCGAAGCCCACCTCGAAATACGGGGCGAGCCGCTCGAAATCCTCCGCGAGCAGCTGCATCGAGAAATCATCGGGGGTCCTCACCGGCGACCACACGACTCCGTGCGGCTCGTAGGTGCCGATGAGCGCACCGCCCCGCTCCTGGCGCATGTAGATCTCCCCGGCGTAATCGGTGGTGTTGACGATCTCCTGGTCGCGGCCGGCGAGCTCCGGGATGTCCTCCGTCACCAGATAGTGATGCTCCATGGCGAGCACCGGCAGCTCGATGCCGACCAAGCGTCCGATCTCCCGCGCCCACAGGCCCGCGCAGTTGACGACGTGCTCGGCGTGCACGGTGCCTTTATCCGTGACCACCTCCCAGGTGCCGTCGCGGCGCGGCTGGAGCGCGAGCACGCGCGTGAAGCGCTCGACCGTCGCGCCGAGCTGGCGGGCCGCCTTGGCATAGGCGTGCGTGGTCCCCGAGGGGTCGCAGTGGCCGCCGTCGGCGCGCCACAGCGCGCCGATGAAATGGCGGGTATCGATCAGCGGATTGAATTCGCGCGCCTCATCGAGGGAGATCATCTCCGTCTGCATGCCGAGGTAGCGCGCGCGCGAGCAGATGAGCCTCAAGCTGTCGAGCTCGCCGGGGGTTGCCGCGAGCATCAGCCCGCCGTTCGGGTGCAGGCCGCAGGACTGCCCGGAGAGCGCCTCGATCTCGCGGTACAGATCGATCGTGTATTTCTGCAGCCGCGAGATGTTGGCCTCGCCATTGAACGTGTGCATGCCGCCCGCGGCGTGCCAGGTCGAGCCTGCGGTGAGCTCGCTCTTCTCCACCAGCAGCACGTCGCGCCAGCCGATCTTGGCGAGGTGATAGAGCACGCTCGCGCCGACGACGCCGCCGCCGATGACCACAGCTCTCGCGGAACTCTTCATGCGCGCTCTCCGATGAGCTCGGTCGCGGCAACCTGCGCCGGCAGCGCCAGTCCGAAGGGCTCCGCGACCGTGGTGAGCCACTCGCGAAAATGTCGCGCGGTGGTCGAGGGAGTCAGGATGAGCAGGCTCGCGGGGAGCGCCGTCAACGTCACCGCCACCTGAGCCACGATGGTCGCGGCGGCGTGCCCAGCCGCAAATGCGAGCGGATCGAGATCGAGACGGCAGCCGCGCGCGAGCACCTCGCGCGCGCTCGGGCCGCCGAGCTCGAAGGCGCACCACGCGCAGGTGAGCTCGACGGTGACGCCGCAGCCGGCGCAGAGGCGCTCCCAGTGCTCGGCAGTCTCGCCCGGCGGGCGTGGCGCGGCCAGGATGAGCCAGCGGTCCGGGCGGACGGAGAGCACCAGGTGCGCGGCGGCGGCGTGGGCCCGTCCGAGCGGGGCAAGCGGTGCGCCGCTCGCGGCCGCACGGCGCTCAAGCTCCGCCGCACGGCCGCGGAGCGCAGCGACCTCGATGAGGTCGCACCGGCACGCGCGCAAGTAAACGTGAGATCCCGCCCGCGGCGCGGAACGGGCTGTGGGCGGCACGGCCGGCGGCCGCGTGCGTGTCGTGTCAGGCGCGGACACGCAGATTCTCCGGATCGACGAGGTGGGGACTGACGATCTCGATCGGGACGGCTTCGTCGTGAATCGGCGAGGTGGCGATCAGCTGCTGGCCGATGCGTTGCCGGCCGCCCGCGACGAGCGCGAGCGCCACCCATCCCTCGAGCTCCACCGAGGGTGTTGCGGAGGTCAGGTAGCCGAGCGAGGCGTTCGGCGCCTCGGGGGCGACCACGTGCGCAGCGTTGCGCAGGCGGCGCGCGCGGTCGAGAGGTCGCACGCCGACCAACTGCAGCCGATCCGGCGCCGCGAGCCCCGCGCGGCGCGCGAGCGCGCGGCCGATGAAATCACCCTCGCCCTTCAGCATTCCTGCGAAGCCGAGATCGTCCGCGCTCGTGTTGCCGTTGAGCTCGGCGCCGGTCACGTGGCCTTTCTCGATGCGCAGCGTGTTGAGCGCATCGAGGCCGTAGGGTGCGATCGCGAACTCGCGACCGGCCTCGAGGAGCGCCGACCACACGGGCAACGCAGAGCCGGCCGGCACGGCGAGCTCGTAGGCGAGCTCGCCGCAGTAGGAGATGCGAAACAGCCGCCCGGGCACCCCCGCAATGCAGGCGCGGCCCGCCGCCATGAACGGAAACGCCTCGTTGGAGAGATCGAGCCCGCTCACCACGCGGGCGACGACCTCGCGCGAGCGCGGTCCGGCGACGGCGAGCTGCGCCCACTGATCCCCCACATCGGTGAGCACCACGTCGAGCTCGGTGCACACCGCCTGCAGGTAGAACTCCAGATGCTCGAGCACCGCGACGGCATTCGCGGTCGTCGTCGTCACGAGGAACTGCTCGGGTCCGAGTCGCGAGGTCGTGCCGTCGTCGAGCAGGATGCCGTCCTCGCGCAGCATGATGCCGTAGCGCGAGCGGCCCACGGGGAGACTCGCGAAGCGGTTCGCGTACACGAAGTCGAGGAAGCGCGCGGCGTCCGGGCCCTGCACGTCGATCTTGCCGAGACTCGATGCGTCGGTGATGCCAACCGCGCGGCGCACGGCGCGCGCCTCGCGCAGGACCGCCTCCCAGCCGCCCGCGCGGGAATACACGAGCGGACGCAGCCACAGACCCGTGCACACGAAGCTCGCACCGGCCGATTCGTGCCATTCGTGCAGCGGCAGGCGGCGCTTGGGTCGGAAGTGCGCGCCAACCTCCCCGCCGGCGAGCGCAGCGAACGGCACCGGCT
>Ga0335075_10012514_pt1 | contig 12813 bp, 7 predicted proteins | sample Lox_Sample_24_FD_206723 | JGI IMG/M metagenome (GOLD analysis project Ga0335075, IMG submission 206723) | Soil microbial communities from Loxahatchee National Wildlife Refuge, Florida, United States - Lox_Sample_2.4 | ecosystem: Environmental > Terrestrial > Soil > Wetlands | place: USA: Florida... | reverse complement strand
ATACTTCAGACACGAATTCGTTCGGACGGAAAGCCAAGCCGTCTCACGACCGCTCTGCTTCGGGCTCCTGTGAGGGCCAGGAGCAAAGCTGCCTCAACCCAACAATCTTCCAACCTGTATTCGGGGAACGAATGTGCGAGAAGCTCTGGGCGCTACCCCTGGGCGAATGTCCTGCGCCTGCCCAATTGCCGCTCGATACGAGGCCAGCCGTACCCTGGTTGTTTAGTCCCGGCATTTGATGGCGCATTCTTATCCACAGCGTGGAAGGAGGCACGATGGGGCAAGTTCTACACCGGGCATCAGCTTAAAAAACAAGCTCGCCAACGCACCGCCGGGAAAGATTATCGTCAAACGGACGAGCTCAGATCTCTGATCTGTGAATGTCGAGTCTGTGTTGACCGGAAAACTCGACCACTGGAGGCTAGACTTCGGTCGGGAACCAACAATCTCATCCCACGGGCACAAACTGCCGGCCACTCCACGGATTCCGACTATACTGGCCGTTGCCAATTCGTAACGGGAGTGGTGAATGCTGGTTTCGCGTCGTTCGTTCCTTGGTGGAGTGGCCGCAGCAGGAGCTGCGGCTGCACTTCCTCTCTCCGCTGCCACTGCATCGCGACCAGCGGGGAACTGGGAGAGTGCGGAAGACGCGGCCCAGGGCCGCGTGTCGGCGAGCTGTCCATTCCGGTTGTCGGTGATCAACGACGAGATCTCTCAGGACTTCGATCATGCGTGCTCGGTGGCAGCCAATGATTTTGGGCTGCGCTGGATCGAGCTGCGCAGCATGTGGAATAAAAATCTCACCGATCTCGACCCGCAGCAGGTTGCCGAGGCGCAGCGCATCCTGCGGAAATATGATCTGCGCGTGACCGACCTCGCGAGCCCCCTGTTCAAGGTGGACTGGCCCGGCGCGCCGCGCAAGGACGGGCTGAACCGCGACCAGTTCCATGCGCACGACACCTTCGCGCAGCAGGACGCGCTGCTGGAGCACCTGATCGGGCTGACAAAGCAGTTTGGCACGGACCGAATCCGCTGCTTCGACTTCTGGCGGCTGGCGGATGTGACGCCGTTCCGGAAGGCGATCAACGCGAAGCTGCAGAAGGCCGCCACGCGATGCGCGGAGGACGGCGTGATTCTGCTGCTCGAAAACGAGATGGACTGCAACACGGGCACGGGCGCGGAGGCGGCGGCAACGCTGGCCGCTGTTCCCAATAAAAACTTCATGCTCAACTGGGATCCGGGCAATGCAGGCACATTCCCGGGAGCGTTGCCGTATCCGAACGGGTTCGACAAGCTGCCGAAAGAGCGCATCGGCCACTGCCACGCGAAGAACGTGAAGCGCGAGGACACGGGTCCGCCGCCGCCGGGGCGTCCGATGCCGGGTAAGTTCGAGTGGGAGCCCGTGGGCATTGGCGTGGTGGACTGGGTGGGCCAGCTCAAAGCCCTCCATGCCATGGGGTATCACTACGCGGTCAGCCTGGAGACACACTGGCGCGGCGCGGGGACGCCCGAGGCATCCAGCAGGATCAGCATGAGGGATTTGAAGAAGTGTCTGGCAGAGGCGGGCGTGGAATGCTGAGACTCCGGCACTGACGGCAGCCACCGATAACTCAGTCGGCGAGAGCGGGAGACAAATGATCACAAGGCGTGAGTTCGGCAAGTCGGCGGCACTGGCAACTGCCGGTATGGCGGTTGCGTCCACTGCGAAAAGCTACGCGCAGATTGTGGGCGCGAATGAGCGGGTGCGGTTTGCGACCTTTGGACTCAATAGCCGAGCGTATGCGCACCTGTCCGCGCTCCACGCGAACGCGGAAACGTCGCGACTGATTGCGGTCGCGGATGTGGAGAGCAACATCCTCGCGAGATACGCGGCGGCGGCGCAGCAGGAGATGGGCTACGCCGTCGAGACTGCCGGGGATTTCAGAAAAGTGCTGGAGCGGAAAGATATCGACGCTGTCTCCATCGCCACACCGGATCACTGGCACACGCCCATGGCAATTTTGGCCCTGGAGGCGGGCAAGCACGTCTATGTGGAGAAGCCGTGCAGCCACAATCCGGCGGAGGGCGTGATGCTGATCCGCGCCCGGAACAAGTACGGCAAGCTGGTGCAGATGGGCACGCAGCAGCGGTCGTCGCCGCACACCATCGAGATCGTTGGACGGATTCACGGTGGCGAGATTGGGCGCGCGTACTACGCGAAGGCCTGGTACGTGAACACGCGCAAATCCATCGGGCACGGGCAGGTGAAGGCGGTGCCCTCGACGCTGAACTGGGATTTGTGGCAGGGGCCGGCGCCCCGCACGGCGTATCGCGACAACGTGCAGCCGTATAACTGGCACTGGTTTCGGGTGTGGGGCACGGGCGAGACGCTCAACAACGGGACCCACGAGGTGGATGTATGTCGCTGGGCGCTCGGCGTCGATTACCCTGCGAAGGTGACGGCGCAGGGCGGCCGGTATGCCTTCCAGGATGACTGGCAGTTCTACGACACGCTGGCAACGGAGTTTACCTATGCGGAGCAGATGATTTCGTGGGAGGGCCGCAGTTGCAACGGGTTGAAGATCGACGGGCGGGATCGCGGATCAACGATCCTTGGCACGAAAGGCTCGGTGCTGGTGGACCGCGATGGCTATGAGGTGTACGACCTCAACGGCAGGAAGACGGAAGAGTACCGCGTGCCGGGCGAGAAGACGACGTCGGCCGATCTGGTGGGGCGCGACTCGATGACCGATGCGCATTTTGCCAACTTTATCGCGGGCATCACGAAGGGCCAGGCGCTGCATGCTCCGATTGAGGTGGGCAACGTCGCCGTGACGATGCTGCAGTTGTCGAACATCGCGTGGGAGGTGGGGCGCGAACTGCAACTGGATGCGGCGAACGGCGGCCGAATCGTCGGCGATTCGGAAGCCATGAAGGGCTGGGGGCGCGACTATCAGAAGGGTTGGGAGCCGCGGGTTTAGGTTTCGACCAAACGGCGCAGCTTGTGGCGGGTGAGTTGGCTGTGAGTTATTGATGGGAGTTATGCGCGTGAGCACAGGAGTGAGTCGCAGGGCGTTTGTTACTGGCGCGGGCGTTGTCGGCGCGGCGGTGGTGTTGCCGCGGCAGGGCGGGGCTTTGGCTGGCGGGTTCGCCATGGCGCCGTCTGAGGCGAGTGGCGCGCCGAGTCCCGTGAAGCTGGGGCTGGCGAGCTACACGTTTCGAAATTTCTCTCGCGCACAGCTGATCGGGTATATGACGCAGCTGAATGTCGACCAGCTCAATCCCAAGGACGCGAAGGATCATCTGCCGGAAGACCCCGCAGCGGAGGCTCAGGCGGTCGCCGCTTACAAGGCGGCGGGGTTTCACCTGCATGCCGCCGGCGCGATTTATTTCGGGCAGGGGACGGAGCAGGACATTCGCGCGAAGTTTGAGTATCTGAAGCGGGCCAATATTCCGGTGATGGTGGCCGGCGATCCGACCCCGCAATCGTTGCCTCTGGTGGAGAAGTTTGCCAGGGAATACGACATCAGGGTGGCGATCCACAATCACGGCCCGGAGGATAAGCTGTGGCCTTCGCCGCTGGATGTGCTGAAGGACATTCGCGGGATGGATGCGCGCATCGGATGCTGCATCGATGTCGGGCATACGGTGCGCGCGGGCACCGACGTGGTGGAGGCTGTCTATGCCGTCGGGCCGCGGCTCTTCAACATGCACATGAAGGACCTCACGGATTTCCATGACAAGGGAAGCCAGGTCGCGGTGGGCGACGGCAGGATGCCGGTGCGGGAGATCTTCGCGGCTCTGACAAAGATTCACTATCCCGGATACGTGGATCTCGAGTACGAGGTGCACCCGGACGATCCGATGCCGGGCGTAGCGAAGAGTTACGCATTTATGCGGGGCGTGCTGGCGGGAATGGGATACGCGGAGCAGCCGACTTAATGCTGCTCTATCGCTGCGGGCTCTGAGCTTCGATCCGCAGGGTCAGTTCCTGGTATGGTTGTTCACCAGGAAGGAAGCGGCCATCTCCCGGGTCTTTCGAGTAGCTGTCGAGGATGAGACCCTCCCGTTCAACTCGGCAGCCCGGATCAGGCGGCTGCGTGAAGACAACCAGCGGACCCGCTTTCTTAGTCCGGACGAGGAAGAGAAGCTGACCGCGGTGATCCGCAGACGGTTCCCGAATTACCTCCCGGTCTTTCAGCTGGCGCTCCACACGGGAATGAGGACCTCTGAGCTGCTGCGGGCGTCGGCGACTACGACCAGAAGACAGGCAAAGTGCTCGTCCGGCAGAAGAAGGTGAGGAACTCTCCGGCGTTTCGCTAGGTTCCACTGACATCGATCGGTGTCAGTGCATACCGGCAGTTGGCAGGGAAGAGGAAGGCGGGAGGACCGCTGTGCCGGAAGATGGAGGGCGGTCAACTGGACGAGACGCGGTACTGGCTCGACCCCTGTGTCGCGGAGGCTGGTTTGGTAAACTGCGTGTGGTACACGCTGCGTCACCCAGCGGCCTCACGCTGAGTGATGGCGGGCGTTCCACTGGCTGCGGTGGCCTTGTATCTGGGCCATCAGAACATCAGTATGACGATGCGCTACTCGCACCTTCAACCCGAGAACGATGAGCGCGCCGTGGCGGCGCTGATGTCCTTCTATGGTGATCAGGCTGGAAATGAAACTGACACCACAACTGACACCAGCACTCCTGGTGATTTTCAACAGGCAGCTAAATTGTTGTAAACAAAGCGGAGAGGTGGCAGAGCCCGGTTGAATGCACCTGACTCGAAATCAGGCATAGTCGAAAGGCTATCGGGGGTTCGAATCCCTCCCTCTCCGCCATAGAAGTAATGAAAATGGAAAAAGGCTATACGACAGTTGTCCGGCATTCCTGTGCAGCCACAGACTCCGGTCCCTTCGCGGTCAAGCTCTCGGCCCCTGGAAACTGCAGGGGGAGCGTCCAGGAGAAGCTGCTGCCAGCGCCCAGTTCGCTCACAACGTCAATCTTCGTTTGATGGCGGGCAGCAATCCACGCAGCCAGAGATAGACCGAGCCCGGAGCCCGGAATTCTGGCTGCGCGCACGCTGGCAGCCCGGTAAAAGCGGTCAAAGATTTGCGCCTGGTCCTGCCGCGGTATACCAACGCCGGTGTCGGCGACCTCAAAGTGCGCCCGCTCGCCTTCAGCGGTAAGCGACAGCCGGACAGCCCCCCCTGGGGATGTGTACTTGCCCGCGTTCTCCAGCACGATATTGAGCAGTCGCGGAAGATATAGCCGGTCGGCCATCACCGTCAGCAGACCCGAAGGCAATTCGACAGAGAACTCGATGCCCGCTTCGCTGAGGACCGGTCGCCATTTGCGAGCGGCCGTGGAGCATATATGGTGCGCATCGGCAGGCTCCAGCTGCGCCTCTTCCGTTCCCGCGTCCACGCGGGCGAGAAAGAGAAGACTGTCAAGAAGGGAGGACATCTGCCGGGCCTCCGCTCCGATCTCCTCCAGGGTCTCGCGGTATTGGCCCGGAGTGCGGTCAAAGCACAACGACAGTTCCGCTTCGCTGCGGATGAGCGCTACCGGTGTGCGCAACTCGTGGGAGGCATGAGCCGTGAAGTCCCGCACGCTGCGTACGCTCGACTCGATCCGCTCCAGCATGTCGTTAAGAGTCCTGGACAAATGGGCTAACTCGTCGCCGGTTTCCAGGCTCGGCAGGCGCGTCTGCAAGTTGCCCTCGTGGATACGCTGCGCCTCGCAGGCTATAGCGGCGACCGGATCGAGCGCGCGCCGGCTGAGCAGATGCCCGGCAAAGCCCGCCATCAGCAGCACAAGAGGTGCGATCAGCAGCAGGTCGTCGCGGAAGCGGTTGAGAACGGCGTCGGTCTTGGTCAGCGTGATTCCGGACTCCACCACCCAAACCCGGCCGTTCACCGTAAAGGCGCGGCGCAGAGCGCGCACCGTGTGCCGTCCCGCAGTGAACTCGATGACGTCGCCATGCACGGGCAGGAACGCGGCGGGAGGAAGACTCTGTGGGCTCAGCAGCATGCGCCAGGGCCGGTAAATCCAGTTGCCCTGCCCATCTTCGATCTGCAGCCACTTGCCCTCGTCCTGGCGATTGAATTCGGCATAGATGGCGGCGCGGGTGCGGGCCTCATCGGCACCCAGGTCATTGGCTACAACGAAGTCGTGCACATCGTCGATGTGCTCCTGCATCTCCTGATCCAGCTCGAAGAGAAGGCTGCGCCTCGCCATCCACCAGGCAGCGCCGACCAGCAGCGCGGAGGCGCAGGCAAAGATGAGAAAGTAACTGCTGGAAAGCCGGATTCGGATGGGAAGATTCAAAGGAATGTTCCGGAGGTACTCCAATTGTAGGTTGCAGCACAGCCTGGATCTGTTAAGCGGATGTTAAGGGGCCGGGTCGCGCACGAGCATGTAACCGTGGCCGCGGTGCGTGTGAATAAGGGGTGCGGCCCCATCGCTGTTCAGCTTGCGGCGCAGCGATGAAATGTACACCTCGAGCACGTTGCTGAATTTCTCCCAGTTGTAGTCGTAGAGGTGCTCCAGCAACTCGCTCTTGGAAATGACCGCACGGGGCCGATACGCCATATATTCGAGCAGGCGGTACTCCATGGCGGTCAGCGTTATCGGCTGTCCGGCGCGCGTAACAGTCATCGATTCAGGAAGAACCACCAAATCCGCTATCTGCAGGCGGGGCGTCGCACAGCCCCGCGAGCGCCGGATGAGGGCGCGGCAGCGAGCCACCAGTTCGCTGATATCGAAAGGCTTCGTGAGATAGTCGTCCGCGCCGGCATTGAGCAAAGAGACGGTGGTCTCCTTGTCGTCACGCGAGGTCAGAATCAGCACCGGAACGCGCGACGAACTCGCGCGCAACTGCCGCAATACTGCGAAGCCGTCCAGGCCGGGGAGCATGAGGTCAAGGAGCACCAGATCGTACGGGGTGGACAACGCCATGAAGAGCCCGTCCTGCCCGTCTGGCGAAAGATCCACGGCGTAGCTCGCCGACTCGCGGAGCGCGCGGGCCACGTTTTTCGCCAGCCCGGCGTGGTCTTCGATCACCAGAACCCTCATCGTGCCACCTCGCGGCCCATCTGGCCGTCGCGTCCATTATCCCCTCTGTGTGGCGTTTCAGCGCGTTCCTGAGCTCATGCGGAGGGTGAAGCTCCGGTGAATTCACCTCTTATTCACGTCCCGTTCAGCACCATTTCAGCGCCGGGCGGCCAACTTGGAGATGGAACGTCCCGCCCGACCGGGCGTTCGGCATGGAGGCATGCAATGATCTCCCTGACTCGCTGGGGAATCACCTGTGCGGTGACCGTGATCGCTCTCAGTGCGACCGGCGCGTTGTCCGCCCAGTCCAGGAACGCTGCGGCCAGCAGCGCTGGTTCCGTTAACCCTTCGACCGGGGGCGCACCGACGGCATCCAACGGCAGCGTGAGCGGCACCGTCAAGGACGCGACCGGGGCGGTGGTGGCGTATGCACAGATCGCGCTGCAGCCGGGCGCAACTACGGCCGTGTCGAATGCACAGGGTGACTTCTACATTCAGAATGTGCGGCCCGGCAGTTACACCATCACGGTTTCCGACGTGGGCTTTCAGAATTCTGTTTCCACCATCGTTGTCACCTCCGGCCAGAACACGCTGGCGGACACCACCATGAAAGTCGCCTCCACCAGCCAGCAGGTGGTGGTCAACGCCAGCCTGCAGGGAGATGTGGCGGCGATCAACGAGCAGCGCACGTCGCCCAACATCCTGAACGTGATGACCGCCCAGCAAATCCAAAACCTGCCGAACGCCAGCATCGCCACCGTCCTGGGCCGCATGCCCGGAGTGACGGTGCAGATCAACGAGGGCGAAGCGCAGTACGTGCAGATTCGTGGCACCGAGCCGCGCCTGAGCAACACTACCCTGGACGGCGTCATCGTTCCCGGGCCCGATCCTCAGGTGCGTCAGGTGGATCTCTGGGTCATCCCGGCCGATCTGGTGGGAGCAGTACAAATCAACAAAACGCTTTCCGCAAATGAGGATGGCGACGCCATCGGCGGCTCTGTGAACATGCAGATGAAACAGGCCACCAACGGACGGCCCACAGTCAGCCTGGAGAGCGTGGGCGGCTGGAACCCCATCGACACGGGCCAGCCCTGGTTCCGCGACGACGCGACGATCGGGAAGCGCTTCGGCGCTCACCAGCGCTTTGGCGTGATGTTCAGCTATAGCTACGACTTGAACGATCTGGGCACCGACGACGTGGAACCGGTGCCGGATCTCGCCTTCAATGGCGCGACGTCCTTCGACTTCATCGCCCTCAACCAGTATTTCTATAACCACACTCGCTACGGCTTTGGCGGCAGCGCCGACTATAAGCTGAACGAGGGATCCGACATCTTTGTCCACGGCCTGTTCTCGAACTTCAGGGATTACGGGCAGAAATACGAGTACGACATTAGTTCCGGTGTAGCGACGCAGGGCAACAACCCGGCTTCCTCGAGCATTACGTTTTCCAACAGCCTCCGCCGTCCCAATTACCAGATCTCCCTGCTCACCTTCGGAGGCAACCACGTCTTCAGGAAGTCGTGGGCGAAGTGGGTGCTCTCGGCCGGCCACTCACGCGAAGGTGGCGCGGCCGGCAATCCCGGCGCGGACTTCTACCCTGTGACGGATGCAAACGGAAACCCTGTGGTCGGGAACGACTGTGCCTACGAGCCCTCCCTGACCGTCAGTATCCATCGTCCCCAGTTCCGCTGCCCGAACGAGGCGATCTATGATCCGACACAATATTTTCTCAATGACGTGAATCTGACTTCAGGCGACGCCACACAGCTCAACCTTACCGCGGCTGGATCCTATGGCATTAACTATCATCTGGGGACCCATGCTTCGACGCTGGAATTCGGCGCCCAGGTCCGGAACGAGCACAAAGGGCAGGACGCGACTTCGCCGACTTACGACTGCGATGCTATGGCTAACGCCTCTAACCCCAACCCTGCTCAATGTACCGGGACGCCACCGCTGATGTCGAAGTTCACCAGCAACTTTAAGGACCCCTCGTATTATGGCGGCAGCTACCAGATGGGCCCGGTTACACACTTCGAACTGGTCTCGCAGTGGCTCGCCAACAATCCGGGTGTTATTCCGCTGGACGTCGAAGCGACCCACCTGAACTCCGACCCCGCCAATTACAACCTCCAGGAGCGGATTACTGCCGGATACATCATGAACACCCTGGACCTTGGCAGCCGCGCCAGCCTCCAGACGGGCCTGCGCATCGAGGCGACGAACGAGTCCAATACCGGCTATCTCGTCACAGACGATGACAATGGCGAGTGGCTTTCAACGAGTCCGGTCAGCGCCACAGGCTCCTACGTCAGCCCGCTCCCCAGCGTGCAGTTCCGCTACCATCTCGATCAGAACTCCGATATCCGCGCCGTCTATGGACGAGGAATCTCCCGGCCCGATCCATACGACCTGGTGCCGTACAAGACCCTGGACGAGTCGACCACGCCCAACACCGAGAGCATCGGCAACCCGGCGCTGGTCGCCGAACACGCCAACGACTACGACATCCTCTACGAGAGATTCATGCCTTCGGTGGGCATGATCGAGAGCGGGTATTTCTACAAACAGATAGGCCAGCCGCTCTTCCAGACGGAAACCACTGTCCCCAACCCGTTCCCCAATCCGATCACGCCGACTGTACTCCTTAACCAGTGGCAAAACGGAGGGCACGCTTACGTTCAGGGAATTGAATTCGCCTATCAGCAGCACCTCACCTGGCTGCCGGGCGTGTTGTCCAACGCCCGCATCGATGCGAATGCTACCTGGACCAAGTCGGCCAATTACGACATGCAGGGGCGCACCGACACCCCGCCGCTGGTGGGCCAGGCGCCGTGGTCGTGGAACATCACACCCTCCTATGCCACCAAGCGCGCCATCGTCGAGCTCGGCATCTCTTACGACGGCCCCAATATCGCTACGTACCAGTGGCAAACCGGCGACGTTGGCACGGTCAGGGGGCCGTACGGAGATAACTACTACTACGAGCGCACTCAGGTGGATGCCCAGGCAACTTACTATCTGGGGCGAGGTTTCAGCGCCACCGTCTCGGAAGAAAACGCGAACAATGCGATCCTCGGCTTCTACAACGGCAGCCCGCAGTACATGACGCAGCGCGAGTATTACAAGCCGATCTATTACGGCGGCCTGCGCTGGGATTTCGGCGGGGATCGCTGATCTTTCGCAGGCCGCCGTAAGCCTCTCAGCGGGCGGCCTGCTTTCTTTTCAGAAGCGAGGTTCGATCTCATTGAGCTACCGCCGCATCGCCGTGTGTTTGTCTGTCGCTCTGGCCGGAGCCGCGCCCCCGCTCTGTGCGCAGTCTCCAGCCGCCAGGGGTGAGCAGCTGAAGTTCGTCGTCATCCTCACCCGCCACGGCGTGCGGTCGCCCACCGGCGAGCCTTCCCGCTACGACCGTTACTCCGCGCTGCCCTGGCCGGAATGGGATGTGCCGCCGGGCTATCTGACCCCACACGGCTACAAACTGATGCAGTTGTTTGGAGCGTATGACCGTGCGTGGCTTGCGCAGCAGGGCCTTCTCGCCCCGTCAGGATGCTCCGATACGGCGCACGCGACGATCCTTGCCGACTCCGACCAGCGGACGCGCGAAACGGGCAAGGCGCTCGCCGAGGGCATGTTCCCAGGCTGCGGCCTTGCGGTCCACGCCTTGCCGGAAGGTACCCACGACCCTCTCTTCCACTCGATGTCAGCGGGTGCGGCGAAAGCCGATCCCGCGCTGGAGACCGCCGCGATCCGAGGGCGCATTGGCGGTGATCCGGCCAACCTGGCATTGGCGTATCGCGCGCAGTTAGACGCGCTGGAACGTGTACTCACCGGCTGCGGCCATGCACCTGCGGGCACCCGGCAGCCTTTGTCGCTGTTCGACATTCCCGCCTCGCTGAGGGCCGGGACGGCCAGACATCCAGTAGAGATACACGGTCCGCTGGATGTTGCTTCATCCCTGACGGAGAATTTACTGCTGGAATACACCGGTGGGATGCCCGCCGCGAATGTGGGCTGGGACTGTGTGGACGGCGCCATGCTGCGCAGCCTGATGCAGTTGCACAGCGCCGACGAGGATATTAAAGACCGCACCTTCGCGGTGGCGCGCATCGGGTCCGCGAACCTGTTGCAGCGCATCCTGCTGGCTCTGCAACAGCAGGTGACCGGCCACGCGGTAGCCGGTGCACTCGGTAAGCCCGGCGATCGCCTTCTCCTGCTCGTGGGCCACGACACGAACATTGCGAATGTTGCCGGGGCGCTTCACCTTGAGTGGATTCTCGGTGGGCGGCGCAACGATACGCCTCCGGGAGGCGCGCTGGTTTTCGAGCTGTGGCGAGCAGGCTCCCGCGGCGCTTACTCCGTCACCGTGGACTACACGGCGCAGACGCTGGAACAAATGCGCACCGCGCAGGTGCTGACCCTGGCAGCACCGCCGGATCGCGCGCAGCTCTTTGTGCCAGGCTGCGGCAGGCAGGATATGTCGTGCACGTGGCAAGGCTTCGCAGAAACCATTCACCGCGTGCTGATACCTTAAGCCGATGAGTCGGAGCGGCGTCGGGTTACCATTCGGAGGATGCGCTATGCGGTATTCAGCGTCCCTTCAGTTCCACGCGTTATAGCCAGGTTTGTATCCCGGCAGTCGAATTCGCTCGCCTCCGGCCCGCAAAGCCTGAAGGTCGCGGGCCGGCGATTCGATTCGAGTGAGTTAGTCCGCAGTCGCTGCCGGTGCCAGGCTCACAGCCGGGATATTCTGGTCGTGGATCAGCTTGTTGAAGTTCGCGATACCGCTCGATTCAATCTGATGCAGATGATCCAGTTGCGTCTGTAGCTGTGCTGATAGCTCGTCGAACACCGCATAGCTCTGCGCTGTGGGCGCCACGTCATTCATTTCCACCACCCCCTCAACCGAAGCCAGCTTATTGTTTAGTTTGATCGGGTAGTTGAGCGCATCCTCATCCGCGTGGAGCTTCGTCTGATAGATGTTTTCCTCCACTCCCGTCAGCTGGTCCGAGAGATCCTTCGCCATGGTCCGAACGCGCTCGTTGGAGCTGGTCAGGTATGGCTTCAATTGGTCCAGCGCGGCGCGAATGCTGACCACCGCGGAATCCGCATCGGACACGCGATCGCGAACCTTCAGCGCCAATGCAAGTTGTTTATCGAAATCCTCCTGCGTTGTCGGTGCACGCGGATCCTTGATCACGGTAAAGTTCTCTGACTCGGTTTTGCCGTCGACCGTCAGCTCCACCTTATACTGCCCCGGCACTGCCAGCGGGCCACGCAGCGATCCGTCCCACATCAGCAGGCCCGGAAAACCAATGGCGTCCCTGTAGCGCAAGTCCCACGCGAATCGGTTCAGGCCCTCCTTCGCCGGCGCCAGCTGCGGTCCTCCGCGCCCTAATCCGCCGCCTCCGCGGACACTTTCTTCCGCCTTCTGCTCAGCGTTAGGTTCGCTGGAAAACTCCTTCACCAGTTGTCCTGATGCAGTCAGGAAGCGGACCGTCACGGGTCCCTGCGGCTTGTGTGCCAGGTAGTAGTAGATCACCGCGCCCGAGGGCGGGTTTTGCCCCGCCGCCCCGCCGCCAAATCCTCCGAAGTCGAACGAAAATCCGTCGATCCGGATGGCCCGCTTCACGGGAAAGAGCTTCACGTCCGTGCTGCGGCTGAAATTCGCCGGATTCAGTGCCCGCACCAGCGGCATATCATCCAGCACGTAGAAGCCGCGGCCCTGCGTCGCCAGCACCATATCGTCCTGCTGCTTCTGGAATGCGATATCTGTCACCGGA
>Ga0335075_10012513_pt1 | contig 12814 bp, 8 predicted proteins | sample Lox_Sample_24_FD_206723 | JGI IMG/M metagenome (GOLD analysis project Ga0335075, IMG submission 206723) | Soil microbial communities from Loxahatchee National Wildlife Refuge, Florida, United States - Lox_Sample_2.4 | ecosystem: Environmental > Terrestrial > Soil > Wetlands | place: USA: Florida... | reverse complement strand
TCTCGATGCTCCGTGGCCCTGCGCCGCGCGCCGCCCGCGAGCGCACAGAACCCTCCGCGCCCTCGCACCGAGCCGCATACTCCGCCAGAAAGCGCCGCGTCCGCTCCCCGGCGGCGTCGGCCTCGTCGGCGGCGAGCGAGCCCGCGAGCGCCGCATCTTCCTGCTCGGCCACATGCCGCCCGAGCCGCAGCAAATCCAGCTCTGTCACGACACCGCTCCCTTCACCCAGTCACTGAGCTCCGGATACGTCGACGCGATCTTTCCAAACTTCTTCTGCGCGCTCGCCAGCCGCCGCTTGATCGTCGCCAGCGACACCTCGCACGCCTGCGCCACCTCCACCAGCTCCATCCCCTCGATGAAGCGCAGCGCAAACGGGATGCGCTCGTCGACGGGCAGCGCCCCGAGCACGCGATACGTCGCGCGCACCGCCTCGTCGAGCTCGGGCGTCGCGACGGGCGCCGCCGCTTCGGGCAGCTCGTGCGGCGGCCTGAGCTGCAGCAGCCGACCCTTCGTGCGCCGCCGCAGCTCCATCCGCGCGCAGTTCACGCTGATCGCCGCCAGCCAGGGCCGGAGCGCGTCGGGATCGACGAGCCGCTCGATCGAGTCGATGGCGGCCACGAACACGTCCTGCACCAGATCGTGCAGCTCGGCGTCGGGCCCGAGCACGCGCGTCAGCACGCGCCGCACATACTGCTGGTGCCGATCGTAAAGCGCCGCCCCTCCAGCGCGCTCCCGTGCCCGGATCGAGGTCACCACGGCCGCGTCCGAGTCCAGAAACGGCAGATGGACCAGCGTCGAGCGCCGCGACTCTGCCGGCGCTGCTCGCTTCCACGTCTCGTCTACCACTCGGATGCCCACAAAATTCTACCGATCGAGAGTCTGCTGATTGGCCTGTCGGGTCGCGCGGAGCCCGCGCTCCTCGTAGTGAGAATACCCGCCTCTCGCGGCTCACGATTCCGACGCACAAAGCGCGAACAATAAACCTGAGCCGCCGGGCTTGGTTTCGTCACTCAGGGGGCAGAAAGCCGGTGCGAGCCATCCGCCGGCTGGGTCGGGAGTCGTGTCGCTTCGGAACGGAGCGCGCCGCTGCGCGCCCGACCCCCCTGTCGCAAAAGGAGAAACCGAACATGAGCCTTCGATCCATCAGCATTCTCGCCATCCCCGTGCTGTTCCTCGCCTGCGGAGGCAGCGATGCACCGAGCGCCGTCGACGCCCCCGCAACCGGCGGCGTGCGCGCGCCCCTCGACTCCGCGACGACTCCGCGTGCGACGTCGCCTGCGTCGAGCCCCTCTCCGTCGGCGACGCCCGCGAGCTCCGCCAGCACCCCCGCCGTCGACGCCCAACAGCTGGTGCAAGCGCAGCTCGCTGCCGCCAGCATCTCGCTCGATCAGGCCGTCGACACCGCGCTCGCTGCCAACCCCGGCAGCCGCCTGCTCGAGGCCGATCTCGACGGCGCGGGCGACAACGTCCGCTACGAGATCGAGCTCGCCCTCGCCGACGGCTCCGTCGTCGAAGTGCACGTCGACGCCACCACGGGCGACATCATCGCCACCCGCGCCGAAGACAGCGACGACGATGACGACGACGACGTGCGCGTCGACTGCACCGGCGCCATCAGCGCGCTCGAAGCCCAAGAGATCGCCGAGGCCGAAGCCTCCGGCACCGCCGTCGAAGTCGAGATCGACGACGGCTGCGAGTTCGAGGTCACCGTCGAGACAGCGACCGGCTTCGTCGAAGTCGAGATCAACCCCGACGGCAGCGTGCGCCAGATCGAAAACGACGACGACGGCCCCGACAGCGAGGACGACGATGATGATGACGATCGCGACAGCGATGGCGACGACGACTGAGTGAGCGACCGCCCGCTCCTTTCGCGGGCTTCGTCTGTCGCTGCCCCCACCCGCCGCGCGAGCGCGGCTTGCCTCCCCCAAGCCCTGCTCGGCGCGCAGCGCGCCTGCGCGGGGCGGGGGAGGCCCTCGTTCGGGCCACACCAGGCAGATCCGCAAACGCATCGACCCATGTGCGAAGCGACGCCCCATCCCCTCATGTTACGTGATGGAGATGGCCCTCCGACGCAGCGCCCTCGTCGCCTCGATCCTCTCGCTCGCTGTCGCGTCACGCGCCCGCGCGCAAGACAACGCACCGCTCGGCGAGCCCCTCATCGACCTCGATCCCGCCACGCTGAGCTACGACTACCTCGTCGACGGCAACCTCGCCGCAGACGACCCCGACAATCGTCGCTTCCGCACCTTGCAGGCTGCCTACGCCGCCGCGCCCGCCGGCAGCGCCGACGATCCCACCGTGATCGGCATCGCGCCCAACGTCTACCGCTTGCCGGGCACGGCCAGCGGCGCGAGCCTCGACATCACCAAGGACTACATCACGCTGCTCGGGCTCAGCAACAACCGCCGCGCCGTGGTGCTCGCCGACAACCGCGGCAACCGCCAGACAGATCCGGGCCTGCCCGACGGCAACGGCTTCGTCCTCGACGTCAACGCCACCGGCTTCACCGCCCAGAACCTCACCCTCCTCAACTACTGCAACGTCGACTACGACTACCCGGGCGACGCCTCCAAGAACCTCACCAAGCGCTCGAACGTCATCACCCAGGCCGTGGCGCTGCAGGCCGCGGGCGACAAGCTCGTGCTGCAAAACGTAGCGCTGCTCAGCCGCCTCGACACCATGTTCCTGCGCAGCACCCGCTCCTGGTTCGAGAACGTCTTCATCGAGGGCACCGACGACTTCATCGGCGGCGGCGCCGTCAGCGCCTGGCAAAACTCGCAGATCATCTTCCCCACGGGCTCGGGCGTGATGGCCGCGGGCAACGTCGCCTTCATCGACAGCAACTTCTCCGCGGCGAACGCGCTCCAGTTCTCGAAGGGCCCCGGGCGCGGCGTCGCGCTGATCGACTGCATGATGCCCTCCACCGACGCCGGCACCCGGCTCTCGTGGGTGCAAGACATCGCTCCGCCACGCCCGAGCCAGAACTACTTCACCTATCGCGTCAAAGACGCGGCGGGCAACCCCGTCGTCATCAGCGACGGCTCGCAGGGCCCCCCGACGTTCGACTACTCCTACGAGCTCACGCCGGCGCAGGCGGGCGCATTCAACCCCTGGAACCTCTTGCGCGCCACGCCCACGGGCGTCGCCGACGACTGGGACCCGGCGGGAGCGCGCGCCAGCTACGAGGCCGCAGGGCAGGGCAGCCTCGTCTATCGCGTCACGCTGACGGGCGCGCCCGCGTCGGTGCGTACGGGCGGCCCCGGCGCGACGATCGGCGCGAGCGTCGCTCCCGTGCGCGTCGCCGATCCCTCGATCCATTGGTCGACCCCGTCGAGCGCCGTCACTCTCAGCCGCGACGTCGGGCCCGACGTGGTGGTCACCGGCAACAACACGGGCGAGCCCGTCTACGTGCCGATCGTCGCCACCGCGTCCAACGGGCTGCACGCCACCGCCTGGGTCTTCGTCGAACCCCGCTACATCGATCCCCCGCTGCTCACGCGCGGCCCTACATTGAGCGCCCCGGCCGCCGGCGCCGTGAGCGTCGACTACGGCTACGACGTCACCGGGCGCACCGATCAATCCCTCGTCACCTGGTCCAGCTGCGACGACGCCGCCTGCGCGAGCCCCCGCGACGTCGCCGTCAGCCGCGACGACCAGCCGCTGCTCGCCTATCCCCTCACGCCCGGCGACATCGGCAAGTTCCTGCGCGTCGCCGTCCAACCCAAGCACGACATCAGCGACCCGGGCCCCGCCGTGTTCGCGACCGCGACTCGCCCCATCGCCGAGTGCGACCTCGATGCGTCCCGGCACTCGCCCCTGTTTCGCAACTTCGTCACCACCGAGAACCCCGCCGTCGTCCCTGGACGCTGGACGCTGCTCGGCACCTGGACGGTCGAGGCGGGCGATGCCTTCGTGAACGGCTACGGCGTCCGCGTCGGCTCGCAGGGCGCGTCGCTCGCCTACCAGGCCGATCGCCCCCGCGGCGACATGCAAGTCCAGCTCACGATGACGCCCGAGAAGGTCTCGGGCGCCGGCTTCGGCAGCCCCGGCTCCGCCGACGACGGCGACCGCGTCCAGAAGTCCGACATCTACATCAAGTACGACGCGGCCACCCGCACCGGCTATTCGCTCCGCTACTGGCGCACCACGCAGTCGGCGGAGAAGTGCATGTTCCAGCTCTATCGCATCGATGCCGGCGTCGGCACGCCGCTCGACGGCACCCAGGTGCTCAGCGGCGTGTTCAAGCCCAACACCGAGCTCAGCTTGAAGGTCGTTGGCGATCGGCTCACGGCCGAAGCCCACAACGATCGCGACGGCGAGACCCTGTCGCTCGAAGCCCGCATCACCCCCAACGACTTCGGCGGCGCCGGCGTCGCCTGGTACGGCACGGTGCCGCGCGGCAACAGCAACGTCTACAGCCGCTTCGAGATCAGCTATCCCGGCGCTGCGAGCGCCTGCGCGACGCCGCTCTCGCCCGACGCCGCCAGCGCCGACGGCCCCTCCGCATCCACGCCATCAGCGCCCGCGAACACGCCAGGATCGGCCTCGCCCGTGCCGTCCGGCGCCGACCCCTCGCCCGCGTCGCGCGCCAGTTGCAGCGTGCGCACGCCCGCCGAGGGCGCCGCCGCGTCCACGCTCGCCGGCTTGCTCCTCTTGCTGCTGCGCCTCCGGCGCCGCCGCTGAGCGACCTCTCGAGTCCCTCGCGTCTCGGGCGACGAGCGCCCCGATCCGGATCGTGTAGGCCCTCGCCCACACCGCGAGCGCCGACGAGAGCCGAGTTAGGGCTCGTTACGCCGACGCCCCCCGACTTGCTGCGACCGTGGCAACACGCCATGGTGATTCCGCGAGAGGTGGGAGTGCCGCGGATGATCCAGCAGCTGAAGAGCGCCCGTGCGCTCGGTGTCCTCGTTCTATTCGGTGCCGGTTGTCAGCTCGCGATCGACAGCGACCGCTTCAGCTTCTCGTTCGAAGGCTCCGGCGAGATCATCACCGGCAGCCTCGACCCCCATAGCGACGACGCCGGCGCTTCCAGCACCAGCGACGCGGGGGACGCCAGCGCTGGCAACGACGGCGAGACCGGCGTCATCAGCCCCTCGCCCGTCTGCGACGGCTGCCGAATCACCGGCATCTGCGTTCCCGCTGGTGTCCGCCGCCCCAGCAACCCCTGCGAAGTCTGCGACCCGAGCCGCGACTCCACCACCTGGTCCAACCGCGACGGCGCCTGCGACGACGGCCTCCACTGCACCGTCGACGACGCCTGCACCGACCACCGCTGCAGCGGCACGCCCCGCGCCTGCGACGACGACATCGCCTGCAACGGCCACTCCACCTGCGACGAAGCCTCAGGCCAGTGCACGGCCGCCGAGAACCAGTGCCCTGCCGGCCAGCACTGCATCGTCACGAGCGACACCTGCAGCACCACCTGCGACGGTTGCGTGATCGACGGCATCTGCGTCCCCGAGGGCACCGAGCGACCCGGCAACCCCTGCCTCGTCTGCCAGCCCGGCACCTCCGACACCGCCTACACCTCTGCGCCCGGCAAGCTGTGCGGCGAACCCGCCACCGAGTGCTCCGGCGCCGACACCTGCGACGTCGCCGCCGTCTGCCAGCCCAACCACCTCCTGGCGGACACCCCCTGCGGCAGCGACGCCCGCTCCAGCTGCGCCGCCCACGACGCTTGCGACGGCCAAGGCGCGTGCACCGCTCGCCTCCAGCCCGACAACACCCCCTGTCCCGACGCCAGCTTCTGCACCAGCGCCGAGACCTGCCAGGGCGGCGTCTGCCAGCCCGGCGCCGTCACCAGCTGCCCCGGCGGGCAAACCTGCGACCCAACCCTCGATGCCTGCCGCTGCAGCGATGTCGAGTGTAACATCGGTGGCACCTGTGTCGCCGCGGGCACGAGTGACCCCAACAACGTCTGCTTCTGGTGCGACCCGACCGTCAGCGCCGACGCCTACACCCCTCACAACGGCGCCGCCTGCGGCGACACGACCGATACCGTCTGCGACAGACACGACGTCTGCAACGAGTTCGGCGCGTGCTCACCCAACTTCGCGAGCACCGACACGGTCTGCTCCGCTGGCAACGAATGCAGCGCGCCCTCGAACTGCGACGGCAACGGCGGCTGTCCCACGCCCGAGAGCATCGATTTGTGTGACGACGGCATCTTCTGCAACGGCATCGAACGTTGCGTCGGTGGCGTTTGCGAACCGGGCCGCCCGCGTCCGGGGTGTATCGAGCCGTGAGCGCGGCGCACTCAACGCTCCAGCGTAGGTGGCGCCATCCCAGTCATGCCGAACGACGAGAACCGAATATCCTTTCTCGTAGGCGAAAACGGCTGCGGAAAAAACACCTCATCGAGGCCATTGGCGGTCCAACAATGGCGCGCATTCCTCGACGAACCCAGCCGCTACTTCCGGCACCTGTTCAGGTCGCACGATCCGGCCGTGGACGACGACTCCTGAAGGATCTGTTTCGCAGCGTTGCGGGTAGCGCAGGAGCAGCGCCGCTGGGTCCCTCTATTTGCTGCAGGAGGGTAGGCGGTGCACGAGCTCGTTGCGGGTGGCGCGGAGCTCGTCTGCGAGAGCCGGGTCGATGTTCTGCCGAATGTTGTCGTCGAGGTGGCTCAAAGCTCTTTCGTACGTGATGTAGCGATAGTCTCGCTCGGCCTCTCGGTCCACCGGGTACAATCGAGCGACTTCATCTCTCGATGCGTGACAATACACGACGACGCGGATGTCATATTGTCGCGGACGCGAGTCGCCGTGCGGTTGCCACTGCCACCATTCGAACCCCAGGACCTCGTAGGACGCTGCTTGGGGCCCAAACGCAGCGTAGGGCAGCACCGTGCTTGCTGCGTCAACCCTCGACGCGCACGCGAGGGCCAGCGCGAGGCAGGCGGCGAGTGGGCGGCCGGGGTGACTTCGAATGGCTCGAGTGAGCATGCTGTCGAGCGTCACCGGGCGCGGAATCAGCGCGGCGCCTTGACGCTACGCTCCTCGATCCATTTCGAGATCATCTCCGTCACTTCGGGTGACATCGTCTCTTCGATCGAGGCGTATTCGGCGGGGGCGCCGCTCTTCGCGTGTTGAAAGAGGTGATTGAGTTCCGGGAACGTCTTCAGCGTCACGTCGCGATTGCCGCCGGCATCGAACGCCGCCTTCATTCCCGCGGAGTTCGGTGCGGCGGCCACCTGCGTGTCCTTCGATCCGAAGAGCGCGAGCACCGGGCACTTCACGCCAGACAGCGTCTTGCCCGGATCGTATTGCGAGAGCAGCATGAACCATGGACTGACGATCATGCGTGCGCGCGCCTCGAGCGTTGCGTCCGAGAAGCCCAGGCTCTTCTTCAGGTCGTCCGGGTAGAGCGCCATCGCTTCTTTCAGCTTGCCACGCACGAAGTCGAGTGACTCTGCGTCGCTCTTGCCGGTGGCCAGCCGCGCGTAGAGCGCATCGTCAATGGCCTGCAGCGCGGGCGTCTCCTCGAATTGGATGCCGATGGCCGAGGCGATGTCCCGAGCCTGTTGCTCGAGCAGCTGGCGCATGGGAACGCCGACGCCGGCCAGCATCACCACGAACGCCACATCCTTGGATTCGCGCACCACGAACGGCACGTAGACGCTGCCTTCGCTGTGGCCCAACAACCCCACCTGCTTGGATTGGACCTCCGGGCGAGATTTCAGGTATTCGAACGCGACCCGACCGTCGGCGGCGAAGTCGAGATGCGTCGCAGCGCTGAAATTGCCCGTCGATTGGCCCACGCCACGGTCGTCGTAGCGCAGCACGGCGATGCCGGCGCGTGTCAGCTGGTCCGCGAGGACGAGAAAAGGCTTGTGTCCCATCAAGGCCTCGTCGCGATCCTGCGGGCCGGAGCCCGACATGAGCACCACTGCCGGAAACGGGCCATTGCCAGCGGGGAGCGTCAGCGTGCCTGCGAGTGTGACATCCGCTGCCGGACCGCGAAAGGTGAGCTCTTCCTCGCGATAGGGATACGGCTTCTCCGGTTGCTGCGGACGCTTCAGCGCGAACGGCTGCGACTGACGCTCGAATGTCAGCGGGAGCGAGGCGCCGTTCTGCGACCACGTCCCCGCGATCTCGGCGCCGTCGGCGGAAAAGCTGCCCTCGAAGCGGCCGCCAACCGAGGGGCATTCGAACTGCACTTCGTTGTCGCTGACGGATACGGTCGTGACCGGAACCTTCGCGTTCTGATCGATGCTGTCGAGGACCGCCGTGAGCTTCCCATCGGCCTCCGTGACATCGAGCGCGAGACGCAGCGTCATCCCAGCATTCACGTGCAGCCCGCCGAGCCAGGAGCCGGCGAGGCTCCGTGCGGGAACCGAGGCTGGAGCCGCGACCACGGCGGGCGCGGCTGGCGCATCCGCGGCCGGCACGCTCGCGCACGACGTCATCGCAATCAGCGCGCCGAGCCATGCCGCATCGATGGTGGAACGGAGTTGGGGCTTCGTGGACTGCATGACGCCTCCCTGCGTGTGTCTAGCAGCTGACGTCAGCGCTCCTTGCCTTGTCAAATAGAACGCGCGGAGCCGATGGCGAGTCAAGTGGCGGCCCGGATTTCTCACCAGCGTCGGTCACCCGTGAATGCGCTCGTTCACACGCCGGGCGCCGAGGGCCAGCAGGAGGGTCGGACGCCAGAGCGTTTGCTCATGATCGCGCTCGGCATGATGGTGACGTGCTGTGGAATAGTAGGCCTCGGCTGCGTTGTCTGGAGCAGGACGTCGCTTCGGGCGCTTGGGTGGCAAACGCAAGGCCTGCTGCACGCCGTGCACCATCGCGCGCTCGATCCTGTTCCGCTGACGATGAAGTTCATCTTCGCGCTGATGATGAGCATGGTTACGGTGAGAACTCGTTCACTCTGGCCTTCCGCGGTCGCGCACACCCTTCTCTGGGCCATTGCCGGCAATAGTTGAGCGTACCGTGGCGGCTGCCATCCTCGCTGAGCCGCATTGCCCAGCGTCTGCGGCCGCTCGCATCGCGCCACTCGAGCGACCGCGCTCGCGAGCGCCTCGTGTCCAGGGGCCAGCATTCGCGGCATCGTTGTTACTCCCTGTCCAGCGCCTGGCGGCGCTAGATGAGAAGCGTCCCGACGGAAGGAGAAACGACAATGGTTGACATCATTCACAGAATTACGGTCAAGGCCCCCGTGGCGAAGGTGTTTGCTGCCCTCTCGACCGCGCAGGGCGTTGCCGGTTGGTGGACGCGAGAGACGAGCGGTGAATCCCGACCCGGGGGCAACCTCCACGTCACCTTCCGTTCGCCGAGCGGCGAGGCTCTGGGCCAAATGACGTTCGAGCTGACGAAGCTCGTGCCGAACGAATCCGTGCACTGGCGCTTCACATCCGGTCCAGAAGAGTGGCTCGGCACCGACGTGACCTTCAACCTGTCCCGCGTGGGCGACGACACGTTGATCCTGTTCGGCCACCGCAACTGGCGCGAGGCGGTCGAGTTCACCGCCCATTGCAGCATGAAATGGGCGACCTTCCTGCTGAGCCTGCGCTCCTACGCAGAAACGGGCGCAGGGCAGCCAGCGCCGGATGACTTGAAGATCGACGATTGGAACTAGGCGTTCCGGCGGGGGCCGACGCCGTTGCCGCAGCGAGCCCCCGCAGGCCGCACTTTCGAGCCGAGCCGCCCTCACCGCACGCTGCTCGGAGCCCCCGCCGTCACCACCTGACACCGCAAATCATTCGTCAGAAAAATCACCCCACCGCTCGCGAGCGACCCATCCACGATCCGCTCGGCGATCGGGTCCTGCACCACGTCGCGAATGAAGCGCGCGAGCGGACGAGCCCCATACTCCGCATCGTACGCCCTGCGCGCAACCGCCTCGCAAGCCCCGTGCGCCCAATCGAGCCGGATCTTCTGCGGGCGCAGCCGCTCGCGCAGCTTTTCGAGATGCGCCTTCACGATCGGCACGAGGGCCCCGACGTCGAGCGGGTGGAACACGACGGTGTCGTCGAGGCGGTTGAGGAACTCGGGACGGAAGTGGGCCTTGACCGCCTGGCGACAGCGCTCGGCGAGGGGGAGCTCGTCGGGGTCGTCGGCGCCCTCGCCGAGCGAGCTCCCCAGGTTGGACGTGAGCATGAGGATGGTGTTCTTGAAATCGACGCGCACCCCCGTGCTGTCCATCAAGTGCCCTTCGTCGAGCACCTGGAGCAGCAGGTTGAACACGTCGGGGTGGGCCTTCTCCACCTCGTCGAACAGCACCACGCAGTAGGCCTTGCGCCGCACGCGGTTGGTGAGCTCGCCGCCTTGATCGAAGCCGACGTAGCCCGGCGGCGCGCCGATCAAGCGGGCGATCGAGTGCTTCTCTTGGAACTCGCTCATGTCGAGGCGCAGCAGCGCAGCGGCGTCGCCGAAGAGGAACTCGGCGAGCGCCTTGCACAGCTCGGTCTTGCCGACGCCGGTGGGGCCCACCAAGAGAAAAGAGGCGATGGGCTTGCCGGGGTCGCGCAGGTTGGCGCGCGAGCGGCGGATGGCGCGGCTGACGTGGGCCACGGCCTCGGGCTGGCCGACGACGCGCTCGCTGAGGATGTGCTCGAGCCGAGCGAGCTTGTCGGCCTCGGCCTGGCCGAGCTTCTCGGTGGGGATGCCGGTCAAGCGCGACACGACGCGGGCGACGGCGGGCTCGGTCACTTCGGGCTCGGCGGCGTCGGGCTCGTCGAGGCGGGCGCGCAGTTCGGCGAGCTGGGCATCGAGCGCGGGGATGTGCTGGTGCTCGAGGCTGGCGACGCGCGCGAAGTTGCGGTTCTCGATCGCGGCGGCGAGCTCGGTCTGCGCGGCCGCGAGGCGTCGCGATACGGAGCCGAGCTCGGCGCGGAGCGCACGCCGCTGGAGCCAGCGCGCCGTCTCGGCTTTGAGCTCGGCGCGGGCGGCGACGAGCGCGTCGCCGGGGGTGGCGTCTCGCGCGGCGTCCTCGGAGGCCGCTTCGCGGGAGGCCTCGGCGCCATCCGTGCTACCCACCGCGGCGCCTTTCGTCGCGTCAGCGCCCGGCGCCTCGTTCGCCTCGAGCCGCGCCACGCGCTGCTGCAACAGCTCGAGCTCGCGCGGGCGCGACGCGAGCTCGGCGCGCAGCATGGCGGCGGCCTGGTCGAGCACGTCGATGGCCTTGTCGGGCAGGGCGCGGTCGGGGATGTAGCGCTGGCTGAGCTCGACGCTCGCGGCGAGGGCGGCGTCGGTGATGCGCAGGGCGTGGTGGCGCTCGAGCACGGGGCGCAGGCCGCGCAGCATGGCGAGCGCGCGTTCGGCGTCGGGCTCGGCGACGTTGAGCACCTGGAAGCGGCGGCTGAGGGCCTGATCTTTCTCGATGCTGAGTCGGTATTCGCGTGGCGTGGTCGCGCCGATGCATTTGAGCTCGCCGCGCGCGAGCGCCGGCTTGAGCAGGTTGGCCGCGTCGGCGCCGCCGGCGGCCGCCCCCGCTCCGACCAGCATGTGGATCTCGTCGATGAAGAGGATCACGTTGCCGGCGCGAGCGACCTCGCCCAGCACGTTCTTCAAGCGCTCTTCGAACTCGCCGCGGTAGCGCGTGCCCGCCAGCAACAGGCCGAGATCGAGCGAGAGCACGCTATGGTCGGCGATGTATTCCGGCACGCGCTGCGCGATCATCAAGGCGGCCAGGCCTTCGACGAGGGCGGTCTTGCCGACGCCAGGGTCACCCACGATGAGCGGGTTGTTCTTCAGGCGGCGGGTGAGGATCTGCACCAGCAGCGCGAGCTCGTCGTCGCGTCCGAGCACCGGGTCGATCTCGCCGCGGCGCGCGCGCTCGGTGACGTCGGAGGCGTAGCGCGCGAGGGCGGGATAGGCGTTCTCGAGCGCGGGCTCGGGCTGGTCCGAAGCGAGCAGGCGGCAGAGCAAGTCGACATCCAGGGCCTCGGCGCGCAGCCGCTCGGACAGCGCCGGCGCCGCAAACAGCTCGCCGAGGAAGCGCTCCGGAGAGGCGCTGGGCTCGGCGCTCGCGGCAGCGCGACCCAGGTAGCCGTGCAGCGCGGGCCCCGTCTCCGGCACGAGCTCGGGGCTGTCGCTCGACGCCTGCGTCAGCGCCCCGAGCAGCACGGCGCGCAGCCCGGCCACGTCGATACTGGCCGCTCGCAGCGCCGCACGGGTACGCGGGGAGGGGGGCTCGAGCGCGCCGGCGAGCACGTGCTCGGGCTCGATCAGCGCGTGGCCCAGCCGCCGCGCCACGCGCCGACCTGCCTCCAGCAGCGCACCGAGCTCGGTCGACACGCTAAGCCCCCGTGCGCTTGGCGAAGCGCCCGACGAGGATCGACTCGAGGTAGTCTTCCAGCTTGCACAACAAGGTGACCGGGTCTTCGTCGGTGGCCTGGCTCGTGGCTTGATGGCGCGCCTGGTCGTCCGAGGCGGCCTCGCCCGGCGCCGACGCTCGCGGCGCCGGATCCATCAAGTGCGAGAGCTCGTTGAGGTAGAGGTCGATGAGCGCGGTGTGCTCGGGCTCGGGAAAGGCCTCGCGCACCGAGCGCCGCAGCTCTCGCACCGACTCGCGTTCGCGCCGGGCGCCCGCTGCGCCCCGATCTTGCTGGCTTGCCACGCTCATCTCCTCCGCTCGTTGCCCGGCTCCGTCGCTCTGCTGTTCAGTGGCTCAGTGGCTCAGTGGCTCAGTGGCTCGAGCATTTGATGCTGCTCTGCTCGGCCTGGTGTGCCTTCGCCAACGAATGCAGACCAAACCACACCGACAAGAGCAGCGCCAGCGCGCTCGCATACACCAGATACGGAAACTCCTGCCCGGGGATGCGCTCGATCGGAGCGTCAGCCCGGGGCGGGCTGAGCGGCTCGGGTCG
>Ga0335075_10012512_pt1 | contig 12814 bp, 7 predicted proteins | sample Lox_Sample_24_FD_206723 | JGI IMG/M metagenome (GOLD analysis project Ga0335075, IMG submission 206723) | Soil microbial communities from Loxahatchee National Wildlife Refuge, Florida, United States - Lox_Sample_2.4 | ecosystem: Environmental > Terrestrial > Soil > Wetlands | place: USA: Florida... | reverse complement strand
CGGACTTTTTTTATCGGCGACGAAAGCTATCGATCATGCGCTGCGCCTGCTGGATGAAGGGGCAGACATTCTCGACATTGGCGGCGAATCGACGCGGCCTGGCACGCGACCACCGGTTCCTACGCAGGAAGAATTGGATCGCGTGCTGCCGGTGATGGAAGGCGTTCTGCAACAACGGCCGGAGACGATCTTTTCCATCGATACGTACAAGGCGGAAACCGCAAAAGCAGCAGTGCGGGCGGGAGCGCAGATTGTCAACGACGTCAGCGGATTTCTATGGGATCCGGCGATGGCCTCCACCTGCGCGGGGCTGCGGTGCGGCGTGATTCTGATGCACACGCGTGGACGCAGCAGCGAATGGCGCACGCAACCGCCGCTGCCGCACGATCAAGTGGTGCCACTGGTGCTGCGCGAATTGAAGCAACGAGCGGACGCCGCCATCGCCGCCGGCGTCGAACATGCATCCATCGTGTTGGACCCGGGCTTTGGTTTCGGAAAAGTCCTCGACGAAAACTATCCGCTGCTGGCGCACTTTGACGAACTGCATACGCTCGGCTATCCGCTGCTGGCGGGCGTTTCGCGCAAGGCATTCCTTGGCAGAACGCTGGCACAGCTCTACGGGCACGATGTTCCGGCCGGCGCGCGCGGAAATGCAACCGTAGTTGCTGTGACCGCTGCGGTGCTCGCCGGCGCGCACCTGGTTCGCGTTCACGATGTGAAGACTGCGCGCGAAGCGGTGGCCATTGCGGATGCAATTCGTGACGGCTCGTAGGGCGAATCCAAAACCACACTGGCAGAATCCAATCTCGAGGGAGAAGACCGATGCAGGACGAAAGCACGCTGATCCATCGAGAATTTTCAAGTGAGCGCAGCTTTGATGCTGTGGTCGCAGCCTTCGAAGCAGCGGTGGGTCCGGGCGATGGCAAGACGTTTCAGTCCGTCGTGGACAAAGCCACCAATGCGGAGAATTTTGTTGCCAGCGTTCGCGCCGCCGAGGGATCAAGCGGCTTCATTCTCTTTCTGAAGGTTGACCATAGTTCATGGCTTGCACGGGTGGGCATCGGCGGTCGCGCAATCATGTATACGATCGGCAATCCGCTGATTGCGCAAACCATGATCCGCCACAACATTGAAGTTGGATTGAATGTTCCGGTGCGCGTGCTGATCTATGAAGACGCTGCCAGCAAGACAGGCCGCATCGGGTACGATCTTCCGTCGTCATTGATGGCGCGGCTGAGGAATGCCGAAGTGACAGCCGCTGCGAAGCTGCTGGATGAAAAGCTTGCAGCGCTGGCGAGCCACAGCACTGAGAGCAAGAGCTGACTTGATCGCTTGCTCAGGCGAACGCTGTCAGCCCCGGTGGAATAGCTCGATGGCCGTGTTGCTATTGCATGCTGCCGGTTCCGGTGCTGCCGGATAGATCGACCTTCTGCACCAGCGGAAGATCCGCGGACGAGCTGCCCACCATGAAGGAATAGCTTCCGGGGACCAGCTTCCAACCCTGCTGCTGCTCGTCGTAGATCGATAGATACAGCTGCGGAATGGTGATGCGAATCTGCTTGCTTTCACCGGCATTCAACTGCACTTTGCTCCAGCCGACTAGGCACTTGGGCGGTTCGTTGGCGCTGGCGGGCAGGCCCGCATAGACTTCCGCAATTTCCTGTCCCGCACGATCGCCTGTGTTCTTCACGGTGAAGGTTACGGTAGGTGTGTTGCCCGGTTCCACCTGCAGGCCAGAGTAGCTGAAAGTGGTGTACGACAATCCAAAGCCGAACGGGAATAGTACCGGCTTATGCTCGGCTTCATACCACTTGTAGCCGACCACTGCGCCTTCTGTGTAATGCACGTCGAACGTCGGTTTGGCGACACCGGTGCGCATGACGGCAGCTCTCCCTTGCGAGCCTGGCGGAGGCACAACAATTTGCGGCGGCGGCTGATCCGCCTCAGTCAGCGGAAAAGTGATGGGCAGCTTACCACTGGGATTGACGTCACCAAACAAAACGTTTGCGACCGCGGGGGCTCCGTCGCTGCCGGCGTACCAGGCTTCTACGACCGCGCCGACTTTTTCAATCCACGGCATCAGGACGGCGGTACTGGTTTCAAGCACGACGATGGTGCGCGAATTGGCGGCCGCAACCTGATCGATGAGCGCATCCTGATTGTCGGGCAGCGAGAGATTCGGAAGGTCCATGCCCTCACTCGACCACTGATTGACGAATACGATGGCAACGTCGGATTGGCCCGCCAATGCAGCGGCGGCAGCAGGATCGCTGCCTGAATCGAATTTCACTGTGACCCCTGGCGCCATGGCTGTCACCGCTTTCAAAGGCGAGGGTGGAAACCAGACATGCGATTGCCATGCCGGATCGGTGCTGCCCGGAGGGTCAACCTGCGCCGAGCCGCCGCCGGAGATCATGCCGACATCCGCGTGGGAACCAATGATGGCGATGGAATGGATTTTCGTTGGGTCGAGCGGCAGAAGGTTGTGCGAGTTTTTCAGCAGGACGATGCTGCCCTCTTCCACATGGAGCGCGATTTTCAAATCTCGCTGGACCTCGACCACACTTTTCTGAATCGGATAATCAATGATGCCGGCGGCAAATTCAGATCGCAGAATGCGACGCACATGGTCATTGAGCTGCGACATGGGCACGGCGCCGGATTGCACCGCCTCTTTCAACTTGGGACCGTAGTAGGTGTCGAGCGGCTCCTCATTATCAAGTCCAGCGGCGGAGGCTTTGACGGTACTGTGCGTGCCACCCCAGTCGGAGAGGACGAATCCGGGAAACTTCCATTGTCCCTTCAATACGTCGGTGAGAAGGTATGTATTCTGGCAGGAATAATCGCCGTTGACGGCGTTGTAGGCGCACATGACGGCCGCGGGATGACCGATGGAAATGCCGATCTGGAAGGCGAGCAGATCGCTTTCCTGCATGGCGCGCTTGCCGATGATGGCGTTGTACTCGTTGCGTCCGCTCTCCTGGTCGTTCATGGCGTAGTGCTTGATGTCTGCAATGACGTGTGCGGCCTGCTCGCATTTAATGCGGTTGCCGACCATGGTGCCGGCGAGAATGGGGTCCTCGCCCATGTACTCAAAGGTGCGACCGCCGCGCAGTTCGCGGACCAGGTCAACGCCGCCGCCGAGCGACATGTTGTAGCCCTGGGCACGCAACTCGCGACCAATCACACCGCCGTATTCGCAGGCAGCATGCGGATCCCAGCTTGCGGCGGAACCCAGGTTCGAGGGCATGGCGGTCGAATAGCGGCCATTGCGGGCGCTGAAACGAACGCCATAGGCGGCGTCGTCCATCTGAATCAGCGGAATTCCCAGGCGCGGTACACCCAGCACAAAGCCGGCGCCACCGTTGCTCAAGTTTGCGTTGGGCATCGGCTTGCCTGCCCAGCCGAGCATCCCCTGACCATGCAGCAGGTCAATCTTTTCATCCAGCGTCATCTGCTGCAGCACCAAATCTGCGCGTTGATCGGGCGATAAGCTGCGGTTCATCCAAGGGGCTGAGGCCGCCGGATTCGACGCGGTGGTGTCCGCTTTGTCGGGGTGGTGATGCTGGGCGAATGCTGGAGAGACCAGCGCAGAAATCGCAAAGATAGAGAGGAATTTCAAACAGGGAAGTTTATGCATACTGATTTTCGCTATCCTGTCGATCAGATTTTTTCAGCCAAACCATGATACCCCGTTGACTGTAACGATTTACTTGAAGCGGATTCATTTCGAGATCGCAAGTGGGGTCGCGAGCGCGAACGATTGACGCGGCCAACACGCGATGCTGTCTACACTGGTGACGGGTTGAACTCCATCGAAAGTTGCAGGGGGCTCTCCACCCCAGGGTGCTTGACCATGCTGTCTCTAATCCATGAAGCTTGGCGAGCAAGCCGGACTCGTTTTGTGGCTGGTATGTTTGGGTGCGACATGCGCGTACCGCGGCAAGTTGCAACCTAAATTTAGATGCGGGGAGAACGAAACTGAGACACCATCGACTTGCAGGATTTGCGGCGATACCTTTTGTACTTGCATCTTTGGTCGCACCCGGAAGGGCTCAGGTGACCACTCCGAACAGACCCGTGAGTGTATCTGTGATGTATCGGTCGCGAGCCGATGTGTGGCAGTGGTTCGCTGCACCACCAGAGTCGAATACCTACGTATACCTGAATTCACTGCTGCGGGTTGCCGTGTCGCAGCGCATTCAACGTTGGGATTGGAGGCTGGAACTATCGCAGCCGGCCGAACTTTGGCTGCCGAATAACGCCGTTTCGCCGGTCAGCGCGCAGGGCCAGCTAGGCCTGGGAGGCACGTATTATGCGTCGAACGGCAATAACAGCTACCCTGCCGCAGCATTTTTGAAGCAGGCCTTTCTGCGGTATCACTTCAACGGTGCGGACAAAAATCTCCGCATCGGACGATTCGAATTTTTTGGGGGACTGGAGACGCAGCCGAAAAATCCAACAATTCTGTGGTTGCAAAACAATCGAGTGCAGCAGCGGCTGGTGGGCAATTTCGGATTCTCGAATGCGCAACGCAGCTTCGACGGCATCGATGGCCACTACGGATCGAGAACGTGGGACCTGACCGCGATGGCGGGACGCGGCGACCAGGGCGTCTTTAATATGAACGGAAATCCGGAGCTGAACGTCGATCTGCAGTACCTGGCGTTCACCAGGAGCCAATACAACAACCATCTTCTGTGGAGTGCGTTCGCCATTGGGTATCATGACGGCCGCACGGGACTTACCAAGACTGACAATCGTCCGCTGGCGGTTCGCCAGGCGGATCACAAGAATATTCGCCTGGGGACGTATGGCGGCGATCTGCTGGCAGCCGTGCCTGCGGGACGTGGCAATTTTGATTTTCTGTTCTGGGGAGCACTGCAGAATGGCAACTGGGGCGAACTGAACCAGCACTCTGGAGCCTATGCCGTCGAAGGTGGATATCAGTGGAACAAGATCGCGACTTCTCCGTGGCTGCGAGCGGGCACATTTCGCAGCACCGGAGATAACAATCCCACAGACAACCAGCACAACACGTTCTTTCAGGTTCTGCCCACGCCGCGCGTGTATGCGCGCTTCCCTTTCTACAACCTGATGAACAACCAGGACACATTCATTCAGGGAATCGACAAGCCGGGCAAGCACGTGGTGGTGCGCAGCGATGTCCACTGGCTGCAACTGACGTCTGGAAAAGATTTTTGGTACCAGGGCGGCGGGGCTTTCGACAATAATGTGTTCGGCTATACGGGCAGGCCCGGCAACGGATATTCTTCGTTTGCCACGGTGGCCGATGTGAGTGCGGATTGGCAGGCGACTCGAGCCCTGGGCGTGAACTTCTACTATGCTCACGCGTCAGGCGGCAGTGTCATTTCGACGATTTATCCAACCGGCAAAAACGCGCAGTTCGGCTATGCGGAGCTTGTCTATCGCTGGGGCGTGGAGCAAACGGCTCCGGCCAAATGAGGCTGCGGTTGCGGGAACGAGTTTGTCTCCACCCAAAGGTGGATGCCGAAGGTTACTGGCGCTCGATATACTTCGGCAACGAATCGCGGGTTGCAATGGGCCGCCTGTGTGGGATGGATACCGGGAAACGAATAATCATGAGCAGCTGGCAGGTTGCAATCCGGAGATGGAAACGATGAGGCGATGGCTGGTCGGTTGCAGCGTTGCGCTGGCAGCGAGCGCTGTCTATCTCTACGCGTTTCCCACGGCAACCCTGATCTATGAAGCGGCCGTTGTGCTGCACATTTTTGTCGGTTGCATATTTGTCGTATGCCTGATCCCTGGCATGGGAAAGCTGCTGCGTGGAACGAGCCTGCTCGAAAAAGCCGGATGGATCGTGTTCACTCTGGGCAGCATTGCCGGCGCTGTGCTGGTGTATACGGGCACACGGCGTCAGCAATGGCCGATCCTTTATACGCATGAAGCAATCTCGATGCTGGCGGTTGCGATTCTGCTGGCTGTTTGGGCGGGAAACCGGGGATGGCTGCAGCATGGCGGAGCAAAAACGGCGGTCCGAGTTGCAGCATCGCTGGTGTTGGTTGCCGCGGTCGCTGCCGGGGCGTGGTGGCTGCGCACGGTTCCCTGGCAACGCGAACATTCCATCCACAATCCCAGCATGGCGCCAGCAGATCAAGCGGATGAAGGTGGAGGGCCGAAGAGCCCCTTCTTCCCGAGCGATGCCGAGACCTACACCGGCAAGGTGGTGCCGAAGGATTATTTCCTGGACTCGGCCACCTGCAAGACATGCCACGCGGATATCTACAAGCAATGGGCAAGTTCGGCCCATCACTTTTCATCCTTCAACAACCAGTGGTATCGGCAGGCGATTGTCTACATGCAGCAAGTGGATGGCGTGCAAGCCTCCAAAGTGTGTGCGGGATGCCACGACGCGGCGCTGTTTTTTCCGGGCAACTTCAATACACCCATCAAAGATCGCATCTTTACGCCGGCGGCGCAGGCGGGCATGGGTTGCGTGGTGTGCCACTCCATTCGCCTGGAGAAGAGCACCATGGGCAACGCCGATTTTATTCTGGAATACCCGCAGCTGCAGCGGCTGGTGGCAAGCAAGAATCCCATCGTGCATCGCGTGATCGATTATCTAATTGAAGAAGATCCGGAGCCGCATCGGCGGACATTTCTGAAGCCCTTTTTGCGCGGTAGCCAGTCGGCGGTCTTCTGCGGAAATTGCCATAAGGTTCACCTGGACGTGGCGGACAACCACTATCGCTGGATTCGCGGCTTTGACGATTACGACAACTGGCAGGCCAGCGGCGTCTCGGGATTCGGCGCACGATCCTTTTACTATCCGCCAAAGCCGCTGGATTGCGAGGATTGCCATATGCCGGAGACGCCTTCGAACGATGCCGGAAATGTAAACGGCATGGTGCATTCGCATCGCTTTATTGCGGCGAATACCGCGCTTCCTTTTGTGAACAAGGATGCGGTGCAGCTGAAAGACACCGAAGACTTTTTGAAAGATAAGAAAGTGCGCGTGGACATTTTCGCCATTTCGCCGGAAACGGCGGAGAATCGCATCTCGAATAACAGGGTGATCTACGCGGCGCCGCAACTGGCGACGACATTTGCAGTCGGTGAAGAGTCGGAGATGGAGTCGCCTACCGGAGCTGAGGGAGGACCGCCGGTCGCGCCCATCACAGCGCCGCTGAACCGTGTGCAGGCGGAGGTTCGCGCTGGAGATACAGAACGCGTCGACGTCGTTGTGCGCACCTTGAACGTTGGACATTTCTTTCCCGGCGGAACAGTGGACGCCTTCGATTGCTGGCTGGAGTTGAAGGCCACCGACGATGCGGGACGTGTACTTTTCTGGAGCGGCATGGTGGAGGACAACGGCCATGGGCCGGTCGAGCCGGGTGCGCACTTCTATCGCTCGCTGGCAATCGATGCACACGGCAATCCCATCGACAAGCGCAATGCGTGGGCGGCGCGGGCGACGATTTATGCGCACTTGATTCCTCCGGGAGCTGCGGACACGGTTCACTTCCGGCTGCAGATTCCCAAAGATGTGCGCGGGAAGATTCACCTGCAGGCCAAGCTGAATTACCGCAAGTTTTCCTGGTTCAATACTCACTTTGCTTTCGCTGGAGTTTCTGAAACTACTGGCCCGCACGACGTGACCCCTGATTACGATGATCGGAAGATGGTGTTTACCGGAAATACCGCAAACGTCTCGGGAAAAATCAAAGCAATTCCCGACCTGCCGATCGTGGTGATGGCGAGCGCCAACGCGGACCTGACTGTGTTGCCGCCAAATGCGCCGGAGCCGAGTCCACAGGTAGTGACGAATAAGGCAGACTGGCAACGTTGGAATGATTACGGCATTGGGCTGTTGCTGCAGGGAGATTTGAAGGGAGCGGAGGCAGCGTTTGAGCGTACGACGCAAGCTGATCCGACCAACCCTGACGGATGGGTGAACATTGGCCGGGCGCGCGTGCTGGTGGGAGACATGGCGGGCGCAAAGGTGGTGCTCGACAAGGCATTGCAACTCTCTCCGCACCTGGCGCGAGCCCATTATTTTTACGCGCGCGTCTTGCGGCAGACGGGGGATTACGATGGCGCCATTGCGCAGCTGTTGCAGGTGATTCAGCAGTATCCGCAGGATCGCGTGGTGCGAAACGATCTGGGGCGCGTCTATTTTCTGCAACACAAATATGCGCTGGCACACGCGCAGTTTCAGCAGGCTCTCGATATTGATCCGGAAGATTTAGAAGCAAATTACAACATGATGCTGTGTGCCACGGGCATGGGCAAACCGAATCTGGCGCACGAGTATGAGGTGCGCTATTTGCGCTTTAAAGCGGATGAATCGGCACAGGCGTTGACAGGACCGTATCTGGAAAAACATCCTGACGATAATCGAGAAAGGCAGCCGATTCACGAACATATTTCTGTGCCGCTGCCGATTGCGAATTCTTCCGGCAAGCATGATGCGACCTTTGCCGGCGAGGCGTACGTTCACGCTTCGGATTTATCCGTCCTGCACAGGGGTGGCAATTGACGCGTAGAAAATTGGACGGATCAAGCTTGACAGAAGAAAAAGCGCAACTGCACCGCCGCAGATTTCTAAAACTTTCCGGAACCGCGCTGGCCGCCTCCTTTTTCGGCTCGCTGCCGTTTTCGGTTGCTGAAGCCGCGATGGCGGGATCTGCGAGAAGTGGCTCGACCGCGCAACAGGCCGCGAAAAGCCCCGCAGATGCAGGCGAGCGCATCCGTTTTGAAGACATCACTCGCGCGGCCGGAATCCGTTTCGTGCACAACAATGGCGCTTTCGGAAAAAAATATCTGCCGGAGACGATGGGATCGGGAGTCGCGTTCATCGACTACGACAACGACGGCTGGCAGGATATTTTTCTGGTGAATGGAATGAATTGGCCCGGTCATCCGGGTCGCGTCACCACGTCGGCTCTCTACCATAACAACCGCGATGGCACGTTTACCGACGTCACCCGCAAAGCGGGCCTGGCGTTGCCGATGTACGGCATGGGCGTCGCCGTAGCGGATTACGACAATGATGGCCACGACGATTTATTCGTGACGGCATACGGACAAAATCACCTGTTCCATAACAATGGCAACGGCACGTTTACCGATGCCACAAAACAGGCGGGTTTATGGGGCATTGATGAATTCAGCACCAGTGCGGCGTGGGTCGACTATGACCGCGACGGCCATCTGGATTTGCTGGTGGCGAATTATGTGGATTGGACGCCGCAGAACGATTTGTATTGCTCGATGGACGGCAAAGACAAATCCTACTGCACGCCGGAGTCGTATAAAGGCGCATCTGTGCGTCTGTGGCGCAACCGCGGCGATGGGACATTTGAAGATGTCACCCACAAGGCCGGCCTCTATGATCCAACTGCCAAGAGCCTTGGAATTGCCATCCTTGACGCCAACCAGGATGGATGGCCGGATATCGCCATCAGCAACGACACAGAGCCGAACAAGCTCTACATGAACAACCGCAATGGCACGTTTACGGAAAAGGGTGTGGTCTCCGGCATCGGCTTCAGCGAAGATGGCGTGGCGCGGGCGGGCATGGGAATTGATGCGGCCGACTATAACCACTCCGGTTATCCCAGCCTGGCAATTACAAATTTTTCCAACCAGATGATCTCGCTGTATCAGAACCAGAAGAATGGATTGTTTGTCGACATTGCTCCGCAGTCGGAGGTGGGAAGAAAAAGTTTGCTGACGCTTGGATTTGGCTGTTTCTTCTTCGACTACGATCTGGACGGATGGCTCGATCTGTTTATTGCCGACGGCCATCTGGATCCCGACATTGAGAAGGTGCAGCAGCGGGTCCATTACGCAGAGGCTCCGCACCTGTTTCACAACGAAGGCGGCGGCAAGTTTCAAGATGTTGCGGCAGAGATGGGCAAATCCTTCGACGAACGGCGAGTGGGTCGCGGCGCAGCTTATGGAGACATTAACAACGATGGCGCGCTGGATTTGATGCTGACGACGAACAATGGGTCGGCGGTGCTGTTCCGTAACACGGGAGCGACGAATCACTCATTGCGGGTGAAACTGTGGGGAACCAAATCGAACCGGAACGGCATTGACGCGGTAGTGTTTGTGCAATCGGCGCAGACGGGACAGAAGATGACTATGCGCAGCGGGTCGAGCTACCTTTCTTCGAGTGAACTGGTGCTGACCTTCGGACTCGCCCAAGCCGACAAAGCCGATGTGGTCGAGATCCATTGGCCCAGCGGAATTACGCAGCGGCTGACAAACGTCAATGCGGGCCAGACCATTACGGTGCACGAAGACAAGGGCATCGTCCACGCCGAACCGTTTCAGAAGCGTGCTCTCTAAGGAAGTGGCGTTGTCCTTAGTTGCCCGCCAACGATTCCGTTTCCACCGTAACGACGCCAGGGCTTAGGTCGAGGCCGTGTCGACCCGCAATCCACAAAAAGCACACAATCATGATTGTCAGCGCGACAACGGGAACCAGTAAACCATCCCGCAATGATCCGGTGTGCGTGGAAAGCCTGCCGGTTAGCCATGGCAGCAACGAGCCGCCCATCCCGGCCACGGAGAAAAGCCATTTGGTTTGCGGTGATTCGTGGGTAAGCGCCAGCACGCGGGAGGCGCAGAGCGGAAAAATAGGCGCCAAAGCGAGGCCCGCGGTTACGGCAGACAGAAGAATGGCCACCGGCGAGTGATTGAGCAAAATCGAAATCACGCTGCAGCATGCGGCGATCATAGCTGCCAGAAGCAGCCGCGATTCCGACACTCTCAGCAGAACGGCTGGAGCGAGAAGGCGGCCACATAGAAGAGCGAGCCAGAAGGACGAAGTGATGAGTGCAGCCCAAAAACCTGTGCCGATAGTCAGCCGATGAACGAACGTCATCATCCAGCCGCTCACAGATACTTCGACACCAATATAAAGAAATGCGACAAGCGAAAAGCCTGAGATCAGTAGCCATGGAGTTGTACCCAGGCCGCCTTGCAAACGACGAGCGTTACCTCCCAGAAGACTGGCGCGATAATGCCGGAGAATGAGGGCAATCACAGCGAGGGCGACGGCAATGACAAAGTAAATCCGCATGGGGGGCGCGTATCGAACCCAACGGGTAGCGATTTCGGGTGAGAGCGCAGCGCCTACGATCCAGGACGCGTTCAGCAATGAGAGTGCGGCGCCAGGGTGCTCGAAGACTGTGCCGCCGACCATGTTGATGGCAGTCATCGCCCAGCCCATGCCCAGTCCAAACAAGAAAAAGACGGCAGCAGCAGCGGAACCGTGCAGAGCTCCCAGCGCGAGGGTGGCTGCCACCATGACAAGATAACCCCGCTGAATACTACGGAACAGATCTTCCCGGACCAACAAAGCTCCCAGCGAGGCACCGGTAAACTGACATGCAAAGAGGAATCCGGCCTGAGCATCCGTGAGATTCCATGCGGAGTGCAGGGCGGGAAGCAGGCAGCCTAGCAAAGTGGTGCCGAATCCAGTGGCGGCAAACGCAATGTGCAGCCATACGACGGACATCAGACGGCGTTCAGTCGGTGGCAACGGCGGATGTCCGATTCCTGAGCGCGGTATGCCTGCTGTTCGCTGCCTTGCTTACCTTGCCGGAAGTGCTTGCCGCAGGCGCGGCAAGTGAGACTGAGGCTGTGGATTCGCGCACGGTGAGATCGGGATAAATGGCAATTTGCTCGCGAAATGTCTCCGTTCCCTGCACCCGGCCGAGCAAATATTCTGACGCGGTCCAGCCCATTTCGCGCAATGGCTGCCGCACCGTTGTCAGGCTGGGGCTGATGAGAGCGGCTGCTCGGATATCGTCGAAGCCGACGACAGAGATATCGGTGGGCACGCGCAGACCGGCATCGTGGATCGCATGAATGGCTCCAATCGCGGCAATGTCATTGAAAGAAAGCAGCGCTGTAAAGCGCCTTTTACCGGCCAGTAATTGCTGCACGGCCGGATAGACCATGGCCGGAGTAATGGAGTCGCTCTCGAGTTGGATCAAGAGATCGGATTTGATTGCGAGGCCAAGTCTCCGCGCCGTTTTCACCGTGCTTCGCCAGCGATCGGCCGCATCAGAGCTGGAGGGATGCCCGCGCATGAAGGCAATCTGGCGATGTCCCAGCGAATGGAGATGGTTGAGTGCCAATTCGGCGGCGCGGTCATGGTCAAGCACTAAATTGGACACGCCTTTGATTCGCTGATGGCCTGCCACCGCCACCACCGGAACCGGAAACGGGTGCTCCAACGCGGTATCGATCGCGATCAGGCCTTCCGCGGCGCGATTAATCAGCATGTGACCGTACTCTTCCACCAGATCCTTGCGATGACGATGATGCACGGTGAAGTAAAAGTAGCCTTTGCTCATCAGAGAATCGCCGATCCCGCCCATGATTTGCGTGTGGTAATCTTCGGTCAACTCCGGTACCAGAACGCCAATTGTGTGCGTTTTGCGATTGCGCAAGGAGCGCGCCAGCAGATTGGGTTGATAGCCGAGTTTCAGGGCAGCAGCTTTGATGCGTTCGCGCGTGGGTTGCGGAATGGAACGCCCGGGAACGTCGTTCAGCACAACCGAAACGGTCGCCGGGTTCAGACTTAGATACTCGGCCAGCTGTTTCAGACTGACAGGTTCGCCGGAAGAGCGGGGCTTCAACTTGCCTGTTTTTTCACCTTTAGTCGGCATCGGTGTTCACCTTCGGTGACACAAGTGGCCAACATATCGTCATCCATCCCTTTGCATCTTTCGGAAGATGAACGCCACCGCTGCGAAATTCCGAATAGACTGCCTCGACAGTCGAGGCCTGACCGACGGGACCGGGCCCG
>Ga0335075_10012511_pt1 | contig 12815 bp, 15 predicted proteins | sample Lox_Sample_24_FD_206723 | JGI IMG/M metagenome (GOLD analysis project Ga0335075, IMG submission 206723) | Soil microbial communities from Loxahatchee National Wildlife Refuge, Florida, United States - Lox_Sample_2.4 | ecosystem: Environmental > Terrestrial > Soil > Wetlands | place: USA... | reverse complement strand
GTCGTGCCGGGTCGGCCAACTCTCCGGGACCGTCGGCACGTACGCGGGGCTCGACCCCGAGCTCGAGCGCATCGCGTGCGAGCGCCTCGGCCTCGAGTCGGAGCCGGTGTCGACGCAGATCGTGCCCCGCGACCGCCACGCCGAGCTGCTGAACGCGCTCGCGCTCTGCGCGTCGTCGCTCGACCGCTTCGCGACGGAGATCCGCCATCTGGCGCGGACGGAGGTGCGCGAGGCCGAAGAGCCGTTCCGCGCCGGGATGAAAGGCTCGTCGGCGATGCCGCACAAGCGCAACCCGAAGGTCGCCGAGCGCATCTCCGGCCTCGCGCGGGTCGTGCGCGGCGCGGCGCTCGTCGGTCTCGAGAACGTGCCGCTCTGGCACGAGCGCGACATCTCGCACTCCTCCGCCGAGCGCGTCGTCCTGCCCGATGCCTTTCTCGCCCTCGACTACATGCTCGACCGCTTCACGTGGATCGTCGACGGGCTCGTCGTCTATCCGGACCGCATGCGCAGGAACCTCTGGGCATCGCACGGGCTCTTCTTCTCGCACCGGCTCCTGCTCGCGCTCGTCGGCAGCGGCCTCGAGCGCGGCGATGCGTACCGGCTCGTCCAGCGCGTCGCGATGCGCGCCTGGGACGAGGAGCTCGATTTCACGGAGCTCGCCCGCGGCGACGCGGACATCGCGTCCCGTCTCGGCGCCGGCGAGCTCGACGACGTCTTCGACCTGAACGCCACCATCGCCCATGTCGACCGTGCCTTCGAACGGCTCGGCCGTCTCGTCCCGAAGGAGGAGTTGACCCATGCCTGACACGGCCGTGCACGTCGGAAGCGGCAAGGTCCGCGAGCTCTACGCGCTGGACGACGAGCGCCTGCTGCTCGTCGCGAGCGACCGCATCTCGACGTTCGACGTCGTGCTGCCGACCGAGATCCCCGACAAGGGCCGCGTCCTCACCGGCCTCTCCGGCTTCTGGTTCGCGCGCCTCCGCGACCTGGTGCCGAACCACTTGCTCGCGCTTCGCGAAGACGGCCGTTCGACCGAGTGCCGACGTCTCGAGATGCTGCCGATCGAGTGCGTCGTCCGCGGATACCTCTCCGGGAGCGGCTGGAAGGACTACCGCGCGACCGGCTCCGTCTGCGGTCACCGGCTGCCCGAGGGCCTCACCGAGTCCGAGCAGCTGCCCGAGCCGATCTTCACCCCGGCGACGAAGGCGGTCACCGGCCACGACGAGAACATCGACCGCGAGACGGCGGCGGGCATCGTCGGCGAAGAGCAGTTCGACGAGGTCGAGCGGCTCGCGCTCGAGCTGTACTCGACGGTGTCCGAGCATGCGCGTGCGCGCGGGATCATCCTCGCCGACACGAAGCTCGAGTTCGGTCTGGACGGGAGCGGTGCGATCGTCCTGGCCGACGAGGTCTTCACGCCCGATTCGTCGCGCTTCTGGCCGGCGGACGAGTACGCAGCGGGGGCGCCGCAACCGTCGTTCGACAAGCAGTTCGTGCGCGACTACTGCGAGTCGCTCGGCTGGGACAAGACCGCGCCGGGCCCCGAGCTGCCGGACGACGTCGTGACGGGAACGCGCGCCCGCTACGTCGAGGCGTTCGAGCGCCTGACCGAGATCGCGTTCGACGACTACCTCGCCAACCCGTCGGTGGTGCTCGGGTGAGGGCGACCGTCCTCGTTCGCCCCAAGCCCGGCATCCTCGATCCGCAGGGCCAGGCGGTCTCGAGCTCGCTGCAGCACCTCGGCTTCGAGGTCGAACGGGCGCGCGTGGGCAGGGTGATCGACCTCGAGCTCGCCGGGGACGACGAGGCCGATGCGCGGCGTTCGCTCGAACGGATGTGCGAGCAGCTGCTCGCCAACCCGCTGATCGAGAGCTACGAGATCGCCCTCGACGCCTCGACGGGCGCGTGACCACCGGCACCGGACGGTCGTCGGATGAGCCACGGCCCGTCGTCGCCGTCGTCGTCTTCCCCGGATCGAACGACGACCGCGACGCGCAGCGCGCGCTCGAGCTTCTCGGCGCGGACGCCCGGCTCGTCTGGCACGGCGACGACGAGCTTCCGCGCGGGACGGCTGCCGTCGTCCTCCCCGGGGGGTTCTCGTTCGGCGACTACCTGCGCTGCGGCGCGATCGCGCGCTTCTCGCCCGTGATGCGTGCCGTGGCGGCGTTCGCCCGCGACGCCGGCCATGTCCTCGGGATCTGCAACGGCTTCCAGATCCTCACCGAGGCCGGCCTGCTTCCCGGCGCGCTGCGCCCGAACGCGTCGCTCTCCTTCGTCTGCCGTGACGTCGCACTGACCGTCGAGCGGACGGACACGCCCTTCACCAGCCGTTGCGCCCATGTGGCGCTCGACCGCCCGCTGACGATCCCGGTCAAGCACGGCGAGGGCTGCTGGTTCGCGGACGAAGAGCTGCTCGAGGAGCTCGAAGCGTCAGGCCAGATCGTCCTCCGCTACGCGGCGGGTGACAACCCGAACGGCGCGGTCGCCGATGTCGCCGGGGTCCTCGGTGAGCACGGCAACGTGTTCGGGTTGATGCCGCATCCCGAGCATGCGGTCGATCCCCTGCTCGGCTCGACCGACGGCGGGCTGATCCTGGGCTCGCTCGTGGACGCCGCTCGCTTGTCGCTCGCATCGCCCGTCTAGGCATCCCCTCCCGCTGCGAGCAGCTCCGCCAGAGCCGGCGAGCCGGAGAGCAGAGGCCGGAGACGCTCGAGGTCGCGCACGCGCAGCGTCACGGGACCACGGCGCACCACGCCGTCCGTGGCGTACGCGAGCCGCACGAGCCGATCGCCCCGCTCGGTCTCGAGCAGCTCGACGATGGTCGCGAAACGCTTCTCGCCGGCGCGCTGCGGAACGCTGACCCGCTCGATCACCGCGGCCGGGCCCCACGGGGTCGCGCTCCTCCGTCGCTCCCCCGCGCCTGCGTCGGTCCTGTCTGCGGCTCTCGAAGCCATCACGCGACGGTAATCCCGCAAACGCAAAGCGTGGGAAACGTCTCTGTCACGAAACTGTGAAATCGGGCGTGTTCGACGTTTGGACATGACACCGCGCGACGACAGAGACCGAGATGGGCCTCCCTCCGTCCAGGCGCTTCCCTCGCGTCGTCACGACGTGCGCGGTCCTTGTGGTGCTCGGGACCGCGCTGCTCGGCGCAGCGACGGCCGCGCCGACCGCGAACGCAGCCCACACCGTGCAGTTCGGCCTGACCGACGACGCATGGCTGACCTACGGCCCCAGCGGGACGGTTGCGTCACGCGTCGCCACCCTGAAGAGCCTCGGGGTGAAGGTCGTGCGCTACACGCTCGACTGGAACGTGATCGCGAAGAACCGTCCCGCGGCGGGCGCGAACCCGAACGACCCCGCATACGACTGGACCGACGACGACACCGTCCTCGACGCCCTGCACGCGGCGAGGATCACGGTCGTGCTGCAGCTCCTCGGCACGCCGTCGTGGGCGAACGGCGGCCGCGGGTCGAACTACGCGCCGACGTCGGCGAGCACGTTCGGCAACTTCGCGAAGGCGGCGGCGCTCCGGTACCCGTGGGTCACGCACTGGCTGATCTGGAACGAGCCGAACCAGGTGCGCTGGCTCCGCCCGACGACGCCGGCCGTGTACACGAGCCGGCTCCTCAACCCCGCGTACGCGGCGATCCACGCGACGATTCGTGGCGCGCTCGTGGGCGGCGGGGTGACGGCGCCGCGCGGTGTGACGGGCGGCGTCTCGCCGGTGGCATGGATCGCGGGCATGCGCGCGGCGCACGCACACCTCGACGCGTACGCACACGACCCGTACCCCCTCGACCCGAAGCTCGAATCGCCGCTCGCAGGCGGCTGCACCCACTGCCTGACGATCACGATGGCGACGATCGGCAAGCTCGTCACGCTCGTGGATCGTGATTTTCCGGCCGCGCAGATCTGGCTGACCGAGTACGGCTACCAGACGAATCCCCCTGACGACCTGCTCGGCGTCTCGCCTGCGCTGCAGGCACGGTACATCGGCGAGGCCGCCTACCAGGCGTATCGCACGCCGAAGGTGACGATGCTGATCCAGTTCCTCTACCGGGACGAGCCGACCCTCTCCAGGTTCCAGAGCGGCCTTGTCACGGTGGGCAACGTCAAGAAGCCTGCGTACGACGCGTTCCAGATCCCGCTGGACGAGCTGTCGCGGAGCGGGTCGACGGTTTCGCTCTGGGGCCAGCTACGCGCGCCGGCGGGGACGACATCCGTGCGGCTCGAGCGGCTCGTCGGGAAGCGCTGGACGACGATCACCGTCGTGCACGCGAAATCCGGCGGCTTCTTCTCCGCCAGGGTGCGCGCCCCGGCGAAGGCATGGGTGCGCGTGGTCGACGGCACGCTCGTCGGCGCCGAGATTCAGATCGCCTGATCTACGCGTCGATCGGAACGTGACCCGGCACCCCCGCGACCCGCTCGAGCCAGCCGCGGATCGCCGGATAGGGCTCGAGGTCGAACCCCCCTTCCGGCGCGACGTGCGTGTACGCGTAGAGCGCGATGTCGGCGAGCGTCATGTCGTCGCCGACGAACCAGGTGCGGCCGTCGCCGAGGTGCTGCTCCATCGCCGCCAGCGCCCGGTGTCCGGCCTTCGTCCGCTGCGCGATCAGCTCGGCCTGTTCGTCCGCCTTGCCCGCGAAGACGACGAGGAAGCGAACGACGGCGATCGCCGGCTCGTGGTCGTACTGCTCGAAGAACATCCACTGCAGCACCTGCGCACGCGCGTACGGGTCGGCCGGGACGAAGCGCGTGCCCTCGCCGAGATACCAGAGAATCGCCCCTGACTCCGCGAGCGGCCGGCCGTCGTCGAGGATCAGCGTCGGCACGCGGAGCGCCGGGTTGAGACCGCCGAGCACCTCCGGGCGGTTCGACCGGTCGACGACGTCGAGCGCCTGCCGCTCGAGGGGCAGGCCGAGATGCGCGCAGAGGAGCCTGACCTTGTAACAGTTGCCCGAGATCGGGCTGTCGTACAGAAGCATCGTCCAGCCTAGCTGCCGCCTCGCGCTCTAGGCTCGCCGTGATGGCAGCGCTCGACGCGATCCGCTCTCTGCTCGACGGGCCCTCGCCCGCGACGCTGGCGACGTTCCGCAAGGACGGAAGCGTGCTCGTCTCTCCGGTCTGGTTCCGCCACGCGGACGATGCGTTCGAGGTCGTGATCGCGAACGACGACGTGAAGCTCCGGCATCTCGCACACGATCCGCGCTGCGTGCTCGTCGTCTTCGAAGCCGTGAGGCCGTTCCGCGGCGTCGAGGTTCGTGGCGAGCCGGAGCTGATCGAACTGGCGGACGCGACCGGGATCCGCGCGGACATCGCCGGCCGCTATCTCGGCCCGGCTGATGGCGCGCGGTTCGCGGAGGCGCGACGCGCGACGCCGGCAACGCTGCTGCGCCTCGCCGGCGGCGAGCCGCGGATCTGGGATCTCTCGGCGATCCTGCCGGTCGAGGAGCGGCGGGCTACGAGCGGCCGATGAGCTCGATCCGGTAGCCGTCCGGATCCTGGACGAAGCAGAGGAGCGATCCGCCCTCGCGCACCTGGTACGGCGGCCGCTCCGGCTCGATCCCGTGCTCCTTGAGCGCGCCGAGCGTCGCGTCGAGGTCGTCGACGCCGATGGCGACGTGCCCGTATCCCGTGCCGAGCTCGTACGACCGGCCGTCGTGGTTCAACGTCAGCTCGAGCTCCTCGTCCTGGCCGGCGAAGCCGAAGAAGTAGAGCGTCGCCTCCTTCTCCCCGTTCCTGACGATGGGCGACTCGCGGCGGAACTCCATCCCGAGCGCCTCGTAGAACGCGCGGCTCCGCTCAGGGTCGGTGATGCGCAGCATCGTGTGCAGGTAGCGGGCCATGAGCCGGAGTCTACGGCTCCAGGTCTTCGCGGACGACGGCGAACTGCACCGCGTCCTGCCACTCGCCGTGGCGGAGGTACGCCTTGCGCCGCACGCCCTCGCGCACGAACCCGGCGCGCTCCGAGTGCGCGATCGCGCGCTCGTTGTACGCGTAGCAGAGCAGCTCGATGCGGTGGTAGCCGAGGTCGAAGATCAGATGGCGCTGGAAGAGCCGCGCGGCCTCGTCTGCGATGCGCCGGCCACGGAACGACGGGTGCACGGCCAGTCCGCCGAGGTGGGCGATCCGGTTCGGCTCGCTGAGCTGCCGGAACCCCAGCGCACCAGCCCGCTCTCCGTCCACCTCGATCACGAAGCGCCCGAACGCGTCCGGCTCGGCGAGCGACCGTTCGATCTCGGCGAGCACTCCCTCCCGGCCGTTCGCCTGGTGGGGGCCGAGGAACGGCTCGACCTCCTCGCTCGAGAGCAGCTCCGCGAGCCACTCGGCATCCTCCGGCGCAGCGCGACGAATCGAGATCACCGTCCGACGCTACCGGCGGGCGTCCGCCGGAGGCGCGGTTACCATGCTCGTCTGAGCTCGGTCGCCCAGCAGCCGCTGCATCGAGCCCTCGGTCTCACCGACCAGGAGTTCGACCGTATCCGCGGACTGCTGGAGCGCGAGCCCAACGACTTCGAGCTCGCGGTCTTCTCGCTTCTCTGGTCGGAGCACTGCGGCTACAAGCACTCGGCGCCTCTGCTGCGGCGCCTGCCGTCCCGCGGCGAGCGCGTCCTGCAGGGGCCCGGCGAGAACGCCGGGGTGGTCGACGTCGGAGGCGGGCTCGCCGTCGCGTTCAAGGTGGAGTCGCACAACCACCCGTCGGCGGTCGAGCCCTTCCAGGGTGCGGCCACCGGCGTCGGCGGCATCCTCCGCGACGTCGTCGCGATGGGAGCGCGGCCGATCGCGCTGCTCGACGGCCTCTGGTTCGGCGCGCCCGACTGGCACTTCCGGCAGGCCGTGGCCGGGATCGGCCACTACGGCAACTGCGTCGGCGTACCAACGGTCGGTGGTGCGACCGTGTTCGACGAGGCGTACGCCGCCAACCCGCTCGTCAACGCGATGTGCGTCGGGCTGCTCCCGACCGAGCGCGTGCTGCGCGCGCAGGCGCAGGGCGTCGGAAACCTGCTCGTCCTCTACGGCGCGTACACCGGGCGCGACGGCATCGGCGGCGCGTCGGTGCTCGCCTCGCAGGATCTCGAGGGCTCCGACGAGAAACGGCCGTCGGTGCAGATCGGCGACCCGTTCCGCGGCAAGGCGCTGATCGAGGTCTCGCTCGAGCTCGTCGAGCGCGACCTGGTGCTCTCGCTGCAGGATTGCGGTGCCGCCGGGCTCGCCTCGTCGCTGTCCGAGATGGCGCGCGACGTCGGCGTCGACGTGCACCTCGACCGCGTGCCGCTCCGCGAGCCCGACCTCGAGCCCTGGGAGATCATGGTCTCCGAGTCGCAGGAGCGGATGGTCGCCGTCGTCGCGCCGGAGCGCCTCGACGGCGTGCGCACCGTGTGCGCGCGCTGGGAGCTGCCCTGCACGGTGATCGGCGAGGTGACCGACCACGGCGAGCTGCGCGCGTTCGACGGCGGGGAGATCGTCGGCCGGATCCCCGCGACGCTGCTGACGGACGAGTGCCCGCGCTACGAGCTCGAGCAGACCCCCCACGCCACCGAGCGGGTGCCTGTCGATCCCGTCAACGAGCAGCCGAAGACGTGGATCTGGGAGCAGTACGACCACCTCGTCGGCTCGCGCACGGTGCGGCGGCCCGGGCACGGAGCCGCCGTGCTCCGCCTCGACGAGACGCGCGGGCTGGCCGTCTCGCTGCGCGGGCCGGCGCCCGGCGAGCGCGACCCGTTCACCGCGGGCCACGACGCGGTGATGCGCGCCGCGGCGGCGGTGCGCGACGCCGGCGGCGCGCCGCTCGCGCTCACCGACTGCCTCAACTTCGGCAACCCCGAGAAGCCCGAGATCGCGTGGGAGCTCGCACAGGCGATCGACGGGATCGCACGCGCAGCCGGCGAGCTCGGCATCCCGGTCGTCTCCGGCAACGTCTCGCTCTACAACGAGACCGGCGGCCACCCGATCCCGCCGACGCCGGTCGTCGGCTGCGTCGGCCTCGTGGAGAGGCTCTAGCCGTGTGCGGCGTCTTCGGCATCCGCGCGCCCGGGCGTGACGTCGCGCGCCTCACCTACTTCGGGCTGTACGCGCTGCAGCATCGCGGCCAGGAATCGGCGGGGATCGCCGTCAGCGAGCACGGCCGCCTGACCGCCGTTCGCGACCTCGGGCTCGTCCCCCAGGTGTTCGACGAAGGTGCGCTCTCCGCCCTGCGCGGCGATCTCGCGATCGGCCACACCCGCTACTCGACGACCGGCGGAAACGAATGGGCGAACGCGCAGCCGCTGCTCCACCACGGCCGCGTCCGCACGGTCGCCCTCGGGCACAACGGCAACCTCGTCAACGCCGAGGAGCTCCGCTCGTCCGTCGGCAAGGGCCTCGGATCCACCTCCGACTCCGAGGTGATCGCGGCGCTGATCGCGGACGACGAGCAGCCGCTCGAAGAGTCTGTAGCCGACGCGATGACGCGGCTCGAGGGGGCGGCCACGGTGGTGGGCCTGGCGGACGGCAAGCTCTTCGGCTTCCGCGACGCTCACGGTTTCCGCCCGCTCGTGCTGGGACGGCTCGGCTCCGACCCGGTGCTCGCGTCCGAGACCTGCGCGCTCGACCTGATCGGCGCGACGTTCGAGCGGGAGGTGGCGCCGGGCGAACTCGTCGTCGTCGGCGAGGACAGCATCCGCGTCGAGCAGGCCGTCGAGCGAGCCGGCGCCGGCCACCTCTGCATCTTCGAGTTCTTCTACCTCGCGCGACCCGACACGAGGCTCGACGGTGTCGAGGTGCACGGCGCCCGGGTCAGGATGGGCGAACGGCTCGCGCGAGAAGCCCCCGTCGCGGCCGACCTCGTGCTCCCGATTCCCGACTCGGGGACGCCGGCCGCGATCGGTTTCGCACGCGCGACAGGCATCCCGTTCAGCGAGGGGCTGATCAAGAACCGCTACGTCGGGCGCACGTTCATCCAGCCCGAGCCGGGGATGCGCGAGCAGGGCATTCGCGTGAAGTTCAACCCGCTCGCCGAGGTCGAGGGCAAACGCCTCGTCGTCGTCGACGACTCGATCGTGCGCGGCTCGACGACGCGGCAGATCGTGCAGATGCTGTTCGACGCGGGGGCCGCCGAGGTGCACCTGCGGATCTCGTCGCCCCCGATCGTGTCGCCCTGCTACTACGGGATCGACTTCGCATCCGAGGACGAGATGATCGCGGCGCACTCGACGGTCGAGGAGGTGCGGGCCGCGGTCGGAGCGACGTCGCTCGCATACCTCTCCCTCGACGGCCTGCAGGCGTCGACGCGCCGGCCGGCGGGTGCGCTGTGCCGCGCGTGCCTGACACGCGAGTACCCCACGCGAACGCCGGCCGACGCGCGCAAGCACCGCTTCGAGCCTGCGCGTGCCGTCTAGAACGTGCTCAGGTTGTGGGCGCGGTTGAACCGGACCGCGCGTTTCACCTGACGAGGATCGAGGCCCTGCTCGAGCAGGCGCTGACGCAGCTCGCTCTCGGAGGCCAGGCGCAGGAACAGCCACGCGAGGACGCCGATCGTCACGGCGGACCCCTCGGCCATCATCACGATCCCCCCCAGGTTCAGGTCGTGCACCGGCGTGATCCCCCACTCCGGCGCATGCCGGTAGACACCGTAGAACGCCGTGTTCGACCAGATGAAGATGTTGCCGAGGATCGTCTCGATCAGGCGCACGATCGCGACGTAGCCGAGCTTCATGCCGGTGCCGAACCACACCGGCGCCGGCAGCGTCTCGAGCACCGGCTCCCACATCAGGCAGCCGCACGTGAAGAACATCATGTGCTCCAGCGCATGGACGGAGTTGTGGTGCAGGGCGGCGTCGTAGAAGAACGGGACGTGCCACACGTAGAGATCGACCGCCCACAGCGGAAGGGCGACGTACGGGTGCGCCAGCACGCGTAGCCGGTCGACGATCGGCAATGCCAGCACCGGTCGCAGCAGCGGGCCGGTCATCCCGGCGACGAAGCACAGCGGGGCGAGGTCGCCCAGGATGACGTGCTGGATCATGTGCACGAAGAAGAAGTCGCGCTCGCCGAGCGCGTCGATCGGCGACGCCAGCGCCATGAAGACGAGGAAGATCCCGGTCCAGAAGCTGGCCTGGCGCCAGCGCGACACCGGCTGTCCCCGCTGCGCGAGCGTGCGCACGCGGCGCACGTAGAGCATCGCGACGATCGCGGTCGGGACGATCTGCAGAGGTTCGAAGCTCCAGGGCGACAGGAGCGACGGCGACGGCACCACCCTGGAAAACTAGTCGGCGTGAGGCTGTTCCATTACCACCTGGTGACGTCCCACCTGCGCGACGTCGAGGCGCGGTACCTCGGCAAGCTCAGTTTCCGGCTCGTCGCCCGTTACGGGCGCATCGGAGAGGAGCACGTCTCCGTCGAGCCGGGCGTCTCCTGGGAGCAGCTCGATCACGACGGCTTCAAGCTCCGCCTGTCGGAGCTCGAGCGAGGCTCCGTGAACGTGGTCGTGCAGCCCGGGCACTGGCAGGTGCCGCGCGTCGACCACCTGGGGCTGGCACTCGACGAGGAAGAGTTCGAGGGCGTGCTCGAGCGGGCGATGCAATGGAACCTGCGCATCCAGGAGCACGGCGGCCGCCGAACGTTCGTCGCGACGAACGCCGGCTACCGGCTCGAGGTCCACCCGCCGCGCGACTGGCTCGAGGAGCTGGCCGCCGCCGAGCACGAGCTGCGGCTCGCGGAGCTGCGGCTGCGAGCCGACGACCCGGCGACGAAGGCGGGAGCGCTCGCCGACATCCTCGGCCTCGAGCTCGCGGCCGGCGACGCCGTCGACATCGGCGGCACGCTCGTCCGCTTCGTCGACGGCGGGCCAGAGGGCCGGCCGGAGCTGTACGGCGAGCGGTTCGTCGGGGACGCTTCGTAGACTGGCCTCTTGAGCCGCGAGCCGCACACCTACTCCGCGGCGGGGGTCTCGCTCGCGACCGCCGACTCGGTGGTCGGGCGACTCCGCGCGGCCGTCGAGTCGACGGGCGCGCGCGGCTTCGGCGCGTTCGCCGGCCTGCATCCGCTGGGCGACGGACGCCTGCTTGCGGCATCCCTCGACTCGATCGGCACCAAGCCGGTCGTCGCGCGCCCGCGCGGCGCGCTGCGCGCCTGCGGCGCCGACATGGCGGCGCACTGCATCAACGACGTCGCCACCTCCGGCGCCGACCCCCTGATCCTGCTCGACTACGTCGCCGCGAACCGCGTCGACCTCGACGAGGTCGCGGAGCTGATCGAGGGCGCGGCCGACGTGTGTCGCAGGGCAGGCGTCGCGCTCGTCGGCGGCGAGACGGCCGAGCTGCCCGGCGTCTATCGCGCAGGCGAGCTCGACTTCGCGGCGACCTGCATCGGCGTCGTCGCCGAGGAGGGCGTCATCGACGGCTCGACGGTGCAGCCCGGCGACGTCGTCCTCGGGTTCCCGTCGGCGGGCGTGCACGCGAACGGCTTCACGCTCGTCCGCAGCGTGCTCGAAGACGAGGACTACGACGGGGCCGACCTGCTCGCGCCGACCGCACTCTACCTCGACGTGGCGCGTTCGCTGCGCGGCCGCGCCCGCGCGTTTGCGCACGTCACCGGCGGTGGAGTTCTCGGGAACCTCGAACGCGTCGTGCCGGAAGGGCTGCGCGCGGAGATCGAGTGGCACTCGTGGGAGCGTCTGCCGGTCTTCGAGTGGCTCGCCCGTCACGTCGACGAGGACGAGCTGCGGCGCGTGTTCAACCTCGGCATCGGGTGGTGCGCGGTCGTAGCCGCCGCTGAGCCGGACGAGCTCGTGATCGGCAGGATCGTCGCAGCGTGATCGGCGTCCTCGCGAGCGGCAACGGGAGCAACCTCCAGGCCCTGATCGACGGGGGTCTGCCCATCGCCGCCGTCGCCTCGAACCGAAAGGACGCCTACGCGCTCCTGCGCGCGCGTGAGGCGGGAATCCCGACGGCGACGTTCTCGCTCTCGTGCCACGCGAGCCGCGAGGAACGCGACCTCGTGCTGGCGACGTGGCTCGAGGAGCACGAGGTCGAGCTGGTCGTCCTCGCCGGCTTCATGCAGGTTCTGACGCCGGCGTTCCTCGATCGGTTCCCCGGGCGCATCGTCAACGTGCACCCGTCGCTCCTGCCGTCGTTCCCCGGTATGCACGCGATCGAAGACGCCGTCGCGGCGGGTGTCGAAGCGACGGGCGTCACCGTGCATCTCGTCGACGAGGGCATCGACACCGGCCCCGTGCTGAAACAGGAGACGGTGCGTATCGAGCCGCGCGAGACGCTCGAGGCGCGCATCCACGCGGTCGAGCATCGACTGCTGCCCGAGGTGGTGAGGGAGCTGTGCCTCGCGCGCTCCTGAGCGTGTGGGACAAGGAAGGGCTCGAGCCGTTCGCCCGCGGGCTCGTCGAGCTCGGCTGGTCGCTCGTGTCCTCGGGTAAGACGGCGACGTTCCTGGAGGAGCACGGCCTCCCGGTGACGACCGTCGAGGAGGTGACCGGCGCGCCGGAGATGCTCGGCGGCCGTGTCAAGACGCTTCATCCACGCATCCACGGCGGGATCCTCGCGCGTCGCGATCTGCCATCCGACATGGAGACGATCGCGGCGCACGGCATCGAGCCGATCGACCTCGTGTGCACGAGCCTCTACCCGTTCACGTCGGTCGCGGGGAAGCGCGGGGTCAGCGAATCCGACGTGGTCGAGATGATCGACGTCGGCGGACCGTCGATGCTGCGCGCAGCCGCGAAGAACTTCGCTCACGTCGCCGTCGTCACGAGCCCGTTGCAGTACGAGCGGGTCCTTGGAGAGCTTCGCGCGGATGGCGCGCTCAGCATCGACACGCGC
>Ga0335075_10012509_pt1 | contig 12815 bp, 15 predicted proteins | sample Lox_Sample_24_FD_206723 | JGI IMG/M metagenome (GOLD analysis project Ga0335075, IMG submission 206723) | Soil microbial communities from Loxahatchee National Wildlife Refuge, Florida, United States - Lox_Sample_2.4 | ecosystem: Environmental > Terrestrial > Soil > Wetlands | place: USA... | reverse complement strand
GCGCCATGGATCTCAATGAAACCCACGACGGCGGCCTGCGCAGCTGGGTGCCCGACGCCAACGATGCGGCCACCGATTTCCCCGTCCAGAACCTGCCCTTCGGCATTTTTCGCAGGCGCGGCAGCTCCGAATCCTGGCGCGGTGGCGTAGCGATCGGAGGGCAGGTGCTCGACCTGGCCGCCGCCGCGGCGAGCTGCGCATTGCCGGCGGCGCGCACCGGACCGGCTGCCGCCGCCCTCGCCTGCGCAGGCCAGCCGGTACTCAATGACCTGATGGGGCTGGGCGCAGCGCCGCTCGGCGCGTTGCGGCTCATCCTGTCGCGGGCGTTGCGCATGGGTGCTCCGCAGCAGTCGGCGCTGCAGGCGTGCCTGGTGCGCCAGGACGATGCCGAAATGGCGCTCCCCGCCCGGATCGGTGACTACACTGATTTCTATACGTCGCTGCATCATGCCACCCGCGTCGGCAAGCTCATGCGTCCGGACAATCCGCTGTTGCCGAACTACAAGTGGGTGCCGATCGGTTACCACGGACGCTGCTCCTCGATCGTCGTGTCGGGAGAGGGGGTGCGGCGACCGCAGGGTCAGCGGATGCCACCCGGATCCGAGGCGCCCGTCGTCGGTCCGAGCGAGCGCCTGGACTACGAACTCGAACTGGGAGTCTTCATCGGGCGCGGCAATGAACTGGGTTCGTCCATTGCCCTGGACGATGCGCAGGCCCATGTGTTCGGCCTGTGCCTGCTCAATGACTGGTCGGCCCGCGATCTGCAGGCCTGGGAGTACCAGCCGCTGGGGCCGTTCCTGGGAAAGAACTTCGCGACCACCATTTCGCCGTGGATCGTCACCTCGGAAGCACTCGCCCCCTACCGGGTGCCCTGGACGCGCCCCGCCGGGGATCCCCAGCCGCTGCCTTACCTGCAGTCGCAGCAGCTGCGCGAATCCGGAGCCCTGGATATCGAACTGGCGGTCTACATCGAGACGCAGCGGATGCGGGCCGCGAACGTCCAGCCCCATAGGCTTTCACTCAGCAATTTTCGTGATTGCTACTGGAGTGTGGCGCAGATGATCGCCCATCACAGCGTCAATGGCTGCAACCTGCGGCCCGGGGATCTGCTCGGAACCGGTACCCAGTCCGGACCGGCGCCGGCGCAGGCCGGCTCGCTGCTGGAACTTTCCCAGGGCGGCAGGCAGCCGCTGACGCTCCCGAACGGAGAACAGCGGCGCTTTCTCGACGACGGTGACGTCATCATCCTGCGGGCGGCGTGCCGGCGCGAGGGCTATGCGCGGCTGGGTTTCGGGGAGGCGCGCGGCCGCATCGAGCCAGCGCGGTGGCAGGCCGATGCCGGATAAGACCGCGCAACGACTGCAGCTTCAGGAGTACCTGCCGTACCGGCTGTCGGTGACGGCGAACGCCGCGTCGCGTTTGATCGCGCGCGCCTATGAAGTGCAGTTCGGATTGACCATTCCGCAGTGGCGGCTCATGGCGGTGCTGGGCGACGAAGGAGCCCTCACCCAGCAGGCCCTGTGCGGCCGGACACTGATGGACAAGGTCACGGTGATGCGGGCGGCGCAGGGTCTGACCCGTCGCCGCCTGGTCAGGCGGCAGCCCAATGCACAGGACGGCCGGTCCCATCGCCTGAAGCTGAGTGCCTCGGGACAGGCCCTGTACGGCAGGATCATTCCGCTGGCGCGTGCCTTCGAGGCACAACTGCTGGCCGGGATGAAGGCATCCGATGTGTCCTTGCTGCAGCGGCTGCTGCGGCAGGTCGAGGCGACCGCGCTGACCCTCACCGAAAAGGTGCAGCCGCCATGAGCGACCTGACCGTGCTGCGTGCCCGCGAACGTCGCGAAATGCCCTGGAAGAACGGCGCCGGGATCACCCGCGAGGTCATCGTGCAGCCGGCGGGCGCGGACTTCGACAGCTTCGACTGGCGCATCAGTATCGCGAGCATCACGAATTCGGGGCCCTTCTCGCAGTTTCCGGGCATCGATCGGCGGCTGGTGGTGCTCGAAGGACAGCTGACGCTCCGAATCGATGGCGAAGCCGGCATCGAGCTGTCGGCGGCCAGCCCACCGGTGCTGCTGGCGGGGGAGCTTGCGATCCAAGCCGAACCGACACTGGCGCCGGTCGCGGACCTGAACGTGATGACGCGTCGCGGCCGGTACCGTTCGAGCCTGCAGGCGCAGACCCTGGGCGCCCCGGTCACCATTCACAATGGCGCATCCTGCACGGTGCTGATCAGTACCGAACTGATCGACATCGAGTACGAGGGCATGGAGCACAGGCTGCAGCCCCGCGATGCGGTCCTGCTGCGCGGGACGGGCGCCGCGCGACTCGCACCCCGTGCCGCGCCTGCAATTTTCTATCTGATCGAGATTACGGAAACCGACGTTGGGTCATCCGCCTAACCCGAGGGGGTCAGGGTCGAGAGCGCCGACCAGTCGAGCTGGTCGCCGCCGCGGGCGAGCAGCGTCAGGAACCGGTCCCGCAGCACGCTGGCAAAAACCATCGGCACGCGCAGTTCATCGGCGGCCGCCAGCGCCAGGCCGATGTCCTTGTAACCGAGCACCGCGGAGAAGCCAGCCGGTTCGAACTTCCTGTCCGCGATCAATCCGCCGTAGGTCTTGTAGACAGGGGCGTTGAACAGCGTCGATGTCAGGATCTGGATGTACTGGTGAGCATCGATGCCGCCCTTGCCCACCAGCGCCACCGCCTCACCCAGCCCCTCGATCACCGCGGCAATGAGGAAATTGCCGCTGAGCTTGACCAGGTTCGCCAGCCGGGGCTGATCGGAGACCGTGAAGGTCTTCCTGCCGATGGCCTCGAACACGGGCGCCACGGCCTCGAGGGCCGACGCCTCCCCGGCCGCAATCACGGCAAGTTCACCCGCCGCGGCTGCTTCGGGACGGCCGAACACCGGGGCCGAAACGAACCGCTGGCCGACCTCGGCATGCCGTTCGGTGAGTTTCGCGGACAGGGCGACACTGATGGTGCTCGAGGAGATGTGGATCGCGCCCGGCCGCAGACTGTGGACGATGCCACCGCTGCCCAATGCCAGGTTTTCAACCGCGGCATCGTCGGCCAGCATGGTCATGACGGCATCACCGCCGCAGGCCCCGGCGACATCGGTGGCGACCTTTGCGCCTTGTGCCGCAAGCAACTCGCCCTTGGCCGGCGTACGGTTGTAGACCGTCACCTCATGTCCTGCCTTGATGAGATTGGCAGCCATTCCGGCACCCATGTGGCCAAGTCCGATGAAGCCGATTTTCATGATGCGATCTCCTATAATATGCGCTGCCCGGCGTCACTCGTGACCGAGGAACCCCAGTGAAGATTCAAGCCGCCGTGTCGCGCACCGGGTCGACTCCCCCGCAGATCGAGGAGCTCGATCTCGACGAGCCGCGCGCCGATGAGGTACGGGTGCGCATCGTAGCGAGCGGCATCTGCCATACCGACCTCTCCTGCCATCGTGGACAGGGCGTTCCCGTGCCCCTGCCCATCGTGCTGGGCCACGAGGGCGCGGGCGTCGTGGAAGGCATTGGCGCGGGCGTACGCGGACTGCAGCCGGGCGATCATGTGGTGCTCAGCGGCGCCTCGTGCGGTCTGTGCCCCAGCTGCCGTGCGGCACGCCCCACCTATTGCCGCGATGCCATCAAGTTGAGTTTCGGTGGCATGCGGGCGGATGGCTCCTCCCCGCTGAGCCAGGGCGGCAGCCGCATCGCCGGCGCGTTCTTTGCGCAGTCGTCCTTTGCCACGCACGTGAACACACCCCAGTCCACGGCGGTCAAGGTCCCCCCGGATGTACCGCTGCACCTGCTGGGACCGCTGGGTTGCGGCCTCATCACCGGCGCCGGCGCCATGCTCGAGGCATTGAAGGTCGCGCCCGGACAGTCCGTGGTGATCTTCGGCGTCGGCAGCGTCGGACTGGCGGCGGTCATGGCCGCACGCATCGCCGGTGCATCGAGCATCGTCGCCGTGGATGTGTCCGCGGAGCGCCTGCGGCTCGCCAGATCGCTGGGCGCGACCGAGGCGGTGCCCTCCAATGACGGAACCGCGGCGGCGCTGCGCGAGATCCAGCCTTATGGGTTCACCTACAGTTTCAACACCACCCATGTGCCTGCGATCTACACCCTCGCGAGCGCCTGCCTCGCCAACGAGGGCACGGCCGGCATCGTGACCCGCCCCCAGGGCGAGTGGACGCTGAACGTTTCGCAGCTGCTCGCGGGTGGCCGCAGGATGCAGGGCATTCTCGGCGGCAGTGCCAATCCGCAGTTGTTCATTCCGCTGCTGATCGACTACTGGCGCCAGGGCCGCTTTGCTTTCGACCGGCTGATCAGCGAATTCGCCTTCCGGGATCTCGATCGGGCATGGCAGGCGGCCACCACCGGCGAAGTCATCAAGCCGGTGCTGAAGATGTAACGTCGACTCAGGCGGCCTGGATGGCACCGCGCGGCTGTCCAGGATTTCGTAGCGAGAACGGATTTTCACTGTCCCCTCGGATCGTGGCGCGACCGACCTTGCAAAAAAACCGCCGTGCCGTTGAGACGCATCAAGCGGCACGGCGCTCCGGCGACCCGCCGGCGGCAAGGTCACCGCAACCGCAAGAGGAAGACGGGCGCGCGGGTCAGGCGTAGACGGACAGCCGGCTTGCCGGGGGTTCGCGCAGACTGAAGACGGCGGCATAAAGCCCGACGCCGATCGGGAGGCGACTGACTTCGGCCGCCTGCACGGGGGCCGTCGTCAAGATCCGTCCCGGCACCCGGGAGGCTTGCAGCGCACCCTTCAGGGGCTTCAGATACGTCGCAGCCGGAACATAGTCCGCGTCGGTGAAGTCGTCCGCGCCGGTGCGACGCCCTGGCACATCGGCGGCGACGGGCGCCCGGGGCGCGCTCCAGAGTGCGAGATCCGTCCGCAAGGCGGTCCCCCTTCCTCAGCGCACCGCAGGCGGTGGCTGAACGGGAGCTGGCGGCGGCACGGGAGACTCGATATGGTCGTCTGCAGGCGCGCCGGGCTGCTGCACCGGATGGCGGGTGCCCCGGGCGTTGCCCGGATCGCCCGTGCTCGACCCGGAGCCTGCGGCGTGCGAGTCCTGTTCCTTGAGGTCTGTCATGGTCGTAAGTCCCTCACGCATTGTGACGCGATTTGGCTATTTTCGCTGCCCCTTGTGGGCACACCGACCGGCGTGGCGCGCAAGCCGTGGTAAGAGTCGGCCGGCAAGATCCTGCCGCAAACTGCAAGGCTCTGGCCCGTGAAAGGTTTTCGGCGCTCGGCGCTATGGATCGCCCTCCTCCTTCTGGCATGCGGCAATGTCCTGCCGTGCGCGGCTGGCGAACCGCGGGTCAGGATCGCCACCGCACTGGGCACCGTGATCGTCGAGATCGACGCGACCCATGCTCCGGGGACTGCCGCGAATTTCCTGCGCTATGTCGATCAGCACTTCTATGACGGCGGGGCGTTCCACCGTACCGTGACGCTGCACAATCAACCGGACAACGCGGTCAAGATCGAAGTCATCCAGGCCGGCATCAATCCACGCCGCGTATCCGAGGAGTACGCGCCCATCGCCCTGGAGCGCACCACTGTCAGCGGTCTTCGGCATCTGGCGGGCGTGATCTCCATGGCCCGCGATGGCCCGGACACGGCCACCAGTGATTTCTTCATCTGTGTCACGGATCAACCGAGCCTGGACTTTGGCGGCGCACGCAATCCGGACGGCCAGGGATTCGCGGCCTTCGGCCACGTGGTGAGCGGCATGCCGGTGGTACGCCGTATCCAGCGCTCCCGGGCACGCGGCCAGCATCTGTCACCGCCCGTGCGGATACTCTCGATCCGGCGGGTGACCGGATGAGGCATCACTCCAGTTCGTGCTCCTTCAACCATATGTAGAAATGCAGCACGCCTGAGATCGCAGCCGTGATGACCGCGACGGTGGTGACGGCGGCCGCGACCTTGACGAGGGTCGGCTGCCGCGCCAGGTGCAATGAGACCGCGATGCCGCGCAGACCATGGGGTCCGAAATGGGCGGCCAGCGCGCCGACCACACCCGACACCGCACCGGTCAGGGCGGCGACCGCCGCAGTCATCTTGGACAGCCGCTTCGGATGCATCCGGCCCATGCGGACCGGCTCCTGCGGCACGGTTGTTATTGTCGAGGACATGCCGGATTCCTTCCCCTGCGCCGATTATAGCGGCGGGGTGGCCCGTTGTCGCACCGCCATCCTTATGTCATCAGAACGTCGAGCGGGTGGCGCCGCCGTCGACCACGATGCTCTGACCGGTGATGTACCCGGCGTACTGGCTGCACAGCCAGGCGACCAGCGCACCGACATCGCGGGAGTCGCCGAATCGGCGCGCAGCGATGCGGAAATCCGCGGCGAACTTCGCCACCTCGTCCTCATAGGTGGTGCCGTTGGCCCGGGCCCGTGCCGTGAGCTGCTCCTGGGTGAACGCGGTGTGGAACATGCCGGGCAGGACATTGTTGATCGTGACGCCATGCTGCACCACCCGCAAGGCGACGGCGCCCGCATAGTTGATCAGCGCCGCCCGCGGCGCGCCCGAAAGGATACGCAGCTCCAGGGGAAACTTTGCCGCAATGGTGGCGATATTGACGATCCTGCCCCAGCCGCGGCTCACCATGCCTTCGAGCACGGCATGCATGAAATGCACGGGACTCAGCAGTCCGGTATCAAGGCTTGCCCGCCACTGCGCGTCATCGATCTGCCGGTAGTCCTCGGTCATCGGCGGGGGCGAACAGGTCGCCACCAGGATGTCCGGTGCCGGACAGGCGGCCAGGATGCGGCCGAGGCCCTCTTGCCGTGAATGATCGGCCACCACCGGTGTGACCCGGACGCCGGTTTCGGCGGCGATTTCCGCGGCGGTCGCGCGCAGCCGCGCCTCGCCCCGCGCCGAGATCACCAGCTCCACGCCTTCGCGTGCCAGCGCCAGTGCCGCCTCCTTGCCCATGCCGGCACTGCCGCCATTGACGAGGGCCTTGCGGCCACGGATTCCCAGATCCATCGCGACTCCTTGCGCGTCAGGGCTCGCTGAGCGGCTTGCCGATGGGCTGGCCGTTCGCAAACCATCCGGCACGCAGCCTGAAATACCTGCTGCCATCGCGCGCCGGCCAGCCCTCGAGGGTGATCTTGTCCCCGACGTGGATACTCTCGGGCGTCCAGCCGCGGCGTCTGAGAATCGAAGGCGAATTGGTCTCGGCGCGCCACAGCGTCGTGCCGCCGCCATGGGGCACGGCGAGCGTGATCACGCCATGCGGGTTGCGGAATTCGAAATCCTTGACCACTCCGGTGATCTTGAAGACCTTGTCGTCGGTATTGAAGAATACGGCAAACGAGTGATGCGCTGCAGCAGTACTCGTCAGGACCAGCGCCCAGACCGCGATCACGACCCGCTTCATTCCGCTCTCCTCGCTCGGCTTCCTTTCGGAGTTTACGCAAAATGGAATCATGATTCCATTCCTGAAAGAGGGCCACGGCGCTATAGTGGCAGCCGGCGGACGGGCAAACACGGAGCGATGAGTTGGCGGAATCAGCTGCGGCGCATGGCGCCGCCGGGCGCACCCTGGAACTGCTGCGATTCATCGCCAGCGGTGATCGCGAGTTCGCCCTCAAGGACATTGCGGATCGGGCCGGGCTCGCCGCGAGCACGGCTCACCGCCTGATCGAGCAGTGGGTCAGGCGCGATCTGCTGGAGCGTTCCGGGCCGAAGGCCTATCGCATGGGGCCGGAACTGTTCCGGCTGGCATCGCTGGTATTGCAGAAATTCGCCGCCAATCGTGTCGCCCGGCCTTTCCTCGAAACGCTTTCTGCCCAGTGGCATGAAACCGCCCTGTTCTGCCTCTACAACCCTTCCGCCCGCACCGCCACGGTCAGCGATTCCATCAGCAGCCCGCACCCGCTCAAATATGAACTCGCACCGCTGTCCCAGGTGTCGCTCGCGTGGGGGTCCCTGGGGCGCGCCATCCTGGCGCACCTGTCCGCGACCGACATCGAGGCCGTGCTGGCGGGCAATCCGCGCGGCCCCTTGAGCGGCCGGTTGCTGCCACCGCGGCGAACCCTGATGCGCGAACTTGCGCTCATTCGCTCGCAGGGCTTTGCCCTCTACGAGGATCCGCGGATGAACGTGGCCGGCGTCAGCGCTCCGGTGCTGCATGCCGATGCGCGGGTCATCGGCTGCCTCGGCGTGATCATGCCGGCATCGCGCTTCGGCAAGTCCATCCGCCAGCGACTGCCGCAGGCGATCACGCGCAGTGCCCGTGAACTGAGCGTCGCGCTGGCCCTGCAGTGATGCACCCCCGGTGCGTTTTCAGCGCACCGCGTAGTAACGGAACAGGGAATGATCCGGCGGGTCCTCGGGCCGCAGCTTCGGCATGCGCTTGCCGATACCCACGACGACGGTACGGTTCAGCCAGTCATGAGCCCCTTGGGGTGCCCGAAAGTACGGGGTGCAGCGGAAATAGCTGCCGTGGACATAGCCGAGGTTGCGGATGTAGATGAGCGCCCCGTCATCCGCCTGGATCATGTAATGGGCATTGAGTTCCACGACCCCGTCCGAGCGGACGATGGGCCAGTCTGCGCCGCTGTAGTCGACGATCCTGCCCTGCAGTCTTGGCCCGGCGACCGTGCAGCCCTCGCCGACCGAGGTGTAGCCCTGCTTCGCGCCTCCGGCGAGCGGCTCGGACAGCCAACGGCGGTGGAAGTTGATGCGCACGTCGAACACGTGTTCGTGGCGCAGTTCCAGGTCCGGATCGCTCATCGCGCCGAGCTTACGCCGGCAGCCGTGGGTTGTGAAACGAGGTTGCGCCACATGTCATCGACCATCGAATCCAGATCGAACTGCGGACTCCAGGACCAGTCGTCGCGCGCCGCCGAATCATCGAGGCTCTGCGGCCAGGAGGCGGCGATCGCCTGGCGGAAATCCGGCGCGTAATCGATGGTGAATCCGGGCTGGCGCCGGCGTATGCCATCGGCGAGCTGCGCCGGGGTGATGCTGATCCCCGCAAGGTTGTACGCAGCGTGCTGGCGCAGCCGCTCTGCGGGTGCCTCCATCAGCAGCAGTGTCGCGCGGATCGCATCCGGCATGTACATGAGCGGCAAGGCCTGGTCGGCCCGCAGAAAGCAGGTGTAGTGGCCCCGGTCCCGTGCGGCGTGAAAGATCTCCACCGCGTAGTCCGTCGTGCCTCCGCCCGGTGGCGTGCGGTAGCTGATCAGTCCGGGATAGCGGATGCTGCGGACATCCAGGCCATGGTTCAGGTGGTACCAGTGGCACCAGCGCTCCCCGGCGAGCTTGCTCAGGCCGTAGACGGTGACCGGATCCATGATGGTCGTCTGCGGCGTGTGCAGCCGGGGCGTCGAGGGACCGAAGGCGGCAATCGAGCTGGGCCAGAACACGCGCTGCACACGGCACTCGCGGGCGACTTCCAGCACGTTCAGCAGCGAACGCATGTTCAGGTCCCAGGCCCACAGCGGATCCTTCTCCCCTTTGGCCGACAGCGCCGCGACCAGCAGATAGATCTGCTCGATGGCCTGGTCTTCGACCATCGCCCGCAGGGCCTGCGCGTCCAGCACATTCAGCGAGCGATAGGGGATTCCCGCCACGCGGCCCTGCGGCGCAAGATCGCTGCCGAGGACGCTCAGCCGGCCGTACCGCAGCGCGAGGTGTTCGATCAGTTCCGAACCGATCTGACCGTTTGCGCCGAGCACCAGTACCTTGGGAGCCATGAGCGTCGCCTGCGCGCGGTCAGTGCAGGATCTGAAGTTCACGACCCGCCTGCCGGAAGGCCTCGACGGCCGCACGCAGATGTTCGAGTTCGTGCACGGCAGAGATCTGCGTACGGATCCGCGCCTGCCCGTGCGGTACCACGGGATAGAAGAAGCCGACGGCGTATACCCCGAGTTCCAGCAGCCGCTGCGCAAGTTTCTGTGCCAGGACGGCCTCGTAGACCATGATCGGGATGATCGGGTGCATGCCCGGCTTCAGATCGAATCCCGCCGCCGTCATTTCCTGCCGGAAATACGCCGCATTGCGCTCGAGCCGGTCACGCAGCGCGGTGGAGCTGCCGATGAGTTCCAGCGCCGCGAGCGAGCCGCCGATGACCGCGGGCGCGACCGAATTGCTGAACAGGTATGGACGCGATCTTTGCCGCAGCAGTTCGATGACGGCCCGCGACCCGCTGGTGAAGCCACCGCTGGCGCCACCGAGGGCCTTGCCCAGCGTCCCCGTGATGATGTCGATCCTGCCGAGGACCCCGCAGTGCTCGTGCGTGCCGCGTCCGGTGCGGCCGACGAAGCCGGACGCATGACTGTCGTCGATGCCCAGCAGGGCATCGTAGCGATCCGCCAGCGCCCTGATCCGGTCCAGCTGCGCGATGGTGCCGTCCATGGAAAACACGCCGTCGGTGAAGATCAGCACATCGCGCGCGCCGTCCGCGCGGGCCTGCCTGAGCTGCCTTTCCAGATCGGCCAGATCGGCGTGGGCGTAGCGATAGCGCTTCGCCTTGCACAACCGGATGCCGTCGATCACGGAGGCATGATTCAGCGCGTCCGAGATCACCGCGTCCTCGGCGCCCAGCAACGGCTCGAACAGTCCGCCGTTGGCGTCGAAGGCCGAGGAATACAGGATCGTATCCTGCGTGCCGAGGAACGCGGTCAGTCTCCCTTCCAGCTCCTTGTGCAGATCCTGGGTGCCGCAGATGAAGCGCACGGAACTGAGGCCGAAACCGCGGCTGTGCAGAGCGCTTTGCGCCCCGGCGATGATCGCCGGGTGATTCGACAGGCCGAGGTAATTGTTGGCGCAGAGATTGATGGCTTCGCGTCCCGCCACGGTGCGCACGATCGCGCCCTGCGCCGTGGCGAGCAACCGCTCGGATTTCTCAAGACCCGCAGCCTGGATCTCCTGCAGTTCGGCCCGGATCCGATCGTAGAAATGTGCGCCAGTCATCCGCCGCCACCTTGAGTTTCGTTCATTATACTGTACGCTCTTCCAACTTATCAAACGCGGTGGTGGACATCTCAACGGATACGGCCATGGCCAGGAAAGACAAAGGGTCGCGCACGGAATCACGGGCGCCGCTCATCGCCCCACCCAGCGTCGGCGCCGCGCTCTCGGCCCTGCGCCAGAGCGAGGGACTGTCGCTGGAGGCGCTGGCGCGGCAGTCCGGAGTGTCGAAGTCGATGCTGTCGCAGATCGAGCGCGACAAGACCAACCCGACCGTCGCGGTCGTGTGGCGTCTGGCGCAGGCATTGGGCGTGGAAGTGGCGGAACTGTTGCGTGGTGAGGCGCGCGGCGCCCACCACGGCATCAGCCTGGTTCCGAGTTCCCAGACCCCGAACCTGCGTACGGCGGATGCCCGATGCGAACTGCGGATCCTGGGGCCGGTGGAACTGGCGGGCCGCTTCGAGTGGTACGAAATCACCCTGCAGCCCGGCGGGGCGCTGCGCAGTGAAGCGCACCCGCCGGGCTCGCGTGAACACCTGACGGTGCTGAACGGACTGGTCAGCGTGACGAGCGGCGATCGCGGCCTGCATGTCAAGCCCGGGGAAACGGCGCGCTACGCAGCCGATGTGCCGCACGCCATCATCAACGAAGGCAAATCAAAGGCCGTCGCGTTGCTGGTGGTTCTGCACCCGCGCTCGTAGGGCGCCTACCGCAGCCGGCTGAGCAGCCAGAAGGTTCCGAGGCCGCTCAGCGCGGCGGCACACACATCCTGCATCAGGGCCTGCGACAGGCCGAAACGCCTGCGCCGGATGAGGAACCAGGCGCCGGCCGCAAGGGCCAGGAGCAGCGCCTCGCTCGAGAGGGCACCGAGGTCGAAGCCGATCAGCATCCGCAACTGCCCGGCGCGCGGCAGGTGTGCCGGCGGCAGCACACCGGGCAACACGAACCCGTCGAGCAGCGCGAACAGGACGGCAAGAACGGGCCAGGCCGCTGTGAACCCCGTTTCGCGAGCGAGCAGCAGCATGCCCGCGCCCAGTGCGGCGGCTCCCAGCAGCATCCAGATCGATGCCGGCGAATGCGCCAGGGCCACGGCGAGCGCCAGGAGCAGCAGCCCTGCCGGCCAGATCGCGCCGGGGATCCCGGCGCTGCGAAGCATGCGCTGGGTGATCACGCCGCCGAGCAGCGCGACCAGGAAGCCAACGAACGCTTCGAGGGGCAGCGGGCGCGGCAGGATCCATCCCGAGGCGGCCAGCATCAGTGCCAGCAGATAGCCGGCCGCGAGCGCGGCCAGCAGGTAACCCGGTTTGCGCCACCCCCACCCCACGATCAGCAGCATCCCCAGGATGAAACACCAGCGGTCGGCACTGTGCAGTACGTGCCTTGCACCCATGCCCAGAAGGGCGAACAGCCCGGCGGCGGCCAAGGGCCGATCATCGGGAATCGCCAGCTGCTGCTGCCGGGCCGTGAACAGCTGCTCGATGTCGCGATCGTGAATCTGAATGCGCGCAAAGTCGACGTGCCCCGGTGAACGGGCGAACAGGGCCGTGTTGCGCAACACCAGTTGCCGCGGATCGCGGCAACGGAAGAAGATCTCGAATCCGTACAGATCGGGTCCGACGGCCAGCGGGTCCACCCGACCGAGATCGAAGCCCTGATCGATCGCCGGGCACTCTCCGCCCGCCGAGTCCACCGACAGGTGCTCGAGCAGATAGTCTTCGAGCCTGCCCATGGTCAGCAGCGGCACATCGGCGCGCGTCAGTCGCTGCGCCTCGGTGACCGGCAGCACGTACCGCAAGGTCACGACGTTGTCCGCGACGATCCACGTCGAGTAACTGACACCGCGATCCTGCGCCAGCGCCGGTCCGGCG
>Ga0335075_10012508_pt1 | contig 12817 bp, 9 predicted proteins | sample Lox_Sample_24_FD_206723 | JGI IMG/M metagenome (GOLD analysis project Ga0335075, IMG submission 206723) | Soil microbial communities from Loxahatchee National Wildlife Refuge, Florida, United States - Lox_Sample_2.4 | ecosystem: Environmental > Terrestrial > Soil > Wetlands | place: USA: Florida... | reverse complement strand
CCCACAGGAAAAATGTCTCCCATTTGCTTACTTGCCGCAAAGTCTGGTGCGAATGATCGCTCTCATCCATTTGCAGCCTAAAGCCGACAGTCCCCTTTCGGCCGGTTCTTCCCTTGCAGGCTTGGCATCGGCATACCTAAGTTAAGTCTGAATCCGAAAATCCCAACTGAAGCCCGACCCATCGTCCTAGCCATGAGTGCAACCGCTTCCCTGCCCTCTTTTGAAGCGCCCTATGCGGAGAAGGACGAGCTTCTGGCTGCCTCGTTTCTCGCTGGCGCGAGCTTGGACGTCGAGGCTGAAGCGCGGATCGATCGACTCGCGACAAGGCTCATCACTGCCACACGCGCCCACCACCCGCTTATCGGCGGGATCGAGGATCTGCTGCGCGAATATTCTCTTTCCTCGGAAGAGGGCCTGGCGCTGATGGTCCTGGCGGAATCGCTTTTGCGCGTGCCGGACGATTGGACCGCCGACCAGCTCATCGAAGACAAGCTCGGATCCGGCGATTGGAGCCACCACCCGAAAGATTCGCAAGCGCTTCTGGTTTTTGCCGCGGCCTGGGCGCTTGGGATTTCCGCCCGCATGTTCGGCAAGGGACCAACGCCGGAAGGCATCGCGGCCGGTCTCGCCCATCGGATCGGCGTGAGCGCCTTGCGTACCGTTGCGCGGAAAACCTTGCAGCTCATGGGGTCGCATTTCGTCTTCGGCCAGACGATCGAGGAAGCGCTCGCGCGCGCCTCTTCAAATCAGGCCCAGTCCGATCGTTACTCCTACGATATGCTGGGCGAAGGCGCGCGCACGGCCGCCGATGCCCAACGCTATTTCGAGTCCTACGCCCAGGCGATCGAGGCCATCGGGAAATCCGCCGGCGCCTCAGCCTTGCCGTACCGCCTTGGCATTTCGATCAAACTCTCGGCTCTTCATCCGCGCTATGAGCCCACCTCCCGACCGCGCGTGCGAGCCGAGCTTGGCCCGCGGATCGCCGAGCTCGCCCGACTCGCCAAGGCTTATGACCTCAATTTCACGATCGATGCCGAGGAAGCCGACCGGCTGGAGCTTTCACTTGATCTCGTCGACGTCCTCATCGCCGACCCTTCGCTTTCAGGCTGGGACGGTTTTGGGCTGGCCGTCCAGGCCTATCAGAAGCGGGCGCAAAGGGTGATCGACCATGTCGCGGAAGTGGCACACCAGTATCATCGCCGCCTGATGATCCGCCTCGTCAAAGGCGCCTATTGGGACACGGAAATCAAGCGGGCGCAGGAGCGCGGCCTCGCCGACTATCCGGTTTTCTCCCGCAAGGCCATGACCGATCTCAACTATCTCGCCTGCGCCAAAAAGCTGCTCGCCTTGCGCCCAAGGATCTATCCGCAATTCGCCAGCCATAATGCACTGACGGTCGCGAGTTTAGTGGAACTTGCCGGGGGTAGGGGCGGCTTCGAGTTTCAGCGCCTGCACGGCATGGGTGAAGAGCTTTTCACGGCGTTACAGCAGGAACACCTGGACCTCGCCTGCCGGATCTACGCGCCGGTCGGCCCACATGAAAATCTCCTCGCCTATCTCGTGCGCCGCCTTATCGAAAATGGCGCCAACTCTTCCTTTGTTGCACTCCTGAGCGACCCCCATGTGCCGGTTGCGGAACTCTTGACCCGGCCGCAGGAGCTGATCGGCAGCCCGGATCAGGCGCGCGCCGAAAAGCTGCCCTTGCCTGGAGATTTGCAAAAGCCGGAACGTGCGCTCGCAGCGGGAATCGAGTTCGGTGATCGCCGGGCCGTGGAAAATCTGCTCGGCGCCATCAAGGCGGCGGAAGGCCTGAAGGAGGCGATGCCGATCATTTCCGGCACAAAGCGCGATGGGGTCTCGCGCAAGCTTCTCTCACCGATCGACGGCGCGGAGATTGGGACGGTGTTGGAATGCGCGCCCGATTTGGCCCCGGAAGCGATGGGCGCCGCGCGCGCGGGTTTTCGCCTCTGGTCGCAGGTGCCGGCCGATCAGCGCGCGGACGCCCTCGATCGCGCATCACACAGAATCGAAGCGGCTGCACCGCGCCTTCTCCATTTGCTCCAGACCGAAGCCGGCAAGACGCTGGACGATGCGATCGCCGAATGGCGTGAAGCCATCGATTTCTGCCGCTATTACGCGGTCGAGGCGCGGAGGCTTCTCGGCACCTCCAAAATCTTGCCGGGACCGACCGGCGAAGACAACCGGCTCGTCTTGCATGGCAGGGGAGTCTTTCTCTGCATCAGTCCGTGGAATTTCCCCTTGTCGATTTTTCTCGGCCAGATCAGCGCGGCGCTGGCTGCCGGCAACAGCGTTCTCGCAAAGCCGGCCGAACAGACGCCGCTGATCGCCGCCGCCACGGTGGAGATCCTGCATCAGGCCGACATTCCCCAAGAGGCCCTGCATCTCCTACCAGGCGACGGCGCCATTGGCGATAAGCTGGTGGCGCTGCCGGACATTGCCGGCGTGGCTTTCACCGGCTCCATGGAAACGGCAGCGCGAATCCAGCGCAGACTCGCGACGAAGGAAGGGCCGATCCCCATCCTCATCGCCGAGACAGGCGGCATCAATACCATGATCGCCGATGCCACCGCCCTGCCGGAGCAGCTTTGCGACGACGTCCTCGCTTCCTCCTTTCGCTCGGCCGGGCAGCGCTGCTCAGCGCTGCGCCTGCTCTGCATCCAGGAGGAAGCCGCCGACCGGGTGATCAGCATGATCGCCGGAGCGGCCCGCGAGCTTGTCGTCGGCGATCCGCGGCAATTGCCGGTTCATGTCGGCCCGGTGATCGATGCGGAAGCCAAAGCCAGGCTCGATGCCCATATTGCGCTCATGCGCCGTAGCGCCATCGTCCACTTCGCCGGAGAGGTCAAAGCCACGGCACCCGAAAAAGGCCTTTATGTCGCACCGCATATTTTCGAGCTTCGCAACGTGGCGGATCTCGAAAGTGAAGTTTTCGGCCCTGTCCTGCATGTGGTCCGCTACAAGGCTCGGGATCTCGACTCTTTGCTCGATGCCATTGAAGCGATGGGTTTCGGGCTCACGCTTGGCATTCATTCGCGCATCGACGCGACCATCGACAAAATTCTGGCGCGCCGCCTGGCCGGCAATTGTTATGTCAACCGCAACATGATCGGCGCGGTCGTCGGCACTCAGCCTTTCGGCGGCTTTCATCGCTCCGGCACGGGGCCCAAGGCCGGGGGCCCACATTATCTCAGCCGGTTTTGCCTCGAACAGACGATCACGATCAACACGGCGGCGGTCGGCGGGAATGCCCGGTTGATCAACGCCACGCTGTAGCCTTGCCTTTTACCACCAAGCTTTTCGGCCTGCGCACAAGATGGGCCAATTCGTCTCGGGCGATGCCAGATCTTGCGCGATTTCTTATCGCTCGACCGATTCCGTTCGAGCGATAAGCGCGCTAGACCGGGATAAGCAAAAAGTGTAAAGAGGTTTTGCATTCGCATCCCGCTCTCAATAACGAGAATCGAACGGAATCGTTCGATCGATAAGAAATCGCGCAAGATCAAGAAGTTGGAGTGAATTCTCGTTGCAAAAGTCTGTCAACTTTTGCGGAATTCGCTCTAGGTGACGTGGAGAATGGTGGTCATGTCTGAGCCTGAGAATCCCCAGGAGTTCTGGGTCAGTATCATTCTTGATTGGGTCATCAAGAACGCCGGCGTTCGACAGGAACGAATTGATTTGAAAAAAAAATTTACGCAAGAACCTTACAATTTGAATATCGTCAAAGTTTTGAACATGATGGATGAACTGTGTGAGATTTACAAGAAGACCTATAAGACCGATTTCGTCCTGTCTCAGAACTGGCGGCTCGCGCATAGAGGCGACACGCTTGGCGATTTCATCGCGGCATTTCTCGAAGTGGTGACCTCCGAGGATATCGGCCGTCCGAAGACGACGGGCATTGCCTGAGCGTCCGAGAGGCGCTGGATCACGGCATTTTTGTCTGTTCGGTCCCTTGCTACGGTATCATCACCCTCATATGCATGAGGCGCAGGCGTTATCATCTGGGCTCATCCACGAATTGCGCCCGAGGGTAGGTTTTCGCGGCGATCGTCCACGCCGATTGGCCACGCCATGTATGAGCACTTGTACGATTTCAAGCCCAAACCTTACCAAAATGTTTCACGTGAAACATTTTGGTAAGGTTTTGCGCGGTCACGCGGCTGGTCCGTGCAGCTTCGACCAGGCGATTTCGTCGGGCGGCCGCGTCGCAACCCTTGGCGCGATTTCTTCCTGGCCAATCGACGCCGCAGCGCTTTTATGCCTTCCTTGAGGGCGGCACCCAAATTTAGAAGAACGCCGCTGAGCCTTCTACCGAGAATGAAGCTGATCGGACGCCATAGTCCTTGCGCCCATTCATGCAGTCTTTTCTTCATGCGCAGACGATTCAAACGATCGCTGAAGACTCTGGAAGCGCCGGGCGCATCTTGAAGCAGGGATTCAAGCACCCTCACGGCCTTTTCATACTGGCGGCTCAACTCAAAGCACTCGCTGAGGCGGAAGAGAGTGACAGGGTTTTTGGGGTCGAAGGCCAGCGCCTTCATATGGAAGGCTTCTGCCTCTTCAAATCGGCCTTGCTTGGCCAGCTCGTCGGCATACCGGCTTACATATTCAGGCACTTCTGGGCGAAGATCCATCGCCTTACCGGCAAAGTGCCTTCGCAGCTCCGGGCTTCTTGCTGAAAATGAGAGGGTCGAATAAAGCTGCGCCGAGTTCTTGCGGTAGCGGCGGATCTCGGTCCGAAATTCCTTGACGTCGAGATTGCCTTCCACAAGCTGCAGAACAAGTGTGGGGAGGAGACCGATTTCGGCAAGAAAACCAGTGCAAGGATGGCCACTGTTGGGCGTCAGGATGCGGTGCAGTTTTGTATGAGCTTCGTAAAGATCGGCGTGCCGCCTGTCCTCGTCGTAAGGATCGAAGCAGATCCATGTCGTCTTGGTGAACGCGGCCGGCGGATGGCGTTCCAATGGAAACTTGCGAATGCGTTTGGCTTCTACGGTCCAACGCTTCTCGAAGGGCTCGGCTTTCGGATCGATCGAATATTGCGGGGATAAGGCCAATGCCAAGCCCGCTCCAACCAGACCGCCGAAGCGAATCGCCGCATAGCCGCCCATGCTTTGCCCATAGGCGATGACCCTCGCATATCCAGTCGTCAATCTTCTGGCCGCCTCCGCCGCCTCAATCAGCTCTTCGTGTTGATACCACTCGTTTTCACGCGTGATGAAATGCAGAGCATCTATCCCCCGTTTTTGCAGAAACTCCTGAGCAAAGCCCATTCTGTCCAAGTGTCTGTCATTGGTATAGGAGTCAAAGGTCACAACCACGACATTCCTGTTGAAGCCAATGGACGCGACGACTTTGATATCCTTGGAGATATATATTTCCATGATGACATAATTCTATTCCGAAAGAGCGCCTCGTGTTGCGCAGGGCGTGAGGGTGACTTCGGCACGTTCCGATGCTTGCCTTCGACCGTCATTCATGTGGTTTTCTTCCAGACGATGAGACCGAAACAGGTGGAGACAAAGCCATCAATGCTCACTTTGATATGGGCGGCTTCATCCATCCATGGCCGTAGATGAGCGGGGCAGTTATGTGGATAGGGCGGCATGTCGATGAAGCGGTCAAGCGGCTTGGTGCCGACATCGAAGTCCAAGGTGGCCACCTTGTGCCCGTCCGCCTGCAGGCGTTCCGCCAGTTCTTCGAAATGAGTGCGCTGGAACAGGACGGTCGGCCATTTGTCCATGATTTTCCTGTCCTCCAGGAAATTGAATTCCGTGGTATGCACGGCAACCCCGCCCGGACGAAGGGTGTGCATGGCCGAGACAACGAATTTCATCCCCTTCTCGATCGAGCCTAGATGTTCCATGGCGCAGATCGACCAGCAGAAATCGAAATTCTCCAAATCGGCTGGAATGGCATTCATATCGACGAAGCGGTGCTTGACCCTGTCATCGAAGATCGCACGGGTCACGAGATGGGCATGAAACATCGCCTGCACCGAAGTGGCGTGCTGTCCTGTCTTGAGCCAGCCCTTGGCCTGCCGTCTTTGCGGCGGCAAATCCGTCGCAAGAACATTGACGCCGCGGGAAGCCAGGTAGCTCGCAATTGGCTCCGCTCCGCAGCCAAAACCCAATCCCCTCGCGTCCGTGCGAAGAACCCCCGTTTCGTAAAGGGTCTGCAAGACATAGGCGAGTTCCCACAATTTCCGATGAAAGGTCAGGGGGATCTTGAGTTCTTGAAACCAATAGGCGGCCCAGTCGCTCTCGATATCGGTTTGCGTTGAAGGCTTTGAAAGGAGCCGGCCACGCCGCGGCTGCAAATGGCTTCGGGGCGGAATGGACCGAGCTATCTCCCGGGCGAGCTCATAGCCGAAAAATTTCAGGTTGAGGGCAAGATTGCGCCGCTCCCGCCATTCGATCGAACGACGGCGGAATCTTGGGAGGGTCGCAGAGCCTAGCCAGCGTAACAATGTTCCCATGCGCCCTTCAAATGCCCGCCTGAATTCGCCCTTTACCATCATACGCTCGGATCATGCTGGATTGTTCAGGATAGCATGCTAGGACCATGATCTCATTGTTCAACCACGCGACAAGCACCTGGCGCGCAAGTCTAGAGAGTCTGACCCGAAGCCGCATTTTGCAAAGGGTGGAAAATGACTTGTCGCAGCCAAAGGCGTCCTTCGATCGCCCCTTCCAGTATTCGCAGCCGCACTTCAATAGGATGAACGGGATCATCGATCCGAAACTGCATTTCGAATTCGAACAGGCCGGTCTTCGGCAACGACGTGGTCACGCCTGTCACGGGAACACAAGCAGAAGCGACATCGGCGAAAAGTCGATTGCCGGATGCGTTTCCGCTTACTTCTATGACGACGATGACACGCCAATCTCCGGCCGGCAGATGCATGTAGGGACCGTAAACCAGATACCGGGACGGACCCAGGAGATCGATGGGCCCCGTGATCTTTTTGCCTGCCCGAGTCCCGTCCAGGAATAGACCCGTTGGCCAAGTCATTTCCGGATTCGGCTTATTGAGGCCAATCTTGGCATATTGACCCGCTAGGAACTCAAACGAAAACCCAAGATCGTCCAGCCGGGTCTTTGCTGCCTCCTTTTGCGGAACGGGTCTAAACTGCTCTCGCGCGACAAAATCGCCGAACGTTGATTGCGGATCGGCAGAGGCACTTTTGATGACGGCCGAGGCGACTTTCTTCGGATCCTCGATATTGTAGAATTCGCAAAGATCGATAATCGTGTCTTGTAAAGTGCGGCTGAACTCGGCGCTCGTGATCGACAGAACATAGGCATCGGAGACAAGGCCGATGGAACAAACGGCTTGGCTTGCTTTTCTCAGGGCTTCCAGCGGGTCCACATTTTTGGCATTGTTCAGAAACTCGGCTATGGTTTTAAAGCTCTCCGAGAAAATCAGCGTCGGAGCATGGGTCGTAAGAAGAAGTTCGGCAAGCGGCTTTGAAGGCAAACTCGAATAGATGACCACGGCTTTGGTTACGCTGAAGTCAATATTTGACCAAACTTTCTTGATATCCTCAGGATAGATGGCGTTTATGAAAGCATGAGAGCCAAAGGCCGCATCGGCAATCATTCGAACAAGAGAGCAGCCCGAGTGGGCCAAGGCCGAAGGGGTACCTATGACGCTGAATAACATTGCAAATAGCCTCGAAGCGGTGGCGTTAGCTAATTAAGACCTATTTAAGACCGATTTAAGACCTATTTAATATGCAAACAGTGCATAGTTGCTTGATCCCAGGAACTCAAGTAACTTACAATTCGCGGATTCCGATGAACTGGAGAAATCCCCGGTCCTCATGACTTGGCTTGACACTCATGTTCTTGGCGGCTTGACACGAATTTGGCCGACCGGCCGCAGGCTCGAACGCCTGAGTGGGGTTGTGGCCGCCGCATCGCGCAGACGGTTCAGCCTTGTTCGGCTTGCCTTCATTCTGATTGTTGCCACGCCGACATTTTGTGCGAGCTTTTATTACCTTTTGCTGGCCTCGCCTCGCTATGTTTCCGAGGCTCAGTTTCTTGTTCGCGGCATCTATTCCAAACCAACGAACGGGCTTGACCTCCTTTTCCAGACCTTCGGTTTGTCGAGGACGGTCGACGACTCGAATATCGTCGAGACCTATATTCTGTCTCGGGATGCCGTCCGCGCCTTGCAGGCCAGGCTGCCATTGCGCGAGATGTTCGCCCGCCGTGAAGCCGACATGTTCGCAAGCTTTCCACGCTTCTGGGAGAAGGACGATTTCGAGCACCTTTATAAATACTATCTTAACAGGATTTATTTGATCAACGACACGTCGAGAGGGATAACGCTCTTGCGCGTGATCGGTTTCCGGCCGGACGATTCCCTCAGAATTGCCCGCGAGCTTTTGACCTTGGCCGAGGAATTGGCGAACCGGATGAATGCCCGCGCCCAAACCGATATGGTCGCTTCGGCGCAACATGACGTCGATCGGGCGGCCGGCCAGGTCCTGGCGGCGCAAACGAAGCTCACCGATTTTCGCACTCAGGCCCTGCTCGTCGACCCTGCCAAAAAATCTGATTCGGAACTTACAACGCTCACCGATCTCTCGACGGATCTAACCCAGACCTTGGCCCAGATACGCCAATCGTCGGTCACCGCGCCGAGCGCGCCATCCCTTGGTGCTTCGCGGGCCAAGGCCGATGCCTTGCGGGAAAGAATTGCCGCGGAACGGGCGCTCGTTTCAGGCGGAGGTGAGGGACTCGGCGCAAAAGTCTCCCAATATGAAAGTCTGACTCTCTCTCGCGATATCGCCGACAAGAGCCTTGCAGCCGCAATCGACTCGCTTGAAATGGCAAGACAGGAAGCTCGCCGACAACAGATTTATGTCGAAGAAATCGCGATGCCGAATCTTCCGGATGAGTCAACTGAACCGCAAAGGTTACGCATGATAGCGACGGTTTTCATTCTCACATTTGCCGTTTTCGGCGTCTTGTGGATTCTCTCCGTCGGCGCTCAAGAACATCAGCAATAGCTTCATTTTCGTCTTTTGTAACTCGAGGGGCTGATATTGCCGGAAGCATCTGATCAATCCGTGCCTGCCATGCAAGAGACCCGCACGGCGGTGATCAAGGAGATCGAGTTGACGCCGATCGAATCGCAAGGCGAGCTTGTCCCTTATGCGCAGCCCGAGACTTCCTCGCAGGTCAAGATTTACTGGCAGTTCATCTGGCGTTGGTGGGATTATTTTCCTTTGTTGGTCGGCCTACCGATCCTTCTCGCCTTCTTGTATCAGTTCGCGATCGCGGCAGACTATTATTCTTCGGAAGCGCGGTTCATCGTCCGCACCAATACCGGCGGTTTGCCGAGCATTTCGGGACTTACATCACTCATTCAAAGCCAAGGCCTCTCACGGGCGACGGATGAGACTTACACAGTCAATGAATATGTCCAATCCAGGGACATGGTCCGCGAGCTTGTCGAAAAAGACCATCTGCGCGAACTCCTTCAGCGTCCAGAGAGCGATTTCATCACGCGTTTTCCGAATTTCTATCGCGAGGACAATTTCGAGGAGCTGTACAAGCACTTTCAATACTGGATCAAGGTCGATCTTGATGATGGCACGGGTATAACGACCATCCGCGCCGATGGCTACCGGCCGGAAGATGCCCATGCGCTCCTTTCCGCCATGTTGCGGCATGCCGAGGAATTGATCATCAGAATGAACATTCGGGCGCATGATGACGCGATACAATACGCTAATGTGTTCATTAAGCGGGCAAGCGAACAAGTCGCCGACGTCGAAGCGAGACTCGCTGAATTCCGCAGTAAGAACAATACGGTCGATCCTTCACATGAATCCGATGCCGTACTGCAAGCCATGACGCAAATGAGCACCGAGCTGGCGCACCTCGAAGCCACGCTGAAGCAGCAGATGACCATCATGCCGTCAGGCCCGGGCATCCCAGCCCTTCAGCAGAAGATTCAATCTTATCGGAACGAAATCGAGAAATTGCGGGGCAAGCTCGTCGGCGACGAAAAATCCACGGTCAGCGTTCTGTCGACTTACGAAAGCCTGACGCTCGAACAAGACCTGGCGGCCAAATCCTTGGAGGCGGCGGTCGCCAATCTCAACCAGGCCATTCAGGAAGCTGAGCAGCAGCATCTTTACTTGGAGACGATCAGCAAGCCGCATCTTCCTGACAGCCCGGAATTTTGGCGACGCATGCTGTTCATTGGCGCGGTCGCCGCCGCGTCGGCCGGAGTGTGGTTCATCTATCATTCCTTCCGAAGCGAAGATGTGGATTACCACACATGAACGGCCACGGCTCCCTCATCTCGACCATCCGGCATGGGCTGCAAACCAGCCCGAGGGAGATCGTCAAGCGTGCGACGATGGCTCTGCCAGCCCTTCCGTTCAAGCCCGCCGCCATCCAACCGCTTGTGCCATTGAGAGACAAGAACATTATCGTTCAGGATCTCGTCAAGACCTATCATACGCAGATTGGCAGGAAGCGCGTGCTTGATGGGATCAGTTTCGATATTGGCCCAGGGGATAAGATTGCGGTGCTCGGCAAGAACGGAGCCGGCAAATCCACCCTGGTCAAAGTCATCGGCGGGGTTGAATTGCCTACAGCCGGCCTTGTGCATCGGGGCCTTTTCATGTCCTGGCCGATCGGATTTGCCGGCGGTTTCGAAATGATGATGAGCGGCATGGACAACATCCGCTTCCTCGCGCGCCTTTATCATCGTAACATCCATGATGTCGTCGCCTTTGTCGATGATTTTGCCGAGCTTGGCCGCAACCTCTACCTTCCAGTCAGGGATTATTCGTCGGGCATGCGGATGCGGCTTGCCTTCGCGCTCTCCATGGCGATCAATTTCGAATGCTTCCTGATTGACGAAGTGCTCTCGGTTGGAGACCGGAGATTTCAGCAGAAATGCCATGATGCGCTTTTTGTTCATCGCGTGAATTGCGCCATGATTTTGGTGAGCCATGATCAGACAATGATCCGGCAATATTGCAGGAAGGCGCTCGTGCTGAAGGCCGGCCGTGGAAGGGTGTTCGACGATCTCGAACTCGCCATCAAGATTTATGAAACACTCTGAAAAGCCTTCGCCTCGCATCCGAACCGGCGATAGACCGCGGCAAGCTTCAACCTATATTTCTCAGGTGAAAACTTTTCTGCCTGCGCCTGTCCCTTGACAATCAGCTCCTCTCGCAGGTCGCCATCCTGATCGAGATCGCGGATTCCGCGCGCGATGTCGGCAATGTCATAGGGGTTGACGAGCCTTGCCGCGCCCGAGGCGATTTCCCCAAGTGAGGCAACATTCGACGTCAAGACAGGCGTGCCGAGAAGCATGGACTCTAAAACTGGAAGGCCGAAGCCCTCATAGAGAGAAGGAAAGACGACGGCACGTGCACAGCGGATCAAGGCAACAAGCTGCGCCTGCGGTAAGCGCCCCACTCTGAGTACCTTGCGATCTTGCAAGATGCGATTTTTCTTGACTGTGTAATTCGACGTTTCAGCCTGCTCGATCCGGGCAAGGTCGGCCTTATATTCCCAGCCAAGACCTCCGGCGATTACCAGCGGACATCTCGTCCCGGACATGAAATAGGCATCAATCAAGGTGGAAACGTTTTTCTTCGGCTCGATCGCCCCATAAAATAGAAAATAATTTCGATAGCCAAGATCAAAGGCCTGTTCGACAAAAACCGCCATGTCTTGTTCGCTCGGTGAAAGAACTTCCGCAGGAAAGGAGACGGCCTGATAGGTGTTCGTAATCTTGTTTTCGGGCACGCCACAAATTTTTATGAGATCCCGCCGGGAGGATTCCGAAACAGTGATGATGTGGTCGGCAGTCTTCCCAAGGTGGCGCACCATATTGAGGTAGAATTTTTTGTCGTCCAATGTCGTATGGGGCAGGCGCAGCGGCACGATGTCATGAATCGTATAGATGTTAACCGCCTTGGGAACGCGCAAAGGGATGGGCTGTGTGGTATGGAACACCGTTGGCGTAACCGGCACATGGCAAATGGCGGATACGCCGTAGCGCTTGAAATGACAACGGGAAATATCCATGAAGAGCCGCGTTGCGAAAGCGTTCTGATAGGCGTCCAAAAAAGACGAATCGACGACTATCCCTGAACGGGGAAGCGCAACAGCCCGCAATCCCAGAGGCGCGCCAATCAGCTCCCGCCAAATCAGTTCCCCATATTTGATGATGAATGAGGGCTTCTTGTTCCGGACGTCGAAAAAGCTGACTTCCGCCAGGACCTTGTCTTTCTTGCTCAAGCGTAGATAGGTATGAAACAGGCCATCGATCGAATAACCCAATTGCCGGGCGGCAACCGTGAGATTGCGCGCGTAAGTGGCAATCCCGGCGGGGCTTGGGGTGGTCAGGTTGAAAAGCTCATAGAGAATCTTTGAGGGCATGTAGGGCAATCAGGCTTTCGAGGGAAGATTCCGATGCTCGAACCAAAGATAGAGAGGCGTCTCGATTCGATTTGACGTCCGTCGCTCTAGACAACCAAGGAAAGGGAACGTCCCGCAAGTCGCACGTACTTTCCCAGGGTGTAAAGCGTCACCTTCTCAAGAAGGACAACGCGAGCGAGAGGATCTGAGCTGTGACCATAGGCCATGCTGGTGAGGCCCAGATAACAGGATTGATCCCCCATATTTTCAAGTCTGTCATTGGATAGCATCAGGTTAATAGTGACTCTTCCGCCGGCACTCACAATACCATCAAACGAGACGATGGTCTCGCGATCGTAGATTTTGACGGAGGTTGATTCCGCGCCAGCCTTGGC
>Ga0335075_10012507_pt1 | contig 12817 bp, 7 predicted proteins | sample Lox_Sample_24_FD_206723 | JGI IMG/M metagenome (GOLD analysis project Ga0335075, IMG submission 206723) | Soil microbial communities from Loxahatchee National Wildlife Refuge, Florida, United States - Lox_Sample_2.4 | ecosystem: Environmental > Terrestrial > Soil > Wetlands | place: USA: Florida... | reverse complement strand
GGCACGATCCCCCAGCAGAAGGGGTCCTCCGGATCGAGGCGCAGCACCGCTTCCGCCGTGACATGCGCGGTCCCCGTGATGGTCGGCACGATCTCACCCTTCGCGCGGTCGTGCCAGCGGTAGCGTGCGCTGAAGGCGCTGCCGATCAGGCTCTCCTGCACCCAGGCCGCGCCCTCCTCCAGCTTGCCGTCCGCCGCCAGGCAGGCGAGCTTCGCGCTGGTCCCGGTGCCGCACGGCGAGCGGTCGTAGGCGCCGCCGGGGCAGAGCACGAAGTTGCGGCTGCTCGCATCGGCGCGGGACGGCGGCCCGAACAGCTCCACGTGGTCGACCTCGGGGAAGCCCTGCCCGTTGACCGCGCGGCGCAGGCGCGCAGCAACGCTGGTGAGAGATTCCAGGTTGCCGAAAGCGATCGTGACCGCAGGCACCTCCGCGAGAAAAAACCAGTTGCCGCCCCAGGCGACATCACCGCGGATCTCGCCGACGCCGTCGAGTGAGACGCTCGCCTGCCGCGCCTTGCGGAAGCTCCTGACGTTGACGACGTCTATCCGGCCATCCTCATACAGCCGGGCCTCGACGGGCCCGACCGGCGTATCGATGCGAAGCGGACCCGGCTGGCAGCGGCCGAGGGCCGCCAGGGATGCGACCAGGCCGATGGTGCCGTGCCCGCACATCCCGAGATAGCCGACGTTGTTGAAGAAGATGACGCCGGCCTGACAGTCCGGCCGGTGCGGCCGGCACAGCAGCGCGCCGACCACCGTGTCGGAGCCACGCGGCTCGTTGACGATGGCGCGGCGATAGTGATCGTACTGCTCGCGGAAGCGGCGCAGCCGGTCCCCCAGCGGTCCTTCGCCGAGGTCCGGTCCGCCCTCCATGACGAGCCGCGTCGGCTCGCCGGCGGTGTGCGAATCGATCACTCGAATCAGGTCGGGGTGGGCGGCGGCCATGCCCCCTATGCTAGCGCACCCGCCGGCGGCCGGTCAGCCGCGGTCACTCATCCGCGTCGGAGTAGCGGCTCGGTGGTGCGCCGCCCATATCATCCTCGACGTCGAGGTAGGCTTGCGTCACGGGCGCCAGATCGCGCCTCGCATAATCGCTGTCCGAATGCTGGACATCATCCCGCAGCGCGTGATAGCTGCGCGAAAGCTCATCGAAAGATGCCCTCACGTCGGCCTTGGCGGCGTCCGGATCTTCGACCGTGCGGTGGAACTCATGCGCCCGATCGGCGAAGTCCCGCGCATCCTCCGTGTAGGACGTATTCTCGTCGTACCCGCGGGGTGCCTCCGCCGCGTCCTGCGCAAACGCCTGCGCGTTGGTATCCAACCTCTCCGCGGAATAATCGAGGCCGCCATGTCGTGTCGTAGCACAACCGGCAAGCGCCACCGCCAGCAGGGAGGCCGTCAACAACCGGCCTTTTCCCAAAATCATCATAAGCTTCTCCCGGGCCCTTCAGGCCGCGACATCACCTGTGGAGGCCAACGCCCCGCAGCACGGCGGAGTTCCATGTCGAAGAAGTTCCCTGTCAGCGGCTGGAGCCGGGAGTTTGCGGTTCCGACTGCTCGGTGACGCCCAGGTCGAGGTAGCTGCCGCGCAACAGGCTCAGCTTCACCGGCACCCTTCCCGCCGCGCTCGACTCGCCGCTTACGGGTCTGCCCGACCCGTAGTTGATTTCCCGGTTGGGACGCTTGCTGACCCGCAACACCAACACCAGGCGGGCGCCGGACTCGACGCGCACGGCCGTGACGCGTCGGCCGGTGAAGGTCAGCCACTGCGCCACGCCGGGTGAGAGCAGCTGGCGGCGGCCCGGGTCGCGCAGATAGCTGACGCGAAACTCATCCGCCGGTGCGAACAGATGGAAGTAATCGCCGTCCGGCAACAGCTCGTACAGCGACACGGTGAGGTCAACATCGTGCTTGTTGGTGCGGACGAGCAGCCGCCCGGAGAACCGGCCCGCGATGTCGAGTCCCCCTGGCAGCGGGCCGCTCACGAAAGCGAAGCCGTTCTCCACCGGCACGCTGCCCGTCATGAGGCTCGGCGATGCGGGCTCGCCGCCGTCCTTGCGGCGCGCCAGGTTGGCCGTGATGTCGACGGCCGTACGGCTCTCCGGCTCGCGCGGCGTCAGGCTGCCGGAACCGGCGTGCGGATCGGCGGCGAAGTACAGCCGCACTGGAACCTTGGCCAGAGCATCGAGACTACCCGCGTGCTCCCAGACATTGGCTCCCATGACTTCGAAGTCGACACGGTCCGACAGCACGGTCGGCTTCGGTTGGTTGAGCAAGAGGTATGCGAACCACTGCAGCTCGACACCGCGCAGATCGATGACCGACACGGGATCGGTACGGTAGCCGCGCACGATCTCCTGCGCCCTCCCGCCCCGCAACTCCGTACCATCGTAAGGGCCCGCGAGCAGCATCTGCGCCGCCTGCGGATCGTGCGCGTAGTGCTGCAGGAAGTAGAAGAGCGTTCCCGCCTCGCCGGCGCTGTAGTAGCCGGTCAGGGACAGGACAGGGATGTCGACGTGTGCGAACTCCTGCGGCGAAGGCACCAGGCGCCGCCAGTACGCATCGTAGGCGGGATGCGCCAGCCAACGCTGGAATATCGGGCTCGGGCGGCCGGCGAGCCGCGGCAGGTCGCGGAACGGCTTGCCGCTCGCATACCACTTGGCATCGAGCGCACTGCACCAGTCCGGGCTGCCCGGCGCGGGCGTCGGTGCGCCACCGGACCCGGGCTGACCGACCGCGCCTGTCGGGCTCGCGCCGCCCGCCGGGGCCGCCGCGCTGGCATCAGCCGCAGCCTGCGGAATCGACGCCGGGCCTGCATCAGGCGCGGTATCGCGTTCCGTCTCGACGCCCTGCAACCAACAATAGGCGGCATTCAGCCCGATACCGCCGTCCATGGGAAAATTGACACCGGGCGCCATCGCATCGGAGGTCGCGATTCCCTTCAGCTGCGGCGGCAGGTGCTTGGCCACCGACCACGCGACGAAGCCGCTGTAGCCGTCCCCATACATGCCGACCTGCGCATCGCTCCAGGGTTGCTTGGCGATCCAGCCGATCACCGCGCGCGCGCGGTCTCCCTCGCCTTCGAACGGAATCACCTGCCAGGAGTGGCGTCCGGCGCGTACCGCCGGCGTGAAAGCCACCATGCTCGCGAAGCCATACGCGGCCGCCTCGATCGCTTCATCGTAGCCGCCCGGGGCGATGCGGTATTGGAGCAGCGTGGTCAGCATTCCGCTCGAGCTGCGGGGGCGGATGAGCAGAGCGAGCACCCTGCCGTGACCCGGAACGTCGATCGCGACGTCATCCTGGATGTTGTAGCGCCGGTCGTCATCGAGCGAGATGAGCCCGGGAGCGATCGGCCCGAAGCTGCGGTAGGCATCGAAAGCGACATACTGCCAGATGAGCGCGAGCGCCTCGCGCTCGCTGATCCGCTCGCGGCTGTGCAGGCGGTCGAAGCTCGCCTGCAGGGCTTGGGCGTACACCGCGGGCGGCACTTCCAGCCAGGATTCGACGCGGTAGCCGTCGAGGTTGTCGAAGATCGGGATGGTCTCCCAGAAGGCGAGGTCGAACGCCTGTGCGAAGGGCAGCCGGTACTGCGCCTGCAGGGACTTCGCGTGCGCGAAGAGATCGTAGACCATCGCCGGATCCGCGGGGGGCCGGCGGGGGCTGCCGCCACGCAACTGCTGCAGGTCGAGCCGCGCCGAATAGGCCTCATCGAAGCTGCCGGCGACGAGCTGCAGCGCCGACATGTTGGCGAGGTACTGCTTGCGGCTGTCGTTGCGGTACCCCGGGATGATTCGCGATGCCAGATCGCGCATCACGGCCGGTGTCCTGGGATCATTCACCGACGCCGGAGCGGCGAACTCCAGGCTCTGCGCCACCGCCAGCCGCGGCAGCAGTACGAGCGAGAGGACGATGCCGAGCGCCGTGCGCACGCCGCCAGCCCTACGGCGCCGGACCCGGGCCGCCGCCCGGTCCGACCTGACGGCCTACGGCCGCGCGCCGCGCCGCCGCACAGGAGATGAAGGCCGCGTAGCTCCAGGCGAGGTGCTTGGCCGAAGTCTGCTCACCGGTGCGCTGATCGAACTGCTCTGACATGTCGCCGCTTTCGGGGGTGAAGGCGCGAACCGTCTCGAGATACCGGTCGCCGCGCGCGAGCAGCGCATCGCGGCCGCCGTTGGTCCGGGCGGCGCGAAAGCAGAGCTCGGCGGCCGCCAGTGTCGAGAAGTAGTAGGCGCCGCCGGAATAATAACGGTCGCCGCGATAGCGCCCAAGCGCCGGCCCGCGTGCCGCCGGCCGCCCATGGTTGATGGGATAGTCAGCCTCGAAGACGCTGTCGAGCACTCCGAGCGTCGCGTGAATCCGCGGGTCGCGCACCGAGTGGGTGGGATGATCGTCGGAGGCCTGCAGCGCCGCCAGAATGACGGCGATGTCGAGCTCCTTTGCCGACGGCTCGCCCGAGTCCAGCGTCCGCGAGCGGTAATAGCCGCGGTCCGCCAACCAGTACCCGTCCAGCGTGTCGCGAATCGCCTGGCTCTCCACCCGACAGCTTGCAGCCTCCGCCCCCTCGCCGCGACCGTCCAGCCATTCGGCACCATCGCCGAGCGCCTGTGCGCCGACGAGCAGGGTGAAGTAATGCAGCCCCCGCTCCTCCTCCCAGATGTCATAGCAGGACTGCCGCCAATGGGCGCGCGTAAAGCGCAGATCGTCGCGCAGCAGTCCGTCGCATGCCGTGCGCAGCGCAGGGTCGAGGGACGCAGCGCGCAGCCAGCGCAGCACGGCGAGCGCGCGCAATGGGGGGCCGTCGTTCTGCGGCCGCCCCCAGTTGGAAATATCGAGCGTGCCGTCGGCGTTGACGCGCGTCTCGGCGGCAACCGCCTCTCCGTGAACCCGCTGCAGCTCGGAGTCCGGGCGCAAAAACCGCACGAAATCGGCCGCTACCCGCGGGCGCCATTCGCCGGATGCGGCCGCGAGCCTGCGCCCGTCGAGCTGCGCCAGCGCGGCGCTGAAGCGCACGAACTCGCCGAAGAGGCGCGGCGCCTGATCGCCCGCCTGTCCCTGGGCGTGCGCGAGCCGCAGGGCGTCGATCACGATCGCCGAGTCGCGATACCAGTGAAAAAAGTAATCCGGGTCCGGATCGTAGGCGGCCAGGACCGGCGAGGCGACCACCGCGCCCGGCGCCGGATGGATGGTCTGATCGAAGCCGGGCCGCGTCTTGACGACGCCGAGCGGCGAGATGCTGCGCAACATCTGTCGCGTCGCCTGGCTGCATTGCCGCTCGATCCAGGCCGGAAGAGTCTCCACCGCTGCCGTCCTCAGCCCGGCAGATGCGGGCTCGAGAAGCCCAGCCGCCGCAGTCCCGTCCGCACTTCCGGCGCGCTCATGAAGAGTTTCCAGAGAAGCCCGGTACGGAAGTTCTCGATCATGAGAATGATCGGACCCTGATCGATGGCCAGGTGGCTGTCGGCATACCAGCTGCGCTGCGGACAGAAGGCGTCGACGAAGCCGTGCCGCCGCCAGATTTTCTCCCCGAACGCGCCGAGAAAATGGCGCAGCGCCTTCATGGCCTCCGCCGGCGCGTAGGGAAAGCTCGCGAGCGCCGCCGTCGGCGCGATGGTGCCGTTGTCGTTATCGGGCGCGTGCACGCCGTAGCCATCGGGATCGTCGCTGGCCGTCAACCCCCAACAGTGCTCGCCGTACGCGCGATGATGGTTGGGGTTGGCAGCGCAGTGCGCGTGATTGATGCGTACGTGCCGCAGGTTCTGCTCCCAATAGCTCGCGTAGCGGTCCTCGAGTCCACGCGGATCGAGGCCGCAGAACGAGTAGTGCGCGAAAAAGAGCGGGCCGCCGAACGCCGGCCCGAGCGGCAGCTCGATGCCGTTCCAGCTCCTGCCGTTGATGAAGTCCCGGCCGGCGGCGAAGCCGCGGTGATAGACGTGGGTGTTGATCGGATAGCGCGGCGCGCCCGCGGCGAGCACGTACGTGACCAGGCATTCGTTCCAGCCCCGGATCTCCTGCTCGATGGCCCAGCCGTTGTTGGCGCTCCAGTGCCAGTAGAGCACGCCCTGGGCGCCGCGGGCGTACCAGTCCCATTCGACTTCCTCCCACAGCCACGAAATCATGTTTCGCATCCGGGCTTCGGCCGGAGTGTCACGGCCGAAGTACTGGCGCGCAGAGAGGAGCCCCATGCAGAGGAAGGACGTCTCGACGAGGTCGCCGCCGTCGTCCTTGCGTGAGAAGGGAATCGTGACCCCCGTGCGTCCGTCGAGAAAGTGCGGCAGGGCGCCGTGGTAACAGGTTGCGCGCACGAGGACATCCAGCATGGCTCCCAGCCGCTCGAGGCCCTCCTCACGTCTGATCCAGCCCCGCTCCACGGCAACCACCAGCGCCATGATCGCGAAGCCCGAGCCGCCCGTGGTGACCAGGTCGCTGCTTTGCCCCTTGCCGGCGGGACGCCGGTCCGGCGCCAGCCCGCTCACGGGGTGCCCAGCCTCCCAGAAGAACCGGAAAGTCTGCCGCTGCACGCGCTCGAGCAGCTCGTCATCGCTCAGCGTGGCGAGGCGTGCGGGGCTCATTTCCTCGAATCGGGCGGTATCGGACACGGAATCAACTCCTTCCTTCACGGAGGTTGGAAGCCTTGCCGCGCGCGGCCGGCGGCTGCGCGGCGCGTGCCGCCGGGCACTTGACCAGATGGACCACGCGGGCGAAGAGCGGATCGCGCGCCTGCGCGCCGCCGATATGAACGACGCCGGTGCGCGCGAGCTCGTCACCGAAGACTTCGATGACCCGCTCGAGGGTGTCACCGTCGAGCGAGCCGAACACATCGTCGATGAGCACCCAGGCGGGCGCCTGCAGCAGCACCCGGGCGAAGGCGAGCGCGAGCTGCTCGTCCTCGCTCAGCTCACGATCCCAACGCCGCACCACATCGAGGAGCGGCACCAGCCGCTCGAGCCCGAGCCGGAGCAAGGCCTGCGCGCAGGACTGCGCATTGAAGCCGTCGGCCTTCAGCGGATAAGCCAGCGCCTCGCGCAGCGACCCCTGAGGCAGGTAAGGAGTGCCGCGCGGGAAGTAGAGAATCTGCTCGCCGGCGGGCATGACGATCCGTCCGGTGCCGAGCGGCCACAGGCCCGCGAGCGCGCGGAACAACAGCGTCTTGTTGGTTCCGGGCTCACCCACGATGAGGAGCCGCTCGCCGGCGCGCACCTCCACGGCCTTCTCGCGCAGCATGTCGCGGCCGGCGGGGGACGATACCTCGAGGCCCTCGATGACGATCCGGCCGGCGATGCCCTCCGCGTAGGTGATGTGGCTCTCGATCTCGTGCTTGACATCCGTAGTGACGACCGCGCGGCGGAAGTTGGCTACGCGCAGCAGCGTCGCCCGCCAGTCCGCGATGATGGGAAAGTTGTCGACGAACCACCGCAACGAGGCCTGCGCCGTGGTGAAGGCCGCCGCAGCCTGCATCAGGCCCCCGAAGGACAGCCGGCCCGAGAAGTAGAGCGGCGCCGCCACCAGTATCGGCGCCACCAGCAGCACCCAGCCGAAACCCGCCGTGATCCAGGTGAGGTTGGTCAGCCCCGTGACCAGATGCTGGGTGGCCTTGAGCACTCCTTGCAGGCTGGCCTCGAGCCGCCGCCGCTCACCCTCCTCGCCTGCGGCGAGAGTGATCCCATCCAGGTGCTCGTTGACCCGCACCAGCGCGAACCGCAAATCCCCCTCGCGCGCGTAGCGCTCGGCATTGCGCCCGATGAGGCTCCCGCCTATCCAGTAGGACAATAGGGAACCGAACGCCGCATAGATGATCGCGGCCCATACCATGTAGCCGGGCACCGCGAAGCCATGCCCGGCGATGGTGAGCGAAAAGCCGCGGGACAGGACCCAGAGGACGCCGATGAAGGCGACGAGCGTCACCGTCGCCTGAATGAGGCCGCTGCCGAGGTCGCCCGAAAGCTCGCAGAGATGGCGGGCGTCGTCGTGCATGCGCTGATCGGGGTTGACCCCCATCGGCCCCGCGTTGGCGAGCCAGAAGGCGCGCCGCGGGCTCATCCAGTCGCGGATGAGGTCCCGGGTCAGCCCCTCCCGGAGCTTCACCTTCAACGTCTCGACCAGCCAGCGCTGCGCCACGTTGAGGACGAGGAGAGCGCCGACGATGATGAAGAACACGCCGAGCTGAACGAGAAAGTCCCTGAAATCCCGCCGGGTCAGCGCATCGTAGAACGGCTGGTTCCACCTGTTGAGCCATACCTGCCCGTAGGCGGTGGCCACGATCACGGCGAACGTTCCGGCGGTCAGCGCCACGAGCGACTTCGCGACCGGAGAGGCGAGCAGCGCCCCGACGATCATCCCGAGCTGCGGCACGAGGCCCGAGTACTCGGCCTCCGTCTCCGGGAGGTGACTGTCGCTGTTGTCGTCGGGGCGATCTATCATCGTACTCGCATGAAACCGCTGGACACACCGCAGATCGAGACGCTCATCGGCCGGATGACCCTGACCGAGAAGCTGGGGCAGCTCACCATGATGGCCGCCAGCCACACCGTGACCGGACCGGTGATCACCGGCCACTCCACGGGCGATATCCGCTCCGGCAGGATCGGCAATCTGCTCAATCTTATCGGGGCAGGTGCCGCCCGCGAAATGCAGCGTATCGCAATCGAGGAATCCCGCCTGGGCGTTCCGCTGCTCATAGGCCTCGACGTCATCCATGGCCACCACACGCTTTTTCCCGCGCCCCTGGGGGAGGTCGCGCTGTTCGATGCCGAAGCCTGGACGCTCACGGCGCGGGAAGCAGCCCGGGAGGCGGCCGCGGACGGCATCAACATGACCTTCGCTCCCATGCTGGATGTGTCCCGGGAGCCGCGCTGGGGACGCACCGTCGAGGGGCCGGGCGAGTCCCCATGGGTGGGGCGCCGGCTGGCCGAGGCCAAGGTGCGCGGCTTCCAAGGTGACGACCTCACATCCGCCGACTCGATCGCGGCTGTGGCCAAGCACTACTGCGGCTATGGGGCGGTGACGGCGGGCCGCGAGTACGCCTCCGTCGACGTCTCCGACCGAACACTTCGCGAGGTCCACGAGCCGGCCTTCGCGGCGGCCATCAGTGCCGGCGTCGCGGCCGTGATGCCCGCCTTCACCGACCTCGCCGGCATTCCCATGACCGCCCATGCCGCCATGCTGCGCGGCCGCCTGCGCCGGGAGCTCGGCTTCGATGGCGTTCTGATCAGTGACTACAATGCCATTGCGGAGCTGATCCAACACGGCGTCGCCGCCGACCTCATCGAGGCAGCCACCCTTGCGCTCAAGGCGGGTGTCGACATCGACATGGTGTCGGGGGCCTATCTCCAAGGCTTACCGGTAGCGCTCGAGCGCGGTCTGGTGAGCCAGCAGGAGATCGACGAATCGGTGCACAGGGTGTTGGCGCTCAAGGCTCGCCTCGGCTTGTTCGAGGACCCCTATCGGCGCGGCGCCACTGCCGAGAGCATGACGGCGCTCGCGCAGCGGCGCCGGCTCGCCCGGGACATCGCAGCGCGCTCCATGGTGTTGCTGAGCAACCGCGACGAGGCGCTGCCGCTGTTCAGCGGTCTGCGGCGCCTGGCGCTCATCGGACCTCTGGCCGATGCGCCCGCGGAGATGCGCGGCCCCTGGTGGTGCGCGGCGCTGCCCGATGAGCAGATCGGCGTGCTCGCCGGGATGCGCGCGGCGCTGCCGCGCAGCCAGATCTTCCACGCGAGCGGAGTCGACATCGCGGATGATGACGAGAGCGGCATCGCGGCCGCACTGGAGGCTTGTGACAGCGCCGAGGCGGTGGTCCTCTGCCTGGGCGAGGCGGCCACGATGAGCGGGGAGGCGGCATCGCGCGCGCATCCGGGGCTGCCCGGGCGGCAGCGGCAGTTGGCGGAAGCTGTGTTGCAGCGTGCCGCCGCAAGGGCGATTCCAGTCATTGCCGTGCTCTTCTGTGGGCGGCCGCTCATCGTTCCGTGGCTCGCGGAGCGGGCGAGCGCGCTGCTCGTCGCCTGGTTTCCCGGCTCTGAGGCCGGCCATGCGCTCGCCGACGTCCTGACAGGCCGCACCTCGCCCGGTGGACGCACACCCATCACCTGGCCGCGGGCCGTAGGGCAGATCCCCCTTTATTTCGGCGAGCGCGGCAGCGGCCGCCCAACCGACCCGACCGGCCCGTTCTCGAGCAGATACATCGACGAATCCAACGCGCCGCTCTTCCCTTTCGGACACGGTCTGACCTACGGTCGCTGCAGCATGAGTGGATTGCAGGTGACGCCGCAATCGGCTGACGCATCGGCGACGGTGGAGGTGCGTGTCGAGGTCGAGAATCAGGGCACACGCCAAGCGGAAGAGACCGTGTTTCTCTTCACCCGACGTCTGAAGTCGAGTGTCGCGCCCCCGCTGCTGGAGCTGCACGGCGTCGGCAAGATCACCCTCGAGCCGGGTGCGCGCGGTACGCTGGTTCTGCATCTGCCCGTGGCGGAGCTGCGCTCGCTCGGACCGGATCTCGAGCCGGCCCTGGAGCCGGGAGTGGTCGATGTCCTCGTGGGGCCGAGCGCGGATCGCGCCTCATTGCTCGCCGCGAGGTTGGAGATCGTGGCGTGACAGCAGCTGCGCGACTTTCGCGGCAACCAGCTCCGGCGCGCCGTCGCTTGCGGTGACCGCGCAGCTCGCTCCCCGGCGCGGCACATAGAGTCGCGGCTCCGTCACCTTGAAAAGCCCAACGGTCGTAGCGTCGGTCGCCGCGCCGAGATGCATGAGCCCGGAGTCGGCGCAGACGAAGCAGTCGGCAGCCTCGAGCACGGCGGCCACGTGACGCACCCGACCCGAGTAGTACGCGGGCAGCTCCGGCAGCGCCGCCACGCCGCTCGGCGGCCGGATCTCGATGACCCGTGCGGCTGGCCAACGCGCGTGCAGGCTCGCGATCATGCGGCGCCACCAGTCGACATTGAACCGCTTCGCGCCCGTCGCATGAGCAGCCACGGCCATCACGGGACCTGAGCCGGCCGCACCGAGGACGCGCTCGATCTCCCTCCGGCCGGCGAGGCGCTCGGCGTCGGTCAGGCGGATGCTGAGCTTGGGGGTGTCGGCCCGCGCGGCAACGTCATCGAGGCCGAAGATGCCGCGCCGCAGCAGATACACGGGATAGTCCCCCATGTGCACCGGCGCGCCGATGAAGGGAACGCTGACATCGACACCATCGGCTTTCCCGGCGCGGGAAAAGCCGAGCTTGAGCCGCGCCGCCATATGCCGCGTGAGGAAGCGGGCAGTCCAGGACCTGGGGGAGGGATCGACCAGGATGTCGTAATGAACGCGCCTGACGCGCAACAGCGTCAACAGATGCCGCAGCGGGTGGTGAAACCCGCGAAACGGCAGCTCGTGCACGCGCCTGACCGAGGGAAATTCCTGGAAAACCTCGGGCGCGGACGGGCACGCCGTCAGGATTTCCACCCGTGCGGAAGGTAGCGTTGCCTCGATCTCCTCGACGAGCGGCGTCATCAGCAGGGTGTTGCCGAGGCGGGTATTCGGGCGGCAGATGAGGATGGTAGCGCCCGCATACCGCTGCGCCGGGGAGCCCGCGGCGCTCGCGGGCGCGGAGGGGAGCTCGGCCGGCAGCATAGGTACAAATTATGGCATGGCCCCGGCCACACGTGGCCCGCGTGCGGCGGCGGGCACTTCCCTGTACCGACGTCGGGGTCGCACGCGAAGCGCCGGACAACTAGACTGGCGCGCGGATCAGAGTTACCTGGGTGACCGGCTTGCATCCTTCGGACTTGGGCGCATCGGCCGCCGTCTTCCTGTCGCAGATCGTGGTGCTCCTGGTCGTCGGGCGGCTGCTGGGGGAGCTGCTGTCGCGCTGGGGCCAGCCGCCGATCATGGGACAGCTCCTGGCCGGCGTCGTGCTCGGCCCCTCGGTGCTCGGCTTGCTGTCGCCCGCGACCGAGCTCGCGCTCTTCTCCCACGCGCCACCGCAGCGGGCGATGCTCGATGCGGTAGCACAGCTCGGGGTCCTGCTCCTGCTTCTGCTCACCGGCATGGAGACCGATCTCTCGGTCATGCGCAACTGCGGACGCGCCGCCCTCAACGTCTCGCTGGCCGGCATCGCCCTGCCCTTCCTCTTCGGCGTGCTGGCGATCGAGCTGCTGCCGGCCTCGATGCTCCTCAGGCCGCACGAGCGGCTCTTGCTCGCGCTTTTCATGGGTACGGCACTCGCGGTGTCGTCGGTGAAGATCGTCGCCGCCCTGGTGCGCGAGCTCGGCTTCATTCGGCGCATGGTCGGCCAGATCATCCTGGCCGCTGCCATCATGGACGATGCGATCGGGTGGATATTCGTGTCCGTGCTCCTCGGGCTCGCCCAACACGGAAGCGTCGATGTGGGCGGCGTGGCGCGTAGCGTCCTCGGCACGCTCGCGTTTCTCGCGCTCAGCGTCACCGTGGGACGCCGTCTCGTTTTCCACGTGATCCGTTGGACCAACGATCACTTCGTGAGCGAGCTGCCGGTCATCACCGTGATCCTCGTGATCATGGGGGCGATGGCGCTGGCGACGGACGCCATCGGCGTGCAGACCGTGCTCGGCGCCTTCGTCGCGGGCGTTCTGATCGGCGAGTCGCCCATCCTGACACGCCACATCGAGGAGCAGCTGCGCGGCCTCATCGTGGCGCTCTTCATGCCGGTATTCTTCGGGACGGCAGGCCTCGCCACCAACGTCGCCGCCCTTGGCCATCCCAACATGCTCATACTCACGGCGGGCCTCATCGTCGTGGCGAGCGTGGGCAAGTTCTCCGGGGCATTCCTCGGCGGCCGTCTTGCCGGGCTCACGGGCGCGGAG
>Ga0335075_10012506_pt1 | contig 12818 bp, 9 predicted proteins | sample Lox_Sample_24_FD_206723 | JGI IMG/M metagenome (GOLD analysis project Ga0335075, IMG submission 206723) | Soil microbial communities from Loxahatchee National Wildlife Refuge, Florida, United States - Lox_Sample_2.4 | ecosystem: Environmental > Terrestrial > Soil > Wetlands | place: USA: Florida... | reverse complement strand
AATCCGGTGCATTGCACATCGGTGGGCAAGGCGATTCTCGCGTTTCTTCCAGCCGAGCGCGCCTCCGAAGTGGTGCGCCGCATTCGCTTCGAACGGCCCACATCGCGCACCATTGCCACGCCCGAGGCGCTGCGCACAGAGATGGAAAAGACGCGCCGACGCGGCTACGCCGTGGACGATGAAGAACTGGAAGAGGGCCTGCGCTGCATTGCCGTTCCGCTGCTCGACGCGCAGCGCCAGCCGGTGGCGGCGGTGAGCATCTCCGGCCCGTCGTTCCGCGTGACCGCGCAAAAGCTGCCTTCCATCGCCAACCATTTATTGCAGTGCGTGCGCGGCATCTCAGTAGACATGGGCTACGTGTCGAGCACGCGCACCAACCGCAGCGCCACCTGGGCGCCGGCCTCGTAGATCGATCGCGCTACCGCTCTTCGCGCGCAAGACAATTGCTGCGCAGAGGGCCGCTTTGCCGGCTGCGGCGCTCACCCGATCCGGTCGACTACTTGATCACGTCAAGCGCGGCGGCGCTGATGGAGAGTTGCGACATCAACTGTGTCCACTCGGCCACTTCGCGCAGGGCGGAGGGCCGAATCATTTTTTCCGGAACCACGACGGTGTCGCCCGGATAGAGACGCACATTGTCAAAGCTGCCAGAGGCAAAAACGGATTGCTTCTCGCTGCGGCTGAAGACCGAACCATCCGCGCGCAAAATGAAGGTCTGGCCGCGATCGGCTTCCCGCGTGGGACCGCCCGCATAGCGCAGATACTCGCTGGCCCGCGCTCCGCGATGATACAGGAACGCGTTCTGGTTGAAGACCGCGCCGATGACCTGAATGGTCGACGGCCGGGGAGGAATCACCAGCTTGTCGCCGTCCTCGAGTGGAATATCGGGCAGATCGGCCGCGCTGTTGCTCTCGGGCGAGAGGTTCAGAACCACTCTTCCCTCGGCGCGCAACTGGCGCAGCCGCGTGACCAGACCGCGATTAACGTTACCAACGACCGCAGCCGGACCGCTCGCGCCGCTCTCCTGATCGCTCAGTGCAAGCGAACTGCGTTCGAGGTTGTGTTCGAGCCGGTCGGCGTAGTCGCTCAGGCGCTGCTGCTCGATGGCCTGCGTGCTCCTGCGCGTGAACTCGGCGCCATAAAGATACGCTTCCGGGGTCAGGCCCCCGGCCCGCATGACCAGCGCGCGCAATGTCTCTCCGGGATGCACGCTGTATACGCCCGCGTTCACGATCTCGCCATCGAGCTGCACATATTTGGTCCGCTGATCGACGGGCGGGTGCACATCGTCCTGCGAGAAGATGGTCACCACGTCGCCCGCTTTCAATTCGCGGTCTTCAGAAAGATCATGGTCGAGCACCAGCCTGCCCAGATCGAAGGAGATCAGGGAAGTGGTCATCGTCTCCGGATCGAGCCTTTCGATCACGGCATATTTCCAGTCTGTCTGGAGGCGCGGACTGAGCATCGCCGCCGGCGTCCCGGCTTGTTCCACCGGCTGGCGCCGGCTTTCGCCGCCGGTCGTGAATCCGCCGCTTGCGGCCGGGGCGTCCGGGTAGGGTTCCCGATCCGTGCCGGCCTGTGTGCCGGGAGCCGGAGCTGGGGTTGTACCGATCTGGCTGCCAGCCAATCGGGCTGCATCGGCGGGCTGCCCGGATGGGCCGATGAACTCGGGCGCGGGAAAGCCGAGCTCGGTGCGGCGCCACCAGTAGCCGCGCGTCAGCAGGGCATCGCGGTCGGGGAGAAGATCGCTCAGGCGCATGCCGGCATGCCAGCGATAGCGGCCCGGGTTGGCCACCGACCCGCGCAGCGTAACAGTATCGCGATAGGCCGACTGGATGGGATCGACGCGCACGATATCGCCATCGGCAAGCGGGCTGGCCAGGCCGCCTGCATCTGCGGTCAATTCGATGGTGCGGCGCTGCGCGTGGTCCTCGATGCGGTCGACGGAGATGCGCGTGCCGCCGGCGATTGCGGTCCGGCCGCCGGCTGCCTGGAGCGCCGCGCCAAGCGAGTTACCGGATGGACCCAGACCGCGCAGTTCGTAGATGCCCGGCTGGCGCACGCTGCCGAGCAACGCGACCTGCGGTCCCGTGGCCGGGATGAACAGCACATCGCCTGGCTGCAACTGCGTATCTCCGGTTTTATCGCCGTTGACCAAAAGCGCATAGAGATCGAAGTCGGCGATCACCTTGCCGTCGCGCTTCAGCTCGACCTGCCGCATGGAGCCTGCATTCGAAGGGCCGCCGCTCGAAAACACGGCGTCTACCAGCGTGCTGAGCGCGCTTACTGTATATTCGCCGGGCCGGCGGGCTTCACCTGTCACGTAGATCTGGATCGAATGAATCTCGCCGAGATCGACGCTCAGCTCAAAGTTGCGGTAGATGCGGTCGAGCGCCTCGTGCAGATGGTCCTGCGCCTGCGCGAGCGTAAGCCCGGCTACATGCACGGCACCCACTTTGGGCAGATAGATTTCGCCCGCGCGGCTCACCAGCAGGTTAGCGCTGAAGTTTACCTGGCCCCAGATGCGAATGCGCAACTGGTCACCGGAAGCAATCAGCAGATTGGCCGGAGCCGGAGCATTCAGGATTGGACCGAAGCTGGCGCGGCGGTCAGAAAATAGCTCCGCTCCATAGATGGGCAACATCTGGCCGGTGGTGGCGGCAACGAACATCTGGAATTCGGTGGGTGCCTCGTTGCGCAGTGGAGGCTCCGTCCGCGGAGAGGGATTCACTGGGTTCTCCGTCGACATCTGCCCGGAGCCCGGCTGTTCCGTATAGCTCTCACCGTTCGAAAGGCTGCCGTTTGCCGACGCGTTGCCGGAGCGGTCAGGACGCGGCTGCTGTTGCTGCTGCTGCTCGAGGCTGAGCGATGCCGGCGACTCGCCCGTGGGAGAAGAAGTATTGACCGGCTGCGACAACTGGCAGGCAATCGAATCGGGATCTTCCTCATCGGAGCACTGCTGCGCATGCAGAGGAGCCGGGGTCGATGCCACCGTGAAGGTGGAGAGAAGCACAAAAAAGAGGACGGAACGACCGATCTGTCTCGATGGAAGGTTTCCCGATGAATTGTTTCTCATACACGCACTATTGTTTTCATACGAAGCGTGTTGCCGCCGGTGAAAACTGCCGCCGCGCACGAAGTCTGTCCCGATTTCGTACTTTTTCATGAGCCTCTTCCCATAATTGCAAACGCACAATTTGTTTCTTGTTGCGCAGCCCGCTCCTGCGTCCATCCACCCGTAATCTGAGCGCAGCTTGCTGGCCGGGCCGATCTACGCGAAGCGCTTGAAGCGGAACGCGGCACCGTCCAGAGAACAACTGCGCGCTCGCGCCCTTGTCGAGAGTGCAGCGGAGAGGGAATCCCTGTGCCGGCCGACACTCAGAAGCCGTTGCTCCTCACACACAGCTCGCTGCCGTTTCTGGCGCAGGTTGCGCTGCGGCAATGGAAGCTCATCGCAATGGCTGCGCCTGCCATTGCCGCACTGGGAGGCATAGTGGCGCTGCTGCTGCCGCTGCGCTACACGGCCACGGTGGTAATTCTGCCGCCGCAGCAGAGCGGTTCAAGCACCGCGGCCATGCTGGCGCAGCTCGGCAACCTGGGCGCATTGTCGGCGATCGGCGGCGGACTGAGCCTGAAGAATCCCAACGACCTGCAGGTGTCTCTGTTGCGGAGCCGGACCGTGGAAGACGCGATGGCCGCGCGCTTTCAACTGCGGTCGCTGTATGGCCGCCGTTATCTCTCCACCACGCGCAGAGAATGGGAGCGCCGGACGGTTATCGACAACGGACTGAAGGATGGGCTGCTTCGGCTCTCGGTCACCGACAGCAATCCGCAGCGCGCAGCGGCATTGGCGAACGGCTGGGTTGAGGAGTATCGCCGGATGAACGCGTCGCTGGCCATTACGGAAGCGGCGCAGCGGCGGCTCTTTTTTGAGCGCGAAAGAGACCTCGCGGGCGCAGGCCTGGAGCGGGCGGAAGACGATCTGAAGCAGACTGAGCAGCGCACCGGCGTGATTGAGATCGACGGGCAGGCGCGGGCCATGATTGCTTCAGCCGCGCTGCTGCGTGCGCAGGTCGACGCCAAGCAGGTGGAGATTCGGGCCATGCGCGAGTTTGCCGCGGGCCAGAACCCGGACCTGGAGCGCGCCGAGCAGGAGCTGAGCGGCATGGAAGCGCAGCTCGGAACCATGAACGCCGCGGCGGATCGCAGCGAAGGCGACCTGTCGATGCCGCACGGCAAAATCACGCAGGACGGCCTGGACTATGCCCGCGCTCTGCGCGAGATGAAGTACCGCGAGGCTGTCTACGAGCTGCTCACACGCGAGTATGAAGTGGCCCGCGTGGATGAGGCCCGCCAGGGGTCGCTGGTGCAGATTGTCGATCCGGCGCTGGTTCCTGATCGGCCGAATTCCGCCTATCGCATCGCGGCTGCGGCAGGCGGGCTCGTGTGCGCGCTGCCCGGCGCGCTGCTGCTGGCCTGCCTGGTGGAGCTTGCAGCGGCGCTGCGGCGCTGCCGCGGGCGCAGCAACTCGTGGAGCAGCGCGCTCGAGCAGGTGTATGCGGCGCTGTGGACAGGAGCCGCGCGATGAAGAGGGTGCGCGCATCAGGTCGAGCTTTGCGCCGGCGTTTGGGCATGGACGGGGCCGTGACCTATGCCTTTCTGGCGCGCTCGGTGAACATTGCCGGCAGCGCCGGCACGGTTCTGCTGATCGTCCGTTATCTGAGCCCGGCCGAGCAGGGTTACTATTACACGCTCCTCAGTCTGGTATCGTTGCAGATCGTCTTCGAGCTTGGCTTCTCGTTTGTCGTGCAGCAGCTCGCGGCTCACGAGTGCGTCCACCTTGAACTGAGCGACGGCGGCCAGGTGCGCGGTAATCCGGCGGCGCATGCACGGCTGGCCTCGGCGCTGCGGCTGACGGTGCGCTGGTACTCGATGGCTGCTGTGGCCATGGGGCTGCTGCTGGCTCCGATGGGGTGGGTGTTTTTCACGCGCCACGCGGCGCCGGGCGCGCAGCCTGTGCACTGGCAGGGTCCGTGGCTGGCGGCGGTTGCGATGGCCATGTTCGGCCTGTGGTGCGTGCCCTACTACTCGTTCATTGAGGGTTGCGGGCATGTGCGCGCCGTGGCTGCGCTGCAACTGCGCCAGGCCGTCGCCTATGCGCTGCTGGCGTGGACAGCGATGGTGCTGCACCATGGTTTGTTCGCGCCTGCCATGGTGATCGCCGGCCAGGTCGGCATCGGGCTGCACTTCCTCTTCGGTCATCGGCGGATGCTCTTCGGACTGCTGCGCTATCGGTCGGGCGAGACCGCGATCGATTGGCGCAGCGAGGTTTGGCCGTTTCAATGGCGTATCGCGGTGAGCTGGATGTGCTCCTACTTCACGGTGCAGATTCTCATTCCGATTCTCTTTGCGCTGCGCGGCCCGATCGAGGCCGGGCAGGTGGGCATGTCACTGAGCGTTACGGGATACATCTCCGCTCTGGCCCTGGCATGGACTTCGACCAAGGCGACGCCTTTCGGATTTCTCATCGCACGCGGAGAGTTCGAGCGGCTGGCGCAGATGTTCCGGCAAGCAGTGGTACAGTCGATGGCGGTTTTCACGGTGATCGCCGCGTGCGCGCTGATCGTGGTTGCGTTGCTGCCGGGGGCGGCGCCGCGGCTTGCCGCGCGCATGGTGCCTGCCTCTTTGTTTGCGCTGCTGGTGCTGGGAGCGGCGGCCAGTCATCTCACGCAAAACCTGGCCATTCTGTTGCGCAGCTTCAAGCAGGAGCCATTTCTGGGGCAGTCGCTGATGGTCGCCGCGCTCACTCTCGGGCTGGCCGCGGCCGTGGTTCCCAGGTTCGGCGAGCTGGGCGCGGCGCTCAGCTATTTGCTGGCCACCGGCGCTTTGGGTCTGCCGCTTGCGTGCCTCATTTACCGGCGCGAGCGGCGCAGCTATTTGAGCGCGTGCAGAGCAGCGCATCTGCCTCAACCATGCGCCCCAGCTTTGTAGAGGAGACCGGGACCGACGATGTTTCTTTCACGATACCGAAAAGCCGTCGACACCTTCGCGCCCCCGCTGGGCCGCTCCTACCGGCTGCTGTGCGACCTGACCCATCGCCGTCGCGCCGTCAAGAGGCCTTACGGCTTCACGCTGGCAGGCGATCCATTCATGGCCTGCGCGGGTTGGGTGGCGGAGGAGATCAAGGTCTTTCTGCAGTTGATCGCGACGCATGACGCGGTTCTCGATATCGGGGCCAACGTGGGCTTCTACTCCTGCGTGGCTGCGAGCCGCGGCATGCAGAGGATCGCCATCGAGCCATCGCCGCGCAATCAAAGTCTTCTCCAAAGGAACCATTGCGAAAACCACTTCACAAGCGTCGAAGTGCTTCGAGTCGGACTGGCAAGGGAGCCCGGACTGGGGCGAATCTGCGGCCATGGCGGCATTGCCTCGTTTGTGCCGGGCTGGGCGCAGGCGTCCGCAGCCCACTCCAGGCTGGTTCCGCTCACTACGCTTGATACGGTTGCGGCGCGCAGGTTTCATGGCAAAAAGTTGCTGATCAAGATGGACGTGGAAGGGTTCGAGCTCGATGTGCCGGCCGGCGCAGGGATGACGCTTGATCTGGCTCCACAGCCCACGTGGCTGATCGAGATCCTGTTCCGCGATCCGGTGATTCCCGGCGGCATCAGCCGCGGATTTGCTGAAACGTTCAATATCTTCTGGCAGCACGGTGATCGCTGCCGCAGGCTGGATTCGGCTGGAGCCTCGGTCGATGCGACGGATGTGGCCCGTTGGGTGGCGCAAGGCTCGGTCGACGGAGAGACGCACAATTTTGTTTTTTGGAGTGGACCTGTGCTCGCTCCATGGTGCGGATGGGCCGTTTCGAGCAAGAGAGGTATGCCATGAAGGATGGGTATCCATCCAGAATCCTGATCACCGGAGGCCGCGAGACCGGCGGCGTGCAGAGTTTTGCCGAAGGCCTGCGCGCGGGCTTTGCGGGGCTCGGAATTTCTGCCGAGATCATTCCATCCGCACAGGTCTTCCGGCGCTGGAGAGAGATGCGCGATCCGCAAATTCTGAAGATTCTGAGCACCACGGCGGTCTTCGCGGCGCCGCTTTCCCGCCGCGCCCTCTGCGTAGCGCACGGATTTCCACGCGCCGATGTGCAGGGCTGGATGAAGCTGCTGGCCCTCGTCGCGTCCTTCAAACTCGCAGGCGCCGGATCGCAACTGGTCGCGGTCTCTCATTATGCCGCGGTCCACCTGCGCACCATCTTCAATTTGCGCGTGGACGCGGTGATCCACAATCCATTGAGTGAGCTGTTTCTTGAACCGCATGATGCGGACGAGCCTGCGCGCGACTGCATTACGTACGTGGGCCGTCTTCATCCCGCAAAAAACCTGGAATGCATTCTTCCGGCAGTCTTGATTCTCCTGCGCGATCAACCCGATCTGCGGGCGTGCATCGTGGGCGCAGGCGAACTGCGCCCCGCGCTTGAGGCCGCGGCCGAGCACGATCCGCGCATCTTGTTTACGGGCGAACTTGAGCAGAGGGAAGTGCGGGCGTGGCTCCGCCGCAGCAGGGTGTTTATCTCCGGATGCGAAACAGAAGCACTCGGCATTGCCTACCTCGAAGCCCTGAGCCAGGGATGCGCAGTCGTGATGCCCGCTTCGGGCGGCGGCCTGGAGATTGCGCCGGAGCTGATCGGCACGAGGATTCATCTCTTTGCAGGCTCTGCGGGGAGCGAGCCGATTGCCGATGCTTTGCGCAGAGCGCTTGCTGCTGCGCCGCAGGCTGTATCGCTCGCGGCCTATTCGCCTCGCGCCGTGGCGCAGGCCTATCTCGATCTCGACGCGCGCATCCATGCGCATTCCAATTCGATGGCGGAGGCCGGCCAACGATCGGCCGCGATCTGAGCATGGCAGAGGAGGTTCTTCACAATCCGGGTTGCGATTCGAGCGGCGCAGCCGCGCGCCCGCCGCGTGGACGCGGCAAAAAAAGTTTTCTTCTCGCCTTCATCGTCTCCTGTTTCATCTTCTGGTGGCTTCGCAGCGTTCTGGTGCGGTTTGTCTTTCACATGCCGGATACGGTTGAGGACGGCACCCTGGCTGCAAGCCTGCTGGCGCTTGGCTGCTTCACGCTGGGTTATCTGTTGCCAACGCCCGGACGCGCCGCGCGCAACGTTCCCGATCTCTTGCTGGAGGCCTGCGGCGAGTTCGCATACAAGGCCACGGTCGCATTGTTCTTCCCCGCATTGGTCATTGCGCTCGTTCTGCTTCGCGGCCGTATTGCGGTGGAGTATGGATCCGCCGATCCCACGCCGCGGCTCGATCAGGCGGTTTTGTATACCCACCTCTTTTTTGGATTCATGGCGATTGGCGCGGCCGACCCGGAGAGGCGCGGCTATCGCCGTATATGGATCGCCACGGCGCTGATCACGCTGCCGCGCTTGCTCGTATCGCTGCATGGCGCGCGTTTTTTTCTGGCGCAGGCGCTGGTGCCGGTGCTTCTTATCGCCATTGCCCGCGGCTGGATCCGCCCATCAGCCAGGCGCTTGCTGCAACTGGGCGCGATTGCGCTCTTTCTCATCTTTGTGCCGGCCATGACGCGCGGCGACCAGGTGATGGGCCAGGACCGCGATCTCGCAATCTTCATGGGAAGCGATGTTCTGGGTTTATTCCAGAACAACATGGATCTCAGTCTGAACAACCGCTGCCCGCCTCTGCTCATATCGCTTACGGCCAAGACCATTCCCTACAGCCTGCTGGGCGTGTGCGTCATGGATATCGGCGGCCTGAAGAACATGCCGGCCACGCTGGAGAGAATCCTCACCGACAACGATCCCGGATCGTTTCACGGCACCGTTTCCGGAACCGGATCGAACTATCTGCTTGAGCTCTACGTCACCGGCGGCATGTTCGCGGTCTATCTTGGCTCGGCCGTGTTCGGATTCACCTGCCGCCGCTTCGTGAAGTGGATCGGCCTTCGCTCGCTGTTTGCGGGGATATGGGCCGAGTGCCTTACGCGCGCACTGCTGGCCCCGCGCGGCAACCTTGGCTACGTCTACGAGCGCATTCCTTCGCTGGTGCTAGCAACGCTCGCGGTGATCGCCTCTGTGGCATCGGTGCGTTTGATACGGCAGGAGTATGGCGATGGCTCGATGGGAGCCATCCCGGCCCTGGGAGAAAGGCAATGAAGCTTTCGGTGCTGATGCCTGTCTATTACCGGGAATCGCCTGAGTTCCTGCGCCAGTGCCTCGCCAGCCTGGCGGCGCAGACGGTGGCGGCGGATGAAATCGTGATTGTGGAAGACGGCCCGCTCGGCGCGGAGCTTGAGGGAGTGATTCGCATTGCGGGCCAGACGCTGCCGATCGTCTCCGTGCGCCTGCCGGTTCATGGCGGCCTGGGCACGGCGTTAAGCGCGGGTCTTGACGCCTGCGGCAGCGAACTGGTTGCGCGGATGGATGCCGACGACCTGTGCACGCCGGACCGTTTCCGCCGGCAGATTGATTTTATGGAGCGCAACCCTGAGGTAGACGTGGTGGGCAGCGCGATCGCCGAGTTCGGCAGCGATCCTCTTGCGATCGAAAGCGTGCGCCGCCTCCCGGCCTCAGGCCGGGCGCTCATGAGCTTCGCGAAGCTGCGCAATCCGCTGAATCACATGACGGTGATGTTTCGCAGGCGCGCCGTGCTCGATGCGGGGAGCTACAAGCCCTGCGCGGACTTTGAAGACTATCATCTGTGGGCGCGCATGCTCCGGCGCGGCTGCCGGCTGCACAATCTCCCCGATGCGCTCGTGCAGGTGCGTTGCGGCAATGGAATGCAGCGGCGGCGCGGCGGATGGGCGTATCTCATCGGCGAGATCGCGTTTCAGCGGTTTCTGCATCGCATCGGCTTCATCTCCGCATCGAACGGCCTTCGCAATGTGTTGGCGCGCGCGCCTATCCGGCTGGTTCCGGCGCAGATTCGCTCGGCCTTTTATCTGTATTTCCTGCGCGAGCGGGCGCCGCGCAACCGGGGGCTCACCATTGAATAGTGTTTCGAACCTGAATCCGCCGCTTGAATCCGGGCTCGCACAACGCTTGGCTGCTGTGCGGCGCCGGCTCGCGCCTGCTGTGTTTCAATGGCGGGCGCCGGTATTGTGGGTCGCGCTCTGCTACCTGGTGCTGCCCAGCCTCCTGTCTCTCGTTTCCATTCTCTGGCTGAACGCCAGGCCGCACGGCTTTGTCAATCTTGAGGTGCTGGCGATCGGCGCCATCGGCGTGTTTGTTCCGCGATGGGCCGTCTTTCCGCTGCTCGTGGCCGACCTGCTGGCCGACTGCGCGTATTCGATCTGCTACACCTACCAGTTTTCCGTGACCGACCTGATCGGATCGATTCACTTTCTCGGCGCTCTTCCCGAGAGCCGGCTCATGGCCGGCTGCGGCGTGGCCGCTTTTGCCGTTTTTCTGTGCGCTGTGCTTGTTCTGATGCGGCCGCACGAAGACAGGCGCGTGCACACCGCATGCGTGCTCCTCGCGGTAATCGCGGTGCTTCTGCCCATCGATGTGCTCAGCGGCCAGAACCCGCTCTGGCATCAGGATGTGTCGCTGCTCTCAGGCCGTGTGACGCGCAGCCCGTTTCTGACTCTGGCCGTGCGCGCCCTGGCTGCGGATCGCACGGAGTGGAAGGCGCGCAGCGCGGAGAATGTGCCGATGGATTCGGCGTCTGCACAGTTGGCGCCGTGGCTGAGTCGATCGGATGGCAATCCGGCGCGGCCCAACGTAGTGCTGATCGTGGTCGAGTCGTGGGGGCTGCTGCTGGACACGCATCTGGCCCAGGCGCTTACGGCATCCTACGCAGATCCTGCGATTGCGCAGAGTTACCGCGTGCGCTATGGAGCCGCGCCCTTCAGCGGCCTCACTGTTCCCGGCGAGGCGCGCGAGCTGTGCCATTCCACAATGGGCTTTGGCATTCTTCATCCTTCAGCCGAAATGAGGGAGCAATGCCTGCCCGGCCGGTTCCACGCACTCGGCTACGAGAATATTGCGCTGCACGGCTATGCGGGCGAAATGTTTTACCGCGCAGCGTGGTATCGCGATCTCGGCTTCGACCGCACCTGGTTCGATTCAGACCTGCGCCGCGCCGGGCTGCCGCACTGCGAAGGCGCGTTTCCCGGCGTCTGCGACAGCGCCATTGCCGGATTCATCGGAAACATGCTGGACGCGTCGCAGGCGAATCTGCGCAACATGCAGCCGAAGTTCATCTACTGGGTTACGCTCAACTCGCATCTGCCCGTTCCTGCGCGCCCTGATCTGCCTGAGGACAGCGTGTGCAGCGCGGAGCCGGCGCTGCATCGCTCGGCTGCACTTTGCTCCTGGTTCAGGCTGGTACGCACTGTGCACACTTCCGTAAGCCGCGTGGCCGCGCGGACGACCCAGCCCACGGTCTTCATCCTTGTGGGCGATCACGCGCCGCCCTTTGCCAAGCCAGAGTTGCGCAGCGGGTTTTCGCAGTCGCTGGTTCCCTATGTGATGCTTACGCCTGCCTCGCTGCCCACGCACTAATCTGTCCAGTTGCAGCGCGGCCCGCCTTGTAGACTGGTCGCATGGCAAAACGGATTGGGGTTCACCTGGGCACGGCCGGCGGCGCGTCGAATGCCGTGGAACGGGCGCGCGAGATCGGCGCCAACACCTTTCAGATTTTTACATCGAGCCCGCGCATGTGGCGCGCTCCCAAAGTCGACCCCAAGCAGGCCGCGCGCATGCGCGACCTGCGCGCCAAGCTCGACGTAGGCCCGCTGGTGGTGCATACCAGCTATCTCGTCAACGTGTGCAGCCAGTCGAGCGAAACGCGCGAGAAAAGCGTGGCCGCGTTTCGCGGCGAGATTGAGCGCGCGCTGGCTTTCGGCGCGGAATACCTGGTTCTGCATCCCGGCTCGTGGAAGGGACTCACGCGCGATGAGGGGCTGAAGCTTGCGGCCGACTCGATTGAGCGCGCCATCGACGGGCTGCCATGGCAGGGAACCGGCTTCCACATCCTGATCGAGAACACGGCGGGCGCGGAGTGCTCGCTGGGCGGCAGTTTCGACCAGGTGGCCGAGCTGGTCGAACGGCTGAAGGCGCATGCACCCATGGGCGTGTGCCTCGACACCTGCCACACGCATGTCTCGGGCTACGATATCGTGACTGCCGAGGGCTACGCCGAAACCATGAACAAGGTGGCCTCGACCACTGGCTTTGACGCGGTGCGCGTATGGCACTGCAACGACGCCAAGGCCGCGCGCGGATCGAAGCTCGACCGGCACGAACACATCGGGCAGGGAACCATCGGCGTGGAGCCGTTCCGCCGGCTGCTTAACGATCCCCGCTTCGAGCACTGCGCCTTCGTGGCAGAAACGCCGGTCGACGAGCCAGGCGACGAGGAGCGCAACGTGCGGGTGCTGAAGAGCCTGGTGAAGTAACACGAGACAGTCTTCTCCGGTCCGGCCGCGCAAAGCTGGATTTTCTGAAGTCAGCCGAGGCCAAAGGCTATACGGCGTTATTGATATTTATCGGAATCGACAGCCCGCAATCTTCCGAAGAGCGCGTTGCCCTATGTGTTTCGAAGGGTGGGCACGATGTTCCGCGAGAGAAGATTCAACAGAGCTATGCGCGAACCATAAAAAAACCTGCAGCGAGCGTTAACGCAGCTTGGCAACATTCGCGTATACGACAACAGCGATTTTGACAGACCGCATCGTCACGTCGCTTTGAGAGATGCCGGGCAGAAGCCTATTGCCTATCCTCCCACGCCCAAGTGGCTTAAGCTCCTGCTGCCTGCGCGTTGATGCCCCGCCATTTACACTAGAAAGTTATGGCG
>Ga0335075_10012505_pt1 | contig 12818 bp, 11 predicted proteins | sample Lox_Sample_24_FD_206723 | JGI IMG/M metagenome (GOLD analysis project Ga0335075, IMG submission 206723) | Soil microbial communities from Loxahatchee National Wildlife Refuge, Florida, United States - Lox_Sample_2.4 | ecosystem: Environmental > Terrestrial > Soil > Wetlands | place: USA... | reverse complement strand
TCTCGATGTTCGAGCTCGCCCGCGGCTACAAGGCGCAGCAGATGTCCGCCTATGTGGCGCTGCAGCAGGCGGAGTTCGCCGCCGAGCAGCACGGGTACACGGCGACCAAGCATCAGAGGGAGGTAGGGGCCGGCTACTTCGACGAGGTCACCCAGGCGGTCTCGGGCGGCACGTCGTCCCTTACTGCGCTGACCGGCAGCACTGAGGTGCAGCAGTTCGAGAAGGCGTCGTAGCGCCTCACCGACGGTCGTGGGGCCCCTATACTGCCTGGATGGCGGTATACAAGCTCTTTCCGACACACGTGTACTCGGCGCGCCTCAGGGGTGCGGCGGGTGGCAAGCTCAATAGTCGCCTCCTCCGCGAGTGCCGGCAGCTCAGCCTGGACGATGCGGCCGGCCGGCGGTGGTCGGCCAAGAGCTATCCGGGCGGCTATACCTCGTACGGCTCCGCGCATCGAATGCACCGGCTGTCGCCGACGTTCGCGGCGCTCGAGCGCGCGATCGATCGGCACGTAGCCCGCCTCGCCGCCTCGCTCGATCTCGACCTCGCGGGACGCGAGCTCACGATGACGGACTGTTGGGTCAACATCATGCCGCACGGCACGACCCACGGGCTGCATCTGCATCCGCTGGCCACCATCAGCGGGACTTACTACGTCAAGACACCGCGCGGCTGTCCGGGGCTGAAACTCGAAGATCCGCGGCTCGAAAGAATGATGGCGGCGCCGCCGCGACTGGCAAAGGCGGCGCGGGAGAACAGGCCCTGGGTCGTCCTGCCGGCGGAGGCGGGAAGGCTGCTGCTCTTCGAGAGCTGGTTGCGTCACGAGGTGCCCGCCAACCTCACCGCGGGCGAGAGGATCAGCGTCAGTTTCAATTACGGTTGGTTTTAGTATCTTGCAAGCGCTGGATCCGGGCATCGTGCCCGTCCCAGCGCGCCTCGGTCAAAAAGCGTGGTTTTTGCCCGAGGCTCCGCCGCCTGCGGCGGCGGGGCACATCCCTGTGCCTGCCACGCGCTCGTGCCGCCTGGTGCGCGGCCGTCAACGGAACAACCCGGGTTACCGTTGGCAGATCCAACCGGGTGAGTCTCGCGCAGCGCAAGCGGCCCCCGAGACAGGTTCAGCGACGGTTCAGCGCCGCCGATCCACGCTACTGTACAAAGGAGAGCCTATGCACAGCAGATTCCTTCGTGGTCTCGTCCCCGCTCTGGTGCTGGCAGCGCTGCCGGCCATGTCCTCCGCTGCGGTATTCGTCGGCGTCTCGGTGAATATCGCGCCGCCCGCGCTGCCCGTGTATGTGCAGCCGCCCTGCCCGGAGCCTGGCTACCTCTGGTCGCCGGGTTACTGGGCGTGGAATGACGGCGCCTATTATTGGGTACCTGGAACGTGGGTGGAGCCCCCGATGGTGGGCTACCTCTGGACGCCGGGTTACTGGGGCTGGCAGGACGGAGCGTACTTCTGGCATGCCGGCTACTGGGGGCCTCACGTCGGATTTTACGGTGGCGTCAACTACGGCTTCGGATATGACGGTGTCGGCTTCGCAGGCGGATACTGGCGTGGAAGCGTCTTCATGTACAACCGCGCCGTCGTCCGTGTTGGACCGACCTTCGTTAGGAACGTCTATTCTCGCCCCGACGTGTACCATGGGGCTTATGCGCATGTCAGCTTCAACGGTGGACCCGGAGGGGTGGTAGCCCATCCGTCGCGGGCACAGATGGCGGCCGCGCACGAGCATCACGTCGCCTTCACTGCGGTCCAGCAACGGCAGCAGCACCAGGCCTTCGGCGACCGCGCGCTGCGCGCTGACTACAACCACGGTCGGCCGCCGGTTGCTGCCACCGCCAGACCGGGTGTCTTCCGTGGTAACGGCGTCTCTGCAGCCCGGGCGGCAGGCGGCCCGATGCGCACCGCGTCGATGCGATCCACGCGATCCATGCGATCGGATCGTCCGCCGGGAGCGACCGGACAGAATCACGCCCGCCGTGCCGCGGGACATGCTACGACCATGCATCGACAGGCGCGCCCGCAGCAACACTTCCAGCAGCGGCCCCAGATGCGTCAGAGCTTCAGACCCCAAGCCCGACCTCAGGCGCGGCCTCAGGCGCACCGCGCGGCGCCCCGTCCGCAGCAGCGCGGCGGCGGCCATCGGCCCCCCGAGAATCACGGCGGCGGACACAACCGCTGACAGGTAGGCTGCCGGACTGCCGCGTCCCCGCGCAAGGCCATCCGCGGAACGGACAATCGGCGCGGCAGTCCGGCTCGCCTTGCCGGCGGCTGGACAGGTCCCCCCGGTCACTCCGGCAGTTCGATCTGCCCGGTCACCTGCAACGTTCCGCTGACTGACGGCGCGCCGGTGTCAGGTTGGCCGCCGCCCACCGAGACGGTGTATTTGCCCGCGGCGACGATCCTGTTCCCCGTCTCGGTGACCATGCTCAGATCCCGCTGGGTCAGCTGGAATCTGACCACCTGACTCCGACCCGCGGCCAGATGGATGCGTCGGAAGCCGCGCAGCGCGCGGATCGGGGCGCCCGGCACGTCGGGGAACTTCAGGTACAACTGCACGACCTCATCACCCGCCACCTTGCCGGTGTTGGTCACTTTCACCGACGCATCGAGCGATGCGCCGGCATCGATGGGCGACTTGGGAAGCGTGAGATTGCCGTAGCTGAAGGTCGTATAACTCAAGCCGTATCCGAACGGCCAGAGCGGCTCTCCCGCGAAGTAGCGGTAGGTGCGGCCCTTCATCGAGTAGTCCTCGAAGTTGGGCAGCTGATTCACGTCCCGGTAGAAAGTCACCGGCAAGCGCCCGGCGGGATCGTTCCTGCCGCTCAGGGTGGCGGCGATGGCAGCCCCGCCTTCCTCGCCGGAATACCATGCCTCGAGGATGGCGTTGGCGTGCTCCTTCTCCCAGGTGGCTGCCAGCGCGCTGCCGTTCATCAGCACGACGACCAGCGGCTTGCCGGCGGTGGCGATTGCCCGCAGGAGCGCTTCCTCCGGCTCCGGGATGCTGAGGTCGGTACGATCGCCGCCGAGGAATCCGGGATAACGGACTTTCATCTCCTCGCCTTCGAGACGGCTCGTGATCCCGACGGCCGCTACGACGACATCCGCATTTCTCGCGGCGGCAACCGCGGCCGGATCAGGTGTGTCGGAGAACGCCGCGTCCGGCATCGGCGTGCCCGGGTTGGAGAGGAACTGCGTACCGGGAACGTAAGTGATCGTGGCGTTGGGGAAGGCGGCTTTCATGCCTTCCAGCAGGGACACCGTGTGCGTCGGGATACCGTTGTAGTTGCCGAGCAGAACGGCGGTCTGATCCGCGAGCGGCCCGATGACGGCAATGCGCTTGACGGCCCTCAAGGGCAGAACGCCGTCGTTCTTCAACAGCACCATCGACTCCTCGGCCAGGCGCAGGGCGAGGCGGCGATGCGCCGGGCTGTCGAGCTCACTCTCGGGTATGCGGTCGTAGGGCACCATCGAGGGCGGGTCGAACATTCCGAGCCGGATGCGCGCCGTGAAGAGGCGGATGAGCGCCGTGTCGATGGCGCTCTCGGAGAGATAGCCCTGCTGGACCGCGGTGAGGAACGGCGTGTAGTCGCTGGCATCCTTCGGCTCGCCGAAGTCGGCGCATTCGTTGTCCATGCCGCGCTCGAGGGAGATCGCCGAGGCCTGCGGCTGGCTGGGGCGGTAGCGGTGACCGTTGAATATGTCGCGCACGGCGTCGCAGTCGGACACGACGTAGCCCTGGAACTGCCAGGCGCCGCGCAGAGTGTGCTGCAGCGTGAACTGGTTGGCGCAGGCCGGCTGCCCATCGATGCCGTTGTAGGCGCACATGATCGATCCGGCGTGGCCCTCGACGATGGCGGCGCGAAATGCCGGCAAATAGGTGTCCTCCATGTCATGTTTGCTGACATCGACGTCGGCGAAATGACGCGTGGGTTCCGGACCGCTGTGCACGACGAAGTGCTTCGGGGTCGCGATGGCGAGGTAGTAGCGGGGGTCCGGGCCCTGCATCCCGCTCACGTACGCCACCGCCATGCGCGCCGTGAGGAAGGGATCCTCGCCGTATGTTTCCTGACCACGGCCCCAGCGCGGGTCACGGAAGATGTTGATGTTGGGCGCCCAGAAATCGAGGCCGTGAAAGATCGTCGAGCCGCCCGCGCGCACCGCCTTCGCGTGCACGACCCGTCCTTCGACGCCGATGTCGTGGGCCATCTCGTGAATGCCCGGGGTGTCGAAGGTGGCGCCCAGGCCGATGGGCTCCGGGAATTCCGTGGTGCCGTTCACGGCAACCCCGTGCAGGGCCTCGCTCCACCAGTTGTACGAGGGCACGCCGAGACGCGGAATCGCCCGAGCTCCGTTGACGAGCTGCGAGACCTTCTCCTGCAGCGTCATGCGATGCACCAGATCCGCGGCGCGCACCTGCGGCGGCAGGCTGGTGTCGAGGTAGGCGGGAGTCATGGCGTCGGCGGCATGTGCGCCGCCGGTGAGGGCCGCCAGGCCTGCAATCAATGCGGCCGTGGGCCACACGCGGGACCGGATCGTCATGCGCACATTCCCCCAGGTCAGGCTGGAGGGCCGATGATAGCAGAAATGGTAGCGCTACCGGTCGCGCCGCAGGGGGCGGGCGCAGCGGCTGCCTATCGCCTGACCGAGAAGCGATACACGATGACGCTGTGGTAGGTCACGCCCGGATCGAGCGTCGCGGCGGGGAAGTTGGGATGATTGGGTGCGTCGGGAAAGTCCTGCGGCTCGAGCACCACGGCGTCCCCCTGCCGGTAGACGATGCCGTGCTTGCCCACGAAGCTGCCGCCGAGGAAATTGCCGGAGTAGAACTGGATTCCGGGCGCCGTGGTGTAAACCTCGAGCACCCGTCCGGAGCGGGGATCCTCCACCCGGGCGGCCAACCTGAGCGTGCCGGGGCGACCGTCGAGCACGAAGTTCATGTCGTAGCCGTGGCAGTAACGGATCTGCCTGTCATTGCCGTCCCGGATGCGGAGCCCGATCGGGGTGGGCGTGCGGAAGTCGAAGGGCGTACCGGCGACCGGGGCGATCGTCCCGGTCGGGATCAAGGTGTCGTCGACCGGCGTGAAGTGTGACGCATTGATCTGCAGCAGGTCGCGCATCGTGGAGAAGTGCGCGGGACTCGATGCAAGATTGAAGTAGGAGTGGCCGCTCAGGTTCACGATCGTCGGCCTGTCCGTCGTTGCACTGTAGTCGATACGGAGCTCACCGCTGTCCGTCAGCGTGTACGTGGCGGTCACGCGAAGGGCGCCCGGGTAGCCTTGCTCGCCGTCCGGACTCACGTATGACATGACGACCGAGGCGCTGGCGCCGTCGTGGAGCGACTCGATCGTCCAGACCCGCTTGTCGAAGCCGGGCGAGCCGCCGTGCAGGCTGTTGCCGTGGTCATTGACGGTCACCTGATACGTGCGCCCGTCGAGCGTGAAGCGGCCCTTGGCGATGCGGTTGGCGAAGCGGCCGACCGTGGCGCCGAAGTAGTTGCCGTCATCGAAGTACCGTTGCGGACTGGCAAATCCAAGGACGATATCGCCGAGCTTGCCGGCGCGGTCCGGCGTGTAGAGCGACTGGATACGCGCCCCGAGAGTGATGATCCGAGCCCGGACACCCGTACGGCTGGTCAGGTCCACGGCGTCGATGCGCGTGCCGTCCGCGAGGGCGCCGAAGGCGGCGCGCCGCGCCTGTGCGGCGCCTGCGTTCGATATCGCGGCAAACGCGCTCAGGCAAAGCGCTGCGGTCAGGATGGCTCTCACGTACCGCTCCGGTTCAGAGCGGCCGGACTGCGAGGGAGAGCGCGGGCGCGCGCACCAGCCGGTTGCGCAGCGGCAGCAGGAAGGCGTTCGCGCTGATATCGAACAGGTCCCCGGGCGCCACCCGCATCTGATCGGAGAAGGACAGGGTTGCGGTGCCGAAGAAATGCACGTGCAGATCGCCGGGGCGGCGGAAGTTGCCGTACTTGAAGTGGTGGTGCTCCAGGTTGGCAATGGTGTGCGACATGTGCGACTCGCCCGTGAAGAAGGGCTTCTCCCAGACGACCCGCCCGTCCCGCAGGATTCGGCTGATGCCGCGCACGTCGGCGGGCAGAGGTCCTGTCAGGATCTCCGGCCCGAGGGCGGCGGGGCGCAGCTTCGAGTGGGCAAGCCAGAGGTAATTCTCCCGTTCGGTGAGGTGATCGGAAAACTCGTTGGCCAGGCAGAACCCGAGCCGCCGCGGCTCGCCGCGCGAGTCTATCAGGTAGATGCCGGCGATCTCCGGCTCCTCGCCGCCGTCGAGTGCGAACGCCGGCATTTCGAGCGCCGCCCCGGTCCCGACCACACTGGAACCGTCGCCCTTGTAGAACCACTCCGGCTGCGAGCCGACGCCGCCGCCGGCGGGCTTGCCGCCCCTCAGTCCGTCGAGAAACATGCGCATCGAGTCGGTCTGCGCACCGCCCGCCGCGGCGAGCGCGTGCATCTCATCGCGGCTCTGCGCGGAGCCGAGGTGCGTGAGGCCCGTGCCCGTGAGATAAAGGTGTGCCGGGTCCGGGTGATCGATCGGCGGCAACAGACGAACGTCCGGGTTGCCGCCGCTGACATCGAGGGTGTCCGCCGTCATGCGTCTGCGGACCGCCTCCTCCAGCGACAGCCCTTCGGCGATCGCGGCGCCGGCCAGCTCGTACGTCGAGACGATGCCCTCGAGCCGCACGGCGCGCCGGTCCTCCAGAGTCGCCACGGCCCGCTTCCTGCCCGCGAGCTCCACCTGCAAGAGTCGCACCGCCATGGAAAATTCCCACCCCGAGTCAGCCGCATCTGCGGCGGCCATCATAGCCCCGGCTTCTTGTCTGAGTAAATCGCATGTCGTGCTTGACAGCCGCCGAGCCCGCCGATATCTATGGCCCCGATGGCAGTGCAATTCGGCGGTGATTCCGGCCCGACGCACGCTGGCGCGGGCCCGCGGCAGAGCTACGCCGCGGCGCTGGTGGTGCTCACCAGCGTGTTCTTCATCTGGGGATTCGCGACCGTCCTCAACGACACCCTGGTGCCGCACTTCAAGTCGGCGTTCGGGTTGGATTACTCGCAGTCGCTGCTGGTGCAGCTCGCCTTCTACCTCGGCTACTTCATCATGGGTTTGCCGGCGGCCAAGGTCCTCGAGCGCACCGGCTACAAGCTGGCCGTGGTGCTGGGGCTTCTCGGAATGGCGGCGAGCGCCGCCGCCTTCGTCCCGGCCGCCATCCTGGAATCCTACGACATGTTCCTGGTGGCGCTGTTCCTCCTCGCCTCGTCCATCACGTTGCTGCAGGTGGCGGCGAATCCGTATGTAGCCGTGATCGGCTCGCCACAGACCGCCTCCAGCCGGCTCAACCTGGTGCAGGCATTCAACTCTCTGGGGACCACGCTCGCGCCGCTTTTCGGCGCGTACCTCATTTTCGGCCGCAGCGCCTCGGGCACGGCGCACGGCGCGGTGACACTCTCCACGCAGCAGCGCGCCACCGACATCCGCACGGTGGAGCTGCCTTACGCTCTGATCGCTGTCGTGCTGCTGGCGCTGGCGCTGCTCGTCTGGCGCGTGCGCCTGCCGGACCTGGGCAAGGAGACTCGGCGCGCGGCCCGCGCCGAGCGGGCGCGGCACAGCCTCTGGCGGCACCGCAATCTCGTGTTGGGCGTTCCGGCCATCATGCTCTACATGATCTGCGAGATCGGCATCGGCTCGACGCTCGTCAACTTCATCTCCCGGCCCGACATCGGCGCCATGACGCACCAGCAGGCCGGGACGTACACGGTGCTCTACTGGGGTGGCGCCATGACCGGCCGGTTCGTGGGCGCCTGGTTGCTGCGTTGGATTTCGCCTGGCCGGCTGCTCGCGGCCGTCAGCATCGGCGCGCTGGCTCTGGCGGGCACCGCCATCATCTCGAGCGGGCATCTTGCCATGTGGTGCCTGATCGCCGTGGGGCTCTGCCACTCGATCATGTTCCCGACCATCTTCACGCTCGGCGTCCGCGGCCTCGGCCCGCTGACGGAGGAGGGGTCGGGATTCCTCATCATGGCGATTGCGGGCGGTGCGCTCGCGGAGCTGCAGGGCAAGCTCGCCGACCACATCGGCCTGCCGCTTTCCTATCTGATGCCCTGGGCGTGCTACCTCTTCATTCTGTTCTACGCCGTCTGGGGCTGCCGCCCGACGGGCGCCGTGCACGACGAGCAGCTCGTGAGCTGACCGCGCCGTCGCCGGTCGTGTCGAGCAGCGCGAGATGCACCAGCTCCGCCATCGCCTCGCGCGCCGCCGCAGCACTGCCGGAGGCCACGGCTTCATACACCCGCTCGTGATCCGGGAGGGGATCGCGGGGCAGCGGCCGATTGCGCTGCTTGAAGACGGTGGTCCAGCTCACTGCCGCGGCAACACCGCTCTGCAGCGAGGCGAGAAAGGGATTGCCCGAGGCCTCGAGCAGGATGGAGTGGAAGTTGCGGTCCGCCTGACGGCCTGCCTCGGCCGCCAGCGTGGTCGCGGCCATCTCATCGAGCGCGCGCCGCAGCGCCTGCAACTGTTCCGGGCTGCGCTTTTCCGCCGCCAGCGCCGCGGCTGCGGGCTCCACTATGGTGCGCAGCTCGAACAGGCCGCGCAACAGCCGCTCATCGGGGGTGGCGCTGAATATCCATGAGATGACGTCCGGGTCGAGCAGGTGCCAGAACCGCGCCTCGCTCACCCGGGTGCCGAGCTTCGGCCGCGACTCGATCAGGCCTTTGGCGGCAAGGATGCGCACCGCCTCGCGATAAGCGGTGCGGGAGACCTTCAGGCGCTCGCTGGCCTCGATTTCCCCGTTCAGCACCCGGCCGGGCGCGATCTTCCCCGACACGATCCGGACGCCGATATCGCGGGCTATCGTGCCATGCAACCGCAGCGCCCGGCGCTCGGAGTTGGTCGAGGTTGTCAGGCTTCTCGCTGGCATCGGTTGCGTGCCCCCGGCCCTGCAATCGCCCGCAGTATGGTCGGCCGTATGGCCCGCTCAATGGTGATGATGCCCGTCCGGCCCGTGCACGTGTCCGTGCGACAGCTCCTCCTCGGTCGCCTGGCGCACGCCCTCGATCTGGATGTCGAAATTGAGATGCTTGCCGGCCAGCGGATGATTGCCGTCTAGCGTCACCATGTCGCCCACTATGTGTGTGACGGTCACGGTTCGAGGGCCTTCTTCGGTCTGTGCATGCAGATGCATACCGCGCTGCACGTCCTTGATGCCGCGCAGCGCGCGACGGGGGACGCTCTGCACCAGCTCTTTGTCGTACTCACCGTAGCCTTCCTCCGGGGACACACGCACGCTGAGCTTGTCGCCCGCGTTGCGGCCCGTCAGCTCTCGCTCCAGTCCCGGGACGATGTTGCCGTGACCGTGAAGATAGGCCAACGGCTCCCCGCCGGCGGAGCTGTCGATGACCGTGCCGGAGTCGTCCTTGAGGGTGTAGTGGATGGTAACGACACTGTCGGGGGTGATGGTCATCTGAGACTCCGGGAGGTCCGAAGCATCGCAGTCTATACCAGCCGGTCGACCCAGGGACCCCGTATGTGGGGCCCACGGCATCCGGATGGCGCTGCGCAGGAAGCGTGCCGCCGTCGACAGGCGCGGGCCGCAAACCGCTGTACCATAGGCGCCGCCCTGACCCGGAGTTTCGGCGTGCCGCCAGAGAATGTCACGATAGGCCAGAAGACCGCGCGCTACGTGCTCATCGGCGCGCTGGTACTCGCCGGCGCCTGGATGCTGCGGCATTTCATCGCGGCGCTCTGCTGGGCGTTGGTGCTGGCAATCGCGACCTCGTCCGTCTACGACGGTTGGCGGGCGAAGTTCCGCGGCAAACGGCGTGATGTCTGGGCCGCGCTCACCTTCACGGCGTTCGTGGGCGCGGTGCTTCTGGTGCCGCTCATCTACGGAGGCCTCGTGGCCGGACGCGAGGCCATCGCAGTCGCGCGGGAGTTCGCCGCCTCCGCCGGGAACGGGCCGCCGCCGCTGCCGGCATGGCTGGAGCAGATGCCATGGCTCGCGCACTGGGTGCGCGACCTCTGGATGGAGTATCTGCCGCCCGGGGGCGGCGCCGCCGGCCGCGTGCGTCCGAGTCCCGCAATGATCGAGTGGACGCGGATCGTCGGTCTGCAGGTGGCGCGGCGCATCGTCACGCTGGCGTTCACCCTGCTCACGCTCTTTTTCGTCTACCTCGAGCGCGACCGCCTCAGCGTGCAGGTGCCGCAGATGTTCCGGCGGCTATTCGGGTCGTCAGTGGATCGGCTGCTGCGGCGTGTGGTAAGCGCGATCCGCGCCGCGGTGGACGGCATCGTGTTCGTCGCAGTCGGCGAAGGAGCGATCATGTGCGGCGTCTACGCCCTGGCCCATGCGCCGCACCCGATCCTGTCAGGTGTCCTCACCGGCGTCTTTGCGACCATCCCATTCGCCGCGCCCATCGTCTTCGGTACGGTGGCGGTCGTGTTGGTGGTGCGCGGCTCGATCGCGGCCGCGATCGTCGTCGCCGTGGCGGGTACCCTGGTGCTCTTCATCGCGGATCATTTCGTGCGGCCGGTCATCATCGGCGAGGGCGCGAAGCTGCCCTTCCTCTGGGCGCTGCTCGCCATCCTGGGCGGCGTCGAGTCTTTCGGGCTGGTCGGTATCTTCATGGGCCCGGCGCTGATGGCGGCACTGTTATCCCTATGGCGGGGCTGGGTGGAGGAAATGGACGCTTGATCGGCCCTAACCGTTCGGCCGCTTAATCGTGTGCTTTCGGTCGGCGCCCGCGGACGAGGGCCTCCGGATGCTCATCGAGATAGTCGGCGAGCGAGCGCACGGCGCGGGCGGCACCGGAGAGCTCATCGAGCGCATGCTGCAGGTTGCCGCTCGGCGCCGCCGGGCTCGTGCCCATCGCCAACCTGGCCGACCGGGCGGTGGCATCCAACTGCTGGGCGGCGGAGCGCAAGCTCGCCACGGTCGTTCGGAGCTCGCGCAGGGTCGGTGCGACCTGCGGGCCGGCCTGACGCGACATCCGCTCGAGCGCGCCGAGGGTCGCGTCGAGACGGGCGATGCTGTCGCGCAGCTGCGGTGAGGATGTCAGCGAGCGCACCTGATCGGTGATCGTGCGCAGGTTCTCGGCGATCTGCGTGAGCGGCAGCGAGCTGATCTCCGCGGGAAGGCGCTCCAGGCCGACGCCTTCGGCGGCCGGGATCAGCGCGTACTGGCCGGAGGTAGCGAGCGCGGCCGGCTGCGCGCCAGGGACGATCGCGAGCTCCACCTGCTCGCCTCCCACGAGCGGCACCGCGCGCGTCAGGCTGGCGCGCAGACCTTCTGCTACCAGCTTGGCGAGGGTCGCATCCATGATGGGTTTCCAATCGCCCTGCGGCGGCGCAGGTCCGGTGAGATGAAAGCGCGTCGGGTCGAGCGCGAGCAGCACCGGTGTCGAGATCCGTCCGCTGCGCGGATCGATCGACAGCCCGATGCGGGTCACTTCTCCGACCGTGAAGCCGCGCAGCACGACCGGCGCGTGCGGCTCGAGCTGCCCCACGGCGCCGTCGAAATCGACCAGATAAGGGAGGGACACCGCGAGCGTCTGCCGCGGGCCTCCCTCCGTGCCGATGAACCGCAGCGCGGGCCTGCCGTGCCCGGGCACCATGACGATGGTGGGGCCGGCGATCAGCGCCCGCAGCGAGGACACATCCGACAGGCTGGGGTGCACGCCCTCCAGCACGAAGCGCGTGCCCGTGTTGATCTTCGGCGCGAGCTGCCTCTCGATGTTGAGATGAACGACCACGTGCCAGTCATCACTCGCCAGCGCGACACTGACGACGTTGCCGATCTCCACGCCGTGATACATCACCTTCGTGCCGCCCGCCTGGATGCCGGCCGCGTCATAATAGATGACCGTCACGTCGATTCCGCGCGAGCTGAGGGCGCGCAGCAGCAGCCAGAGCACGATGCCGATCGCGGCGATGGGCACCCCCCAGATCCAACCCGGCCACCGGCTGCGGCGGACGATGGACATCGTTCGCCTGGGCTCTGTCGCAGGGCGCTCGGTGTCGCTCATGCGTTCCGCAGATGCGCGTCCGGCCGCGCGAGCGCCGCGTCCCACATGAGCCGAGGATCGAACGTGTGCGAGGCCAGCATCGTGATCACGACCACCAGCAGGAAGGGCGGAGCGCCGTTGGCGGCATTGGTGCTCACTATGCCGTCGAATTGCATGAGCGGCAGGAACGCGGCAATGGTGAACACATCGATGCAGGACCAGCGTCCGATCTCATCGATGAGGTGGCATAGCCGTGTCTTCAGCGCGAGCCGATATCGCGAGCCGTGCCGGAGGGAGAGCAGAAACCAGCTCAACCCCGTGAGCTTCAGCAGCGGAATGGCGATGCTGGTACAGAAGATGAGCACGCCGAGCGGCCAGAGATGCGCCTGGAAGAGCTCCTCGACGCCACCTATGATCCGGTGCGGCACCAGCACGCCGAGCTGCCGGTCGACGCTCATCGGGTAGACGTTGGCGGGGAAGAGCAGGACGAACCCCGTAATGACCAGCGCCGTCGTGCGCACGATGGAGTCGGTTTTCCGCGTGCTCAGCGCCAGCCGGCAGCGCGGGCAGTGCGAGCCCTCGGCGGCGGCGGGCAGCACGAGATCGCAGAACCGGCAGGCGATCGCCGGCTGATCCTCCGGCGGTGCGGCGCACTCGGGGGCGAGCGCCCGCCAGACCGCGCGCACATCGAGCGCGGCCCGCGAGAGCATGCATAGAAACGCGGCGAGGATGAGGCAGATGCCGCCCCAGCCGATCGCCACCGGCATGGCCGCCGCGATACGGCCGTAGCCGACCGCGCAGCC
>Ga0335075_10012504_pt1 | contig 12818 bp, 13 predicted proteins | sample Lox_Sample_24_FD_206723 | JGI IMG/M metagenome (GOLD analysis project Ga0335075, IMG submission 206723) | Soil microbial communities from Loxahatchee National Wildlife Refuge, Florida, United States - Lox_Sample_2.4 | ecosystem: Environmental > Terrestrial > Soil > Wetlands | place: USA... | reverse complement strand
CAACATCACGCTGTTGCCGTTGCCGGCCTACTCACCGGAGCTCAATCCGATGGAGAACATCTGGGACTACCTGCGCGGCAACAAGCTCAACAGGCGCGTGTGGGACAGCTACGAGGCGATCGTAGCGGCCTGCCGGGACGCATGGCACTTTCTGGTCAACGATCCAGACAGGATCACAACGATCGCGCAGCGGCATTGGGCGTACGTCAACGTTTAGGGCGCCTGGTATTACAGGGAGACTTGTGACGCAGGCTTGCTTGACCATACCCCTTCAATCCAGCGTCTCCCGATACGACCACATCGCGATCGTCCCCACCACCACAGCGAACAGCGCGATCGGCCACAGGTCCGGCAGTATCTCATGCAGTCCGTTGCCCTTCAGCAGAATGCCGCGGCAGATGCGCATCACATGCGTCAGTGGCCAGCACTCGCCGATCGCCCGTGCCCATAGCGGCATGCCCTGGAACGGGTACATGAACCCCGACAGCATGAACGACGGCAGCAGTGCGAACTGCGCCAGTTGCTGGGCCTGCATCTGCGTCCGCGCCAGCGTCGAGATGGTGAACCCGAGCGCCAGATTGCAGGCGATGAACAGCCCCAGCACCAGCAGCAACAGCAGCACAGACCCCCGCACCGGCACGTCGAACACGGCCACCGAGACCGCCAGGATGATCGCCACCTGCACATAGCCCAGGCCGACATAAGGGATGATCTTGCCCAGCATCACCTCGACCGGGCGCACCGGCATCGCCAGCAGGTTCTCCATCGTCCCCGCCTCGCGCTCGCGGGTGATCGACAGCGCGGTGATAATCAGGGTCGAGAACGTCAGGATCAGGCCGATCAGCCCCGGCACGATGTTCAGTGCCGTGATTGCCTCCGGATTGTAGCGGGAGTGCAGCACGACCTGGAACGGCGGCGTCGCATCCTCGGATTGCATGTTTGGTGGCAGGTCGCGCCCCAGCACCCCGGCATTCAACGCAGTGACGGCGGCGGAGGCGTTGGCAATCGCAGTGGGATCGGTCGCATCTGCATCCATCAGCACCGATGGATGCTCCCCGCGATCCACGTCACGCGAGAAGCCGGGCGGGATGTTCAGCACGAACAGCACGTCGCCGCGCGCGAGTGCCTCGTCCGCCTGGCGCTCGGTCGCAAAGCTGCGCAGGTCGAAATAGCCTGTGTTCACCAGCGCCGCTTCCAGCGTCCGCGTATAGGCCGACTGGTCCGCTGCCAGCACGCCCGTCGGCAGATGCCGCGGATTGGCGTTCAGCGCATAACCGAACAGGAAAAGCTGCAGCAGCGGCAGCGCCACAGTCAGCCCGACCGTCGCGCGGTCGCGACGCATCTGCGTCCATTCCTTGCGCAGCACTGCCAGCAGGCGGGCGACGGAAAAACCTGTCATGCCCGACCCTCCTCCGCGTCCAGCAGATGGATGAACACGTCATCGAGTCTCGCCGGTACCTCGCGCCAATCCGCGCCGCCAACAGCAGCCAGCGTGTGTTCCAGCAAAGCGCGATCCATCCCGACGACGCGCAGCTCGCGTCCGAAAATCGCGGCGCTCTCCATGCCCGGGGCATCGCGCAGCCGCCGTGCCATTGCTTCCAGCGCATCGCCGCTGGCCTCGAACACGACCAGACGCGCATCGCGGACGACATCGTCCACGCTCCCCTGCACGATCAGCCGCCCCCCGGCGAGATACACCACGCGCCGGCACCGCTCGGCTTCGTCCATGTAGTGGGTGGACACCAGGACAGTGATGCCCTCGGCGGCCAGGTCGTTGATCATGTCAAAGAACTCGCGGCGTGCCTTGGCATCAACGCCGGCGGTCGGCTCGTCCAGCAGCAGCAGCCGTGGCTGATGCAGCACGCACGCCGCCAGCGACAACCGCTGCTTCCAGCCACCGGAGAGTTGCTCGGCGGGCTGTTGCGCACGGTCCGCCAGACCTATGCGCTCCAGCACCGTCGCAACGGCACGCGCGCGATCCGGCATGCGATACAGCCGGGCGACGAAGTCGAGGTTTTCCTCGACCGAAAGATCGCCGTAAAGGCTGAATCGTTGGGTCATGTAGCCGATGTGCAGCCGCAGTTCGGCGGCCTGATGGATCACGTCGAAGCCCAGGCAGGTCCCGCCGCCGGCATCCGGTTTCAGCAGTCCGCACAACAGACGGATCGTTGTTGTCTTGCCGCTGCCGTTACCGCCGAGGAAGCCGCAGATTTCGCCTGCGGGTACTTGGAGGTCGAGGCCGTCCACCACCGTGTGGCTGCCGAAGCTCTTGCGCAGCCCGTGCACATCGATCGCCAGCATCACCCGCTCCCGTTGCGGGAGGGGTGGTTTTGGTGTTGCTCGCCTGTTGGTTGAACGGTGACTGGTTCTCCTGGCTTCAGCACAAGGCTCTGGTTGCGGTTCGGGCGTGCCTCGATCAGATAAACCAGCTTGTCGCGAGTCTGCTCGCTGAAGATCACCGGCGGCGTGTATTCGGGCTGCGGCGAAACAAACGAAACGTCCGCGGTCAACCCGGTGGGGCACGTGTCGCAGCCAATGGCCAGCGGTTCCCCTACATGGATCCGCGACAACTCCGGCTCGGGCACGAAGAAGCGTACTAGAATGTTCTGCGGTGGCAGCAGCGAGACGACCGGCGCGCCGGCGGCGACCGTCTCGCCGGGCCAGGCGTAGACATCGGCGACCAGCGCCGTCGCCGGCGCATCGACGTGCCGCTGATCGAGCCGCCATTGCGCCTCGGCCAACTGGGCACGCATCTCCTCGACCACCGCCTTCTGCGCCGCAATCTCCTGCACCCGGCCGGTGGGCGACCGTTCCTGATCCAGCTTCGCCTCAGCCGCCTGCATCTTGGCGGTGGCGGAGAGGGCATCGGCGTTCGCCTGGTCGAGCTGCTGTTTCGTGCCCGCTGCTGTCTTCGCCAGCACCTGGGCGCGCGCCAAATCTTTCTCGGCCCGATCCCGCGTGGCTATCGCATCGACCAGATCCGCCTCGGCCTGCGCAATCTCCGTCGCGCGGCTTGCGGTCTCCAGGTTGGTAAGCTGCGCCTGTGCCTGGGCCAGCTTCGCCGCCGCCTCATCCCGTGCGGCGCGGTCATAGACATCGTCCTGAGCGAACAAGGGCGCGCCGGCCTTCACACGATCACCACGCGACACTGACAGCGACGTCAGCAGCCCCTGCTGGGTTGGCGCGACCTTGACATAGTCGGCATCGACATAGCCCTGCCAGGCTTCGACCGCAGGCGCCTGCCCAAGCCGCCACACGGTCGCTCCAGCCGCTCCGGCCACGACCACAACGGCGGCCAGGGCTGCGCGTGCGCGCGTCACGATGGCTCTCCGGCGCTGAGCCCGCGCAGAAAGACATCCAGGTGAGTCTCGATCACCTTGCGTGGATCGAACTGGATATCAGTGTGCTGGCCAAGCGAGTGCCGCCACAGCGCCATCACCAGAAGGGGCCCGCTGAACAGCGGCAGCACCGAATGCGGATCCAGGCGACGGAACTCGCCACGCTCCATACCGCGCTTGAAGATGCCCTCCATCAGCGCCATGCCGCGCCTGGCCACTTCTTCGGCATACAGCCGGGCGATCGCCGGGAAATTGCCGGACTCGGCGAGGACAAGCTTGGGGATGGCGGTGATGTCGGTTTCGATCAGTTGCAGCGCGCGTTCGGCGATCCGACGCAACAACTCGGCACTGGAACCGGTGTGGCCGGCGACCATCGCCTCGATCGCATTCAGGTTGGGCACCAGGCGCTGGCGCACGACGGCGCGGAACAGCTCCTCCTTCGTCGGGAAATAGAGGTAGATCGTTCCCTTCCCGATGCCGGCGCGCGCCGCCACGTCTTCCAGCTTTGTCGCCGCGAAGCCGCGTTCGGTGAACAGCGCCAGTGCCGCCTCGACGATCTCGGCGGGGCGGGCTTCCTTGCGGCGGGCGCGGCGCCTGGGGGTGGCAGTGTCGATCTGCATGGCACCCTACTTACCGACTGGTCAGTCAGTAATCTACGCAGACCAGGGCTCCGCTGCAACCCCCTGCCGGTCACTTTCGGCCCCACTATCTTGGGCGTAGCGTTTGAACCCGATCATCCGTCCCATGGAGAAACAGCACATGGACGACATCGTCATCGTCTCCGCTGCCCGCACACCTGTTGGCAGCTTCAACGGCGCCCTGGGCAGCCTGCCGGCGCATGAGCTCGGCACGCTGGCGCTGAAAGCCGCCATGGAGCGCGCCAAGCTCGGGCCCGGCGACATCGATGAGGTGATCCTCGGTCAGGTCCTGGCCGCCGGCGAGGGCCAGAACCCCGCCCGCCAAGCCGCCCGCGCCGCCGGCGTGCCGGATTCCAAGACCGCGTTCGGCATCAACCAGGTCTGTGGCTCCGGATTGCGTGCTGTTGCGCTGGCCGCGCAGCAGATCCGTACCGGCGAAAGCAACATCGTCGCCGCCGGCGGCATGGAGAGCATGAGCCAGTCGCAGCACGCCGCCTATCTGCGCAGCGGCACCAAGATGGGCGCCGTCGAGTTCGTCGATACCATGCTGAAGGACGGGCTGTGGGACGCGTTCCACGGCTACCACATGGGCACCACCGCGGAGAACGTGGCGCGCGCCTATCAGATCACGCGCGAGCAGCAGGACGCGTTCGCGCTGGCCTCGCAGCAGAAGGCGTCGGCGGCGCAGAAGTCGGGCCGCTTCAAGGACGAGATCGTCCCGGTGACCGTGAAGGGCCGCAAAGGCGACACGATCGTTGCCGATGACGAATACATCCGCCATGACGCCAATGCAGAGACGATGGCCAAGCTGCGGCCGGCCTTCTCCAAGGATGGTACTGTGACGGCCGGCAATGCATCCGGCATCAATGACGGTGCCGCAGCGCTGGTGCTGATGACGGCGTCCGAGGCCGCGAAGCGCGGGCTGAAGCCGCTCGCCCGCATCGTCGCCTTCGCCACGGCCGGGGTCGATCCGGCGGTGATGGGGACGGGGCCGATCCCTTCGACGCGCAAGGTGCTGGCGCGTGCCGGCTGGAAGGCAGATCAGCTCGATCTTGTCGAGGCCAATGAGGCTTTCGCTGCGCAGGCGGTTGCGGTGAACAAGGATCTTGGGTGGGACACGTCGAAGGTGAACGTGAACGGCGGCGCGATTGCGATCGGTCATCCGATCGGCGCGTCCGGCGCGCGGGTGCTGACGACGCTGCTGCACGAGATGCAGAAGCGGGATGCGAAGAAGGGGTTGGCGACGCTGTGCATCGGCGGGGGCATGGGCGTGGCGATGTGTGTGGAGCGATAAAGTAATTGAAGCGGACACGGAGTCCGCCGAGTGCCGACGGAGTTCCACAGAGCGAGGATCGCCGGGCGAAGCGTATTAGTTTCTTCTCGGCGGAACTCCGTCGGGACTCTGTGGCACTCCGTGTCCACTTCACTTTCGCGTCCAGCACCGGGTAGGAGGAGCGCTACCACAGATGTCCGGCCTCTTCTTCGAGGAGTTTCGCGAAGGCCAGGTGTTCGAGCACTCGCTCTCCCGCACAGTCACCGAGATGGACAACGTGCTGTTCAGCTCCCTGACAATGAACCCCCAGCCGCTCCATCTGGACGCGGAGTTCGCCAAAACGACCGAATTCGGCAAGCCCTTGGTGAACAGCCTGTTCACCCTCGGCCTGCTGATCGGCATGACAGTGGGTGAAACCACCCTTGGCACCACCATCGCCAATCTCGGCATGAGCAAGGTCGAGTTTCCCAAGCCGGTCTTCCACGGCGACACCATCCGCGCACGCACCATCGTGCGTTCAGTCCGCGCCAGCCGCTCGCGGCCCGAGGCCGGCGTGGTGGAATTCGAGCACCAGGCGATCAACCAACGCGGGGAGACCGTTGCCACCTGCCTGCGCGCGGCCTTCATGAAACGCCGCCCGGCGGTATAGAGGACACCGGTGAGCCAAAAGCGGTTGCCAAAATTTGCCATGCGGCGTAGGTTGAAGCAATGAGCACAATGAACATCTCGCTTGCGGACGCGCTCAAGTCCTTTGTTGATGAGCAAGTAGCCCGCCGTGGGTACGGTACGAGCAGCGAGTATGTCCGCGAATTGATTCGTGCCGATCGGGATCGTCAGAGCCTGCGCAACCTGTTGCTTGATGGAGCAGCATCGCCGGCCACCGCGGTATCGGATGAGGCCTATTTTAGCGGCCTTAAGGATCGCGTCCCTCGCGCCCAGGCGGGGTGAGCAGCATACCAATCCGCCCGCGTCAGCTGGCGCGGCGGCATGGCGCTGCATTGACGTTCGAATCGATTTCCGGTGCAGAAGCAGAAGCGGGGCTGCCAAGCGTCGGCACCTCGGTACCGTTGGCAGCGCTATTTGAGAGAGTCCTGCCTGCAGCGGACTGAGACAGGGCGCTTGCGCCAGTAAGGGGCACGACAATGACAAAGTTCCGTCTTAGCGAACTGACCGCCGGGGAAGCGCGCGAGGAAATGGCTCGCAATCCGGTGATCCTGCTGCCGATGGGCAGCCACGAGGACCAGGGGCCGCACGCCCCGATGGGCGACTGGATGCTGGCCGATGCGATTGCAGAACGCATTGCCGGACGCGCGACGCAGCGCGGGACGCGTACACTGATGGCGCCGACGCTGCCGTTTGGCGGCGCCGATTATTTTGGCTCCATGCCGGGCGGGATCGCGCTCGGCCAGGCGACGCTGCGTGCGGTGATCGGCGACATGCTGGCCTGCCTGCTGCGGCACGGGTTGACCCGGATCGTCGTCATCAATGGGCATGGCGGTAACGTGCAGGCAATCCACGACGCGACGCACCCGATCTGGGTGGAGCGGCGGATCCTAATACCCAGCCTCTATCTCTGGCGGATCGGCTATTCGCTCCTGCCCGGCATCGTCGGCGCCGAGCGCGCGGCGAAAGTGTCGGGCCACGGCGCCGATCCGCTGACCAGCATCGGGATGCACCTGTTCCCGTCGCTGGTGCGCCCTGACCTTGTGCCGGAACCGCTGCCGCGCCAGCGCGTGCTTGGCCTGGAGCTGACGGCGTTCGGCGTCGGCCGCTTCGAAGGTGCGGAAGTCGCAGTGCCGGTCGAGTATCACGAAGTCTCGCCGGATGGCGTGCGCGGCGGCGATCCGCGGCTGTCGTCGGCCGAGACCGGCGCGGCGCTGGTCGAACAGCTCACTGAAATCGGTGCTCGCTTCGTGCAGCACCATGCGAGCCACTCTGGCTGACCGCGCCGCTTTATGCGCACCCTGTTTCTGCGTGGAGTGAGCCGGCTCAACGTCTGGGTGTACCGGTTGAGCGGCGGCCGCTGGCTCGGGCGCTTCCCGTCTGGCGCGCCCGTCTGCCTGCTGACGACAGCCGGCCGCAAGTCGGGTCGCCGCCGCAGCGTGCCTCTGCTTTACCTTCGGGACGGGAACGACTTTGTCGTCGTCGCCTCGCAGGGCGGCGCGCCACAGCACCCGGGCTGGTATTTCAATCTCCAGGCCGACCCAAAGGCCGAGGTGGAGATCGGCCGCTCGCGCTTTTCGGTCATCGCCCGGACCGTCGGCGAAGAGGAGCGCGCCGCGCTGTGGCCGCGCCTCGTTGCGATCTACCCGCCATACGAGACATATCAACGCCGCACCACTCGTCACATCCCGGTGGTGAGGCTGGGTCCGGCGTAAGGTGGATCAGGCGATGACAACGAACACGCTGAGCAGGAAAGGTATGTGCCAGCCCGGAGTGCAGAACGCGTGCGCCGGCAGGAAGTGTCCAGCGGCAGGAACAACGCGGCGGCCGAACGGCGAGCGTTGCTCGAGCGCGATCAGGCTCGCGCCGGGTTGACCGTCTCGCCGACCATCGCCGCAAAGTGACGCTGCATTCGCTCGACATCGGGTTCGATGCCGGTAAACAGCCGGAAAGCTCCGGCGGCCTGGAAGACGGCCATGCCTCCGCCATGCAGCGAGCGGCATCCAAGCTCGCGCGCCGCACGCAGCAACGCCGTTTCGAGCGGGAAATAGACGATATCGGCGACCCACAGGTCCGGTCGCAGCAGCGAAGCCGGCAGCGGCAATCCGGGAAGTTTCGCCATTCCGACCGGCGTCGCGTTGATCAGGCCATCGGCCTCGGCCATCGCCGCCGGCAGGTCGGTGCCGGCGCGGACGCGTCCCTTCCCGAAACGCGCGTTGAGATCGAGCGCAAGCTGTTCGGCCCGTGCGGTCTCGGTATCGAAGATGCTGAGTTGCTGCGTGCCCAGCATAAGCGCCGCGTGGGCCACTGCCGCCCCGGCGCCGCCCGCCCCAAGCTGCACCGCTCGGGCGCGCGGCGCATCCGACAGGCCGCGTCGGAAGTTTTCGGCAAAGCCGGAGCAATCGGTGTTATGGCCGGTGCGCCGCCCCGCCCGCAGGACGACGGTGTTGACGGCACCGAGAGCGCGCGCATCCTCGGAAAGTTCGTGCAGGAGCGGGATGATCGCTTGCTTGCACGGAAACGTAATATTTAGCCCGTCAAAGCCGAGTCGCTCGGCACCGGTCAGCAACTCCGGCAATGCTTCGACGCCGAGGCCAAGCTCGTCGAGGTCAATGATCCTGTAGATCTCCCGCAAGCCTTGCGCTTCGGCCTCGCGCTCATGCATCGCCGGGGTCAGGGACGCCTGAATGCCCGCGCCGATCAGGCCGAGAAGGAAGGCAGGGCGATTGCCTTCGACCATGGATGCGTCTCCCCGTTTGGCACCGGTGCGATCCGGGCGGGTCGGCCTGCGCCGTCGGTCGCAGGAAGGTGGGTGTGAACCAGAAAATCGCGCCCGTTGCGAGGGAGGCATCTGAATGTTCCAGCTCTTCACCGCCACGCCGCGAGAGCCGGGACAAATGCCGGAGCTGCAACCCGCCGAGTAATATAAAACCACGCGCCCGAAGAACGACACTCTACCGGCGTCGCGGGCGTGCTGGAACGGGCGGGAGGTGGCCGGCACAAGGCCGGCCATGACGGGTGGGCCGCGGAAACGCGGGCAGCCGCGGCGGTATAGCTAGTCGCCGCTCGCCGCCCAGGCGTGCGCGTGCACCAGCCCGTCGTCGTAGCCCTCGGGTTCAGCGTGCATGCCACGCGCGTGGAACTGCGCAGTCTCCGTGCTGCCCGACAGCGCGGTGGTTGAAGAGCGCCCGCCGGAGATCGCCATCGCGACTGCGTCGAAATATCCCACGCCCACTTCACGCTGATGGCGCGTCGCCGTGTAGCCAGCGGACTCCGAAGCGAACTCCGCTTGCTGCAGCTCGGAATAAGCCGCCATCCCGCGGTCGCGATAATCACGCGCCAGCGTGAACATCGAATGGTTCAGGCTATGGAAGCCGGCCAACGTGACGAACTGGAACCGATAGCCCATCGTCGCGATATCGCGCTGGAAGCTGGCGATTCGCTCCGGCGGCAGCTTCTTCGCCCAGTTGAAGCTTGGCGAGCAGTTATATGCCAGCATCTTGCCGGGGAAACGGCGATGGATCGCCTCGGCGAAACGCTCCGCTTCGCGGACGTCGGGCTCGCTGGTTTCCCACCACAGCAGGTCGGCATAGGGCGCATAGGCCAGGCTGCGCGCGATGGCATAATCCACCCCGAGCCCGGGCTTGATACAGAAGAAACCTTCGGCGGTACGTTCGCCGGAGATGAAGGGGCGGTCGCGTTCGTCGATATCGCTCGTCAGAAGCTGCGCCGACTGTGCGTCGGTGCGGCAGAACAGCAGCGAAGAGACACCTTCTACGTCCGCCGCCAGCCGGGCGGCATTCAGCGTGCGGATGTGCTGCGCGATCGGCACCAGTACCTTGCCGCCGAGATGGCCGCATTTCTTCTCGCTCGCCAACTGATCCTCGAAATGCACACCGGCGGCGCCCGCCTCGATCATCGCCCGCATCAGCTCGTAGGCGTTGAGCGCCCCACCGAACCCCGCCTCGGCGTCGGCAACGATCGGCGCCAGCCAATACGTGCCGTCGCCGCTCTCTTCGCTCACGGCGATCTGATCTGCACGGCGCAGCGCCGCGTTGATCCGGCGCACGACGTCGGGGACGGAGTCCACCGGATAGAGCGACTGATCGGGATACATCTGCCCGGCGGTATTGGCGTCGGCCGCAACCTGCCATCCTGACAGGTAGATCGCCTTCAGCCCTGCCTTGACCTGCTGCAGCGCCTGATTCCCGGTCAGCGCCCCCAGCGTCGCCACATACGGCTCGGTGCGCAGCAAGTGCCACAGCCGGTCAGCGCCCCGCTCGGCCAGCGTGTGCCCGATGCGGAAGGAGCCGGCCAGCCGCTCCACATCGGCCAGGTTGTAGTCCCGCCGGATGCCATCGAAGCGGTTGGGATCGCCGAACGGTCCAGGGATGCCATCGGGGGCACGGCACGCTGCAGGAAGAGGACGCATGAGGAAGCTCCGCGGAGGGGAACAGGTTCGTTAATTATTGACATTGCCCGTGCGAATGGCACCCCTTGTCCGCTAGGATGACGCAGAAAGGCGTCATGTCTTTCACAAGGTTCGCCGAAAATCAGTAAAGGTTGTAAAAGATGACCCGCGCCTTGATCGGCCGAACGGTCCGACGCCTGCGGACGGAACGGGAGCTTACGCAGCAGGCGTTGGCCGCCCAACTCGGCATATCGGCGAGCTATCTCAACCTGATTGAACACGACCAGCGTACCGTCACCGCCTCGTTGTTGATCAAGCTTGCAGAGACGCTGCAGGCGGACCTGGCCAGCCTCTCCGGCAACACCGAGCGCCAACTGGTGGCCGGGCTGCGCGAGGTATTCGCAGACCCGCTGCTGGGCGCGGACCCGGTGCCGGACGAGGAGATGGCGGAGCTCGCCGGTACGGCGCCAAACGCGGCCCGTGCCATCCTGACGCTGTATCGCGCCTTGCGGGTCGCGCGCGAGGACGCGGGCGGCATCGCACTGCCGTCCGGGCGACGGGTGCTGCTGCCCAACGAGGAAGCGCGCGACTTTTTCGAAGCGCACGCCAACCATTTCCCCGAACTGGAAACGGCGGCGGAGGCGATTGGGGCGGAACTCGCGGCGTCTCCGCACGAAATGAATCATGCCGTCGCCGAGCGGCTGCGTAGGGCACACGGCCTTACGGTCACGGTACAGCCGCTGGCCGGTGCGCTGCGGCGGTACGATCCGGCAACGCGCAGCCTTGCCCTGTCCGAAGGGCTGCCGCGCGAGAGCCGCGGCTTCCAGATGGCGTTCCAGGTGGCGCTGCTGGAGGTGCGCGACCCGGTCGACGCGATCGTGCAGGCGGCGGCGCCGTCGTCCGCCGAGGCAGCGATGTTGATCCGGATCGGCATGCTGAACTACGTCGCAGCGGCGCTGCTGATGCCCTACGCGCCGTTCCGCGCCAGCGCCCAGGCGCTGCGGCACGACGTCACCGCTCTGGCGGCGCGGTTCGGCGTTTCGTATGAGCAAACCTGCCAACGGCTGTCGTCGCTGCAACGGCCGGGCGCATGTGGCGTTCCGTTTTTCTTCGTACGCGTTGATCCGGCCGGGAACATGTCGAAGCGGTTCTCCGCGGCCGGGTTTCCGTTCGCTCGATACGGTGGGTCGTGCCCGCGTTGGGTGGTACACACCGCCTTCGCTCATCGGGATGAAGTGCAGGTGCAAATCGCGGAATTGCCGGAAGGCGCCGCGTTCCTGTGCTTCGCGCGCACGGTGGAAGCCCCGGCGCCGCGCTGGGGAGAGCCGAGGCCCACACACGTCGTGGCTGTCGGCTGCCCCGTCGGCCATGCGCCTGACGTGGTGTACTCGGATGGATTGGATCTGCATCGGGCACGGGTCGGCATCGGGCTGTCGTGCCGGCTGTGCGATCGACCGGATTGCCGCAGCCGTGCATTTCCGCCACTGGAGCACCGGCTCGCGCTCGATCCGTTGACGACGAGTGCGAGTCCGTACCAGTTCGAGACGCGCAACCGGTCTGAATAAGAAAGTCGTCGTCGAGGCTTGGCGGTGGGCCAAATGTCGGGCGATTGTCGGCATCGGCAATCGGAGCATCGGGACCGGATGTCGGAATCAGGTCGAGCGCGTGTGGCCGGCCCGAGCCTGCCCGAACGCGCCGCCGAGATCCGGCGAGCGGCGGCGCGGCTCTGCGGTCGGCTTGGATGGGCGCCGTTGCACGAGGTGCCGCTGCCGAACGGGCGGCGCGCCGACATCCTGGCGCTGCGCCCGGACGGCGGATTCGCCTGCATCGAGGTAAAGTCGGGGCCGCGCGATTTCCTGCTCGACGCGAAATGGCCGGACTATCGCGCGTTCAGCGACGCCCTGTTCTTCGCCGTCGGGGCGGAGTTTCCGCTGGACCTGCTGCCGGCGGAAACCGGGCTGATCGTTGCCGCCGGCCTGGAGGCCGACATCGTGCGCGATGCTCCAGTACATATGCTGGCCGGCAGCCGCCGGCGGGCGCTACTGCAACGTTTCGCACTGCTCGCCGCCGGGCGGCTGGCGGCACGGGAGGACCCGGTCGGATTCGCCGAGATTCATGCGGCGATGCGCGTCGAGTGAACCCTGAATAATCCGTCAGTTGAATGATATCGGGCTGGCCGGTAAAGACAGCTTCGCTATCGAATAAGGGAGGCTGGTCATGCGTGTGCCCTTTCTGAGCGCGATCCTGCTTGCCGCGATCGTGTCGCTGGCAACAGCGCCACCGCTCGTTCCCCAGGCTGCGGCGGCCGGGGTCGAGGATACCGGTCTCGCCGACCTTGTCGCCACTCTGTTGCCGAGCGTCGTCAACATCACGACAACCCGCTACAAAGATATCCAGATCCCGTCTGGCGATGCGGTCATAGCGGAGGCTGCGCAACCCGATAAGGGCCTGTGGTATGGCAGCGGGTTCATCATCTCTACCGACGGATATGTCCT
>Ga0335075_10012502_pt1 | contig 12818 bp, 13 predicted proteins | sample Lox_Sample_24_FD_206723 | JGI IMG/M metagenome (GOLD analysis project Ga0335075, IMG submission 206723) | Soil microbial communities from Loxahatchee National Wildlife Refuge, Florida, United States - Lox_Sample_2.4 | ecosystem: Environmental > Terrestrial > Soil > Wetlands | place: USA... | reverse complement strand
TTCTTCGTCGGACAGTTCATCGAGGGCAATATCCTGCAGCCGCGCCTGGTCGGCAAAAGCGTCGGTCTGCATCCGGTCTGGCTGATGTTTGCGCTGCTCGCCTTCGGCGCGCTGTTCGGTTTCGTCGGCCTGCTGATCGCCGTTCCGGCGGCGGCAGCGGTGGCCGTGCTGGTCCGCTTCGCCATCAACCGTTACCTCGACTCGCCGCTCTACAAGGGCCATGTCGACGACGAACCCGAGGACGAACCGGAACCGGCGGCGCCAAAGCCGCGGGCAAGGGCGGCCCGGGTCAACAATGCCCGGAAACAATAGCCCGAGGCAGCTGCCGCTGGCGCTTTCGGTCGCGGAAGGCAGGACGCGCGACGATCTAGTCGTCACCGACGCCAATCGCGAGGCGATCGAGCTGATCGACCGCTGGCCGGAATGGCCGTCGCCGGTCGTCGTTCTGGCCGGACCGGCGGGCGCTGGCAAATCCCACATCGGTTCGGTGTGGGCTGATTTTTCGGGCGCTGCCAAGCTCGACCGGTCCAAAATTGGTGACGACGCGATCCAGCTCGCCGAATCGGGATCGGTTTTCCTCGATGCTGCAGATTCGGGTGGACTGGACGAGACCGGCCTGTTTCACGCGATCAACGCGGTTCGGCAAAACGGTACCCGTATGCTGGTCGCCGCTCGGCGGTTCCCATTGGCCTGGGGTGTAAGGTTGCCGGACCTGTCGTCACGGCTGAAGGCTGCAGCGACTGTCGAGATCCGCGAGCCGGACGACGAGCTGCTGGCCGGCGTCATCACCAAACTCTTCGCCGACCGGCAGGTCGAAGTCGAGCCGCATGTGGTGCAGTTTTTGGTGCGGCGGATCGAACGGTCGCTGGCGACCGCGATCAGCGTGGTGGAAAAACTCGACCGCATGGCGCTGGAGCAGAAATCGCGCATCACGCGCGGTATGGCGGCCGATGTGGTCAGCGCGCTGGATCAGGGGCAGGGCGAGTTCAACCTGTAGCCGACCGAGTTCGATCAGCCGGGATATTCGGAGCAGTATTCCGGCGCGTCGGTGCCGAGCAACGAGCAGCCGCGTGCGATCTCGTCTCTGATCAGCTCACAGGCATTTTCCGCATTGCAGGGCGGGCGGGTTGCCGGCGACACTTCGAGACACTGGCTGACGTAAACCTCGGCCTGTTTTTCGCCGACTTCCTCGTTGCAGGTCTGAGCAAACGCCGGACCGGCGAATGCGGCCGAGGCAACCAGCGTCGCGAATCGAAGGGTGCGAATGGAAACCATGGGCGTCGTCCCTCTGGCGTCGGAATGGCGGAATTCGAATGTTGGCCGCCGACTGCAAGCGCCTTGTAGATCAGCTTCAACCCGGCAACAAGGACGTTGCCTTTTTGCAACCGTTTGGCATAGGGATGCGCGCGCAAAACGCGCCGACAAAGCAGCAGGGACAAGGATCAAGCCGCGACCGGGACGGGCGGGAGGTCCGCTTGGACGGAACCGGTATGACGCGAAAGATCAAGGTAGCTCACGTCACGTCCCTTCATCCTCGCGACGATATGAGGATTTTCCACAAGGAGTGCCGCTCGCTCGCCGCTGCCGGCTACGATGTCACGCTTGTCGTGGCAGATGGCCTGGGGAACGCGGTATCCGAGAGGATTGAAATCCTTGACGTAGGTAATCCGAGCTATGGCCTCCGCAGGCGATTTATGAAGTCACGCCTGCTTTGGGCGCTGCTCAGCCAGTCGGACTTCGATATCGTGCATTTCCACGATCCCGAGCTGTTGATCGTGGGCTATTTGCTTCGACGGAAGGGCTACACCGTCATCTTCGATTGCCACGAGATCGTGCCGCTGCAGATGGCGAACAACATCCGCAGGTTCGGTTGGTTCGGCAGGACGATCATCCCCCGCGTCTACAGATTGGCCGAGCGTTTTGTCGCTCGCAGGCTCGACGCCGTCATCGTCGTGCAGGAATCGATGATACGCCTTTTTCCGTTCGCGAAGACGACAGTTGTCGTTGAGAACTTTGCGCTGGACGCGGCGCTCGCAAGCGAGGCCATCGCCAGCCACCCGCCTGTCGAGCAGGGTTTGAAGCTTGTCTACGCCGGCGCCAATTCCGCTCATCGCGGCTTCTTCAATATGCTCGATCTCGCATCACTGCTGCGGGACGGGGAAACGTTCACAATTGCCGGCAACGCAACGCCGCAGATGCTGGAGCAGGCAAAGGCCCATTCGGCCTGGCATAAGATCGAGTTCCTCGGCCGCATCACCCCGGCCGAGGTTGCGTCCTGCTACGACCGCAGCAACGTTGGCGTCATTCTTTACAACAATGTCGGCCAGTACGGTCTGTCGTACGCGGTAAAGCTTTTCGAGTTCATGGCGCGAGGGTTGCCGGTCATCATGCCTTCGCATGGAGAGTGGGCGGCTTTCAATGCGCGCAATCAGTGCGGGATTTGCGTCGATGTCGGTGACATCAAACAATACGAGGCTGCGCTGAATACAATACGGCAAGGTGGGCCGGCGATCGAGCGAATGCGACGGAACGGCCGCGAGGCCGTGCGGGAGCGCTATAGCTGGTCAGCGGCGGAGAAAGTCCTGCTGGAGCTCTACGAGAAGCTCGCAGCCGGGTTGCTTGGGGCACGGAGGCGGTAAGCCTTCTGGCCCGAAACTCGTTTCGCGCCGAACCTCGTGTCGCAACCGGTGTTGCGATTGGCAGGGTGCGGATGGAACGATGGCATAGTCCCCGTTTGGCGAAGATCATACATATTTTATGCAGTCCGCCTTCGCCCTTCGGGGTCCGTCGTGACATCCGCTTCGCATGCTCCGGCTTAGATTGGGTTACACTCCAATCACGCCGTAGCTAAATTTTGGCTCGCCAAAATTTGCGAAGGCGGATGGTCGGAGTGGCAGGATTCGAACCTGCGACCCCCTGATCCCAAATCAGGTGCGCTACCAGGCTGCGCTACACTCCGCCGATCGCGACGCTTCCCTATTGGCTTGCCGTCGATAAGGCAAGCCTTGACGAAAGCTCGCACTTGCGCGAATCCGTCGCTGGATCAGTCAGGACGATAGAGATGGCCGCCCGCATTTTCAGCCCCGCCAAGACCGCAATGCAGTCCGGCAAGTCGAAGACCGGCCATTGGCTGCTCGAATTCGACCCTGAAAAGCCGCGCAAAATCGACCCGCTGATGGGCTACACGACCTCGGGCGACATGAAGAGCCAGATCAGGCTCGCCTTCGAGACGAAGGAAGAGGCGGTTTCCTATGCCGAGAAGAACGGCATCGCCTACCGTGTCGAGGAGCCGAAAGAGGCCAAACGCCGGCAGATTTCCTATTCAGACAATTTCCGGTATGACCGGAAAACGCCCTGGACTCACTAGCCGTCCGGTCCAACGGTCCCGTAGCTCAGCTGGATAGAGCAACAGCCTTCTAAGCTGTGGGTCGCAGGTTCGAGCCCTGCCGGGATCGCCATTTATTGAAATAAATAAATGCCTTAGGCGGAGTTCTTAACGGGATCAGCCCGCCGCGGCCGCCAGCCCCTTGGCGATATCGGCCTTAAGGTCTTCGACATCCTCCAGCCCGATCTGCAGGCGCAGGATCGGCCCCTCATAGGGGCTTTTCGCGACGGTGCGGTCTGCCAGGCTGACATGCACCGCGAGGCTTTCATAGCCGCCCCAGGAGTAGCCGAGGCCGAAGATCTCGAGTGCGTCGAGGAAAGCGTGCGCTTCCTTTTGGCCGCCGCCTTGAAGCACGATGGAGAAAATACCGCTGGAGCCGCAGAAGTCGCGCTTCCAGAGCATGTGGCCTGGATGGCTTTCGAGCGCCGGGTGGAGCACGCGCGCCACACCGGGTTGGCCCTCCAGCCAGCGCGCGATCTCAAGCGCGCTCTGCTGGTGGCGCTCGAGCCGTACACCCATCGTGCGCAAGCCGCGCAGCACCTGATAGACATCGTCGGGTCCGGACGGGATGCCGAGCGACACGAACGTGTCCCAGAGCTGCTTCCAGGTGCGCTCGTTTGCCGATACGAAGCCGATGAGAACATCCGAATGGCCGGCCGGATATTTGGTCGCTGCATGGATCGAGATGTCGACGCCGTAATCGAGCGGCTTGAAATAGAGCGGCGTCGCCCAAGTGTTGTCCATCATGACGATCGCTCCGCGCTCATGCGCGGCCCTGGCGATCGCCGGAATGTCCTGCATCTCGAACGTGTTCGATGCGGGCGATTCGGTGAAGACGACTTTTGTATTCGGCTTCATCAGCGCGGCAATGCCTGCACCGACGTGCGGATCGTAGTAGTCGACCTCTACGCCCCAGCGCTTCAGCATTGTGTTGGCGAAATTCCGCGTCGGCGCATAGACGGAATCGACGATCAGCACATGGTCGCCGGCCGACAGGAACGCCATCAGCGGCAGGAACACCGAGGCGAGGCCGGACGGCACGATGACGGTGCCAGCGGAGCCTTCGAGCGCGTCCACAGCCGAGGCAAGCGAGTCGGAGGTCGGCGTGCCGCGTGTGCCATAGGTGTATTTCTGATTGCGCGCCGCCATGGTCGCGGCATTGGGGAAAAGTACGGTCGAGGCGTGCACCACCGGCGGGTTCACGAAGCCGAAATAGTCGTGCGGCTCATTGCCCAGATGCGCGAGCCGGGTGTTGACGCCCTTGTCTTTTCCGGAATTGTTCCGTGCCATGAAAAATAGCCCTGATCAGAAGGAAGCCACGCTTAGAGAGGCAGGCCAAAACGCGCAACAGTCCAAGGGGCCGAACGCGGGCGGGCCAAACCTTGCCTCCGATCCACTGGCGCCGGCGGTCTTCTGGTGGCATGCCGCCGCGGCAATCGTTCTGACGGCACTGGCAGCGCCATTTGACCTTGCGGCATCGAACGCAGTGCGCGCCAGCGACGCGACGATCCTTTCCTGGATGGTTCTGATCACCGATATCGGCCGGAATTTCTGGTACCTGACCCCCGCCGGCGTTTTGCTGGTTCTGGCGCTCGCGGGGTTACGCACCAGAAGCGAGCCGCGCGAGCGGACCATCCTGAGAGCGATCGCCGGACACGCCGGCTTCGTCATTGCGGCGGTGTTCGGCGCGACCATCATCACCAACATCTTGAAACCGGTGATCGGACGGGCGCGGCCGGAACTGGCCGACCAGTTCGGCGCCTATCATTTCCAGCCCTTCACCTTCGACGATTTGTTCTACAGCTTTCCCTCGGGCCACTCGACCACGATCGGCGCGGTGACGATGGTGCTGATTCTGTGGTTCCCGCGCTTCAGATGGTTGCTGCTGCTTGTCGGCGCGTTTCTTGCCGCGACCCGCGTCGCCGCGCTGGCGCATTGGCCGTCTGATGTGATCGCCGGCTTTTCGATCGGGGTCGGCACCACGTTTCTCGTCGCTCGCACCATGGCTTCGCGCGAACTCTTCTTCCGTCTGTCGCCCGGAAAAATCCTTCCCGATGTGATCGGCTTTTCGCTGCAAAAATAGCCTGCCGGCTCACTTTTTCATCGTGTTTTGCCGCGTTCAGGGCGAAAACTTGGCCGTTTTTCCCCTATACTTGGCCGGATTGGGCCAAGCCGGTCATTCTCACTTGACCAGCGCAGAATAATCGCCTTCGATAGAATTCGTGAACGGGAGGGGAGCGCGCGCTTTGCCGGCGCGATGTTCCGGCGCAGGCCGGGACGGCATCAGGCTTCCGCACGAGAAAACAGGGCCTTGTCCTGAAACGAGAAGAGGGTTTGTAAGAATGAAAAACGGTCTCAAAATCTTGCTCGGCGTATCGGTGGTGGCCCTGGCCGCGCCGGCTGCGTCCGCGGCAACGCTCGACGACGTGAAGGCGAAGGGATTCGTCCAATGCGGCGTCAACACCGGCCTCGCCGGTTTCGCCTCGCCGAACGACAAGGGCGAGTGGTCAGGCTTCGACGTCGACTACTGCAAGGCGCTGTCCGCCGCGATCTTTGGCGACGCGACCAAGGTGAAATACACGCCGACCACCGCCAAGGAGCGCTTCACCGCGCTGCAGTCCGGCGAAGTGGACGTGCTGATCCGCAACACCACCTGGACGATCAGCCGCGACACCGCGCTCGGCTTCAACTTCACCGGCGTCAACTATTATGACGGCCAGGGTTTCATGATCAACGCGAAGAAGCTCCAGGGCATCAATTCCGCGCTGCAGCTCTCGGGCGCCTCGGTCTGCGTGCAGACCGGCACCACGACCGAGCTCAACCTCGCCGACTACTTCAAGGCGAACAAGATGGAATACAACCCGGTCGTCTTCGAGAAGCTCGAGGAAGTGAACGCCGCGTACGACTCCGGCCGTTGCGACGTGTACACCACCGACCAGTCGGGCCTCTATGCGATCCGTCTGACGCTCAGCGCTCCGGACGATCACGTCGTTCTGCCCGAGATCATCTCGAAAGAGCCGCTCGGCCCTGCCGTCCGTCAGGGCGACGACCAGTGGTTCGACGTCGTCAAGTGGGTGCACTACGCACTGCTGACGACTGAAGAGCTCGGCATCACCCAGGCGAACGTCGAGGAGATGAAGAACTCCGACAATCCGGAGATCAAGCGCGTGCTCGGCATGGAAGCCGACACCAAGCTTGGCACCGATCTCGGCCTCGGCAATGACTGGGTCGTGAACATCGTCAAGGGCGTCGGCAATTACGGCGAGATTTTTGAGCGCAACATCGGCGCCAGCAGCCCGCTCAAGATCGCCCGCGGCATCAATGCCCAGTGGTCGAAGGGCGGCCTGCAGTACGCTCCTCCGATCCGCTAAGCTGAACAGAAATCCCGGGAGGCGGAAAACCCGCCTCCCGGCGGCTTACCGCGGAAGGGGACCGGGATGGCGAGCCAGGAAACGATCCGTCACGTTGAACCCGCGAAAGCGTCGTTCATAAACGATCCCAAGGTCCGCGGGATCATCACGCAGGTTGTTGCCGTCGTCGCGCTGACGCTCTTCGTCTGGTGGATCGTCGACAACACGATCGAGAACCTCAGACGGGCGAACATCGCGTCGGGCTTCGGCTTCCTGAACGGCCGCGCCGGTTTCGACGTCGGCCAGAACCTGATCCAGTATTCGTCCGACTCGACCTTCTCGCGCGCTCTGCTGGTCGGGCTGCTGAACACGCTCTTGGTCGCCGTGACCGGTATCATCACCGCGTCGATCATCGGCTTTCTCATCGGCATCGGCCGGCTCTCCAACAACTGGCTGATCCGCAAGCTGGCGACCGTCTATGTGGAAGTCTTCCGCAACATTCCGCCGCTGCTGGTGATTTTTTTCCTCTACCTCGGGGTGCTGTCGGTCCTGCCGCTGCCGCGCGATTCGATCAGCCTGCTCGACACCGTCTTCTTGAACAGCCGCGGCTTCTATTTCCCGCGCTTCCTCTGGGGTGACGGGTCTTGGCTGATCCTGGCTGGCTTGATCATCGGCATCGTGATCGCCTTTTTCGTCTATCGCTGGGCTCGGGCGCGGCAGATGCAGACCGGGCAGCAATTCCCGGTGCTGTGGACATCGCTTGCGCTGATCATCGGCCTGCCGCTGCTGGCCTTCTTCATCCGCGGCATGCCGCTGACGCTCGAATATCCGCAGCTCTCGACCTTCAACCTGAATGGCGGTTTCCAGATCAAGCCGGAGTTCATCGCGCTCTATCTGGCGCTCTCGGTCTATACGGCCTCCTTCATCGCCGAGATCGTGCGCGCCGGCATCCTGGGTGTGGCCAGGGGGCAGACCGAAGCAGCAAACTCGCTTGGGCTGCGCTCCGGCCCGACGCTGCGCCTGGTGGTCATTCCGCAGGCGCTGCGCATCATCATTCCGCCGCTCACCAGCCAGTACCTCAACCTGACGAAGAACTCGTCGCTGGCAGTCGCCATCGGTTATGCGGATCTCGTCGCCATCGGCGGCACCATCCTCAACCAGACCGGCCAGTCGATCGAGATCGTGGCAATCTGGATGGTGGTCTATCTCAGCATCAGCCTGGCGACGTCGGCCTTCATGAACTGGTTCAACGCCAAAATGGCGCTGGTGGAGAGGTAAGATGCAAGAGCACGACCTTTCCTGGGTTCGTACCGAGATGGCGCTGGCGCAGGCCGCGCCACTGAGCGAGCGTGGTTTCGTTGCGTGGGCGCGCAAGAACCTGTTCGCCTCCGTCGGCGACACGATCCTGACCGTAGTCGCGCTGCTCTTCCTCGCCTGGCTGCTGCCGCCGATTCTCGACTGGCTGTTCTTCTCGGCGCAATGGACCGGCACCGACCGCACCTTCTGCGCCACCGTCGTGCAGCAGGGCACCCAGCCGGAAGGCTGGTCGGGCGCCTGCTGGGCCTTCGTCTCGGCCAAGTTCTCGCAGTTCATGTTCGGCCGCTATCCGATGGATGAGCGCTGGCGCGTCATCCTGACTGGCATCCTCTTCGTCGCTCTGCTCGTACCGCTGATGATCCCGCGCATCCCCTACAAGGCGATCAACGCGATCCTGTTCTTCGGCGTCTTCCCGATCGTCGCCTTCGTCCTTCTGGTCGGCGGCTGGTTCGGGCTGGAATATGTCGAGACCGCGCTTTGGGGCGGCCTGCTGGTGACGCTGGTCCTGTCCTATGTCGGCATCTCCGTTTCATTGCCGCTGGGCATCGCGCTGGCGCTCGGACGGCGCTCGAAAATGCCCGTCGTGAAGATGCTCTGCGTCATCTTCATCGAGGCCGTGCGCGGCGTGCCGCTGGTCACCGTGCTCTTCATGGCAAGCGTCATGCTGCCGCTTTTCCTGCCGCCGGGCACCAGCTTCGACAAGCTACTGCGCGCGTTGGTCGGCGTCGCGCTGTTTGCCTCCGCCTATATGGCGGAAGTGATCCGCGGCGGCCTGCAGGCGATCCCGAAGGGGCAGTACGAGGGCGCGGATTCGCTCGGCCTCGGCTATTGGCAGAAGATGGGCCTGATCGTGCTTCCGCAGGCGCTGAAGCTCGTCATTCCAGGTATCGTCAACACGTTCATCGGCCTGTTCAAGGACACCAGCCTTGTATCGATCATCGGCATGTTCGACCTGCTCGGCATCGTCCGCCAGAGCTTCTCGGACGTGAACTGGGCAAGCCCGCAGACACCCATGACCGGACTGATCTTTGCCGGTTTCGTGTTCTGGATCTTCTGCTTCGGTATGTCGCGCTACTCGATCTACATGGAACGCCGGCTCGATACCGGCCACAAACGATAGAACAATTCGAAGGGGAATCGGCCGATGGCCACAGAAAACGCAGTCAGCGCGGAAGAGTTGAGGGTCGACCGCGCAAAGATGCAGATCTCGGACACGGATGTGGCGATCGAGATCGCCAACATGCACAAATGGTATGGTGACTTCCACGTCCTCAAGGACATCAACCTGAAAGTCATGCGCGGCGAACGCATCGTGATTTGCGGCCCGTCGGGCTCCGGTAAATCGACGATGATCCGCTGCATCAACCGACTGGAGGAGCATCAAAAGGGCAGGATCGTCGTCGACGGCAAGGAGCTCACCAACGATCTGAAGAAGATCGACGAGGTGCGCCGCGAAGTCGGCATGGTGTTCCAGCACTTCAACCTGTTCCCGCATCTGACCATCCTTGAAAACTGCACGCTGGCGCCGATCTGGGTGCGCAAGATTCCGAAGAAGCAGGCCGAGGAGACGGCCATGCACTTCCTGAAGCGCGTCAAGATTCCGGAGCAGGCGAACAAATATCCCGGCCAGCTCTCCGGCGGTCAGCAGCAGCGCGTGGCGATCGCCAGGTCGCTGTGCATGAACCCGCGCATCATGCTCTTCGACGAGCCGACATCGGCGCTGGATCCGGAGATGATCAAGGAAGTGCTGGAGACCATGGTTGGCCTGGCCGAGGAAGGCATGACCATGCTGTGCGTCACCCACGAGATGGGCTTCGCCCGCAAGGTCGCGAACCGCGTCATCTTCATGGATCAGGGCCAGATCGTCGAGCAGAACACGCCGGTCGAGTTCTTCGATCATCCGAAGCACGAGCGCACCAAGCTCTTCCTGTCGCAAATATTGCACTGACGAAAAGGGCCGGCTCAGCCGGCCTTTCTCTTTCCATCATGCGCGTCCTCAAACGGGTTTCTGCCGGCATCGCCATTGCCGTGCTTGTTGTCTTCCTTGGCACGGTCGTGCCGCGGCCGCTGTTCGAGCAAGCGCGGGCCGGCGAGGCGACGCGGCACATCCTTGTCATCGCCAATCCGATCCACACCGATATCGTGTTGCCGCTCGATGCGGATGTCGGCGAACGCTTCACAAACCTTGCCGCTGCCAGCCTTCCCGTCACCCACCCGAATGCCGAATGGCTTGTCTTCGGCTGGGGCAGCCGCGCCTTCTACATCGAGACGCCGACGTGGTCCGAACTGAAGCCGGGACCGCTGTTCAAGGCGCTGACGCTGGACAGTTCCGTTATGCACGTGGCGGTGACCGGTGCGATCGACACGGCGTTGCCGCAGGTGAAGGAATACTGGCTGAACGACGCTGAATTCGAACGGCTGATGACCGTAATCGAAGCGAGCTTCGTGAGGGGCAGCGACGGCCAGCCAATCCATCTCGCCGGCGAGTCCTACGGCCCGGACGATGCCTTCTTCGAGGCGCATGGTTCGTTCAATGCGCTGGTGGGCTGCAACACCTGGACGGCACGGGCGCTGCGCGAGGCAGGGCTCCAGACAGGCTGGTGGAATCCGCTGCCGCAATCGCTCGCCTGGTCGCTGAACCTGCACAACTAGACTGATTTTACCGGCGGGGCGGGGTCCCAGCCGTACAGCCAGTCGAGATCAGCCGCTAGTTTTTCCGGCCCGCGTGCTTTGAGGAATACGTTGCGCGCGATGGCGACCGGCCCGGCAGCGTGCCAGGCGAACCGGTTGAGCGCCCCGCGCTTTAAGACACGCGCGAGGCGCGGGCGGCGTTCGGCCTCCCAAGCTGACAGCGCGGCTTGGACGTTCGCCGGTTGTGCTGAGACATGCTCGGCGAGCGTCACGGCATCCTCGATCGCCATAGCAGCACCCTGTGCCGCGAAGGGCGTCATCGCGTGCGCTGCATCGCCGATGAGCGCGATGTTGGGCGCGGTCCACGGTGCATTTGTCGCTCCCGTATGGAGCGGCCAGGCGGTCCAGAGCCCCGCCTCTCGTATGTTGGCCCTCAGCCGGGGCTCCATGCGCGCGATTGCGTTAAAGAGCAATTGCGGGTCCTCTCGGGAAGCCCAGTCCTCTGTGCGGATAGCGCCGGAGGTGACGGCAACGAGATTAATCGCGCTGCCGCTGCGTAAGGGATAGGCGACGACGTGCGCCGCCGGGTGCAGGAAGGCGGAGACACTTTTCATGTCGGCGATCTCGGCAAAGGCGCGACCTGCCGGGCTCTCCGTACGCACCGTCGAACGCCAGGCGATGCGGCCGATCGGCTCGCTCTTTGCGCTGGGGCTCAGAAGGGCGCGGGTGCGCGACCAGACACCGTCGGCACCGACAAGGAGAAGCCCGTTCGCCTCGACTGCTTGCCCGTCCATCTTAACCGACGCGGTGATGCCGCTCTGACCCGCACTGACGTCGCGGACCAGCGCACCGAGCGTCAAAGTGATATCGGGATGTCGCGTCACCTTTGCCGCGAGCGCGTTCTGCAAGTCAGCGCGATGGGCGACGAGGTAGGGCGCGCCCCACCGTTTCTCAGCGGCATCGCCGAGCGGCACGCGGGTGATTGTCCTGAGCGTCCAGCCATCGATCAACGCGATCGCGGCGGGCTTGGCCGCCGGCATCAGATCGTCGAGCACGTCGAGTTGTCGCAGGAGCCGTGTCGCGTTGGGCGAAAGCTGCAAACCAGCGCCGACCTCTGCGAGCCGAGCGGATCGCTCAAAAATCCGGACGGAAAACCCTTTGGCCGCGAAGGCGAGCGCCGCAGTCAAGCCGGCGATGCCGGCGCCGGCGATCAGAATTTGCTGTGACCCGGAAGCCTCCATAGCGGCTCCCGCAACGTCAGGCGGCGCGGTTCAGGTAGAGGCAGCCTTCAGGCTTGGTTTCGGTGGCCTTGAGCTTCGTGCTGTATTTGTAGAGCGTCGAGCAGTAGGGGCAGACCTTTTCCTTGTCGGCGCCCATGTCGAGAAAGACGTGCGGGTGGTCGAACGGCTGCGTGGCGCCGACACACATGAATTCCTTCACGCCAATCTGGATCACCGGATGCCCGGCATCGTTCTGGAAATGGGGGATCGAGCCGCCGGCCATGTCGCTCTCCAGTCGAATTCCAGAGCAAACGGAAGGCTCCGGGACGGCTCAAGCGTTTGGAACAGTTGCGTGCCCATTGCAAGACTTGTGATATGAAACTGTCGCAAAAGGCTGTCAGGAAGGGGTTTGACACGCCGGTTGCCGAAATCGGCGCGAACGCGCTTGGGGAACTGTTTGCAATGAACGAACTGAGGCCGGTCAAGACTGAATTCGCCAAGGCGGACAAGCCGACTGCCCCGGACGGCGGCAATCCCGACCGTTTCGTCAACCGTGAATTCTCCTGGCTGCAGTTCAACCGGCGTGTGCTGGAGCAGGCTGAAAACGCCAATCACCCGCTGCTGGAGCGCGTCCGTTTCCTGTCGATTTCGGCGGCGAACCTCGACGAATTCTTCATGGTGCGCGTCGCCGGCCTCGCCGGGCAGGTGCGCGAGGGCATTTCCATGAAGAGCCCCGACGGCCGCACGCCCGACCAGCAGCTCGACCAGATCCTGCTTGAAGTCGGCCGGCTGCAGAACGATCAGCAGGACATCCTTGCCCGGTTGATGGAGCTCCTGAAGGCGGAAGGCATCGAGACCGTATCGGCAGGCTCGCTGTCAAAGGAGGACAAGGCGTGGCTGGAGGAGCATTTCCTC
>Ga0335075_10012501_pt1 | contig 12820 bp, 9 predicted proteins | sample Lox_Sample_24_FD_206723 | JGI IMG/M metagenome (GOLD analysis project Ga0335075, IMG submission 206723) | Soil microbial communities from Loxahatchee National Wildlife Refuge, Florida, United States - Lox_Sample_2.4 | ecosystem: Environmental > Terrestrial > Soil > Wetlands | place: USA: Florida... | reverse complement strand
GGTGGCCGATCCCGGCCATGCTCGGCCACCCCGCGACCACGCTCACCGTTGACCTTGGCCAGTTCACCGCCGGCGGCGACCGCTCCTGGGCGAGCCTCGTGCGCGACCTGCTCGCCAAGTACGGCCCCTATACCCTCGGGTACCTGGAAACGCTCGTGCGCGTATCCGACTGGCGCGCTAGCGGCGGCCGCGAGCACCCGAGCCCCGCCATTCACTCTCGTCCACTCTGTCGGTGAAACGACAACTTTCCCGCCCGCTTCGCCCTACTTTGGGAGTGCGTTTCATCGACAATGATGCGTTTCACCGACAAAGTCGCAGCGGCGCGGGGGAGACCATCCGTCACTTGAGCACCCCGCGCCCCACGGCGACCGCGATTCGCCGCGAGGGACGGCTAGAGTGTTAATGACAATGCAATCGATATCCGTGACAAAAGCGCCCGGTTAAGTCACAATAGCGACAGCCGCCCCTCAAGCTCCCTAGCAAAGCGCAATGCTGGCAACAGCGATCGGGATTCGGTTACCGACGGCTCACCGCATCCCCCAGGAACGTGGCGGCGGCGCAGGCGCTTGCGGCTCGCCCGGCGCCGCCGCCACCCTCCCCTGGCTACGCCCCCACCTCAACGGAATTATCCGGAACGACGTGGGCCTGCTCCCGCCGCCGCGACTGTTTCGCCCAGGTCACGGGAAGCGAGTCGGCTACGGGATATCGAGCCGCAGCGTGCCCTTCCCCGTTGTCGTGTCAAGCAGGTGCCGCACGTAGCTGACCCCGGCCGCGTACTCCGCCGCGTAACCAGCCTCGCCGAGGGCCGCCGTGGCCAGGCGCGCCGCCTGCTGGTGAAACTCCTCCATGATCGCGGTCCCGCTGAACCGCACGCTGGTGCCGCGCTCCCACAACGCCTCCGCGGCGCCCATGAGCCAGGCGGCCCGGGAGGGCGATCCGGTCTTCTGCGCCAGCCACCCAAGACCGTCGATGGCGTACGCCATTCCGACGATGTCCCCGAGTTCCTGCTTCCCGGCCAGCCCTTTCCTGAGCATCAGCTCGCTGTCCGTTTCCCGTCCGGGCATCTGGAACAGCGCGATGCCGGAAATGTAGTACAGGTACGTCTGGATCCACTGCTCGCGGGAACCCTGCCCGAGCATGGCCAGGCCTTCCTCGCACACGGCGACCGACTCGGCGGACCGTCCGGCTAGCTGGTGCAGATGCCCAAGCTGCCCCACGAGGATCAGCTCACCGATCCGGTCACCGCAGGCTCGCAGCCGGGCCCGCGCCTCGTCGGCCACCCGCAACGCCTCATCGTGCCGTCCGAGGAAGGTGAGCGTGAGCTGCGTGTGCTGGTAGCCCCGGGCCGCCACGGCTTCGTCGCCAAGCGCAAGCGCCATCGCCGTGCCCGCCTCGCAGTCGGCCAGCGCGTTGTCGATCTCCCCCTGGAAGGAGCGCAAGAACCCCCGGTTGACCAGCGCCCGCGCCCGTTCCGGGCCCGCGACGGGGAAGCGGTCAAGCACCTTCGTCAGCCAGTAACCGCCCTCGCCGAGCATCCCGGAGATCTGCCAATAGCCGTAGAGCGAGCACGCCAGCTCCGCGCCGGACCGCCAGCGCTCCCTGGCCATCGTCGCCACGGCCGGCCCGGATGCCCCGATGGGACCGGTGCCAAGCCCCATTGCCTCGCCCGGCTCATCCGAAGCCAAGGCCGCCGGATCCTCGTCCTCCAGCGCGTACTCCAGGGCCGCGCGCACGTTCGAGTGCACCTCGCGCAGCTCGTGGTAGCGGTCGAGCTGGTCGTCGTCCGCGAAGTGGGTGCCGAAGTACCGCGCCATGGCCAGGTACCGCGCGATGTGCCGCGCCCGGCAGGACGCCTGCTCGCCGGAGGCCGCCAGCCGCTCGGCGCCGAACTCCCGCAGCGTGTCAAGCATCCGGTACCGCTCGCCCTCCATGAGCACCACGGACTTGTCGACGAGGCCGACGAGCGCGTCGACCACGTCGGGCCGCTCGAGCGACACCTCGGCGCACACTTCCTGGGCGGCGACGAGGCTGAACACCCCCGCGAACACGGAGAGCCGCGCCCACAGCCGGCGCTCGGCGTCCGAGCACAGCTCGTGCGACCACTCGATCGCCGTCCGCAGCGTCTGGTGCCGGGGGAGCGCGCCGGGACGGCCGCCGGTGAGCACGGTGAACCGGTGGCTGAGCCGGTCGAGCAGCTCCGTGAGCGGCATGGCCCGCAATTGGACCGCCGCGAGCTCGATCGCCAGCGGTATCCCGTCAAGCCGCCGGCAGAGCCGGATGACGTCGGGCGCGTTGGTCGGCGTGATCGCGAAATCGGGCACCGCCGCCGCGGCGCGCAGCGCGAACAGCTCGACCGCGTCCCCGCCGACCAGGCTCGTGTCGGACACGGGCAGCCAGTCGTTCTCCGGCACCGGCAGCGGCCCGATGGGGAAGGTGTGCTCGCCCGGCATGTCGAGCGGCTGGCGCGAGGTGGCGAGGACGGTCACGTCGGGCGCGTCCCGCAGCACGGCCTGGGCCAGGGCGGCGCAGGCGTCGAGCACGTGCTCGCACGTGTCCAGGATCAGCAGCAGCCGCCGGTCCCGCAGGTACTCGAGCACGGCGTCTAGCGCGGACCGCGCGTCCTGCTCGGGCAGGCCGAGCACGCTCGCGACCGTGTTGGGCAGCAGCAGGGGGTCGCGCAGGTGCGATAGCTGGACGATCCACGGACCGTCCGGGTAGCTGGCGGCCGCCTGCGCCGCCGCCACGAGCGCGACCCTGGTCTTGCCGACACCGCCGGGGCCGACGATCGTCACCAGCCGGGATTCCGCGAGCAGCGCGGCAATCCCCGCGAGTTCGTCCTGCCTGCCGACGAAGTCGGTATACCCGTCGGGTGGAAATCGTCCGGCCACTGAACAATCACCGCCAACATCGACGCGCTATGGGCGGGTACGGCAAAGGCCTCGTAGCCCCGCTCGCCTAGAGATATCACTAAGAGCGACGCCACGTCACCGGGTAGTGGAAGTCCGCACCGTCTTTAGGTAGAAGCACCCATACCTCGCCAACCCTGGGTAAGCGTGCTTTCACCATAATTACGTATAAGTACCCCCGTTGTGCGGCCAGGATCTAGCGCGGGCCCGCGCGGCTCGCTAGGTATAAGGTACGGACCTAACCGGCCACGGACACGGACACGGAGGACACCATGCGCGACGCCGCCCTGCTCGGTGCGAGGCTGCTGCTCGGCAGCTACATGGGCATCCACGCGAGCCAGAAGCTCTTCGGTGCGTTCCACGGCCCAGGCCTGGACGGCATCGGCCCGATCTTCGAGAAGAACGGCCTTACCCCCGGCCGGGAGATGGCCATGGCCGCCGCGGCGACCGAGATCACCGGCGGCGTCCTCACGGTCACCGGCTTCGCGGACCCGGCCGGCCCGCTCGCGGTGGCCGGCGCGATGTCCGTCGCGGCCGCGCACAACCGCGAGGGCGGCCTGATGGCCACGCGCGGCGGCGTCGAGCTCCCGGTCGCGTACGCCACGCTCGCGCTGACCCTGGCCGCGGCCGGCCCGGGCAAGTACCGGCTCGGCCCCCCGCTCCCGGGCAAGCTCGCCGCGCTCGGCGCGCTGGCCGGCGGCGTGGCCGCGGGCGCGCTCATCGTCAAGATGTGCACGAGCAGGCCCGCGCCGGTCGAGGCCGCCGCCGAGCCGCCCGTCGCCGCCTGACGCCCCAAGGCCAAACCCAAAGCTCAGCAGTCAGAACGGAAGCATGGTCCCCGCGCGAGCGAGCCATGGCACCGAAGTTGGAGATCTTGTGTCTGAAGTCAATGACGACTGGTCCGTCGGCCAACTGGACCTGGACGCCTACCTGGCCAGGGTCGGCTACACCGGCCCGCGGGAACCCTCCGAGGCCACGCTCGCGGCCCTCTACCGCGCGCACCTGGCGACGGTGCGGTTCGAGAACCTCGACGTTTTCCTGCGCGGGCGCGTCGATGTCGACCTGGCGTCCATCCAAGACAAGATCGTCTTCCGCGGTCGCGGCGGCTACTGCTACGAGCAGGCGCAGTTGTTCGGCGCGGTGCTCGCGCGCCTCGGCTTCGGCGTCGAGCGCATGATGGCGCGCGTCGGCCCGGACGGCGGCCCGGCCCGCCCGCGCACGCACCTGACGCTCCGCGTCCGCGCCGGGCAGAACGTCTGGCTGGCCGACCCAGGCTTCGGCTCGTCACCGCCCGCGCCGCTCAGCCTGCGCCGGTACCGCTCGGGCGGTCCTCAGGAAGTGGACGGCTGGATCTACGAGGTGACACCCGATACCGAGCACGGCGTGGAGGTGTGGAAGCTCCGCGAGTACCAGGCCGGCGAGTGGGTGACCCTGCACCGCTGGGACGAGAACAAGGTCCAGCCGATCGACGTGGTCCTGTCGAACCACTACACGTCCACGCACCCCGACTCGTGGTTCACCTGGCAGCCGGTCATCGTCCGGCGGGACCCGGACGCGATCCGCTCGATGCTCGGCCGCACCTACACGGTCACGCACGCCGGCCACACGAAGACCCGCAGCGAGCTGACCGACAAGGAGTTCGCCGCCACCCTGACCGGCGAATTCGGCCTCAGGCTAACGAAAGACGAGCTTGACGCGATCGTGGCCGCCCCAACGGGCCGCGACAAGGAGCCTGTCGCCGGGGTGGCACCCGGCCACTAGCCATCCGGGAATGTCGGGCGCTGGCGCGCCACGACATTCCCGGATATTTCACGATTTGCGCCGCCGAGCCGGGGACAACGCGCCGTCGGCTGCGTTGCGTGGTCCGGCGCTATTCGCTCTGCGTCGCCGGCTCGGCGGTCTCGGCCGGCTCGTCGTCGGGCCGCACCGACCGCGCGGGCAGCGCGGAACGGAGCCGGGTGAACCCGGGCAGCGCCCAGGCCACGACCAGCGCGCCGGCGATGCAGGCGAGCCCGCCGGACACGACCGACACCGTGTCACCGAAGGCGGTGGCGACCGCGCCCGCCTCCAGGTCCCCGAGGCGCGGGCCGCCGGCGACCACCGCCATCTGCACGCCCATCAGCCGCCCGCGCATGCCGTCGGGCCCGGCGAACTGGATGATCGTGTTCCTGAAGACCGCCGAAAGCACGTCGGCCCAGCCCGCGACGGCGAGCAGCACGAGCGCGAGCGGCAGCCAGTGCGCCACCCCGAACAGGGCGATCGACGCGCCCCAGGTCAGCACCGCGCAGATGACGGCGAGCCCTTGCCGCCGCACGCGCCCGACCCAGCCGCTGGTCAGCGCCCCGATTAGCGCCCCGACGCCGGGCGCGGCGTAGAGGAAGCCGACGGTCGCCGCCCCGCCGCCGAAGACCGTCGCGGCCAGCGCGGGGAACAGCGCCCGGGGCATGCCGAACACCATGGCGTTCACGTCGATGACGTACGCGCCCTGGGCCGGCTGTGACCGGCGGATGAACTTCAGCCCCTCAACGGTTGACCGCCAGCCGGGCCGTGCCGCGGCGACCCCCAGGGCGGGCGGCTGCGGGGACATCAGGAGCACGGCGGACAGCGCGACCACGTAGCTGGCGGCGTCGATCCAGTAGATGACGTGCACTCCGGCCCCGGCGAGCAGCAGGCCGGCGACGGCGGGCCCGACGATCGTCCCCATCTGGAACAGCGACTGGAAGATCGCGTTGGACGCCGCCAGCATGTCCATGCCGACGAGACCCGGCAGCATGGCGTTGCGCGCGGAGCTGTCGATGCCCGACAGCGACGCGGTCACGGCGGGAAAGACGAACAGCGGCCACAGCGACGGCCCGAGGTCCGCGTTCAGCGCGAGCCCCGCGCTCGACGTCGCCGCGATCGCCTCGACGATGACCAGCAGCTTGCGCCGGTCCATCGCGTCGACCAGCGAGCCGCCGAGCAGCGACCCGATGATCAGCGGGAACAGCTGTGTCAGCGACACCAGCCCGACGACAAGCGACGACCGGGTGATGGCGTACACCTGGAACGGAACCGCGACGGTGGTGAGCTGGGTACCGAGCTGCGACACCCCGAGCCCGGAGATCATCGCCCGGTAGTCGCGCGATCGCCGCAGCGGCGTCAGGTCGAGAAGGATGTGGCCGGCCAGCCCTCGCGGTGCTCTATCGCTCATCTGTGACTCGTCTGACCAGGCATCTCCGCAACAATATAACCCAGTAATAGTTTTCCGAACGAGTGTGTGCTTTGCCGCATTTATCGGCGCCGGGCTCTCCTCGCGCTCAGTACTCGGTGTGGCCCAGGTCGGGTCCCGCCACGAACTCCACCGAACCGCCCGCCGTCGCCCCCAGCTCAAGAACGATAAGCTCGTTACCGCCTCTCCTGGTCACCGGCTCGGGCACGTACAGCGTTCGCTGCGGCCCGCGCGACCAGTAGCGGCCGAGGCAGAACCCGTTGAGCCAGGCGATGCCCTTGCCAAGGCCGGCCGTGCTGAGGAACAGGTCGGCCGGGTCCGACAGGTCGAACGTGGCGCGCGCGAAGGCCGGCCCGGCCACGCCGCGCCCCCGCGGGGCGGCGGGCAGGGCGCGGAGCGCGGACACGGCCGGCGCCAGGTCATCGACCGGCAACGGCATGACCTTCCAGCCGCGCACCGGCACGCCGTTGAGCGTCACCGGGCCGATGAGGCCCTTCTGCTCCCCGATGCGCGGGCCGTAGTCAACCCGCCCCTGGTCCTCGACGAGCAGTTCGATCGTGCCGCGGGCCGGTGACGGCAGCGGCAGGGAACGGTCATGGTGGTCGCGGGCGAGCACCCCGACGGGCTGCCGGTTCAGGAACACCAGCGCCCGGTCGCGGACCTCGCCGACCGAAAGGACCGCGCCGCCGGTCTCGTCGATCTCGGCCTGGTACAGCGTGAACCCCTGGACCTGGCCGAACTCGTCGGCGCTGACGGGGTCGTCGCCCGCGTGCCAGGTTCCCAGCTGCCCGAGCAGGTTCCACAGGGGCGTCACCTGGGTGACCGGAACCGCGAAGGCCGGCGCGGGCGCGGGCTCGGCCGGGTGGTCCGCGGGCACCGGCGCGTACTTGGCGATGACGTCGCGCAGCGCCCAGAACTTAGCGGTCGGGTGGCCGGCCTCGTCGAGCGGTGCGTCGTAGTCGTAGCTGGTGACGATGGGCGCATACGTCCCCTTGTCGTTCGCGCCGCTGGTGAGACCGAAGTTGGTGCCGCCGTGGAACATGTAGATGTTCACCGACGCCCCGGCGGCGAGCAGCGCGTCGAGCTCACCCGCCACGTCGAGCGCGGGCCGCACGTGGTGGTGCCCGCCCCAGGAGTCGAACCACCCGTCCCAGAACTCCGAGCACATCAGCGGCCCGGTGGCCTGGTGGCGGCGCAGCGTGGCGAGCCGCTCCACGACGTGCGAGCCGAACGACCCGGTCGCGTGCAGTTCGGGCAGGCTGCCGTCGGCGAGCATGGACCCCATCGGCTGGTCCACCGTGGTCAGCGGCACGGTGACGCCGATGCCGCGCAGGAGCTTGGTCAGCGCGCGCAGGTAATCCTTGTCCGACCCGTAGGCGCCGTACTCGTTCTCCACCTGCACGAGGATGACCGGCCCGCCCCGGTCGACCTGGCGCGGCACCAGCACCGGCGCGAGCGCGTCCAGGTAGCCCGCCACGGCCCCCATGTACGCCGGGTCGTTGCGCCGGATCCCCGACTCCGCCAGCACCCAGGCGGGCAGGCCGCCGTTCGTCCACTCCGCGCAGATGTAGGGGCCGGGGCGGACGATCGCGTGCATTCCCTCCGCGGCGACCAGGTCGAGGAACAGCCCCAGGTCAAGCTGCCCGTCAAGCCGGAACGAGTCGGGCGTCGGCGCGTGCGCGTTCCACGCGACGTACGTCTCGATGGTGTTCAGCCCCATCAGCCGGGCCTTACGGATGCGGTCCGCCCACTGCCCGGGGTGCACCCGGAAGTAGTGCAGTGACCCGGAGAGCACCCGGAAGGGCTCGCCGTCGAGCAGGAAGTCGGCGTCGCCGATGGCGAACTGCATTGCTTAGCTGTTTCCTTCCATAGCGCGGCGAGTGGCCGGCCGAAGAACCCTCGGCCGGCCACTCAGGTCAGTTGCCCGTGTTGCCAATACGGCCAGGCGCTAGCTGCTCGTGACGCTGAAGCCCTCTTGCGTTCCGTAGGATGCCGACTGCTGCTGCCAGGCCTGCAGTCCCGCGCTCAGGCTGCTCTTGCCGGTGTAGGCCTGGCCCACCGTGTTGGCGAAGATGCTGTTGGCGTAGACCTGGAAGGGCAGGTAGCTCCAGCCGGGCAGCACGTCGCTCGACGCCTGCGAGAGCACCTGGTTGATCGCCTGCCCGCCGAAGTAGGCCGGCTTCTGGTCGACGAACGACGCGGAGTTCAGTATCGAGGTCTCGGCCGGGAAGTCACCGGTCGAGGCGGAGATCTGCGCGCCCTGGCCCGTGCTGACCCACTGCAGGAACGCGGCCGCCGCGGCCTGGTTCTTGCTCGCGGAGAGCACCGCGTCCGAGCTGCCGCCGTTCTCCGAGTCGGCGCTGCCGCCCGCGGTCCACTGCGGGATGGGGGCGACCCGCCACTGGCCGCTGCCGCCGGACACCCCGGTCTCCAGGTCGACGCCCATCCAGCCGCCGGTGACCAGGCTCGCGATGGTCCCGTTGGACAGGCCGGTGTACCACTGGCTGCTCCACGAGGTGATCGGCGCGACCAGGCCGCCGGAGACCAGCGGGCTCCACATGTTCACGAACTTCTCCGTGCCCGCGTCGGACAGGTTGATCGTGACGTTCTTCGTGCCGCTGGTGACGTACGGGTGGCCGCCGGCGGCCCAGATCATCGAGGTGGTGAAGCCGGGGTCGCCGGTGTCGTTGGTGATGTACTCCTTCGGGTTGGCGGCGTGCAGCTTCTTCGCGTCGGCGACGTACTGCGCCCACGTGGTCGGCACGGTCAGCCCGTACTTGTCGAAGACCGTCTTGTTGTAGAACAGCGCCATCGGCCCGGTGTCCTGCGGCAGGCCCACCAGCTCGCCGTTGACGTTCACCGAGTCCCACACCCCGGTGCTGAACTGGCTCTGGTCGCTGCCGAGGCCGTCCGTGCTCAGGTTCGCGAGCGAACCGCCGAGCGCGAACTGCGGCAGCGCGTAGTACTCGATCTGCGCGATGTCGGGGATGCCGGAGCCGGCCTTGATGTCATTCTGCAGCTTGGTGTACTCGGTCGTGCCGGTCCCCGCGTTGACCAGGTTGATCTTTACCTTCGGGTACAGCTTCTCGAAGGCCGTGACGAGCTGCTTGTCCTGCGGCGCCCAGGCCCACCAGGTGAGCGTGGTCGGTGTCTGCAGCGCCGCCGCGAGCGACGACGCGCTGCTTGAGCCGCTTGCCGAGCTCGCGGCGGGGGCGGAGGTGGAACTGGAGCTTGAGCACGCGGCGAGCGCGCCGGCCAGGGCGAGGCCGACGGCGGTGCCGGCCACGGTTCTTGCGATACGGGAGCGAGGGGTTGTGGGCATCGTTGCGCCTCTCTACTGATTCCTTGTTGTCAGGTGAAGATCGAAGTCAAAGCCGGAAATCGGCGCCAGAACGGTTCGTCCCCTCATGCCTTCACGCTCCCGGCGGCGAGGCCCGACCGCCAGTACCGCTGCAGGTACAGGAAGGCGGCCATGATCGGGATGACGGTGAGCAGCGAACCGGTGACGACGAGGTTGTAGACGGACTGGTCGCCCGCGGCGAACGACTGTTGGTTCCAGTCGTTCAGCCCCACGGTCAGCGGGTACCAGTTCGGGTTGCTCAGCATGATCAGCGGCAGGAAGTAGTTGTTCCAGGTCGTGACCACGGTGAACAGCAACACGGTGACCATGCCGGGGGTGAGCAGCCGGCTGGAGATGACGAAGAACGTGCGGAACTCGCCCGCCCCGTCGATCCGGGCCGCCTCCAGGATCTCGTTGGGCACGGCCTCCGACGCGTACACCCAGATCAGGTAGAAACCGAGCGGGCTGGCCAGCGACGGCAAGATCACCGCCCAGGGCGTGTTGGTCAGGTGCAGGTTGCTGAACAGCAGGAAGGTCGGCACCGCGAGCGCCGTGGCCGGGACCGCGACCGCGCCGATCACGATGGCGAAGACGAGGCGCTTGCCGGGGAAGTCGAACTTGGCCATCCCGTAGCCGGCGAGCGTGGCGAGCAGCGTGGCACCGCCGGCCCCGGCCACGGTGTACAGCACGGTGTTGCCGAGCCAGCGCAGGAAGACGCCGTTGTCGTAGGTGAAGACCTGGTGGATGTTCGACCACAGCGCGAACTTCCCGCCGAACCAAAGCCCGAAGGTGGAGAACAGCGCCCCCTGCGTCTTCGTCGAGTTGACGACCAGCCAGAACAGCGGCAGCAGCGCGTACAGCAGCATGACCGTCATGAGGATGTTCAGCAGCAGCGAGTGCCGCTTGCGGGCGCTCCGCTTCTGTCGCGCCAGCCGCGGTGGCTTGCCGTCGGTCACTGTCGTGTCGGCCAGGGACCCGGTCCCGGTGGCGGTCGCGCTCATGCGGACCTCCGGCGCCCGTACCACTGGACGGCGGCGGCGATGACCACGGTCAGGACGCCCATGACGATGGCGATCGCCGCCGAGTAGTTGTATTCCTGGCCCGCGAACGACAGGTTGTACGCGTACATGTTCGGCGTGAAGTTCACGGGGATCGTGTCGGGCGTCAAGTAGTGCAAGATTTCGGGTTCGTTGAACAGTTGCAGGCTGCCGATGACCGAGAAGATCACTGCCACCACGATCGCGACCCGGAGCGCGGGCAGCTTGATCCAGCGGATGATCGAGAACTGGGTCGCGCCGTCGATCTCCGCGGCCTCGTACAACTCCCCGGGGACCGCCCGCAGCGCCGAGAAGAAGATCAGCATGTTGTACCCGACGAATTCCCAGGTCACGACGTTACCGATGGCGGCGAGCACCCAGCCGGAGCTGAACGGGTCGATAAAGTGCCCGCCGAAGAGGGACCGCAGCCGGGCGACCAGGCCGAACTGCGACCCGTACATGAAGCCCCACATGAGCGACGCGACGACCGCGGGCACGGCATACGGCAGGAAGATCGACAGCCGGTACAGCGGCGCCCAGCGCAGCCGCGCGCTGTCCAGCGCGAGCGCGGCCAGCAGCGCGAGCACCAGCATGATCGGCACCTGCACGGCCAGGAAGAGGAGCATGCGGCGCACCGCCGCCCAGAACTGCGGGTCCGTCAGCGCGAGCTTGTAGTTGCCGAGCCCGACGAACACGGTGCCGCCGATGAGCTGCTGGCGGTACAGGCTCAGGTAGATCGCGTAGCCGATCGGCACCACGAGCGCGAACAAGAAGACCGCGAGGAACGGCCCGACGAACCCCCATCCGGCCCACCTCTGGCCCAGCGCTCGCCAGCGGCGGCGGGTCAGCACCTGGTTGACTGCCATCGTCTCCTCGTCCGCTCATGTTTGCGTAAACTGTTTGCGCAAACTGTTTGCGTAAACATCTCGATGTTTACGTGAACATAACGCGGGACTAACATGGCGCGCAAGCAGCAAAATGGACACGACACGTGAGGGGCGCATGACACCGACTCGGGGGAGCCGCACGGGCAAGTCGCGGCCGTCCATGGCCGACGTGGCCCGCCTGGCCGGCGTCTCGTCGCAGACCGTGTCCCGCGTGTCCAACGGCCAGGCCAACGTGGACGAGGCCACCCGCGCCCGCGTGCTCGAGGCGATGCAGACCCTGGGCTACCGCCCGAACGGTGCGGCCCGCGCACTCAAGAGCGGCCGCTTCCACACGATCGGCGTGATCATGACCACGTTGCAGACCCTCGGCAACATCCGGACCCTGGACGCGATCGCGACCGAGGCGTCCCATGCCGACTACTCGGTCCTGCTGATGCCGATCTCCGATCCGACCCTGCGCGGCGTGTCCGGCGCCTACCGGCGGCTGTCCGCCCAGGCGGTCGACGGCGCCGTGATCATCTTGGAGGCCCGCTTCCTCGACCAGGCCGAGTTCGCGCTGCCGCCGGGCATCCCCGTCGTCGTCATCGACTCGGGCGCCGGGCCCGGCTACACCGTGGTCGACACCGATCAGGCACTCGGCGCCCGTCAGGCCACCGAGCACCTGCTCGGCCTTGGCCACCGCCAGGTCTGGCACATCGCGGGCCCGGAGACGTCATTCTCCGCCGCGCACCGGGCCGCCTCCTGGCGGGCAACGCTCCAGGCCAGCGGCATCAAGCCGCCGCCGCTGCTGCGCGGCAACTGGACCGCGGATTCGGGCTACCGGCACGGCCTGACCCTCGGCCGCCGCCCCGACGTCACCGCGATCTTCGCCGCCAACGACGAGATGGCCCTGGGCGCCATGCGGGCACTGCACGAACTGGGCCGGGACGTCCCCGGCGACGTCAGCGTCGTGGGCTTCGACGACATGGACGTGGCCGCGTCCTTCTGGCCGCCGCTCACCACGGTCCGCCAGGACTTCGCCGCCGTCGGCCGCCTGAGCCTGCAGAAGCTGCTGGCCAAGGTCTCGGGCGCGAGCACCGCCCCCGACACCACGGTCATCCGCACGGACCTGATCGTCCGCGGCAGCACCGCCTCCCCCCGCCCGTCCGGCCCCGGCCACCCCAGCCCGCCCACCCGCGCGGCGACCAACGTCCCCGCGGCCGCCCCGTCCGCGGCCGCCCCGTCCGCGGCCTCCCCGTCCGCGGCCTCCCCGTCCGCGGCCCCCCTCCCCGCGGCCCCCCTCCCCGCGGCCCCCCTGCCCGCCGCCAACCTCCCCAGGCAGGCCGGCCCGCAGTAACACCAGCCACAAAGACCCGCACGGGCCGCCCTTTCCCTCCACCCTCTCCCGCCAGGGCGACCCTCAAAGAAACTTCCGCCACTCAGGACCCGCGGGCTGCTCCTCC
>Ga0335075_10012500_pt1 | contig 12820 bp, 10 predicted proteins | sample Lox_Sample_24_FD_206723 | JGI IMG/M metagenome (GOLD analysis project Ga0335075, IMG submission 206723) | Soil microbial communities from Loxahatchee National Wildlife Refuge, Florida, United States - Lox_Sample_2.4 | ecosystem: Environmental > Terrestrial > Soil > Wetlands | place: USA... | reverse complement strand
GAGGCCCTGGCAAACGCGGTTGGCGGACGCCAGGGTTCCAATGCCGGCGCACCGCCACGGCAATTTTTAAAGCGGCTTGAACATGCGTTGCGCGATTTTGCGCGCCCGGATCGTTCATGATATGTTCAGAGAGCAGATGACACGACGAATCTCAGGCCAAAGACCTGTTCAAACCCCTGAAATTGACTTGGCCCCGACCGAGGAGCGCGCGCGACAGAGCCCGATCGAACAGCTTGCTCGTCCGATCGCCGACGAGAAGGGGTGTTCGGCGCGCCCTTTTCGTGCCGTCGACACTCTGGCGGCAATGGAACGCCGAGGGTCGATCACAGCCGGTATGCGCCAGGCGGCCGAAGATTTTCGCGTTCGGTTTGCAGCAGCACAACTCGATCCCTTACGCGCCCTCGACTACTCCCGTCCACGAGACGCCGGGTCGGGACTGGCGCGTAATGGCGGTGAATCGGGTCTGCGGCGTGAAAGCGCCCGCGAACATGTATGGCGTGCGATTGTCGCTGTCGGCGGTCCCCGCTCACCTGGCGGCTCGTGTCTATGGCACGTCGTGGGCTGGGAATGCTCAATCAAGGAATGGGCGCTCGAGCAGGGGTGGAATGGTCGCCGGATCAGCCAAGAGGCCGCTTCAGGCATCCTGATCGCCGCCCTGGGCGCACTCGAAGCCTACTACCAAAAGAGATCTTAGTTGCGTATTCCGCATTTTGCGGATTGACAAGTCCGGATCGATCTGTTACAAGAGGCATATACTGGCAAAGCCGGTTGCGGCGGTGGTGGGACGTTCCGCCGCCAACCGCGCGGGGACGCGGTCAGCGCATCCCCAAGAGATGCCCTCACCGCACCGCTTGCGACATAGATCTAGCCGAAATGTGAAACCCCGCTTTCATTGCTGAAAGTGGAGAAACATGCTGCGGCTTCGCGGTCACATTGAACACCAAACGGCACTGTCGTCATTCAGCATATTATTGACACCGTGCGAAAACGATCCGATGGAGCCGCCGCTTGCAATATTGAGCGCCGTACGGACTCGCGCGGAAAGCGCCACTCTTGCGGCAGTCTCCAATATTTCGGATCACCGCCGGGAGCCGATAAGCTGCGCACGCGCTGAAAGCAACCAGTTGATTGTGACGCCCTGTTATTTGGCGAGATTTTCTTGCGCCTTTGCAGCCTGAAAAATCCCGCGGCGATTGCGACTGCGGAGGATGCGTGAAGTGTTTGCACGCAAGCTGGCTCGCCTCTTTGCCGGAGGCGCTCAGAGAGCGACTGCTCGGCTCGTTGAGCCCGGAGGAGGCTCTTGCCCTGTTGTATGATTGGCCCTTCTGGGCCCGTGCCAATCAGCTACCACCCGAGGGGAGTTGGCGGGTTTGGCTGTTGCTGGCAGGTCGCGGGTTTGGCAAGACGCGGACCGGAGCCGAACTTGTACGCTCACGGGTAGCCGCACGAAGCGCACGACGCCTCGCGCTGGTGGCGCCTACCGCTGCCGATGCCCGCGATGTCATGGTTGAAGGAGAGAGCGGGATTCTTGCGATCTCGCCACGATGGGATCTGCCGCGCTGGGAGCCCTCAAGGCGGCGGCTGACCTGGCCCAATGGAGCAATTGCAACATTTTACAGCGCTGACGAGCCCGAACGTCTGCGCGGACCGCAGCACGATGCTGCGTGGTGCGACGAACTCGGTAGTTGGCGCTATCCGGAGGCCTGGGACATGCTGATGTTCGGTTTACGGCTGGGCACCGATCCGCGTGTTGTGGTTACCACCACCCCGCGGCCGACCGCGCTATTGCGAAGACTGATCAGCGATCCCTCGGTCATCGTCACCCGCGGCTCCACATATGAGAACCGCCCCAATCTGGCGCCCGATTTTCTGGATCGGATCATCCGTAAATATGAGGGTACCCGGCTCGGTCGTCAGGAGATCGAGGCGGAAATCCTGGAAGATGTTCCGGGCGCCTTGTGGAATAGAGGGGTCATTGAAGCCGCTCGCGCTCGCAGTGCGCCCCCTATGACCAGGATCGTGGTGGCCATAGACCCTGCCGCCACTTCGAGCGAGACGGCCGATGAAACCGGTATTATCGTCGCCGGGCGAGATGCCATGGGACATGGTTGGGTCCTGGCCGATCTGTCGGGACGCTACCGGCCTGTCGAATGGGCTAAGACCGCAATCGCTGCCTATCGCGCGCATCATGCCGACCGGATCGTCGCCGAGGTCAACAATGGCGGCGAGATGGTCGAGGCGACATTACGGGTAATCGACCCCAATCTGCCGGTTGCGGGGGTGCGCGCCTCGCGAGGCAAGAGCGTGCGTGCCGAACCGGTCGCAGCCCTCTACGAGCAAGGGAAAGTGCATCATCTTGGTGCTTTTCCTCAGCTCGAGGACCAAATGTGCAGCCTCGTTCGGGCGGAGTATCGTGGCATTGACGCCACCGGGGCGCAGTCTTCTCCAGACCGGGTCGATGCCTTGGTCTGGGCATTCACGGATCTAATCGTCTCGCCCATCACGGGTGAGGGAATATACGAGGCTTATCGGCGGCTGAATCAGGAATTGTCGGAGGCAGCGCCGTCAAAATCAGACAAGAGATCGGTTTGATGCAGGAGTTAACCGGTGCCGTTATTGGTTAAAGATGCGAACACGTCGATTCAATCGCTTTCGACAGGGCTCGACAGCGTCGGCAATCTGGTGCCAGCTCACGCGCCGACCTCGGTGGTGGCGGGTATCGCCACCCCGGTAAGTGCAAATGCTCCGATGCCGGTAATCAATCGGGCCGGCTCACCCGCGATCGACGGCAGTGGTATGGTAGCTGTCGGGGGCACTGCGCAAACTCTGTTTGGCGGCGTCACACCGGCCAATGGCTGGCTCGTCGTCAACAACTCCTCTGCCACCCTCTATGTTTCGGATGTCGGCAGTGCGACACCCGGCGGCGGGTCAATTCCGATTGCCGCCGGAGCCCTGTTTGCGACGCCTTCCGGCTATAATCCCGCCGGTCCGGTGAGCCTGTATGGTGCCACCGCCGGGCAAGCCTATGCCGCTCGTCGATGGTAGGACGAACCGCGGCGCGTCTGCCGCGCATCTGATTCCGGCTCGATTTGCTGACATAACTGCCATTCCCATGTTGCAGCGGTGCATCAATTCTGGTCGGCGTCCCCGCAGTCCAGTTCGCTGTACTTGCACGGCTGCAGTGCCAGGAGGCGTGCGCCGTGAGATTTATCGCTAGATTGGCCGAATTCGCCATCGCGGTTGGGCTGTTACAGATCTGTGTCACTCAGCCTGGCTGGTCGCAGTCGCCAGGAAATTTCTCGACCTTGTCGACGACGGGGACGGCGACGCTCGGCGGGGACGCGCTGATGTGCTCGGGCCGTCCGTGGTTGGATGTGCGCTGCTACGGCGCCGTCGGTGACGACGTTCATGACGACACCACAGCCGTCCAGACGGCAATCAACAACGCGATCGCGAACGACTGGCCGGTCCACCTGTCGGCGGGGACCTATAAAGTAAGTTCCACTCTGGTTATCGACTATTCGAGCCAGGCAGCGCACGGCTTTAGATTGATTTCACGAGGTGCGGTGATCGACGGCCGCGCCATATCCACCGGGCCTGTCGTGCAAATCCAGTGCGGCGGCGGTACCACGCTCAGTCCTACGGGATGCTTTTACTTTAAGGAGGAAGGCCTTTTATCGGTTGAGGCCAATACGCCAGGCTATGCCTTCATTATCGGTAAATCCGATTTATCGGACGCGCAAAACTCGCTAAAGATCGATCATCTAGTGGTCAATAATGCGAATTCGAGCGCCGCCGCTGGTGCATGCGAATTCAATTACGTGCTCGACAGCGACATATATGCGGTCTGTGATGCTGCCGGTGGTGCAGCGGGAATGGCGTTCGAGCAATTACAATTCTCCCGCGTCTCTGGAGCCGCTACGGCGGCGGGAACGGGCGGACGAAGCATCGTATTGGAGAATGGTTATAATTTCTCGAATATCTTTTTTGCCCTCGATCTCGAAGTTTCCCCTACCTGCCTGTCGATCACGTTCAGCCATAATGGGCTCAATACCTTCGTATCGCCCTATTTTGATTGCCAGACGGCGGTAAACGCCACGGCCAGCATCGGCAATACGCTGATCAATCCGAATTATGGCGGCGCCGTTGTCAATTACGGTCCAAATTCGACCGGGATATCTGTTCAAGGGTCCGGGTCACGACCTCAATGGATCTTCCCATCGGTGGCAAGCTACACTGCGACCCCGATCGATGACGGCATCGCCGTTTCCAGCTACAATGCCCCCGGGACCTCGATGACAGTGACGCTGCCCCCCGTCGCCAGCGTCAATCCTGGCTGGTCGATGGCAGTCGCGACCGATAATGGGAAGGGAATGATCGTCACCGCCCCCACCGGCGATATCCTCTCGGGTGGAAAATTCGTCTCGTCGGTGACCCTCGGACCGGGCAATTACGAATACCTGCGAATTCAGTCCGACGGCAACAATTGGCGAGTTGTATCATCGACGCGAAACACGCGATTGAATATGGGTTTTGAGGCGCCGCCCTGGCCGAGCAATTGGCTCTATCCGACGAGTTCGGGCTATGCCGCGACGCTCGGCGACAACGGCAACATACTGTCCAGTTATAATACCACTTCCGGGCTGACCGTCACCCTCCCGGCGACCACCAATCTGCCGACCGGATGGAGCATCGGATTCGCCACCGACAATGGCAAGCCGCTGTCGGTTCAAGTCGCATCGACCGCGGGCGGACGCATCGTCTGGCCGGGAAGCGGGTCCGCCGCGACCAGCTTTGGGTTGGCGAATACCAGCCAGGGCGCCTATGAGTTTGCCGTATTGCAATACGATGGGAGCGGAAATTTCAGGCTGACCGAGACGACGCCGGCTACCGCGGAAGCCAACGGCATGATCGGAACCGCCGGCATTACCCACTGGAGTTTTCCGACAGTCAGCAATTACAGCGCCACTGTTGCCGACAACGGCAACGCGCTCTCCAGCTACAACAGCCCGACATCGTATATGGCGGTAACCCTGCCGGCAACCAATGCCATTCCAATGGGTTGGACGCTGGCGCTTGCCACCGATAACGGCAAGACGATGTCGGTGCAGGTTAACGGCACCTCGGGTGGACACATTCTGTATCCGGGGAGCGGCGGATCAGTCACCTCGGTATCGCTTGCGCCGACGAATTACGAAATTCTTGTCCTGCGCTTCGATGGCGCAAACTTCCGCATCACCGAGGCAACCCCGGCCACGGCAACGCTGATCGGAATGTCCGGATCGGGATCTGACATCAATCGGTGGAACTTCCCCAGCGCCGCCACCTACGTAGCGGGCGCGAGCGACAATGGCAATGCGCTGTCGAGTTCCAATACGACGGCCGGGCTAACCGTCACACTCCCACCAACGACGGCTATTGCCACCGGATGGACAATGGGCTTCGCAACCGATGCCGGCAAGAGCCTGACGATCCAGACCAACGGCGTCTCCGGAGGATCGATGCTGGTACCGGCCCGCGGCGGAACCTTGGCCCAATCGATCACGCTTGCGATCGGGCAAAACTACGAGTTCGTTCAGCTCCGCTTTGATGGCAGCAACTTTCGAGTGGTTGATGCCACCCCGCAGACGATCAATGCTCTCGGTGGGCTGATTTCAACCGGCACGCCGACCTCCAGCAGCGCAGCATGCAACGTTGGCCAGCTGCAGTCAGACGTCAGCTACCTGTACTTATGTACCGCGCCGAATACCTGGAAACGCGCACCGCTTTCCAGTTTTTGAAAATGCCCCTGTTATTCAGCAGGCATCCAGCCTGCGACTGAATGGGCGCCAATCATCGAGGTCCTTATCGGCATGTTCCCCGGGCTACTCTACTTTGCATCGAATATTCGAGAGAACGACGGTCGGCGCGCCGGTGATGGAGTTGATCAAATGATTTGCTTGGCTCGCATCGGGTCGGATGCGGATGTCGAGCTGGCGCCATGAGCCCGCCGGGCGGACAGCGCACCTCGCTCGCCTCCTACAGTTGGGGCGGGCTTGGTTCGCAAAATGACATTACCCAATACCGCCAAGTTTTTCAGCCCGACCAAGGGATCTTTTCACCCGGGTATCCGCTGGTCCCGCCTGAGCGCGAGCGCATCCGCGTCTGGGATTTTCCGGTCGGCTACAATACCATCTATACGCCGCGGGCCTACGAACCGATCGGATTCCACGAGCTGCGGGCATTGGCGGAACACCATGATATCACGCGCCTGGCGATCGAGACGCGCAAAGACCAGATTGAACGGCTGAGTTGGGCCATTCGTTCGCGCGACAAATTTCAGCGGTTGCCGGACGCGCCGGCGCGCATTGCGGAGCTGACAGAGTTTTGGCGTAAACCGGACGGCGAGCAGCCCTTTGCCAGCTGGCTGCGCGAGCTTCTGGAAGACCTGTTGGTTCTCGATGCGCCGTGTCTCGAAATACGCCGGAACCGCGGACGGGACATTATCGGCCTCGATGTCGTCGATGGTGCCACCATCAAGGTGCTGATTGACGACACCGGGCGGCGTCCTCAGCCACCAGCACCGGCTTACGAGCAAGTCATCCATGGTCGGCCCTGGCGCCTGATGACATCAGATGAACTGATCTACTGGCCACGCAACAGACGACCTCATAAAGCCTATGGTTTTGGTCCATGCGAACAGATCGTTGTGACGATCAATATCGGTCTGCGCCGACAGATGATGCAGCTGCAGCATTTCACCGAGGGCAATGTTCCGCCAGGTCTGTTGAACGCCCCGGATGGCTGGAATGCCGAACAGATCCGCCAATTCCAGGAATGGTTCGACGCAATCCTTGCGGGCAATACGGGCAGCCGGACACGGCTTATCTGGGCGCCGACCGGGGCCAAGTACCAGGCATTTAAAGAGGCGCCTTATAAGGATGAATTCGACGAGTGGCTGGCGCGGATCGTTTGCTATGCTTTTTCGCTGCCGCCGACTGCTTTTACCCCGCAGGTGAATCGCGCAACAGCTCAGTCAGCGCAGCAGACGGCGCTCGAAGAAGGACTTGCGCCGCTCACCGGTTGGGTCAAGCGCCTCGTCGACCGGGTAATCCAGGATCGAATGGGGCATCCGGATCTCGAATTCGTGTGGTCGGACGTCCCGCCTGCGAATCCCAAAGATCTTGCCGCAATACTGGACATCTATGTCAAGAACGGGGTCTATTCATTGAATGAGGCTCGAGATATTCTCGGACTTCCTCCGGTTCAGGACGCTGGCCAAGCGACGCAGCAGACTGCGCTACCATCTTCTGCCCAATGACCGCAGGATCCGGTCCAGCGACTATCCAATAGGCGCGCTCGCCAAGCAAAGCCTCTGCCTCGACAATGCTGACGGACCAACGCTCGCCGCCGCGCTGCTAATTGATCGGCGCGATCCGGATAACCTGGAATAGCGAAAGGGATAATCAAGAGTCCCGTATTCGTCGGGTTGTCTTTAAAAGCAGCCTTGGCTCGGTCCACACCATCTTTGCGAAGCCGCGAAGCATTTCATATCAGATGACGGATTCTGCGCTTCTACCGGGCCATTGCGATCGGAGCAATACTCCACCGCGGGCGGTACCCCGCCGGCCCCTGACGGGCTGGCATTACCACCGGTCGCGCGCCCAATGGCAGTCCCAGTCAGGACCAGTAGCAATTCTTTAGAAGCCTCTGTATCCGACGGTCGCGGCTGTCCCAAGCCTCCGACCAACGTTACTGGCCAACCAGTTGATTTAGGAGCCATCGACAATGAGCGTCACCCCAAACAATATCGTCACCTACGGCTCCGCAAACATGCCGGAGGCAGACAGTGTCACCGTCGGCGGTGCTGTCGACTTTACCAAGCGTGTCGCGTTTTACGACATCAGCCCGGCCGGTACCGTCGATTGGGTCTCGTCATCGACAAGCGACACGGCGGTCAAGGCGCAGATCGCTGGCCGCGACAGTACTGGCGCGATCCAGACGCCAGCCGCGGTCACGCTGAATGGGCAGAGCATCGTTACCGGCTCGCAAAGCTTCGAACGGCTGCTCTATGGCATCATTACCGGCGGCAATTCGACCGGTACGTTTCCACTGAGCAATCCCGGGGGGACCGCCGCAGTCGGCGACGTCGCCTGCATGGCGCATGCCTGCGTGCTGCCCTCCGGCTCGAACAACAGCGACACGACCTATCACACCGCACAGGCGGCCACCAACACCTCCGGGACGACCCCGCCGACGATCACGCTGCAGGCCGGCGACGGGGCCAATGTCGCAGCCGGACAGTTGATCTGGCTGCGTGGCGGTACGGATGCCGGCGAGATCCGGATGATCGTCGCGACGACCGGCTATGGCACGGATGTGGTCGCGGTCAACCGCGACTGGACGACGCCGCCGACCAGCTCGACGACATACAAGATCGTGCAGGGGATGCTGTTTGACATCCTGCCCAACCCGGTCAAGGCGATCACCCGCTGTTTTTCGACCGCGGCGGCCGACGTGCCGTCCGGATCGGCCCGGTACTTTTTCGAGAAGGTGTTTGTCGTCAACACCAATGGCACGACGAGTCTGACCGGGGCGCAGGTTGAGATCGCCAGCGAGTCGCCGTCGCTGCCAAGCGGCGCGCTCTTAGACCTCGGCATGTGCACGGCGCAGAACGACGCCAACACCGCCAGCGCGCGACAGCAGGCATCGTCGTTCCTGCCAACCGGCGTCAGTTCTTTCGTGACCCAGCCGTCCTTTGTCAATGTTGCCAATTCCAGCACCCTCGCCGCCGGCAACAGCGCCGCCGTGGCGCAAGGCATCTGGTTGCGGCTGACGCTGCCGGCCGGCACTGCCGCCTATAAGGGCTCGGCCGATCTGCGCACGCAGGGCACCACGACCTGATCGGGCATTTGATCTGACAGGGCGCCCCACCGGATGGCCTTCGCCCATCTCGACTGGCGCGCCGAGAATGTTGCCGCGATGCGCGTCTATCTCGCTGGCGATGGCGGCAGCTTCGACCGGCGCGAGGCCTATGACCACTTCATGATGGTCGTCCGCACCGGCGATCTCGCGCAGATCGAAGGCCTGCGCACCGAAACTGTCCTCCTCGATCACGCCGTCTGTTGTCCGATCGCCTCCGCGCTGTGGGCCGCCGGCATGTGCCGGGTGCGTTGGGAGCATAACGGGCGTTCGGTCGAGTTTCCATTGAACCGCTGGCTGAAGGAGTGACGATGCTGCCGACCAAGCTGACCGCCGTTGATCCCGAATCGGAGCGGATGCGCTACAAGGTGGTGCGCCGCGACACGCTGGCCGATGTGTCGCCAGGCAGTCTGATCCTGTCGGCCAGCCAGGAGACCGGGCAGTGCCTGCTGCGGCTCGCCAATGGCACGAACCAGGAATTCGATCTTGGTCCGGAGGGGCTGCGCATCGTGGCGGCGCGGCGATGAAGCTCACCACAACCCAGGCCAAGATCGCAGCGCTGATCGAGCAGGTCCGGCAGGCGCCGGGCATCCCGACCGCCTGGCTGCCGGTCAGCTATGTGATGGCGCATGTCCGGATCGAGAGCGGCTTTGACGCGACGGTCAAGGCGGGCGATTTTGCGACGACCGGGTCGGTCGGGCTGATGCAGGTCGAGGCCACGACGGCCCGCCAGGTCGCCGCGCAATACCCGGCGGCAAAGCTGACCCTGGCGCAGACCGACCCCTATACCAGCCTGTGCACCGGCATGCTCTATCTGCGGGATTGCTACGACTATCTGCTGCCGGTCTTTGACGCCCCGCTGCTCTATCGCCATGTCTGCGTCGCCTATAATGAGGGGCCGGGCAACGCCGCCAAAGGGATCGCCGACAGCGCCTATTACTATAAATGGTATTCGGCGCAGCAGGATTTCGCGTTTCTCGACACCGATCCGACAATCGCAGCCGCCTGAGGCGCAAACGCTGAACGCCGGCAGATAGGCCGCCTGGGGCCAGCAGGGGCTATCGGGGGCGGACTGGGCAGGAAAGTCCCGCCCGTTTTCTTTGGGGAGATCATCCTTACGATGCTGCGCGGCGATACGATCATCTGCGGCACCTCGACGAATGGCACCGGCACGCTGACCTTGGCGGCCTGTCCGAACCCGCCGGGCGGGGTCGATTTCTACCAGTGGCTGACCGCGACCGGGCTCAATTTCGCCAGCGGCAATGCGATCCTCGTCAGCTATGCACTGATCGAATATTCGGATACGACGTTCAGCCAGGCCGTGAGCTTCGAAAAGGGTGTCGGCACCGTGACCTTGGGGGCCTCGCTGACCACGACCACTCTGGCGCGCACCCTGGTGCAGAGTATTGCCGGGTCGCTGAACACGACCGGGGTGCCAACCTATCAGAGCCCGAGTGCGGTCAATATCGGCACTGCCGCGCATGTGCTGGTGTTTGTTGGCCCGAGCGCCGCCGATGTGCCGAGCTACTCGCCGTTCTACGAGAACACGATATCGGGCAACGACAATATCGGGGTCATTGCCGATGGCACGATCGGCAGTACCGCGATCGGCGCTGCCCTGACGTCGCTGACCGATTACTATCTCCGGTTCCGCTGGTCGATCCCGATGGTCGTCCGGAAATGCTCGATGCAGGTAAATACCGCGACCGGCGGTGGCACCTCGGCGGCCTATGCCCGCCTCTACCAGATCAACGCGCTTGGCCGGCCCGGCAAATTGCTGTGCGATTTTGGCGCCTTTTCGGCGACGAACTGCCTCAATACCGCCAGCGCCATCATCTCGACAACGGCGCTGACCAACGGTTTCCTGTTGTTGCCGGGTGAGTATTTCTTTGACTTCCTGCCGCAATTTTCGACCGGCTCTCCGACCATGGTGACCCGCAACACCAATTTTGTCGCCAGCAACTGGGCAATGGGCTCGCAGATCAGCATCGGACACGGGCCGATGCTCGGAGCGACCGCCACCGGCGGCACCGCGGGCGCGGCACCGGATCCGGCGAACTCGACCGGCTATGCGGTCACGCCGAACAATTACTGCTCGCTGTTCTTTCTGAACGTCAGCTGAGCCGGCGGCGTTAGCGGCGACGCCCCGATGGCAGTCACCTGGGACCCCTCAAATACCTATTCCGGATATACACTGTCCAATGGCAATCTTACCGCCTATCTAAATTCTGGTAGTTCTTCGGGCTACACGCAGGCGACGGTCGGATATTCATCAGGTAAATATTACTGGGAAATTATTGCCGCCACCGCGCCTACTCTGTTCGCTTGCTTAATTGGGAATAGTCAGCCATCGCCGTGGTTCTCATCTACGCCTCCATCCAATATAGTCTATTGGGCTAAATCCGGCACGGTTGCGATTGGCTCAACTGCTTTGGCCGCAGTCGCGGGTTATACCTCAGGCAATAGGCTCTGCATCGCTGTTGACATTACTAATGGGTTATCATGGTACAAAGTAGGTGCCGGTAATTGGAACAATAGTGCCACGGCCAATCCGGCAACCGGCATTGGCGGCATTAGTTGGTCTGCCTATTTATCCGGCATAGTATTTGCCGGGCTGTCAATGGGCCAACCGGCCAATTCGGGGACTGCCGCATTTCTGGCGTCCTCTTTTAGCTATCCTGCGCCGAGCGGGTTTTCAGCCTACGATCCGGGCAGCACGGCGGTCGCGAGCGATGCCGCGGTTGCGGCCGAGCTGTCGGCAGCGGCGCGCAAAGATGCGTGGGCGCCGGGTGAGACGCGTAGTCCGGCCCCGGCTGTATCCGCCCGTGGTGGCGGCGGCGCCTCTAGCCGGCCGGCCCTCGGCCGCGCGGCTTATGCCAGGGGGCCGCTGGCGCCGGTGTCTTCCGCCGGCACGGCGGTCACGAGCAATGCCGCGGTTGCGGCCGAGCTGTCGGCAATGGCGCGCAAAGATGCGGTCCTGCGCGACGAGGCCCTGGCGGCACAGCTGCGAACCGCCGGCACCGACGCCGGCCATCCCGCTGTCAACCATGCCAGCAGTCTCGCCACCGGCATGGTTGGAGCCTACTTCCCCGGCTATGGCGCGCCAGTAGTGGATGCAACCGGCACTTGGCTGCCGCTGACGGTGCAGACCAACGGTTCGGCCGGCACCCTCGTCAACATGCCCGGGTTCGGCCCGGCAATGCAGTTTGACGGGCTCTACAACGGGTTGTGGGCGTCGCGCTCGGACATGCCGGTCAACCCGGCGCTGACGACCAACCTGACGATGGCTTTGGTCGTCAATGTCCTCGGCCCGACCCATAATTACGGCGCGGGGCTCTGCATTTGCTCGTCCAACCCGACCAATGACGGGCAGCGCCAGCATCTGGGGTGGTTTCTGAACGGCAACCCGTCTGGCGAGGGGCAGTTCGTCACCAACGGCGCCGGGACCGCGACCCTGCTCGATCCGACGGTACGGACGATGCCGACCGGTTTGGCGGTGCTGCTGTGCACCTTGAGCGGCAGTCCTGCAGGCGCCGGGCCGGCCGTCTTCTATGTCAATGGTATTCAGGTTGCCACGACTGAGACCGAGGGTTTTACGACGCTCGACACGGTGGCGCTTGGCTGCCGCGCGCAGGCGCCGGGGACGGTCTATGAGACCGGTTTCTCGGTGACATCCGGGTCGCCGACGATGACCGGAACTGTGCAGGAAGACACGATCATTGGTTCGCCGGTCACCGACAGCCTCGGATACATTCCGGCGGGGACTGTCGTCCTGAACTACGATAGCGACGTCACCTACACGCTGAGCCAAAACGCGACCGGCACATCTTCGAGCGACAGCGTATTGTTCGGCGTGCCCGAGACTCGGCTCGCCAATTGCCAGATCGGTGTCGGCGTGCTGTGGAACCGGGTGCTGACC
>Ga0335075_10012499_pt1 | contig 12820 bp, 14 predicted proteins | sample Lox_Sample_24_FD_206723 | JGI IMG/M metagenome (GOLD analysis project Ga0335075, IMG submission 206723) | Soil microbial communities from Loxahatchee National Wildlife Refuge, Florida, United States - Lox_Sample_2.4 | ecosystem: Environmental > Terrestrial > Soil > Wetlands | place: USA... | reverse complement strand
CGCACATCTGGCCGCCGCGCGGCAGGGGTCTCCTGACCAGGCCGCGGCGCATCAGGCAGCCGCCGACCATGCCGCCGCGCAGCAGGCCGAGCATCAGGCCGCGGCGCAGCAGGCCTGGGCAGAGCACATCGCGGCGGAGCAGGCAGCCGCCGAGCAGGCAGCCGCCGAGCAGGCTTGGGCGGAGCAGGCCGCAGTGGCGCATCAGGCCGCGGCGCAGGTCACCGCGAGGAACTAAGGCTGCCCTGCGTGCTGGCTGATCTCGTCGCACTAGGCCCAGCCAGCCCGCGAGCCGCGGCAGCGCGCTCTAGCCCGATGGCAACGTCGGGTAACGGCCACTCAGGGAATCATCCCCGAGTGGCCGTTGGCGCGTGTCCGGAACAGTCGCGCCTGCCACACGCTGCGGGCAGACCTGCTCAGGCGGATGCTCTGCCTGACCGCAATGGCTGCAGACCCGACAGGTCGGCTGTCACTGTGTGATTGCGATCGGCGATGGTGCCCAGCATGTAGTGCGGGTAGAGCGAGTAGTACTCGTGCCGGCTGCGCTGCCCCCAGGCCCGCGCCAGCGGGGTGCGGTTCTTGTAGTAGCTGACCGTGTAGCCGCCGGTGTACAGACGCAGCAGCGAGTAACCGCCGGGATACTCCTTCGTCGCCCCGACCTCGAGGAACTCGACCGACTGGATTGGCGACTGGCTGTCGTCGAGCAGGAACGTCCGCTTGTTGCGATGGGTGTGGCCGAAGTGGTGGAAGAAGACGCCGCGCGTGCTGGCGTACAACTGCTGCAGCGCAATCGCCGTAGGCCGGTCGATGTCGAACGAGGGCCCGCCTCGGTGGTGGCCGCGGATTCATAGGTGACCGGGTGGTGCCCATACAGCAGCGTAGGCCGGTCCGGTCGCTGGCCAGGATGTTCCCGAGCGCACTGAGCTGCGCGGTGCTCATGGTCCCGCCAGCCAGGTCCAGCATGGTCGTGTCCAGCCCGATAAGGCGCAGCCCGCCGACGTCGTAAGTCTGCAGGGTCTGCAGCGGGTACGGGAACACGTCGCCCCAGCAGTCGTAGTGCTGTGGTGAGGTGTTCGGCACCGGTGTGCACGCGGCGTAGGTAGAGCCGACCATTGACCGGTCGTGGTTCCCGCGGGCGACGAAATAATCCTGCTGGATCGTGCCCCAGCCGTCGAGCATCTGCCGGACCTGCTGCGCCTGGGACAGCTCGGCCGACGATGTCAGGTCGCCGGCCACGATCAGCCGGTCCGCGCGGCGGTCAGGCTTGCGCAGGTCGCCGAGCATCGCCTCGAGCATCACGACCGGGTAGCCAGGCAGTCCCGGGTCCTGCTCGAAGTAAGGCGGCCAGTTGTTTTCGATGATCCCGCTCTCCCCCTCGCCCATATGCAGGTCGTTGCTGAGCGCGAGCGTGAACAGGTAACTCCCTGGCGGAGTGGCCAGCGTGCTGAAGATGCCCGGGTAGTCCAGCGAACCGCCGACTCCGACTGGGAACTGCATCGATGTCTGCTGTGCAGTCTGGCCATTGGACATGGCCGCGTAGTAGTAAGGAGTGTCCGGCTGCAGGCCGGTTACCTCCGCGTAGTGATAGGCAGTCGGAGCCGGGTCATCCAGCACCGTCTTCAGGGTGCCGGGGACCAGCGTCAGGGTGGTGAGATCCGCCGACCCGAGTTGGAGCACGGTGTCAGTGGCGACGGGAGCCGGGAAGCCGTACTCGTCAGTCTCGGTCGACGAGCCGGTGAACCACGTGATGACGACGCTGGTGTCGGTAACCGTGGCTACCTCGAGGTCGATGACCAGCACGTCGCTGGCGGATGCGCTGGCTGGTGCGGCACCTGTTAAGGCGAGCGGAGTGGCGGCGGCAGCGGCGGCCAGGCTGCCCCACATGAGGGCCTGGCGGCGGGAGGGTTTGCAGCAGTCCATGGGCCACGAGCCTGACCCCGGATGGTGAACGCGACGGCACGTCCGCATTACGCCGAGGGTACGTGCGGATAATTTTCAGCGGTATGAACTGTTTATCACAGTTCGTGATGATGTGTGACTCGCTCGGGTGCCCGCAGGCGGCAGTCCTTCAGTCCACGCCGTTTTCCATGGCGTACCGAACCAGCTGCGCCTTGTTGTGCAACTGCAGCTTCGTCAGCGTGTTACCGACATGGTTTTGCACGGTACGCGTCGATAGCGTCAGGCGCTCGGAGATCTGCGGATAAGTCAGGCCCTTGGCAACCAGTCTGAGGACCTCGGTTTCCCGGTCGGTCAGCTGCGGCGCCGGTGAGCGCTCCATGGCGGAACGGCGTCCGCTCACAGCGGGGGCCGTCGCGCCGCCCGGACCGGCGAGCCGCCGGTACTCGCCGAGTACCAAGCCGGCCAGCTCCGACGTGAAGACCGGCTGGCCGACTGACGCCGACCGCACTGCAGCGACCAGTTCGGTGAGCTGCGCGGACTTCAGCACATACCCCACTGCGCCCGCGGTCACGCAGTCCAGGACATCCTGCCGCGCGCCGCTGGCAGACAGCATCAGCACGTGGAGCGAGGGATGCGCGGCCAAGAGGCCCCGCGTCACCTCGTCGCCGCCCTGGTCAGGAAGATTAAGGTCAAGCAGCACGACATCGGGCCGGGTCGCTGCGCTTATCCGCAGCGCTTGCGCCCCGTCGCCCGCCGTCCCGGCTATCGTGAAGCCCGCCTCGGCCAGGTAGCGCGCGGCCCCTTCCCGCCAGATCGGATGATCGTCCACGATCAGCACGCGCACCGGCCGACTTGCCGCTGTCGCCTGGTCAGGTTCTCCCGACACGAAGCTCTACCTCCGTTCCGAGCTCTGGCGTTGATGTCAGGCACGCCGTGCCGCCGACTTCGCGAAGCCGTCCGACGATGGAGTGTGAGACGCCAAGCCGCCCTTCGTCGGCAGCCTCGGCCAGCCTGCCGTCCTTGAACCCCGCCCCGTCATCGCGCACGCTGACGCGCACCTGCCAGCCCTCGTCCTCGACCAGCACCCATGCACGCGCGTCCGGGCCCGCGTGCCGCACGACGTTGTCGAGCGCAGCCGTAACGGCGCCGCTGAGCCCGGTCGCCGTTACTGCCGGAAGCAGCACTGGCGTCGCCGGGCAGGACACCGTGATCCGGGCATCGGCGAACGGCTCGACGAGACTGCGGACGTCGAGCAGCCCTGGCGGCAGATCTGGCTGGCTCTCATCGGCCAGCAGGGCGCGGAGCGCGGCTTCCTGCTCACCGGCAAGCCTGCCGAGCTCGGCCGCCTCACCGCCAAGGGCGCCTCCCCTGCTGCTCACCAGTGCCAGGATCTGCAGGACGGAGTCGTGAATACCGCGAGCGAGTCGCTCGCGCTCCCTGGCGGCCGCGTCCAGCCTCGCGGCGCGCTCGATCTCCGCCTCGGCCCGCAGGCCAAGACGGACGAGGTAGCCGCTGACGCCGCCGGCGATCAGCAGCAGAACGGTCCCGCTGAAAGTGCTGCCAGCCGGAAGGGCCGGGTGCTCGGCGAGGTCAGCGACCGATATCAGCAGGCCGCTGGCAAGGCCCGCCCACGGGCCGCCAGCCACCGCGCACGCCAGGACGGGCGCCGCAGCCCAGGCGGACGGGATGGTCGGCGCGCCCGCACTCACCCTGGCAGCGGTCTCGATCCAGCGCGTGCTGATGATCAGCGCCGCCGCGACGCACAGGTCAGTGGCGATCACCCACGCCTCCCGGCCCGCCGGCCGCCGATACTCGGCAACCGTCACGCCAGTCCAGGCCGTCATGATCGCCAGCACAGCCCACCCTCCGGCCGGGTGCGCGTAGGAGCCGGAGTCGCGGATGATGAGAACGGCCGCGTAAACCAGCGTGATGACACGGTATATGGAAACGACCCGCCACATCTGAGCGGCCATGGTGCAGACGCTACCGGCGCCTGCACCATCTGGCGAGTGCTTCCCTCAGTGCGCAAATCGGTTACGTGTGCAGGGCAGGAGTTATTGGTCCGCGATTCGAAGGAGGTCTTGTTCTGCCAGCAGTTTGTCTAGCCTTGCCTGGTCGACCCTGCTGACGATTGCGTCTTCCTCGTGGCGATCACGGATGCACTTAGCGAGCGTGAACGCCGAGGTAACGACGTAGAGCAGGCCGAGCGCGAGGAAAGCGCGAACCCATCGCGAGTCGTGCAGATAGCCGATGCCGATGATCGTGACAGTCAGCGAGACAGCGAAGGAAATCGCCGCCTGGGCGAAGAACGCAGCGGTGGTACGGGGCCGTAGTGGAGTGCTCATGCACCCTATTCTCCGAATGGCCGCCGCCTGGCACCTGAGTACGTTTACTCATTCTCCGGCGAGCTCAGAGTGGCTTCTGGCAACTCTGCCCGGTCGCCGCGAACGCTTCCGGTTTGGTTTACCCAGCCGTGGGTAACCGTGCCCAGTGGGAATCCGCCGTAGTTGCAGGGCCGCGCGCTCATGACTGCGCCGGGCCGGCCCAGCGAGACGCCGGAGCAGCGTTACGACCGGAACCTCGTGGACCTGCTGCAAGAGTTGCGCGTAGGCACTCTGGGCGTGCAGGTTTTGTTCGGGTTCCTCCTCGGGCTGCCGTTCACGCTCCGGTTCAGCCGCCTGGAGGCTTGGCAGCGCTGGCTGTATCTCGGGGTGATCATGATGTCCAGCATCTCGATCATCCTGCTCGTAGCACCAGTCGCGTACCACAGGCTGCTCTTCCGCCGCCATCAGCTGGCCAGCCTGCTCCGAGCGGCTAACGTCATGGCCATTGCGGGCCTGGCGGCCGTCGCGCTCGCAGTTACCGGAGCCGTGCTCCTGGTGACGAGCTACGTGGAGCCTGGTGTGCCCACCCCGGTCCTCACGATCATCATCGGAAGCCTGTTCGCCAGCCTCTGGTTCGTACTACCGCTGACACGCCGCAGCAGGCTCCAGCGCCCCGATCGCCGGGAGGGCGACTAGCGACCAAGCGCCGGGAACGCACTAGCATCCGGCCGGCCAGGCTCCTGCGGACGCAGCTCACCGGCTGACTGTTATGTCTGCCAGCGCTCTGTCGAGGCGGCCGAAAGCACAGTTCCAGCAGTCGCGCGCGTCAATCTCGGCCGCCTCGCTGAACGGACCTTCGCGCAGCTCGAGCCTGGTCGTCCGGTGCGACTCGGGAAAGAGCTCCACTTGTACCGTGCGCGCTGACGACCGCTGCCTTGGAACGCCACCGGGCGAAGGCTCCTTCGTCCAGGCGAGCAGCCTGTCTTCCTCAGCGCCGGTGAACCGGGCGGACTTCACGATGCGCTGTACCGGATCATGGGTGCTGACCAGGACGTAACGCAGCCTGCCGCCAGCCCGGGGGTCGATCTCAGCTTGCTCGGCCGGGATGGACCAGCCAGCCCGCGGGAACCAGGCAGCCAGCAGACGCGGCTCGATGAAGGCACGGTAGAGCGCCGACGGCACCACTCCGAAGATCCGCGACATATTCAGCTGATAGCTGGCTTGCAGATTCATCTGGACATCCCTCCGTCATCCACGCGCAAGCGGCGACTCCGGCTGCTGCTGCGGTCGCGGCAGCAGCCGGACTACACCTCGCCAGCAGCGCCCGGCGGAGCCGCAGAACCTGTTAGGCAGGCCCGGCAGGAGTCGTTGCCGGCATCGAGCTGAATCGCGGCCGGCCGCGTGGTTTGCGCGCTAACTGCCCGGTCCGGCGACGCCGCGAAGGCTTAGCTCTGCCCTGCGGTTTCCCGGTGCCACGACCTGGAGCAGCCCTGCGACCGGCAGGCCGTTGCGATGCCCGCTCAGCCGGCTGGCGGCTGCCGTGCGCGATCTCAAATTCGTGGACGACATTGCCGGGCAGCCGGCCATGTTCGGCAACAGCGAACCCCTGCCGCTCGGCCCACGCACGTATCTCCCGGCTGCGCTCGCGGCTCGCTGCCGTTCTGGCCCGCGGCCGTTGCCGCGGCGAGCGCGCCAGGCGCGCATGTTGCACAAACGGAGCAAGCTGGCGCCGGAGCTCGCCGGCATGCCGGGTGCTTAGATCTACCTCGTACTCCGTCCCGTCCAGGCCGAACCTCACGGTCTCGTCGGCCGGGCCGCCAGTCAAGTCATCCTCCAGATGCACTTCGACCCGTTGCATTTGCTTCCCCCGAGCTGCGGATTACGTTTGGCGCTGGCTCAAACGTGAGCTAGCAATTGAGGGTCATTCCCCTCCCCGAACCGATGTATCGCGGACTATGCCGGAACTCTGTGCCCTTCGCCGTCCCAGTGCCATCGTCGGCTTCCCTGAAGCACATCAGCCAGGATGACTTCGCGCAATGCGGCCTGACTGGAGTCAGATCAAGATATGCCCCGATATAAAGACGTGCATGCAAACTCCGTGATCACACCCCTAGACCGTCCCTTGCGGAGCGTGGAAGTCTGAAACGCAGGCATCAGTTTCCGGCCGTGTGTTAAGCGCTAGCCCGGGATGGGCGCACTTATCAGCTGAGTTGAGTCGCGCCGGAAAGGGAAACCATGCTGGCACAGAATATTGATTTCCACGAGGGTGGGCCATGAGCAGCCGGTTGGCATGAAGTGCAAGGTGATGCGCGGGTTCTTCGCCAGCCAGCCGCGGGGGACTTCTCGTCGGCCCAGGTCGTCAGGAGACGCGGCGGAGGGTGAGCCGACGGGTGCCGTCCTGCTCTGCCTCGTCGGTTACCACCTCGTAGCCATGGGTCCGCGCGTACTCCAGAGCCGCAGCGTGACCGTAGGCCTGGTTCAGTCGCGTCAGCCACTCGCGTCCGAGTCGCGACGTGTCCATCGCGTCCAGGACGATGGCAAACGAGCCATCGGGCTGGCGCGCGAAGCCGATGTCGGCGCTGGCCCCGCGGGCGTCCTTCTTCCGGATGACCACCTCAGCGCACTCGGACGCGCCGTGGTGATAGAAGCGCGAGTCCTCGATAGCGACGCCAGGCCGGCGTGCTGTCCGGTCAGCACGTAGTACAACGCGCGAGCCGCAGGCTCAGCGGGGGACAAATCGTGCGCCGCGCAGAACGCGCCGATGGCCGCCCGCGACCCGGCAGCCCGCCCGGGCTCCACGGCGGCCTCGAGGACCCATCCCCTGGCTTCCGCCCTCCTGGCCAGCGGCTCCCATGCCTCGTCGTCGAGGCACTCCAGCCATACCCAGAAGACCGCCCTGGCCGCGGTCTCAGTGAGGAACTCCGCCTCGGCCGCCAGCCAGCGCAGTGCCCGGCGGGCCAGCAGCCTCCGGGTGCCGTCAGCGCGTCGCCGCGCCGCGCGCCTGGCCAGCCGCGCCGCCCGCCGCGGTGTCACCATGCCTGTGCCCTCAGCATGCCCGTGCGGTTGCCCCCGGGCAGGCCGTGCTGGCCGCCGCGGGCAGGCTCAGTGCCACTGTCGTTCCTGCTGCTCCTGCCCGATCTCCTCGAACGCCTGGCTGGTCAGTTCCCGGCTCTCAATCTCGCCGCCGAGCAGCAGCACCAGGTCCTCGGTCTCACTCAGGCAGTCCATTCCGGCAATGCCGTTGACCCGCATTTCAACCTTGCCGTCAGGACCAATCGTGACCTCGATGATCTCCTCGCCCATGCCCGGCTCCCTTTGCCATTCCAGATGTTCTAAGAATACGGGGCTACAGGCCGATCTCATCGTTGCCGACGGCGGCTGGACGGCCGCCGACAGGATCACGCCGATCGCTTTCTCGGACCGCTTACGAGATCGCCGCCGGCCAGCGCTTAGCCTGTGGTGACTTCGAGGGCTGGAAGGCCGGCGCCGTTACAGTGTTCGGGAAGCTCGGATTCACCATCCAGCCGCTGCAGCGATCGGCCAGTTAACTGACCCGCGCATCCATGGTCACTGGCCGGGATAGGCGGCGGTGCGGATCATGGCGACGTCTGCAGCCGCTATCTCGCTGCCCTGCTCGTCCACGAACCCGACGTGCACGGGCCGGTCGCTGCCACGGGCCCGGCGGAGTATGGTCGGCCCCTCGGGCCACGGCAAGTGCGTGTCTCCCCATTGCTGCAGGGCTGCCAGTATCACCTTCAGCTCCCGTCCGGCAGGCGTGAGCACGTAGGCCGACCGGGACCGCAAGCCAGGCTCCTGGTAGGCCACCCGCTCCATCACGCCGTAGCTGACCAGCGTGGCCAGGCGGTCGGCGAGCACGTCGGGCGCAATGCCCAGGCTGTCGCGGAACTCGGCGAACCGGGTCAGGCCGCTGAACGCCTCCCGCAGGATCAGGAAGGTCCAGCGCTCACCGAGCACGCCCAGGCTGCGGGCGATGGAACAGCTGCTGTCGGGAACCTTGGACACCCCTCCACTGTACCCCTGAATTGTATTTTCCTACCCAGGTCGGCTAGGTTGGAAAAACCAACTCAGATGGAAGGTTCACGCACTATGGAGATAACAGGACAGACTGCCCTGGTCACTGGCGCCAACCGAGGGCTGGGCCGCCACCTCGCCCAGCAGCTGCGGGACCGCGGGGCGAACGTGTACGCCGCAGCTCGCAATCCGGAGTCCGTCGACCTGGCCGGCGTCACCCCTATCGCACTCGACGTCACGGACCCCGCGTCGGTCGAAGCGGCGGCGGCGGCTACTCACGGCGTTTCCATCCTGGTGAACAACGCCGGGTCGTCGACCGGCTCGTCGCTGCTCACCGGTGACTTGTCCGACATCCGCCTGGAGATGGACACGCATTACTTCGGCACGCTGGCCGTCGCCAGGGCCTTCGCTCCGCAGCTAACCGAACGAGAGCACGGCGCCGTCCTCAACATCCTGTCCGTGTTGTCCTGGGTCGCCTTCCCGCGCAGCGGCGCATATTGCGCGGCCAAGTCGGCGGCCTGGTCTCTCACCAACTCGCTCCGCCAGGAACTGGCTCCGCGCGGTGTGCTGGTTTCCGCCTTGCACGTCGGCTACATGGACACCGACATGGTTAAAGCCATCGAAGCCCCCAAGTCCGATCCGGCTGACATCGCGCGCATCGCCATCGACGGCATCGAGGCAGGCGAGGAGGAGATCATCGCTGACGACACCAGCCGGGTCGTGCAGGCCGGCCTGTCAGGCGGAGTCGCAGCCTTGTATCCCAAGGTGGCCTGACCGGCGCGCTCGCCGCTCCGCCAAACGTGCGCAGCGGGCCCCTTAGACGTCAGCCTCCGGGCCGTGTTCACGCTGCAGGTAGCCGGCGGTCATCCCGCCATCGACCAGAAGCGTCGTCCCGGTGATGAACCCGGCTTCCTCGCTGGCATAAAACACCGCAGCGGCGGCAACGTCGCCGGCCTGGCCGATCCGGCCAATCGGCGGGATCGGCCAGCCGCTGCCTTCCTCACCGCGGCCCTCCTCGCCGGGCGGTCCCATGTGCCGCATGCCCGGCCAGATGTCGCCAGGGCACAGCACGTTCGATCGCACCCCGTCCCGGCCGCCATCCAGTGCGAGCATCTTTCCCAGCATGACGACGGCGGCCTTGGCCACCGAGTACAGCCCGATCGTCTGCTCGCCCCAGACGCCGGCATCGGAAGCGATGTGGATCATGCATCCCCGGCGGCGAGCCAGGTGCGGGTAAGCGTGCTGCGCATACAACAGGTAGCCGCGGACGTCGACGCTCATGACCCGGTCGTAGTCGGCCAGCGGAGTGTCGATCAGCCGCGCCGTCACACCCACGCCTGCGTTGTTGACCAGTACGTCCAGGCCACCGAGGTGGTCAGCAGCCGCGGTCACCGACCGGGCGACCGCGTCGGGGTCAGCAGCGTCCGCCGCGATGAACCGCGCGCCGGATCCCAGCGTCTGCTCAGCGTTTCGGCCTAGTTCCGGGTCCCGGCCGGTGATGACGACTTGTGCTCCCTCGGCCATGAACCGCCCGGCGACAGCCAGGCCCAGGCCAGTAGTGCCGCCCGTGACCAGAGCCCGCTTCCCCGCCAGCTTTCCCATGAGCCCGAGTCTAGAGACGTGATGTTTCATGATCGATGTTGATCCAGAGGGCCAATAGCACCCCTAGCTTCACATCGATCTTGACGTGCCGGTGGCCGTCAGAGCCGGGACCCGGTCATGGCCCGTTGGCCGAGCTGTGCGGCCTGTGGGTGAGGCTCCTGATTCCCGGCAGCCCGTGCAAGCGCTTCGACGCGGGCTGGCGGAACCCGTTCCAGCCGTGCTCGTCGCCGATCGCGCGGAGCAGACGGAACGGGAACGGCGCCGGGTCGGCGGCCGTCATGACGACCGCGCCGGTTCCGTCGTGGGTCGATGCGGTCATGATCGAGAAGAACGAGGCCGCGCCGCCAATGTGGCTGAAGCGGTCATCGCCGTGCAGGAACATGCCCAGGCCGCAGGTATCGGGCGGGCGCACTCCCAGGATCGGCAGCAGGTTCCATTCGCCCTTGGCGGGCAGTCGCGCGTGCGGGGTCAGCAGCTGGGCGGCTACCTCGGGTCGTACCGGCGACGGCCGGCCCGCCAGCGCGGCCTGCAGCGCGCAGGCGTAACGGGCCAGGTCGCCGGGCGTGGTCCAGAGCCCGGCCGCAGCGCACTCAGGGTAGATGTGCCAGTCGCGGCGCGCGGCTGACGGCCTTAGGTGAGCCGGCGGCGGATTCTCGAAGGTGCTGGCGGTCATGCCGAGTGGGTCCAGCACGAGGGCGCGAGCGGCGTCGGCGAACGGCTGGCCAGTGACGTCGGTGATCAGCTGCTGGATGACTGCGTAGCCGCCGCCTGAGTAGCTGAACCTGCCAACTCTGGCCGGGTCGGCCCGAACCGCCGGGGTCGCCGAGGGCGGAGCCCCGTTCAGGACCTCGCCCAGAGCTGGCACGTCGGCACCTTGCCGGTAGCCGGGAAAGAACGGGACGCCCGTCCCTGCGGTGTGCCCGAGCAGTTGCCGCAGCGACACCTCGGAAGCTCCAGGTAGCCGCCACGAGGTGAGCTGCTGGTTGACGTCACCGTCGAGGTCGGCCTGGCCGCGGGCGGCCAGTTCTAACGCGGCCAGCGCAGTGACTGGCTTGGAGATGGAGCCGGCCTGGAACAGCTGGTCCGGCGGTCCGCCGGTGGCCCGGCTCCACGCGATCTCTGACTGCTCGATGACAGCGACGCCCAGCACCTTCCTGGACCTCCGCAGCAAGGCGGTCACGGACTCACCTGGCGAATGCGCGGAAACGGGCATGGTCTCCTCCGGGGTAGTCACGGGCCCGGATCGGCAGCGCTGCCGTCGCCGGTGATCAGGGCCGGGAAGGCCAGTTGCAACACGATGACCGGGCGTGAGCCCGCCGGCCGTCGCCCAGGGTCTTCGAGCCGGCCCGCATAGGCCCGAAGCAGACCCTGGATCTTGCCGCCCAGGTCGTTCAGCTCTGCTGCGGTGAGGAAGAGTAGAGAGTCACCGAATTGGGCGGCCTCGCGCCATTCGCCCGCCTCCCCCGACTGAGCCCGCACCCAGCGTGCGGTGAGCTCGAAGTACTGCTCGGCTAGCGCTAGTTGCAGCGCCTGCGCGGCCTCAGCGGTCACCGGATCGTGCGGACGCACCGGATCCCACTCGGTGACCATCGCAGTTGCACGCCACGGTTTCTCCCGGCCCCGGCCTCCGCCGGCCTGCTCCACCAGCCCGTACTTGGCCATCTGGCGGAAGTGGAACGAGCAGCTCGCCACGCTCTCCCCCGTCGCCATCGCCGCTTGGGTGGCGGTCTGAGGACCGTCCTGGCGGAGCAGTGCCATGAGCTTGAGCCGGGTCGGATGAGCGTAGGCCCGCAGCGCCCGCGGGCCTGTGAGGCGGGCCGAGCGGCGCAGGCTCTGGTTGGTCACCATCTAAAGATAACTTTAGCAATATATCTTTACAAGGCCTCTGAGCGGTGGCAACTCCGAGCTGGGCAGCCGCAGCGCCAGTTCGGCGGCCACGATGCATGCGCTTGGCACGCGGAGTATAGTTAGCTCTGTGAACGATTCATCTGTCGGCAGCGCTCGCCAGTTGCTGGATGCGACCGGACTGGTGCGCCGCACCATACGCAGGGCGCTACGGCAGGTCACACACACTGAGCCGCTTCCGCCAACGCACTGCGAGTTGCTGCGACTGGCTGAGACCCGGCCCGGAATCACGGTGGCCGACGCGGCGCAGGAGATGCATCTTGCGCCGAACACTGTCAGCACGCTCGTCAGCAAGCTGACCAACGACCAGCTGCTCAGCCGGAGCCGCAGCGCCAAAGACGGCAGGTCAGCACAGCTGACTGTCACTGCTGCTGCCAGCCAGCGGCTCGCCGAACGGCGTGACCTGCGAGCTGAGATTGCCGGGCGGGCGCTGGCCAGGTTGTCGCCGGCTGACCGGGCCGCGCTGGCGGCCGCGGTGCCGGCTTTGCTGCGACTGGTTGAGGAGATAGAGAGCCTTGAGCGAGCTGCGTAGCTACCCCGCACAGACGGCGACAGCGCACGCCGGGCCCGGCGCGCCGGAGATGCGCGGAGCGGCCGTCGTGTGCTCCGGCCTGACCTACCGGTTCGGCCAGCACACCGCCGTCGACCATGTCGACCTCCGCATCGAGCAGGGCGAGACATTCGGGCTGCTCGGGCCGAACGGCGCCGGCAAGACCACCACGATCCGGATGCTGACGACCCTGCTGCGGCCGATGCATGGCACCGTCAGCGTGCTCGGCGTCGACGCAGCCACGCAGCCGATGCGAGTTCGCCGGATGATCGGCTACGTGCCGCAGCTGCTGTCCGCCGACGGGACGCTGACCGGGCGGGAGAACGTCGAGCTGTTCGCCCGTCTCTTCGACGTCCCGCGCCGCGATCGGCGTGAGCGCGTGGAGAGCGCGCTCGCCGCGATGGGGCTGACCGACGCGGCCAGCCGTCAGGCGAAGACCTATTCGGGCGGCATGGTGCGCCGCCTCGAGCTCGCACAGGCGCTAGTGAACTCGCCGCGCCTGCTGGTGCTC
>Ga0335075_10012498_pt1 | contig 12821 bp, 11 predicted proteins | sample Lox_Sample_24_FD_206723 | JGI IMG/M metagenome (GOLD analysis project Ga0335075, IMG submission 206723) | Soil microbial communities from Loxahatchee National Wildlife Refuge, Florida, United States - Lox_Sample_2.4 | ecosystem: Environmental > Terrestrial > Soil > Wetlands | place: USA... | reverse complement strand
GACATCGGCGCCGGCGATGTTCTCAGCCGCATGACCGAGCGTAACGCGCGCGCCCAAACCCGCGAGCCACTTCGTTACTGAGCTCGCCTTCACATCGGAGCCTTGCACGGCATACCCGAGATTGAGCAATACCTCGGCGATGCCACACATCCCACTTCCGCCGATACCGACGAAGTGGATGGTGTTGATGCGCCGCATCCGCTCTCGGCGATCGGTAGCACGCCGACGCGGATGTTGGGAAGCGGCGTACGTCGAGCTTGACGGCGCCGACGTCGTGGGTCCCTGCGTTGACGAAGCGGATTTCTCGCCGCTCGGGCGTTGCTGCTCGGTCACGCGGCGGCCCCCCTCACGAGCGCGAGGCAGGAAGCCGTCAGCTCCTCTGTAGCGTGCGGCTTGGCGAGCTGGCGGGCGCGCTCGGCCATGGCGAGCAGCTTGCCGCGGCCGGCGCATAGCTCCTTCAGCTCTTCTGCCAGACGTTCGGCTGTCAGGTCGCGATCGGCGATGAGAATCGCCGCGTGCTCTCGCACCAAGTACTGCGCGTTATGGGTCTGGTGATCGTCCACTGCCGCAGGGAACGGCACCAGGATGGCGCCAATTCCAACAGCGGCCAGCTCCGACACCGTGAGCGCGCCTGATCGGCAGATCACGAGATCGGCCCAACCGTAAGCCTCTGCCATGTCCTCGATGAACGGGCGCACGTCCGCTCGCACGCCGGCACCGGCGTAACTCTGGCGCCCAGCCTCGATCCAACGCTCGCCGGCCTGGTGCCGCACATCAAACGTCATCGAGCCCGCCAGCTTGGCGAGTGCGAAAGGCACCACTGCGTTGAGCCGGGTGGCGCCCTGGCTGCCGCCAATAACGAGAATGCGAATGACACCGCTGCGCGAGGCAAACCGCTCAGCGGGGGGTGCCACGGCGCTGATATCGCCTCTCACCGGGTTACCGATCGCGCGTGCCTTGACGTCACGTCCAAAGCTGTTCGGAAATGCTTCCAGAACTTCGCGCGCGATATGCGACAGACACCGGTTGGTAAAGCCCGCGACCGCGTTCTGCTCATGGATGACGAGGGGGCGCCCGGTGAGCCACGCGGCAACACCGCCGGGTCCCGTCACAAATCCGCCCAGACCGACGACGACCACTGGACGATGCCGCCACATAACGCGCAACGCCTGCGAGAGCGCCTTGACCAACCGGAACGGCGCAGCCAACAAGGTCATGACACCCTTGCCCCGCAAACCGCCGACCGAAAGCCACTCAATCGGAATCCCGGCGGCTGGAACAATTCGCGCCTCGAGACCTCGCTGAGTGCCGAGCCAGATCACCTCGACAGACCTCTCGCGCAACATGCGCGCGAGCGCGAGCGCCGGGAAGACATGCCCGCCGGTGCCGCCAGCCATGACGAGGATAGGACCTGACGCGCTCATACCAGCGCCTCCGAGCGCCGGCGCGCGCCACGCGCCTGTCCCGCTTCGACCAAAACGATCTGGGCACGCGCGCTCATTCCGCGTCCCCCTCATCCTCGTCGTCGAAGATGTCCTTTTGCGCCGCGCCAGTCGCGCGCGCGCGAGCCTGACGGTCACCCAACACACTCGAGCGTTGCCGCACTGTCGCCGAGCCACGCTTCTCCATCAGCGCCTCATGATAGACACGCAACAGCAATCCCACCCATGCCAGCGACACGATGAGACTCGAGCGCCCGTAGCTCATGAGCGGCAGCGTCAGTCCCTTCGTCGGCAGAACACCCATGTTCACACCGATGTTGATGAACGCCTGAATGCCCACCCATAGACCGAATCCGGCAGCGAGATACGCCTGGAACTTCAGCCCCGAGTCCGAGGCCAGCCGCGCGATGTAAAAGCTGCGCCAGATGAGCGCAATAAACAGCGCGAGCGTCAGCAAGACCCCGAAAAGACCCAACTCCTCGGCCAGCACCGCGAAGAGAAAATCCGTGTGGGCCTCGGGCAGGTAGAACAGCTTCTGCACACTCTCGCCGAGCCCCACACCGAACCACTGTCCGCGGCCGATCGCGATGAGCGACTGCGTGAGCTGGAATCCCGTGTTGTACGGATCCGCCCAAGGGTCGAGGAACGCCTTGAGCCGCCGCATGCGGTAGCCCGAGCTCATGGCCAGCGCGCCGAACCCGGCCGACGCGAACAAAGTCATCGCGATCACGTAGCGCAACCGGGCGCCGCCGAGAAACAGCACCCCGAATCCCGTCGCGAACAGCACAGTGGCCGCGCCGAAGTCCGGCTCGATGAGCAGCAGCCCTCCTGCGCAGCAAAGCAGCGCGAGCGGCTTGACGAGACCCATGAAAGTGCCACGCAGCTCTTCTTCGCGCCTTGCGGCGTAGCTGGCCACGTAGATAAGCACCAGCACGCGCGCGAGCTCGGACACCTGGAAATTCACGGTGGCAACGCGCAGCCAACGACGGCTGCCGTTCACGGAATGGCCCAGCCCGGGCACCAGAACGAGAAACAGCAGCAGGAGGGCCGTGACCAGCAGCGCAGTGGAGAGCTTATCGAGCACCTGCGTGGGGATGCAGAAAACAAACACCGCGCCGAGGCCACCCATGAGCATCAACAGCAGTTGCCGCTCGAGGTAGTAGAAGGTTTCCCCATTCTCCTTGCTCGCGACCGACACCGACGCCGAGGTCACCATGATGAGGCCGAGCAGGGAGATCGCCAGCACCAGCGCAATGGTAACCGTGTCGATATGCAACACGCTGCCGCGTCCGCTCGAGCGGGCGAAGGCCATCGGTGAGCCGGCGATGGTGGAGCTCACGCGGCCAGCTCCTTGACGGCGTCTGTGAACACGGCCCCGCGATGGGTGTAGTCGCGGAACATGTCGAGGCTCGCGCAGGCGGGCGAGAGCAACACTGTGTCGCCGGGCTGCGCCGACCTTGCGGCCGCGCGTACGGCGTCTTCCAAAGTGCCGCATGTCTCGACAGTGCAGACGCCCGCGAGAGCTTTGGCAATAGCCGCAGCGTCACGCCCGATGAGAACGGTGTGACGTACCTTTCCGCGGAACACCTCGGCAAGCTCCGCGAAATCCTGATTTTTGCCGTCGCCGCCCGCGATCATGATGAGCGGGCCCTGCATCCCGCTGACGGCGGCAATGGTGGCGCCGACATTGGTGCCCTTGGAGTCATTGATGTAGGTGACTCCACGGACATCTGCCACCCACTGCGAGCGATGTGGCAAGCCCGGGAAGGTCCGCAACTCTTCCAGCATCGCCGGCATGGGGAGACCCAGAGCATCGCCCACGGCCAGCGACGCAAGCGCGTTGGCAGCGTTGTGCAGGCCTTTGATCCTCATTTCTGACCCGGCCAGGAGCGGCTCGCCACGTCGGGTGAGCCACCATTCGCCATCACGCGTCGTGACCGCATAGTCCGCGCCGATCGACGCGCGGAGAGAGAAGCTCAGCGTCTTCTGCCCCGGGCGCGGCATCGCGACTACCAGCGGATCATCCAGATTGATCACCGCCGTCTCGCAACGCGCGAAAATGCGTGCCTTCGCCCGAGCGTATGACCCAACAGAGTCATAGCGGTCGAGATGATCCGGCGTAACGTTGAGCACCACCGCCGCCTTCAAGTCGAGCGAAGTGGTCGACTCGAGCTGAAAGCTGGAGAGCTCGAGGACGTAAAGTTGGGTTGGGGCGAATGCCGACGCCGGGCTCAGCAGATCCAACGCAGGCTCTCCGAGGTTGCCGCCAACGCGCACCCGCAGACCGGCGCGCTCAGCCATGCGACCCACAAGCGTCGTCACGGTGCTCTTGCCATTGGTGCCTGTGATGCCCACGACTGGCGCATCCACTGCGCGAGCGAACAACTCGATGTCGCCAACGATCTCCAGCCCGCGACGACGCGCCTCCACGAAGAACGGCTCGGCGAGCGAAACGCCGGGCGAGGCCACGACACAATCCGCGCCAGCGAGCAGCCGGGCGTCCAGGCCACCCACGCTCACCGGAATAGTCGCATCGAGCTCTGCCAGCCGCGCGAGCTCCGGCGGTTTCTGCCGCGTGTCAGTGACGGCCAGACGCCAGCCGCGAGCGTGCAAATACCGCGCGCAGGAGAGCCCGGTGCGGCCGAGCCCCACGATCACGGCATAGGTTTGTTTTGCACCGCTCGCGCTCATCGCAGCTTCAACGTCGCCAACCCCGCCAGGACCAACAGCAGGGAAATGATCCAGAAACGCACAATGACCTTCGGCTCCGGCCAGCCCTTGAGCTCGAAGTGGTGATGGATGGGCGCCATCCGGAAGATCCGCTTGCCCGTGAGCTTGAAAGAGGCCACCTGCAAAATCACCGAGGCCGTCTCCATCACGAACACGCCGCCCATGAACAGCGCCACGAACTCCTGCCGCACGATCACCGCGATGACCCCGATCGCGGCGCCGATGGCGAGGGCTCCGACATCTCCCATGAACACCTGGGCGGGATATGCGTTGAACCACAGGAAGCCCAGGCCCGCCCCGGCCAGCGCCGAGCAGAAGATCAGCAGCTCACCGGCGCCGCGGATTTCCGGGATCTGCAGGTAGTGAGCAAACACCGCATTGCCGCTGGCGTACGCAAAGATGCCCAGCGCCGCCGTCACGAGAGCGGCCGGCATGATCGCCAGCCCATCGAGACCATCGGTGAGATTCACAGCGTTGCTGTAACCGACAATCATCAGATACGCGCCGAAGATGAATCCAAACGCGGACAGCGGCTCCGCGAAGGTCTTGAAGAACGGCAGGAACAGAGTGGTCTCCTGCGGACTGGTCGCCGTGAAGTACAACGTAGCGGCCGTCGCCAGGCCCGCCACGGATTGGTAGAAGTACTTCCAACGTGCAATCAGTCCCTTCGGATTGCGCACGACGAGCTTGAGGTAGTCGTCGTAGAACCCGATGAGCCCGAATGCGAACGTCACCCCGATGACGGTCCAGACGAGGCGATTCCACGGCTCGGCCCAGAGAATGGTGCTCACCAACGTGGTCACGAGAATGAGCGTTCCACCCATGGTGGGCGTACCGGCCTTCGGCAGATGCGTCTTCGGACCGTCGTCGCGCACGACCTGGCCGATCTGGTACCGGGACAGCTTTTCAATCATCGCAGGACCTACGACGAGGGAGATCACGAGCGACGACACGGTCGCGAGGATCGCCCGGAACGTCAGGTACGAGAAGACGTTGAACCCGGAGATGCGGGTCGTAAAGTGTTGTGTCAGCCAGTAAAGCACTCAGTGGCCGCCCGTCTGTTGAGTTGATCCCTGTACGAGCATGTCGACGACACGCTCGAGCCTGTTCACGCGCGATCCCTTGATGAGCAGGCGCACGCCGGCAACTCCCGCAGGCGCGGAAACCTGCGCTGACGCGCCGGCTTGCGGTCCCGCACCGCCCGCTGCAGCGCCTCCCAAGTCACGCGCGAGCGCATCGGAAAGCGCCTGTGCGTCCGGGAACCACTGCGCGCCGGCGCCAAAGCTGTCCACAGCCAGCTTTGCCAGGCCCCCAATGGCATAAAGCCGCTCCACGCCGTGCGCGCGCGCAAACTCGCCAATCTCTTTGTGCGCATCCGGCGCGTACTCACCCAACTCCGCCATATCTCCAATCACCAACCACTTCGCCCCATCAAGCTCCGCCAGCGTTTCAATCCCCGCGCGCATCGAGCTCGGATTCGCGTTGTAGGAATCGTCGATGATCCAGGCGCCACTCAGCGCCTTCTTGAATTGCAGCCGACCCGCCACCGCCCGCATCGCACCCAGCCCCGCCACTATCTGCTCGAGGCCAGCACCGGCAGCAGCGGCAGCCGCTGCGGCGGCAAGTGCGTTGGACACGTTGTGCCGCCCACCCATGTGGAGCACAACAGCAGCGCTCCCCAGCGGGCACACCAGCTTGAAATGAGTGAGGAAGCCTTCCGACTGGCCGGCGGATCCGGCCGGCCCGATGGTCGTCCGCACGTCGTTGGCCTTGAAGTCCGCGCTCGCGCGCACGCCGAACGTAACGACGCGCGCCTTGGTCAGTTTTCGCCACAGATCCACGAACTCATCATCGGCGTTGATGACCGCCGTGGCCGTCGGGGCAAGCCCTTCAACCATCTCGCCCTCAGCCCGAGCAACCCCTTCGATGCTTCCAAAGCCCTCGAGGTGCTCAGCGCCGGCGTTGGTGATCATTCCTACCGTGGGACGCGCGATGCGCACGAGATGCGCGACCTCACCCGGGTTGTTAGCCCCCACTTCCACCACGGCGAACTTGTTCGCCGGCTCGAATCTCAGCAACGTGAGGGGGACGCCGATGTGGTTGTTGAGGTTGCCCCGCGTCGCCAGGCAATTACCCATCCGGCTCAGGATGGACGCCGTCATTTCCTTCGCCGTGGTTTTTCCGTTGCTGCCCGCAACGCCCACCACCGGAATCGCAAACTGCTCGCGCCAGCCATGACCCGCGCGCTCCAGCGCGGCCTGGGTATCGGCCACGACGATCTGAGAAAGAGCGGCCGGTTGCTCACTATCAACGAGAGCGCCGACCGCGCCGGCAGCCAAAGCGGCACCGACAAACTGGTTTCCGTCGAAATTCGGACCGCGCAAAGCGACAAACAGAGCGCCCTTGCCGAGCGTGCGCGTGTCAGTGGAGACGGCGGTATAGGGAGCATCCGCCCCCTTCAGGCTACCACCGCACAATTGAGCGAAGTGCGCGAGCGTCCGGCCGCGAGGCCCCGTCCCTGCGCCTCGCCCTTCGGGCCGGCCTTCACCGTCCAAAATCGTTCCGGACGAATTTGTCATACGCGCGACCTCTTCTCGAGGGCTGCCGTGACGACCGCCTGGTCGAGGAACGGACGTCGCTCGCGGCCGTAGATCTGGTAGTCCTCGTGACCTTTACCGGCAACGAGCACAACGTCATCCGGGATGGATCGCTGCAGTGCCATTTGTATGGCTAGCGCACGATCATGCTCGACGACAGTGGGCGCGGCCCCAGCGATCCCCCCAACGATATCTGCAACGATGCGGGCCGGATCCTCGGTGCGAGGGTTGTCGTCGGTGACGATGAGGTCGTCCGCCAACTCCGCGGCAATCCGACCCATCAGGGGCCGCTTACCGGCATCGCGATCGCCCCCGCAACCAAACACGACGCGCAGCTGACCACGACAATGCAGTCGCGCGGCGCCAAGAGCCTTCGCAAGCGCATCGGGCGTGTGCGCGTAATCCACGATCGCCAATGGCGTCCGACCCCGGCCTCCAAACATCTCCATGCGACCGCTCGCAGCCCGGCACTGTTCGAGTGCGTGAACGGCCTGGGCCAGCGGAATGTTCCACGCCAGCAGCACAGCCAACACCGTCAGCACGTTGTCCACATTGAACTCACCGATCAAGCGCACGGTGAGCTCCGCCGAACCCCAACTTGTGTCAACTCCGATGAGAAGACCGCCCGGATCGGGCGTCGCACGCAGGGCGCGCACGTAGTCCGCGTGCAGCGCAATGCCGGTACCAGCCGAGCCGGGCCACCCTTTCTGTGAGGTGATAACGAGACGGGCGGACGAGGGTTGCGCTGCCAGTGCCGCGCCGAAAGGGTCGTCGACGTTGATGACGCGGTTGACCAACGACGGCCATGAAAAGAGACGGGCCTTCGCCGCACCATACGCTTCCATCGTACCGTGATAGTCGAGATGGTCGCGGGTGAGATTCGTAAAGGCCGCGGTGCTGAAGCGCACGGCCGCGACCCTTTCCTGGTCAATCGCGTGGGATGAGACCTCCATGCTGACGCACTCTGCCCCAAGATTCCTCAGGGCCGCGAGGTGACGCTGAACGGTGACGGCGTCGGAAGTCGTATGCTCGGTCGGCGTGACAGTCGGCGGTCGTCCGAACCCGAGAGTCCCCATATAGGCCGCCGGTCGCCCACAAAACTGAAGAGCCTGAGCGAGCAGCCACGCACAGGTCGTTTTACCGTTGGTACCCGTGATGCCGGCCACCGTCAGCGCCTGCGACGGCGCGCCGAAGAAACGATCGGCGATGAGACTGGCGCGTTGACTCAGCTGTGGAACGGCGGCAACAAAGACGCCAGCCCCGAGGTTGGGTTTGCCGACCTCCGTCGAGTCTTCATACAGTACCGCGCGCGCCCCTTGAGCCACCGCCTGCTGCGCGAACTTGAGTCCGTGATGGGTCCGTCCCTTACAGGCGAGAAACAGACTGCCGGGCCCAGCGGCCTTGCTGTCGAGTGTCACGTCACTGACGACGACATCAGAGGGGGCAGCAGCAAACCCGACGGTGAGCTCGGCGAGCGACCGCTCCAAGTGCACGCTAGCCGGTTGAACGCCTGAGCCGGTCATCGCAACGCCGCGGTCCGCACATTGGCGGGTTTGGGAGTGGAAGGCAGATCGTCCGGGCCGTTGATAGGCTGGTCAGGCGCGACAGCCAACAGTCGCAAAGCCTGGCCGACAACCGCGGAGAACACGGGAGCCGAGACGGCACCGCCCTGGTGCTGGCCGGCGCTCGGATCGTCGAGGACAACCAGAGCAGCGAGCCTCGGAGCGGTCGTCGGCGCGACGCCTCCGAACACGGCGGTAAAGTGATCCGAATAATAACCCCCGCCGGCGGCCTTCCAGGCAGTGCCCGTCTTGCCGGATACGCGATAGCCCGGAATCGCTGCCCGCCAGCCGGTGGCGCCTTCTGCGACGACTACGGATTCCAACATGTGGATGAGCTCGAGACAGGTATGCTCGTCGAGCACACGTTGCCCGCCCGGCGGGGAATCAACACGCACGAATGAGAGCGGGCGGGTCACGCCGCCCGCTCCGATCGTCGCGTAGGCATGAGCGAGTTGCAGCGGTGTTACGGCAAGGCCGTAGCCGCGCGACATGGAGGCGATGCCCACTGGTCGCAGCTGCGAAAGAGGGGGCATCAGACCCGCCGACTCGCCGGGAAAGCCGCTCGTGGTGACCTGTCCGAACCCGAGTCGCGTCAGAGTGTTCCAGATGAGCTCGGGCGGCAAGCTCAGCGCGATGTGCGCCATGCCGACGTTCGAGCTCTTCGCCAGGATGGTCGCGATGTTGATGGCGCCGAGGTTATGCTCATCCTCGATCGGCTTCGTGCCCCGGCCGACCTGTATGAAGCCGGGCGAGGTATCGACGATGCTCCGGTCATCGTACTTGCCGGACGCGAGCGCCGCCGCGACCACGAACGGCTTCATGGACGAGCCAGGCTCGAAAATGTCGGTGACGGCGCGATTGCGGTAGGTGCCTGGCGCCAGGTGATCGCGGTCATTCGGGTTATAGGCAGGCTGGTTCACCATGGCGAGCACTTCGCCCGTGGCGATGTCGAGAACGACGACGGAGCCGGAGCTGGCGCGTTGGTCGCGGATCGCCGCCTTCAGCTCCCGGTAAGCGAGATACTGGATGCGCAAATCAATCGACAACACGAGATCCCGGCCTGGGCGGGCTGGCCGGATGCTGTCGACGTTCTGGACGATGTGTCCGTAGCGGTCCTGGATGACCCGCTTCGCGCCATTCACACCCGCGAGCCAGTGATCGAACGCCAGCTCGAGGCCCTCCTGACCGGCGTCGTCGACATTCGTGAACCCGAGGATGTGTCCAGCAACTTCCCCTGAGGGGTAGTAACGACGGTACTCGCGCGAGAGATAAACACCGGGTATCCCGAGCGCCTTGATGCGTTGCGCTTCGGCCGGCTCGCGACCGCGGGCGAGGTAAAGGAAATCGCGATCGAGGCTGCTGGTGATGCGGCGCGCCAACTCCTGCCGATCGAGCTTCAGCGCGGACGCGAGCCGCGGCAGCTGCTCGGGCGCGAGCGCGAGCTCCTTCGGATTCACCCAGATGGAATCAACAGGAGTGCTGACAGCGAGCGGCTCACCGTAGCGGTCGGTGATGGTGCCGCGGTGAGCGGCAATCTGCACGACTCGAGAGAAGCGGGCGTCACCCTCCTTCGCCAGAAAAGTGTGATCGACGAGCGTAAGGTTGACCGCGCGATAGACGAGCGCAACGGCGCCACAGACGAGCACGCCTATCAGGAAATAGGCGCGCCAGCGAAACGACCCCGGCGCATCGAATGTCTTGCGGCTCCTCATGGGGGGACGATCTCAATCTCCTTAGGAGGGGGCATCTCCATGTGGAGCTTGGTGCTCGCGACACGCTCGACGAAGGCTTGCGTGGACCAGGCGCTCTGCTCGAGCTGCAACTGGCCCCATTCGATCTCGAGATTATCCCTGTGCGCATTCAACCGCTCGAGCTCGACGAACATTTCGCGCGCGCGGTGCTTGCAGTAGATCGCGCCCGCGGCAGAGGCGAGCGCACCCGCCCACAGAATCGGGATCACGAAAACGAGCACTTTGCCGCTGAACATGTTCATGCCGTCACAACCGCGCTTATCTGACTTTCTCTGCAACCCGCAGGAGTGCGCTGCGTGAGCGCGGATTGTTGCCAACCTCGGCATCAGCCGCGCGGGCCTTGCGGCCGACGAGCTTCAGACGGGGCTGCAGCTCAGAAGGCACCACGGGCAGATCCAACAGCGCCGCATCGATTTCCGACTCACGTTTCATGAAACGTTTGACGAGTCGATCCTCGAGAGAGTGGAAGCTGATGACGGCCAGCCGCCCACCCCTGTCGAGCACGCGCAGCGCACCTTCGAGACCTTTCTCGAGCTGTCCCAACTCGTCGTTGATAAACATGCGCAGCGCCTGAAAGGTGCGTGTTGCCGGGTTCTAGCCAGGCTCCCGGGTTCTGACAGCACGAGCGACGATCGCCGCGAGTTGCGACGTCCGCTCAATCGGCTCATGCACACGTGCTGCCACGATTGCCTGGGCCACGCGGCGTGCGAACCTTTCCTCTCCCAGAGTTGCAATCACTTCGCGAATCTCGTCGACGCTCGCCCGAGCGAGCCAGGCAGAGACGGGTTCGCCACGTGTCGGGTCCATACGCATATCGAGCGGACCGTCGGCGCGGAAGCTGAAGCCCCGGGACGGGTCGTCGAGCTGCGGGGATGAGACACCGAGGTCGAAGAGCACGCCCCGGCAAGGGCGACCGTGCGCGTGTGTCTGCACGCACGAGGCGATATCGGCAAACGGCGCATGGACGAGCGTAAGCCGCACTTCGTCGGCAAAGCGCTCGCGCCCGGACGCGATGGCCTGCGGGTCCCGGTCGATCGCGAGCACGCGGCCTTCTCGACCCAGGGCCTGGAGTATGAGTGCCGTATGGCCGCCACGCCCGAACGTCGCATCGACATAGTAACCGTCCGCCTCGAGGGCTAGCGCCGCGAGCGTCTCTGCGACAAGCACCGGTGTGTGCTTATCCACGATGAGATCCCGCCCCCGAAGTGCCGCGTTATTGCCTGATGCACGCGTCAGCGGCGCGCGCATCCCCGTTTAAACCTTCCCCACCGCCGGGCCGGATTTCTGCCGCTACAACGACAGCGAATCGAGCTCGGACGGCAGATCTGTCAAAGTTTCCTCACTCTTCAGGTATGAATCGCACTTCTCGGTCCAGCGCGTCTCGTCCCAAAGCTCGAAGCGATTACCCTGACCAATCAACATGCCCAGTCGCTGGAGTCCCGCGAATTCGCGCAACTCCGGTGGAACGAGGAATCTCCCATGCCCGTCGAGCTCCACATCGGTCGCGTGGCCCACCATGAGTCGTTGCAATTTGCGCGACTGCGGGTGCAGGCTCGGCAGACTCATCAACTTGCGCTCGGTCTGTTCCCACTCAGGCAAGGGATAAATCAGGAGGCATTGCTCACGATCGACGGTGACGATCAATTTGCCCTGCGACTGGGCGGCGATCTGCTCCCGATACCGGGTAGGCAGAACCATCCGTCCCTTGTCATCAAGGGTCACCTTCGTTGCACCGCGTAACATGACATAAGGAGCTGCTCGCCCAACTCCCCCCACTTTCTCCCACCGGCGGCCACTATAGAAATCGCAGGTGAGCTATGTCAATTGAAATAGTGAGAAATTCGTCGCAGTCACAACGACTTATGTGTGCGTGGCCAAGCTTGCAGACAGTCCCCGGATAGCATTCGTCTTAGCAATCAGCGGCTTGGCCCGCTAACTTTATACAGTAGGTGATGTGTTGGAAGCCTGGCTCGGCGCAGGATGACCGGAGCCTCAACGACCGCAGCGCAGCGAAGGCAATTCCGCAAAGCGCCACAGGCGCGACGCGGGGCACCGCGAGTTGGGGTTATGTCAAAAAAGTGTGTTGGAGCCACTCGACCTTGGGGCCGTCAGCAGCGCTTTCCGACACGGCCAGCACGTCGAAACGCACGCGCAGGCGGGAGAAATCCTTCCGCTGCTGCAGAAGCTGCGCGGCCGCCCGCACCAATCGTTGCTGCTTCCGCCCATCCACGCTGGCGGCCGCCCCACCGTACCGGTTCGAGGCCCGCGAACGGACTTCAGCGATGACCAGCACATCGCCGTCGCGCGCAACGATATCGAGCTCCCCCAGCCGGCGCCGATAGTTGCGCTCGAGGATCTCCAGCCCCTGTGCCCGCAGGAAATCCGCGGCAATATCCTCGGCCCGCCGCCCGATCCTTTGCTGGTATGTCCGGCGGCCCGTGGGTCTGCGGGAAGAGCAGCGTCGTCTGGAGGGTTCCTTCGTCATCCTGGCCTCCTTGCCATCCAACTGTCTTTCCTACTGCCCTGCCGGCGCCGCCGGTGCCGCCGCCGGCGTAGGTTGGCCTGGCGGCTGGAGCATGCGGACTTCCCCGTCGTGGATCTGGGCCCAATCGAGATCGCGATGGATTCGACGATCGGCGTCGACTGTCAGCCGGCCCGTGAGGCCGTCGATATTGAGGCTGCCGGTCGTCGTGCGTCCACGCAATGCAACCGCGAGACGATAGGCATCAAAGCCAAAGG
>Ga0335075_10012496_pt1 | contig 12822 bp, 17 predicted proteins | sample Lox_Sample_24_FD_206723 | JGI IMG/M metagenome (GOLD analysis project Ga0335075, IMG submission 206723) | Soil microbial communities from Loxahatchee National Wildlife Refuge, Florida, United States - Lox_Sample_2.4 | ecosystem: Environmental > Terrestrial > Soil > Wetlands | place: USA... | reverse complement strand
CCGCGTATGGCTGGCAGCGGCGCCTTCCAGGCTGATCAGGCCGAGCAGGAACGCGGCAGCCAGCACCACGGCAGCGGTCTGCGTTACCTGACGCGCGCGTTCCGTAAGACCGCCGCAGAAGGCCACAAGAATGACCGCCAGTACTGGCATCGCCTGAACAGCGGCGTCGATGAACTGCGGTGCGACCGCTGATGCTCGCAACGCGAAGGCGCTCACGATCACCGGGCTGGGACCCACAGGGCCGGGCGCTGGACTGGAGCCAACGGGGACGGGGCCAGACGCCGGTGCGCTGGAAGAGACAGCGGTCGGCGTGGGAATAGGAACCTTGGCGTCGGCCAGGTTGAAGAGCTGGCATGCGCTAACTAGCACAATGATCGCCGTGAGGGCTAGCAGGGCCCACGCGATCGGCTCTCGGAGACGACGCACGGTGTCCCACGCTTGCGGCGTCTGCGACGTCGCATCGCGCTGCTGATCATCCACGCCTAACCTCGTTGCGGCCGGGATGGTCCTGTGGCAGAACCATCAGCATCCCGGCAGAGGCCGCGATGACAGAGCCCGCCTCAGCTGGGCTGGACCAGGATGCGCCGAGGCCGGGGCGCGCCGTTCCTACTTTGCAAAAAACTTACGAACTGTCCGTTTGATGGCGCTCTCGTCACGCGCCCTGCGACGGCACTGTTTGCGAGAAGTCTTCATCCCGTCCCGTGCGTGCGCCGGTACTCCTCCAGTAGCCGGTTCACTTGTTCACTCGTCCGGGTCAGGTCGGCGCCCAGCGCCGCCAGCACCTGCGCGGCCACGCCATCGCCATCACGAATCAGACCGAGCAGAATGTGTTCGGTGCCGACGTAGTTGTGCCCGAGAGCGCGGGACTCCTGCAGTGCCAGCTTCAGCACCTCCTTCGACTGCGGGGTGAAGGGAATGCGGCCGGACGGCGCCCGCTCACCCGGACCGGTGAGCTCGTCGACCCGTTGCCGCACCACCTCCGCGCTGATCTGCAGCGATTCCAGCGCCTTGGCTGCCACGCCGCCACTGTCATGAACCAGGCCCAGAAGGACATGCTCGGTACCCACGTGGTCGTGGCCGCGCGTCCTAGCCTCTTCCTGTGCTTGGACCACAACTCGCCGAGCCCGGTCTGTGAACCGCTCGAACACGCTACGCCGCCCTTCACGCTCATCGAGTTAAAGCGCCAGAAATCGGGTTGCCGCTCCCAACAGTATGGGGCCAGCATGCTCGGGTGACCTGGACAGCGCCCGAGGTAACCCGCACAGACCCGCCAAGAGTCGCCGACGAGCGGACCGCCCTGCAAGGCTGGCTCGATTTCCACCGCGCGACGCTGCGATGGAAGTGCTCGGGCCTCACTGGAGAGCAGCTAGTCCGCCGCCCGGTGGCGCCCTCGACCCTCTCGCTGCTGGGCCTGGTCCGGCACATGGCCGAGGTAGAGCGGGCATGGTTCCTGGAGCGGTTCGGGCGGCAGTCTGATCTCGCCGACTTGTTCTGCACAGATGAATATCCCGACGGCGACTTCGACCTGACTGACGCCGCCAAGGCAGAGGCAGATATCGCCAGGTACGTCGCCGAGTGTGCGGCCGCGGACGACGCTGCCTGTGCCCATTCGCTGGATGAGACGTTCACGCGGCCAAACGGCGTGACCCGGGACCTGCGGTGGGTCTATCTGCACATGATCGAGGAATATGCGCGGCACAACGGCCACGCGGACCTGATCCGCGAGTTGATCGACGGCGCGACCGGGGACTAGCGCCGGGAGAACATGCCCGGCTCGTCCGCTTCTCTCCGTTGTAGCGGCCGGCGAATGTGACCTGGGTAACTCGCTGGCAGTGATCTGCGTCTCATTCCGAAACCTAGCGTCGTAACCCTGCGTCAGAGCTCGGTAACAAACGACGAGCGCGCAGGGGACATCTGATGGTCAGCAACGTCCGGCATCTCACTAGCTTTCGCCGCAGTGCCGGCAAGGCAGCTGCTGTGATCGCCGGCGCTGCAGTCGCGATGGTCTGCACCGGGACGGCATTCGCCGCCAACATGACGTCGACGCCCGAGCCGGCCGCAGCTGTCAGTCACCAGAACCCTGAGTCGCGCCACAGCCCCGACAAGCCGCGCACCGGCGGCGGCCGTGACGCAGTCTTGCTCGGCCCAGGACGTCGCGTGGCGGCAGGGCGGCTCATTCCTGCCAGGCCGATGCTGAATCGGGTGGCCTTCGCCTGACAGGGCCTGGTGGATCCGTCATGCGTCATTGACCATGGCGAGGCTGCGTTTTATGGTCGCCCGTGTGGCGGCTGACATTGACTACTCGCTACCGGGCCCGCTGACTGGCTTGGCCGCTGTCAGCCGGGAGAGCTCTACGCGCGCGATGAACTGAGAGTGCCTCAGGACCTCGTGGCCTGATCGCGCCTAACCCGGCTGTGCGACTCGGGTAGCTGAAGCTGCCTGTTCTTGCTGGCGCTGGCCGGTGAGGATGGAGGCTACGAACTCCGTATTCGGATGACGTCGCCGGCGCAGGTCGCTGACAACCGCATCGGCGTCAAACGGCGCGCTGCGGAGGGAGACGGCCATCGCATCGCCATCGTCTTCGAGCAGGAGCCAGCTGGCCTCGCCGCACGTGCGTGGCAGCCCTGCGCTGCCGGGATTGAGGGCTCGGATGCCGTCGACCAGACGATCTGTCGCGGCATGAGTATGGCCGCCGACGACCACATCGGCGCCGCAGCCGGCCAGCAGCGGCCGCAGTTCGTCATCGGCGATACCGGGTTCGATCGCCGGACCGTCGTCTGCGCGCGGCGATGCATGCACGCCCAGGACATTCGCCCCGCTGGGAAGCTGCAGACGCAGTTGGGCCGGGAGAGCGGCGAGGTCGTCGAGCAGGCCGGCTTGATCCAAGACACCGCGGGTCCAGCCGATTCCCGCCGCCATTGCCCCGTAGCGTTCCACCAGGTCGATGTTTCCGGCAGCATCGGCGGCAGTTGAATGCGGGGCAGGCTGCTCTCCGGTCAAAACGTAGCGGTCACCGTTTCCGCGCAGCATGCTGACACAGGGAAGGCCGAGCAGGATCTCAAGTACCTCAGCGGGGCGCGGGCCAAAAAGAACCAGGTCGCCTAGTGCCCACCAGCGGTCTACGCCTAACGGATCCGCATCCCGCAGAACCGCGCGCAGTGCTACGTCGTTTCCGTGGATGTCAGCGATGACGCCAAGCCGCACGCCGCAAGTCTACGGGCTGTCCGGCACAGTCCTGATCGTCAGCAGATCTAGATCTGCTCGAGTGGTGATCTGTCGTATGCAATCGCGATCGCTTCAGTGAATACATCCTCGTGGTGGATCGGCACGTCGTCCACCCGGTCGACCAGTGCCCAGCCGTGCGAGTTGCACAAAATCATGCCACCGCAAGAGGCAAGGTCAGGGACCCGGATGGTGGCCTCGGTTTGCGGGACTCCGCGCGCCGCCAGCTCGCGTCGCAGTACCAGCATCGTGATGCCGTCGAGCTTGGGGGCATCTGGCCAGACAACCGTGCCGTCACGCCAGAACCCGACGTTGGTGATATTGCCCTCGGAGATCCGGCCGGTCTCGTCCACCAGCAGGCCGTCATCAAAGCCGGCCGCCATCGCGAGTTCGTGAAACCTGCCCTGTCCCCAGCTGCCTACGTGTTTCAGCCGGGCGAGCGGGCGCTGGAAATGCTGGACCGTCATGGAGTATGCGCGGTCGCGCATCTCCTGCGGTCCGCGGACTGTCACGATCAGGCCGGCCCAGTAACCGTACACTCGGACGCTCGCGTCCGGCTTGCCGCCCAGCGCATGCCGGATGCGAGTGCGAACGAGGTCTCCGTCTAGCGGCTTCCCGTACATCTCGCGGTGCGCGGCCTCAAGCCGGGCAAGGTGCAGGTCAAGGCCACGCGTCCGGCCGCCGCGCACCTGCATCGCCGTGAAGTGGCCCCAGCCCTCATGATCGAGCAGGGCCAGCGCCTCGTGATCGGCTTGCTGACCGTTAACCTCGACATGGGGCACTTCGGCTTGCACAGGTCACAGTGTGTCATGACCGGTGCTGTGCCCTCATCACGTCGCCAATGGGTGCAGTCAGCGGATCGAAGCGCGGTTCACTGCCTGCCGGACGCCTGCGCGGCGGAACCGGCCGCTGCCGGTCGATCTCACGGCAGATCGGCATCAGCATGGCGTCGCACGCCACGGGACTGTACTTCCGGTGGATTGCGCTCACCACGCCCTTGGCGCTTGCCTCCCCGAGAAGCTCGCTCAGGACTCGATGATCAACCGCTTCCCCCTCGGCCAGCCGGTCGTACGCCCCCTGAGCAATGCGCTCAAGGCCAGGATGGCCGGCCGACTCGGTCAGGAACATCAGCGTCGCGTCCTTCAGATCCATGGCGGAGAGTCTAGAACTGCAGGGCACCAGGCGTCAGCGACCATCATTCGGCTGGCTCAGCAGATCCAGCCATCGGGGCAGTTGCTCCAGGCGCGGTGCCAGACCGTCCCACCAGAGTCGAGTGTCGGCCGTGTCACGGTGCCCGTTGCGGAAGAGGCGTATCGCGCTGGCGATGTCATCGAGATACCAGCGCAATCGGTAAAGGGCGATGACAGCGAGGTCGAGACCCCGGCCGGTGGTCTGCTCGTAGCGATCGATGCCCTCGCTGCGGGCGGTGGCGATCAGCGACACGTCCCGCTCCGGCGGGGCCATCGCGGTGGTGTCCCAGTCGACCAGCGCAAGGCGCCCGCCCACCGACATGAGGTTGGCCTGGTGCGGCTCGCCATGAGTAATGACGAGTCGGGCCCGCGCCGGAGCGGTGGAATCGACAAGCTCATCGAAGCCGGCGGCCAGCTCCGCGAGATCTGTCGCGTTTGCCGTCAGGAGATGGTGCGCAGCTTCGGAGTACGGGCCGCCTTGCCACCGGCGATCGGAGTCGAGTAGGAAGTCAGCCAGATCCTCTCGGCCCCCGTAGCCCGGCACATGACTGGGCGCACGATCGTGAACTACGGCGGTCGACAGATGCAGCGCGGCGACCATGTCCAGGGCCTGATCCCGGAGTCGCGCATTGGTGTAGGCGCCGAACGGATAGGACGTGCCGGCCAGGAACGGGAACACCGACACGGTGTAGCGGTCATCAATACGGCGCAACGGCTCGCCGTCGCGGCCGGCGACAGGTGCTACCACGAATTCCAAGCCCGCTTCGTGCCTGAGCGCGGCCGCCGTGTCGAGCGCCTGCCGCAGTCCGTCGAAGACGCTCTCTCTTGCGTGACCGAACCAGTCCTTGTCGTCGAGATCGTCCACTGTCACAAAGTGCAGGCCGCCGTCCCCGTCCGTGAGCTTCCAGTGATAACTGCCGGCACCCTCCGGCACGTACCGCATCGAGGCAACTTGAAGGCGCCATCCTGCTGCCAGTGCCTGTCCCACGCGCTCGGGTGCCAGGCCAGCCGGAGGGGTTCGCACGCCTGCGAACCTAAGGGTGCGGCCACGGTGGAAGCGACCCATTTTCGGGCGCGGGCCGGGCGCGCTCCAAAGACGTTGCTCAGGCTTTGCTACGCACGTCGCATGTCGGCTACGGTTGTGACATGAGTGCTATCCCTGCCCGTGACCTCCGCAACCACACGGCGGAGATACTGCGCCGCGTCGAGGCGGGAGAAGAAATAGAAGTCCTCCGAGACAACCGGCCTGTCGCGAAAATCGTGCCCCTGCCCTGGCGCCGCCGCTGGCTGCCTGCCATTGAAGTCATTCGCGAGCTCGAGCTTCTCGGTCCGGATACCACCGGACTCGCTCAGGAACTTAGGGACACTCTGACGGACACGACCGATGATCTGTCATGGTGACGCCACGCCGAGCCCTGGCCGATACCTCGATCTTTGCCGGGCTCGAAGCGCAACGATTCGAGGTCGAGCAGATCGACGACTTCGAGTGGGGCATCTCCACCATCACCTTGGGGGAATTGCGCTTGGGTGTGCTGCAGGCCAGGGATCCGCTGGCCGCGTCGCGGCGGCTGTCGACCTATCAACTCGCTCAGCGCTTCGAGGCGCTGCCGGTAGACACCCCCGTCTCAGATGCCTGGGCCCTGCTGGTATCTAAGTTGCGGGCGGCCGGACGAAAGGCGCCGGTGAACGACAGTTGGATAGCGGCCACAGCGATCGCGCATCGGATCCCGGTCGTGACTCAGGACAACGACTATGACGACATGCCTGACCTTCAGGTCATCAAGATCTAGCTGGCTCGCGCAGGGTCCCCCGAGCAGCCTGATGCTCAGTCGCGTCCCGCGCTATGACATGCCCGTAGCTCCCGTTACCCTGCCTGCTTGGCTGCCAGCGGAGCAGCCTCGATGAGGTCGGCGACGCCAGCCGGGTACAGCGGCGGGCTGACAGCTTCCGCGGCCCGCCAGCGAACTACTGTCCCGTCGTCGTCAGCATGATCGAGGATGCGCTGCTCGGTGATCTCATAGGCCGAGTCGTCCTCAAATGAGGCGCTGAACACAAACACGATCTCGTGGGCCAGCGAGCGGTCCCATTCGAACATGTTCTCCAGAACACCGAGCAGCCGGACGTCCGAAAGGCTCTGGCCGATCTCTTCCTGCAGTTCGCGCCGGAGCGCGTGCTCGGCGTATTCGCCGAGCTCAACGTGCCCGCCGAGAGGTCGTTGGAACGGGGAACGCGCCGGGTCTGCGTGCTCCGAGACAAGCAGCGCGCCGTCACGTGGCCTCCGGATGACCGCCATCGCCTTGACGACTTGCCCGCGCTCGCTGCTCACCAGATGCCTCCTGATCGCGTCGCGCTACTCTAGCGGGCGTGCCGGGCGTGCAACCGGCGGGAGGAAATGCCGCGGATGACTGGCAGCGCTAACGAGGTGCCGCTCGTCGGCGACGGCGTTACACCGGGAATCGTCCGCATCGGGGACACCGTACGGCGGCCGGTCCGGCCGTTCACCGCCACCGTGCAGGCCTATCTGGCCCACCTGCATGCCGCCGGATTCACAGGCGCACCCGTCCCGCTCGGCTTCGATGAGCAGGGACGGGAGACCTTGTCGTTCGTTTCCGGGGACGTGCCGCGGGAACCGCTGCCGCCCGAGGCGACCGGAGAGGATGTTCTCGCAGCGCTGGCGCGCCTGGTCAGGGACTTGCACGACGCAGCGGAGGGCTGGCAGCCGCCGCCGGACGCCGTGTGGGGCGGCAATCCGCGTGCGACTGAACCACCAGAGCTTGTCTCCCACCGCGACTACTGTCCTGGCAATGTCGTCTTCCGCACCGGGCTGCCTGCCGCCCTGATCGACTTTGACCTGGCCAGGCCGACCACGCGGCTCTACGACATCGCCAACGCGCTGTACTGGTGGGCCCCGCTTCTCGACCCGCTCGACCGGACTCCAGCCCTGGTCGAGGCGGACATCCCGGGCCGGGTCGCTGTCTTCGCCGAAGCTTACCGGATGACAGCCAGCCAGCGGCACGCCCTTGTGCCTGTTGCCGAGCAGATGATCCGGCGCTTTCACGTCTCTACCCGGGAGAAAGCTGAGACCGACCCGGTGTTCGGACGCATGTGGGACGCCGGCGCGAAGGACCGGTTGCCGCGGGCGGAAGGGTGGATCACGCAGGCTGGCCCGTCCATCACGGCCCGGCTCACCGGCACCGCCGTCGTTTCCGCAGCCGAAACGGCGACAGCGCCAGGGCAATCGCCTGCCTAACCGCCTAAGCCACGGCCTTGAGGTAAGTCACCGGGCCGAAGCTGCCGGGCGGAACCGGAGGCGGCTTCGCGCTGAGGCCGAGATCGAGAGACTCGAAAGTCCTGGCATTGATCACGATCGACAAGTACGTGCCAGTTGGCGCGCGTGATCCGGCCGGCCCCGAGAAATCTTCGGCCACGAAATGACCCTTCATCGTGACCAGGTACACGATCGTCTCCTGGCCAACGGGCTCGGTGTCGCCGGCGGTGGCCGACGTGAGTGCCTTCTTGTGGGTAGTGACCACGGCGGACTCCCACACGGGGGCTTTGTCGCCGGTAGCCTTCGCGACCCGGGCGGCTATCGCCGTCAGGGTGCGAACGGCCGTTGCCGGTACAGGCCGGCCAGGTACGGGCACCCCGCGCCGCGTAGACGGCGCTGCCGACGTGCTCCGGCCTACTTCGTGGTTCGCCGTCGTGCGGGAGAGCGCGGCCGTCGCCTGCCCGGGCTGGTGAACGCTCCCGCAGCCGACGAGCACTAGCGCGGCCAGGACGGCCGCCGGAAACCAGAGCAGGGTCGTTCCCCGGGCGGGCTGGTCAGCATCCCTCGTGCGCATAGCACCTGCCTCAGTAGACCCGCTAGGTTAGACGCCCCGCGAGAGCCATAGGTTGCGCCGGTGCCGGGACCCGCGCGCGGTTACCGGCCCGGCTCGAGCAAGACTTTGACGGCGCCCGTGCGCCGCGCGTTCTTCACCGTCAGCACCGCTTCGCCCCAGCGTTCAAGCGGGAACCGGTGGGTGATGACCGCCGTCAGATCGAATCCAGCCGCGATGAAGTCAAAGTAATGCTCCATCGCGTGTTTGCTGACGCCGCCGATCTCCTCGATGCCAAAGCCGTTGGAGCCGATGACACGCAGTTCCTTGAAGTACAGCGGCGTCCACTCAAAACGCTTCGGCGGCTCGACGCCGGACACGACGAGCGTGCCCCCGGTAGCGAGCAGCCGAAGCGAGGTCTCCACCGTCTGGGTCGAGCCGATCGTGTCGTAGACCACAGCAGGCCCGTCCTGCAGCCAGTCATGCTTGCTCCACGGCTCAAGCGGGCGCGCTCCCACCCGTCTCGAGACCTGCGCGACCAGTTCGTCCGGGGCAGACGACAGCACGGCATGGGCACCGAGCCGGGTCGCTAGCGCGGCCCGCGCTCCTGGTCGGGTGGCGGCCCACACCTCGGTCGCGGGAAAAAGATGGCGCAACAGCGCGACGGCCGCGTACGCGAGCGTGCCGGAGCCATAGACAAGGACAGCCTGCCCGTCGGGCGGCGGAGCCAGCATGACCGAGCGCAGGGAGACGCTGACCGGGTCGGCGAGCACGGCCGCCTCGTCCGGGACATCAGCAGGGATCGCGAAGAGCTGAGAGACGTGCGCCGCGAAGCGCTCGGCGTGCGCCCCGGCAGCGCCCGCGCAGTTACCGAGGTGGATCGAGACCGGCAAGTCGCCCGCTCGGAAGTTGCGGCACCAGGGGAACCTGCCCTCCTGGCAAGCCTCGCACGGCGGAACGATTCCGCGGGGGCCACACGACAGCCACGGGTTGAGCACGACCCGCTCGCCGGTGTCCGTCCGGCGGCCGACGACCTCGTGGCCAAGCACGTGCGGGAAAGACACGAGCGCGGTGAGCGGGTTGTCGCGGACGCCGTTAAGCACGATCTGCTTCACGTCGGACCCGCACAATCCGGAGAACGTCGTCTCGACCCGAACCCAGTCCACCGCCGGAAGCGGAAGTTCGGCGACGTCCTCGAGACGCACCGGTGCCAGCCTCGACACAAAGGCTCGCTGGCCGAAGCGCCCGCCAACAGCCGTGGCTGCTTCGCGGGCGAGGTTGTGCCGGAATACGAGCGCCTTCATGCCGAGCCTTCCACTGGCGGAGGATGCCGGTATGGCCAGTATCGGAGACTACGAGAGTGCCGCGGATGCAAGCGCGGCTTCGCCGGGTTCTCGCCGGCCTGCGCGGATTCGCCGAATGGCTACGGAGGCCTGGCCATGAGCGATCACGACGACCCGCGGACGGCGGTGCAGTATCGCCGCCGCAATCCGCCGGCCACGGTACTGTCGTGGGCGTGCAGTTGCGACCGGTTGAGACCGTAATGCCATGCCTTACTCCGCGCGGCTGACCGCGCTCGCGGCGGTCGCGGGCATTCTGTGCGCCGGACTGGCTGGCTGCGCTGCCCCGGATAGCGCGCCGCGGGCGTCGGCCAGCAGCCCCAATGCTGTGACGAGCAGTCCTTCTGCCACGCCCGGGCCGGCCGGCATGCAGGCAGTCCAGACGGCGACCTCGCCGCGCCGGGTCAAGGCGACTGGCGGTGCGCTAGCCGACACCGGCACCATGCAGCTGCTCTGGGGCCGCCAGCTCAATACCGAACGCCCGATCGGCAGCATCACCAAGGTCATGACTGCCCTGCTGGTCATCGAGGCCGGCGATCTCAATCGGAAAATCCGGATTCCGAAAGCGGTCATCGCTTACGTGGCCAAATACCAGGGAGAGAGCGCCGGCCTGCACCCGGGCGACGTCCTGACGGCACGGCAACTGCTTGAGGCCCTGCTGCTGCAGTCTGGCTGTGACGCCGCGTACGTGCTGGCCACCGCCTACGGCCCGGGGATGCCGGCTTTCCTGGCGAAGATGAACGCACAGGCTGCTCAGCTGGGCATGAGGCACACTCACTTCACCAGCCCGGACGGCCTGCCGTACCCGACCGAGTACTCCACTTACTCGACGCCCGCCGATCTGCTGACGCTGGGCATGGCGGCGATGAAGCTGCCGGTGTTCCGCGCGATAGTTGGCCAGCGCTTTTACCACACTGCGCGGCGCAAGGGTCACCATCACGCGTACTGGTGGGACAACACCAACGGCCTGATCGGCACGTACCGGGGTGCTGACGGCATCAAGACCGGCTACACCGACGCGGCGAAGCACTGCTTGCTGTTCGAGGCTGTCCGCCACGGGAAGATCCTGATCGGTGATGTGCTCGGCAGCCCGACGACCGGTCCTGATTCCGCTGCCCAGGCTGCGGCCCGCTTGCTTAACTGGGGTTTCGGGCTGAATTCGTCAGCCTGAGCTAGGCGCTGGCGACGACGGTGCCTTGGCTCCGTTGCCCAGCGGCCGAGAGTTTCAGGATCATGGTGAATCGCCGGATTAATCGGGCACAGTCTCAAGGTCAGGGCTATTCCTTGGCGCTGATCCTGGTGCCTAGGTCGGCGCCCTCGCAGATCGCCCGCATGGCTCCGTCCGCCGCGACATCGAACACGTGCATAGTCAGGGACTGCTCGTTGGCCAGGACGAACGCACTGGTATCCATCACCCGGATGCCCGCCGCGAGGGCTTCGTCGTAGGTGAGCCGCTCGTACCTGACCGCCGCGGGGTTCTCTTTCGGGTCGCTGTCGTAGACGCCGTCCACGCCGCGCTTGGCCACCAGCAGCGCATCAGCCTCCAGCTCCAGCGCCCGCTGGACAGCCGGGTAATCCGTCGTCACGTATGGCTGCCCGATACCGCCGGCGAGCAGGACGATCGAGCCGTGCTCCAGGTGCCGGACCGCTCGCAGCCGGATGAACGGCTCAGCGACGCTCTGCATCGGCACGGCCGTCATCACCCGGATGTCGATGTCCGTTCGCGCTGTCAGCGCGCCCCTGAGCATCAGGCAGTTCATGATCGTGCCGAGCATGCCGATGTTGTCAGCCTCAGCCCGGCTGATGCCCCAGCCCTCAGCCATCCGGCCGCGGAAAAAGTTCCCGCCGCCGACCACGACAGCTACCTGAACGCCGAGGCTCCGCACGGACAGGATCTCGTCCGCGACCCGCGACAGGCTGGCCGGATCCGCGCCCGACCCGGCCTCGCCGGCCAGCGCCTCGCCGCTCAGCTTCACGACGACCCGGTTGTAGCGCGGCATGAGCTGCCCCCTTCCGGCCGGCCACCACCTGGCGGCCACCGTGCCAAGTATCGGCGATGAAAAGACCTTTCATGCCGGGAACGCGCTCGCTTCCCCCGGAGCAGTCCGGCCGGACGCGGCCGGGCTAGGCCAGCCAACCGGCAGAGGGCCGGACCGCGCCCTCGACGTACGCGCCCGGCGGCCCGCTAGCTCAGCAGCCCTGCCAGCACCGGCACGAAATGCCAGAACGGCGGCGTCGGCGCGTCCGGGTTCTTCGCGTCGTCGTCCCATCGCCGCACCTGGCAGGCATCCCGGGCGAACGGGTGCGCCTCGAACGCGGCGAGCCCGTCGCCCGCCATCGGCCCGCCCTGCACGCCGAGCGTGTAGACGGATGCCGGCGAGAGACGCTCGAAGTAACCGGGCTCGACTGCGCACAGGTAGCGCTTTGCGGCAACGTGCAGCCGGACCGGCTCGGTCACAGCCGGGCCGAACCACTGAGCCAGCCAGTTGGCGCCCTGCTCGCTATGCCGGTTGTCGGTGCCCTGCATGAGATCGCGCCCCGTCACGGTGCCGGTGAAATGCCCGACATCATGCAGCAACGCCGCGGCTACGAGCGCAGGCGTCGCTCCAGCTTGCTCGGCTAGCGCAGCCGCCTGCAACATGTGCGAGGCCTGAGTCACCGCTTCGCCGAGGTAGTCGGCCGCGCCCTCGCTCGCGAACAGTTCCTCGATGACCCCGATCGGGCCCTCAGTCGGCATGAGACTCCTCGTCTGTGCTGCAGGCCCGCGGCCTGGCAGATATCCATCAGCCGCGCGGGGCGAAATAGATGATGCCTACCCCGGCGAGAACGACCGCCGCGCCGACGACGTCGAAGCGGTCGGGCCGCGTGCCGTCCACGCCCCAGCCCCACAGCAGCGACGCGACCACGAAGACGCCACCGTAGGCGGCATAGATGCGACCGAAATCGTTGCTTCGCTGCAGCGTCGGGATGATCCCGTAGATCACCAGGATTATGCCGCCAAGCACGCCGAGCAAGACCGGCGCTCCCTCGCGGAGCCAGCGCCAGATCAGGTAACCGCCGCCTATCTCGGCGAGACCGGCGGCGATGAACAGTCCGATGGATCGGGATACTGCCATGGGCTGATTGTCCCGCATGCGCCGGCGGTCAGGCGCGCGGCGAGAAATGAGTTGACGGGCCATGCGCTGTCCGGCAGGCTGCCACACCGTGCATCGGGTAGCGCCTGACAGCGAGTCCGCGAGGGCAGACGTTCGC
>Ga0335075_10012495_pt1 | contig 12823 bp, 12 predicted proteins | sample Lox_Sample_24_FD_206723 | JGI IMG/M metagenome (GOLD analysis project Ga0335075, IMG submission 206723) | Soil microbial communities from Loxahatchee National Wildlife Refuge, Florida, United States - Lox_Sample_2.4 | ecosystem: Environmental > Terrestrial > Soil > Wetlands | place: USA... | reverse complement strand
ACTGGTTCATGTCTTTGCGCGTGGTTTTCTCGTACCAGCGCGCGACCGAGCCTTCCATCCCCATTCCCTTGTATCCTTTTGCCATTGTCTTTGTCATTAGGAAACCTCAATCGAAAAGTATCTTATTTGATAAGATACTTGTTACGATAGATACGTGGAGGCAGGATGTCAACAGGAAATCGCGCCGCATTGCATGCATCCCTGATCCGAAACATTCGCTACTTTATTGCGGGGATGATTCTGTTCAACCAGAAAGTGGCCGACTCTGTTGGGCTGCACCTGACGGATATGCAGTGCCTGAACCTGCTGGAACTCGAGGGCGCAATGACGCCGGGAAAGCTGGCGAAGTGGATGGGGCTAAGCACGGGTGGGGTGACGGTGATGCTGGACCGGTTGGAAAAAGGCGGCTATATCCGGCGCGAGGCGAACCCGTCGGACCGGCGCAGCGTCCTGGTCCATGCCAATCCGCGCAAGGCGCACAAGATTCAGCCGCACTATCAGGAGATCAATCGCGAGATGGATGTTTTTCTGACGGAAAGCCCGCGTGCGGAGCTTGAGGCGGCGAACCGCTTTCTAGAACGTATGAATGCGATCCGGGGGAACCGTGCGGACGGCAATCCGCAGGGCTAATCCACGGTTGCTGAGGAGCGCGACGGTGGGACTCCAGGTTACTGACCGGGATTGGTCTTGTGCTCCACCTTCTTGGCGCCCTGGTCCGTTTTCTGCGCGGTCTTGTGGGCGGCTTTCTCGGTGGTGTGTTTCGTGGCGTGCCAAGCTTCTTTAGTGCCGCTCTTGACGCCATGGCCGGCATCTTTGGCGGCGTTCTTGGTGCTGTGACCGGCGTCTTTCATGTCCTGTTTAAAGCCGGGATTGGTGCTCGATTGCGCGATGACCGGAAGTCCGATGGAAAGAACGGCGGCGACGAGGGTGGTGCTGAGGAGTTTGCTGCTCATAGTTTGTCTCACGGATATAAGAGATTCAGAAATGAGAGATGGAGTTGTCGCCGGCTCCAGAAATTCAGGAGGAGTTTCCACGTCGCATAGTCGTCAAGCCATTCGAGGGAGGCGAGTTACTCCGCGCGCAGGGCGATCATAGGATCGATCGAAGCCGCGCGACGAGCGGGTATAAAGCAGGCAATCAGGCCGACGACGATCAAGGTTGCGGCGACGCCGCAGAACGTGACAGCATCTGTTGGGCGCACACCGTAGAGAAGGCTTGCGAGTAGACGCGTTACTCCTATGGCCGCCGCAATCCCCGCTGTCACTCCGCACAGCAGCAACAGTAAGCCTTGCCGCATAACCAACAGCAGCAAATCGAATCGCTGCGCGCCGAGAGCGCTGCGAATCCCGATTTCGCGCGTGCGGCGAGCCACCTCGTACGAGAGCAAGCCGTAGACGCCAATACACGCCAATGCCAGCCCCAGCAAGCCGAAAAGGCCAAACAGCCGCGCTACCAGCCGCTCGTTGAATAGGGTTCGATCGACGATTTCCGTTTGCGTCCTCATCCGGATCACGGGCAAATTGTTGTCGGCCTGATGTACGATCTGTCGTACCGCCGGCATGAAGACCGCGGGTTGTGCGGCGGTGCGCAGGACAAACGTTGCACCGTCTTTCATCAACGGCACATAGGCGGTGGGAGCGTCCGCGCTTCGAAGATTTTGATACTTTGTGTCGCGCACCACTCCCACAATTGCCCATTGTTGGTCGTTCCCGCCGCGGACGCGCAGCCCAATCGGATTTCTTCCGCCGACGAATTTTCTTACGAATGCCTGATTGACAATCCCGACCAACGGTTTTCCGCTCAGGTCCTCGCGGCGGATCAGCCGCCCGGCGACCAGAGGAATTTTCATGGTTGCGAAATAGTCCGGACCCACGGGCAGTATTTGGGTCTCCGCACCGTCCTTGTCTCGTCCCTCAACTTGCACACCTTCTTCCCAGATACTGCCAGCCAGCAACGCCTGCGACGAGTAGCTTACGCTCACCACTCCCGGCAGCGCGGCCAGCCGTCGCTGCAAGTTCGCATATAGTTCCGGGATTCGCTGTTCCTTATATCCGGCCAGCTCGGGTTCAACTGAGAACAGCAGCAAGTTGCCGGTGTCGAATCCAGGATCGACGCTATGCAGCTTGTCGAGTGTGCGCAGCAGCAGGCCCGCACCCGACAGCATCACCACGGACAGCGCGACTTGTAACACCACCAGGCCGCTGCCCAGACTAAATCGCCGCCTGCTCCCATGCCTTGTTGTGGCAGAGGCCCCTTTGAGCTCCATCGCAACGTCGGCTTGCGCTCCCCGGAACGCCGGCGCCAGGCCGAACCCAATCCCCGTCAGGACTGCTACGCCAATCGCAAACAGCAGCACCGGCGCGTTCGGATGCAGATCGATCTGCATCGGTTGATTCGAATTTTTCGAAAAGAACGCTGCTAGTCCTGTCGCTCCCATGTACGCCACCAGCGTACCCAGCGCCGCGCCCATGAATGACAGAAGCAGGCTCTCCGTCAGTAGCTGGCGAATGACGCGCCTTTTTCCGGCACCCACGGCGATCCGCACCGCCATCTCCTTTTCGCGCTCCGCTCCGCGCGCCAGCATCAGCCCTGCCACATTTGCGCAGGCGATGACCAGCACTATCCCCACCGCGGCCAGCAACAAAATGAGCGGCTCGCCGAACTGATCGCGAAACCCCGTCAGCCCGCTTTGCGCAGGCAACACTGTCAGGCGAGGGTCGTCCGTCATCTTCCATCTGGGCTTTTCGCCACGCATCGTCTGATTGAGGAACCAGACATTCATCGTCGCCTGGACCCGTGCTATGGAGACGCCGGGCTGCAGCCGTCCCACCACCGTCAGCCACCACGAGCTGGTATCAGAGGTGTGCACGTGCGCCCATGGCACTCCCAAAGGCGTCGCCTGCCACAATGGCACCCAGAAATCCACGTTTTGCCCTGGTGTCAGCCGGGTAAAATCTCGGTCCGCTACGCCCACGATGGTGAACACGATATTGTTCAGGCGAAGGGTTCGCCCCACGACGGTCGTCGCGCCACCGAACGCGCGTTGCCAATACCCATAATCGAGCACCGCCACGGCCGGAGCTCCTGGCTGCTCATCCTCCGGCTGCAGCGTTCGACCCAGAGCGGCCCGGACTCCCAGCGTCTCGAAATAATTACCCGAAACAAGTACTCCCTGAGCGATGCTTGCCGGCCCGTTGCCGCTCAGGTCTATCTGTTGCGGCCCGGCGAATGCCATCGCACTCGAAAACAGGTCTTTGCGCCCCGCAATTTCTTTGAACATGGAATATGACAGTGCGCAGTTACTGTGCATTCCGATAGTTCTGTCAGACGCGCAATCCCCGTAGTTCCTAGAGTCGACGTTGTTAGGCCAATCGCGTGCCGACCATCGCATCACCACCAGTTCGTCGGGATTCCGCACCGGAAGCGACCGCAGCAGGACGGCATTTACCAGGCTGAAGATGGCCGTGTTTGCGCCGATACCGAGCGCCAGCGTCAGCACCACCGCAGCGGTGAAGCCGGGGGATTTGCGGAGTTGGCGGAGGGCGAATTTGATGTCGGCCCAGATGCTTTCGATCAGCGGCCACATCCAGACTTCGCGGCTGCGCTGTTCGATCAGTGTCGCATTGCCGAAGGCTCGGTGTGCGGCGTGGATCGCTTCCTCACGCGGCATACCGCTGGCAATGAGCGCTTCGATCTTTTCGTCGAGATGCTGCTGCATCTCCTCGGATAAATCGGCGGACAACCTGCGCCGCGAAAATATTTGCTTTAGCCAGTGCTTCATGGGTCTTTCTACTCCCCTCGGAGAGCGACCATGGGATCGATCATTGCTGCGCGACGAGCGGGAAAAAGGCACGCGACGATGGTGCAAACTATAAGTAAAAAGGCAACTACGGCGATCATCCATGGTGTGAAGACACTACCGGGCGTCCAGTGTCGCAGCACGTTTTCGAGAGCGAGATCCAACACAAGGCCAACGACGATGCCGCTACCCACGGTTGCGAGCGTGGCCCTGACGACGATCCACACGATGTGGGATCGTTGCGCACCAAGTGCCATACGAATACCGAGTTCATTGGTGCGTCGAGCTGCGGCGAAACTAACCGTGCTGGTGAGGCCAATGAGGGACGAGATCAGAGCCAGGCCAGCAAAGAAGGAAAAGAGGATTGAAAATAGGCGCTGTTGTGTCCATATTGACTGATGATGCAGTGCCTCCTCAAGATCACCAACCTCAGCCGTGCGCTGATCGGGACTCAAGGATTGAAGCGCGATACGAATGGCATGAATGAACGCGAGTGGGGCGCCTGCAGTATGAACCAAAAGTTCCGTGCCGTCCCACATAAAGGTCGTGTAGGGAACGTAGATCGCTGGAGCGACGGGTCGTTCCAGACCATCGTTCCGTGAGTCCGCCACGACGCCGATGATCTGACGCAATCCTCCGCTTTGAGGTGATGTCGCAAGAAGAGGGCCTCCGTCGTCTTTGAGTGAAAGGATGCGGATCTGATGACCGATGGCATCTCCATGTGGCCAGTAGCGCTGGGCAAGTGTTTGATTGACGACTGCGACGAAGTCTCCGCGTTGATTTTCCGCCTGGTCCCATATTCTGCCCCTGAGCAGAGGAATTTTGAGCGTGGCAAAATACCTTGGACTGACGAGAGAGACTGCAGCCTGTGGCTGCTGTTTTGGTTGCTCACCTAGAATCTCAAATGGTCCGATCGTGCCCAATCCGAAATCTGGTTGTGAGGGAGGTATCCCGCTAGACGCCACGGCGACGGAGATCACCCCTGGCACGCTGGCAACGCGTTCGCGCAATTGATTAATATAATTCGCTCGTTGTTGCTGGTTCTTGTCGGTGTCTCTCTTCAGCGGAACACGAATCGCCATCACGTTATGTGGGTCGTAACCAAGTCGCGTGGATATGACCTTGAGGAAACCTGCAATCGCTGCTCCGGCCACGCCAAGCAGAACGAACGTGAGAGCGATTTGACTGCCGATGAGGAGATTGGTTGTGCGTTTACTGGTGTTGCCGCCAGTGGTACGCGCGGTGCTCTGAATAATCTTCGATACATTTGGCCGTGACAGGCGCAGCGCAGGGGAAAGCCCAGAGAGCAGGCCCGCGATCAGTGCGAGGCCGATTGAAAAAGCCAGGATGGGAAAGTTGATAGTGACGGCAGCTTCCTGGGGAAAAGCGTACGGCATCATCCGCAATGCAAACTCTGCAAGCCAGAATGACGCGGCAACGCCCATGGCTGTCCCGGCAAAGGAAATGGCAAACGCCTCAATAAGAAGTTGCCTCACCATGCGAAAACGGCTGGCTCCGATAGCACTCCGGATGGCCAGTTCGTGATGGCGCGCCTCGCCACGAGCGAGTAGAAGAACCGAGCAGTTTGCGCAACCAATCAGGAGTAGAACAACGACAGAAGCAAAGAGCAGCGCGAGAGTGCTTCCCGTGCGATGTATGTATGGTTCGATAATCGGCTGCACGCTTACACGGAAGGCGGCGGGGAAGTGTTTCGGCGTCTCCTGCTTGAATTGATTGAGCAAGGACTGGAACTCAGCGTTTGCGGTCGCAAGACTGACTCCGGCTTTGAGCTTGATCCAAGGGAAAAGTGCCCCGGCGCGAGTCGGAGTCCACGGTATGTATACGTCAGCGTTGCCTACGGTTTCCGTAAAGGTGAAGCGCGAAGGCATCACACCGACGATGGTGTAGTTCTTATGGTTGAGCTGCAGAGTTCGCCCGACGATGGTGGTTTTGTCGCCGCTATAGTGGTCCTTCCAGAATCTATAACTGAGCACTACTACATTCGTCGACTGGCCGGAGTCCGGCACATCGGAGGGCTGAATACCTCTTCCCAGCATTGCAGGAATTCCGAAGAAGGAAGAGGCATTGGATGTGACATACGCAGTACTAACATCTTCAGGAAGATCGCTGCCTGTTGTTTCGAGATCAGCGAGAATGAAACCCAGAACGCTATCGATCGATTTCGCTTTTCGGAAACTATTGAACTGAGCGGGCGTAAGAGCAAACCAGGTCGGAATCTGAGGATGTTTCTCGTCGATGATCCTTGGATTCACAATATGGTTGGCACCGGCATATGGAAATGGATGGAGCAGCGCGGCGTAGATCAAGCTAAACATTGCAGTCGTCGCGCCAATGCCGAGCGCAAGTGCGGCAACTACCGTAATGGTAAAGAGAATGTTCCTGCGAAATCCGCGCAGCGCAAACTTCACATCAGCCCAGATGCTTTCGATGAGCGGCCACATCCAGACTTCGCGGCTGCGCTGTTCGATCAGGGTGGTATTGCCGAAGGCACGGCGGGCGGCGTGGACGGCTTCCTCGTGTGACATTCCGTCGGCGACAAGCGCTTCGATCTTTTCTTCGAGATGCTGCTGCATCTCCTCGGATAAATCGGAGGTCATCGTGTGGCGATGAAACATGCGCTTCATGGGATTCATGCCCGCTCTTATCCCTTAGCCGGCGCTAAAACCAGCGAGATGCCTTCGAGCATTTGTTCGAAGCGGGAAACCTCGCGCTGCAGATGTTTGGTTCCGTCTGGCGTGATGCTGTAGGTCCGCACCCGGCGATTGGAGGCGGAAATCTTCCATTCGGCATCGACCAGGCCAGCTTTCAGCAGGCGCTGCAGCGCGGGGTAGAGCGAGCCTTCCTCCACCTGCAGCAGATCGTGCGACCGCTGCTGAATGTGCTGGACCATGGCGTATCCGTGCATCGGCTGGCGATGGAGCGTCTGCAGGATCATGAGCTCGAGCGCGCCGGGAAACAGGTCGCGCGGTTCGGAGGGCAATTTGGGTGATTTGAGGGTCATAGGCTTGTTTAAAACAAGCCTAGAGTAAACAGGGTTCGATACGGCCGTCAACTAGAATTTGAAATGATCGTTGAGGACTGCACTGTTGCCTGTGCAGGGGCGATTTATGGCAGGTTTCGTTGACTCAGGCCCTTGTTTTGGTTATTCTTAAATCCTTGTGCAGTGTTGCGTGAGTCTGCTTGCACCTCTTCCGGTGCGTTGGCGGCACGCAAAGCGTCTTTCGGTTTCACCGCCCCTCGACGCTGCATGTAGTTGGCCCACTGTACTCCATTGCGTGATTTGCTGGCAGAATTTCCGGCAGCTGAACGCCTTGTTTGTACCGGCGGTGTGCATAGGCTCGCAAAAGCAGATTTAATTTTTGACATTTGTTTGGGAGAACTGGAACCATGTCTACCTTTATTCCGCGTCCGCAGGACATCGACCGCAAGTGGTACGTGCTGGATGCCAGCGGCAAAACGCTGGGACGACTGGCTACGGAAGCCGCGCGGGTGTTGAGCGGCAAGAACAGCCCGCAATATACGCCTTACATTGACACGGGAGATCATGTCATTGTGTTGAACGCGGAGAAGGTTCGCCTGTCCGGGTTGAAGAGCCAGCAGAAGATGTATCGCCGCTACACAGGGTTTCCGGGCGGCATGCGCGAAGAGTCGTTTGTGCGCCTGATGGCGCGGCGGCCGGATCGCGTGGTGGAGCAGGCTATTACCGGCATGTTGCCGAAGAACAAGATGGGACGCCAAATGGCCACCAAGTTGAAGGTGTACAAGGGCGGCACGCATCCGCATGAGGCGCAGAAGCCGATTGCCATGACACTGGATGATTCAGCAACCGCAAAGAAAACTTCGTAACGGGACAACGAAAAACGTATGGCAGAATTGACACAGTATTACGGAACCGGACGGCGCAAGACGAGCATTGCTCGCGTGTTTCTGCGTCCTGGCAGCGGCAAGTTCACGGTGAACGGCCGTGCCTTCGAAGACTATTTCGTTACCGAGCAGCAGCGCATCGCGGCCAAGCGTGTCCTGGTCGCAACTGACCTGGCAGCCACCTTCGACGTGTTGACCACGGTCAAGGGCGGCGGCGTGACCGCACAGGCGGATGCCGTGAAGATGGGCACAGCTCGCGCATTGCTGGAATACAACATTGAATTGCGCGGCAGCCTGAAGGAACAGGGCTTTTTGACGCGCGATGCCCGCATGAAGGAACGCAAGAAGTACGGGCAGAAGGGCGCTCGCAAGCGCTTCCAGTTCAGCAAGCGGTAGTTCGCAGCTGGAACTGGCAACTTCTTTGAGACATGCGATGGCTGCGCTTCTAAGGAGTGCAGCCTTTGCACGTGAAAGTTGCGGTAGAAAGTGAATCGCAAGTTTTGGACGTAAATTTCCCCGCGGGGATCAATCCGAGCAGGTTTTGACGGACCGGCAGGATGCAAATCACAAGGAGGTCGTTTGGCCACTATCACCATGAAGGAACTGCTCGAAGCGGGAGTCCACTTCGGGCATCAGACAAAGCGCTGGAACCCAAGGATGAAGGAATATATCTTTGGCGAACGGAACGGGATCTACATCATCGATCTGCAGAAGACCTTGAAGATGTTCAAGGAAGCCAGCAAGTATGTGACGGATCTGGCGCTCGACGGCAAGACGATTTTGTTTGTCGGCACCAAGCGGCAGGCACAGGATGCAATTGCCGAGGAAGCCAGCCGTTGCGGCATGTTCTACATCAACCAGCGTTGGCTGGGCGGTCTGTTGACGAACTGGGCGACCGTGCAGAAGTCTGTGAAGCGCCTTCAGGAACTGGATGAGATGGCCACCGACGGCCGCTACGACCTGATGACGAAGAAAGAAGTCATCAAGCTGGAACGCGAGCGCAAGCATTTGCAGGCGAACCTGGCCGGTATTAAAAATATGCGCCGTTTGCCGGACGCGCTGTTCGTTGTCGATTCAAACAATGAAACCATCGCAGTGAAGGAAGCCCGCAAGCTGGGCATTCCGGTGGTCGCAGTTGTGGATACGAATTGCGATCCGACGCTGGTCGACTACATTATTCCGGGCAACGATGACGCCCTGCGCGCGATTCGGTTGTTCACCTCCAAAATTGCCGACTCGATTGTTGAGGGCGTGCAGATGAGTGGCGACAAGCAGCAAGCGGAACTGGCCGGCGTGACAGCGAGTGCGGAAGAAGCGCCTGCCGATGGCGCTGCGGCGACACCGGACAGCTTTAACGCGGCGAAGTACGATCCTGAGCTTGCCGATGACGATGTCGACCTGGAGCAGGCGCTGGGCGGCGGAATTCGTAAAGCGCCCACGGCAGTTTCCGCGATTGCGGACGAGCCGGAAGCGGCGGCGGCAGAGAGCGGCGTTTAGATTCTGCTGTTGTACGTGCAGGCGCGCTGGATGGAGTTTTGCCGGCGAGCTGAGCTCACTAAAGTTACTTTCCGTGTTCTTGAGGCGGCCTGGATGACCTTGCACTGTGAGGTTCAGGCCGCTCTCGCACACTAGCTCAAATGAAAAAAAGATTGGACGTATAAGAGGATGTCGACTGTGACAGAAACAATTTCAGCTGGAATGGTGAAGGAGCTGCGGGAGAAGACCGGCGCTCCTATGATGGACTGCCGTAATGCACTGACAGAAGCCAAAGGCGACATGGAAGAAGCTGTAGTCGTGCTGCGCAAGCGCGGCATGGCATCGGCGGCTAAGAAAGCCAGCCGCACAGCTAGTGAAGGCGCCGTGGGAACCTACATCCACGCGGGCGGCAAGATTGGAGTGCTGCTGGAAATCAATTGCGAAAGCGATTTTGTGGCGCGCACGCCTGATTTCCAGGAGCTGCTCAAGGATATTTCGATGCATATCGCGGCCACAGATCCGCGGTATATCCGCAAGGAAGATGTGACTGCGGAAGACCTGGAACGCGAGAAAGAAATTTATCGCGCGCAGGCGGCGCAGACCGGCAAGCCGGCTCCAGTGATTGAGAAGATTGTCGAAGGGAAGATGTCGAAGTTCTACGAGGAAGTCTGCCTGCTGGAGCAGCCATTCATCAAGGAGCAGACGGTGACCATTGCGCAGTTGATCGCGCAGAAGGTCGGCAAGCTGGGAGAAAACATCCAGGTGCGCCGCTTCGCCCGCTTCAAGGTCGGCGATGCCAATTGGACTGTTGCCCAGATCAAGGCGACTGCATAAGCGGTTTTTATTTCGAAGAAAAAGTCCGACATCATGTCGGGCTTTTTCTTCTGCGGCGAGACTTATCGGCCATTTGTCGCAGCTGTTTTATTGGGCCCAGGCGAGACCGTCGGCACCGGCACCGACATTGATGAGTTTATGTACCTTCCAATCGGAAAGATCGATGACGGCAACCTGATTTTCCACGTTGCAGGAGACGTATGCGACCTTGCCGTCGGGACGCACCAGGATTTCCTGTGGCGCGCTGGGAACGGGGATCGTGTTGATGACTTTCAATGTGGCAAGATCGACCACGGCCACCAGGTTTCGTCCCGGAACGGCCACCAGCAGCGAGCGGCCGTCTTTTGTGGGAGCGGTGCCGTAACCGGTTCCCGGTAAGGGAACCCACGCCTTCACCTTGTTTGTTGCGGTGTCGATGACGGCGAGGCGGGGCTGGTCCTGGTCGGAGGTAAAGGCCATGCTGCCGTCGTTCGACACGGAAATGCGCTGAACATTGCCGGAGAGGGGAATCACCGCGAGGGTCTTGCGGGCTTTGATATCGAGCACAGAGACGGTGCCGGGGCCGACGTTGGCCGTATAGCCACGGGTTCCGTCGGGAGAGATGGCGAGCATGTGCGATTCCTTCTGCCCGGTGGGAATGGCGCCGACGACTTTGAGCGTGCGCGGATCGACGAGCGTCACATCATCATCGAGTTCGGTGGTCACGTAAAGCAGCCCGTCATGCTTGTTATAAATCACGCAATGAGGACGGACGCCGTGGCCGAAGTCGACATGGCCAATAATTTTGCGCGAGTGCAGGTCGATGACCAGCATCTCGTGGCCATTGAGCCCCGGCCTGCCGACGCCTACGTTGCCATAAATGGGAACGTAAGCGATGCGGCCGTCAGGAGATGCAGCGGCTTCATGACCGTGCATGACCGTCACGTCTTCGGGGATGGTCGCGATTTGCTGTTCGGTCGCGGTATTCACCAGGCTGATATCTTTATCGCCCTGGTTAACGACGATTAGAAGAGGTACAGATCCAAGTGCGGCGTGCGCTCCGGTCTGGGCGTGGATGGTGAGCGTAAGTAGGCAAATACCGGTCAGGACAAGAAACAACGGGATGGATGGGCGCATGGCAACCGCAGTATACCTGCCAATGGTCAGTGGAGTAGATGGTTTCTGCCGAAGGTGTAGGTGACTTTCCAAAGCGCTGAATCCACGCCTGGGTTCGCTGTCCCAAGGTTGCCATTGGATAGGTGGTGATAACGAATCTCCACCTGAATCGATTGGCTCGGCGTTCGATACCACTGCAGCCCTGCTCCAACTTCAAATGTAAAGTTGAAAGAAGAACTATTGACAACGGGAATGTCGCGGGGCGAAATCAAGAATCCTCCATTGCCCATGAACTCCGGCTGGATTCGCCGATGCGTGAAGCCATTCAGCTTCCAACCGACAGGGCTGGCGCCGCCTGTATAGGTCCAACGCCGCGAATAGGTGGGAGTAAACGGGTAGTTCTGGGCGCCTCCGCCAGGCAGAAAAACGGCAAACAAGACTGGATTGATCGGATCGACCACAACCAGCGGCGGAACAAACTGAAAAGTCCCGAGTTGTGGATTGGTAATGCCGACCAGCGTCGGATCGCTCTCCATCAACATTGGGCGGACTTCAACCAGATAGGCCAGTTGAAAGGAATCCCGTCTCATCAGGCGCCACGCGAGTGAACCGCCGATTCCAACGAGTTCTCTCTGCCGCGCATAACCGAGCAACATATGCGAAGAAGTCGGAGAATACTCGCCAAACATGCCCAGATCGTACTTGTGAGTCCAGGTGGTTTGGGGGGATTGCGCGAGGGTCACGCCTCCCATGCAAAACAATACGAATACAACGAGTGAAAGAAAAATCCAAGGCCCAATTGTCCCAGTTTTCATAAGGATCTAGAGCACCAGCCTAGCATGCCTTATTTGAGGCAATGGAATGAGCCGGCAATGGTTTCCCCGTGTGATCCACTTCTGCGATACTCAAAGGGCATGTACAAACGAGTTCTTCTCAAGCTTTCCGGCGAGGCATTGGCGGCAGACCGCGGCTTCGGGGTCGACGTCGCACGGGTGTACGAAATTGCGGCAGAGATTGCCGACGTGCATTCGATGGGCGTGGAACTGGCGATCGTGGTTGGCGGCGGTAATTTTTTTCGCGGCGTAGCGGAGCAGGCGCAGGAAATGGATCGCGTATCGGCCGATCACATGGGCATGCTGGCGACCATCATCAACGCGCTGGCGGTGCAGGATGCGCTGGAGAAGCAGAATGTTTTTTGCCGGGTGATGAGCGCCATTGAAATGAACCAGGTATCGGAACCATATATCCGTCGCCGGGCGATTCGGCATCTAGAAAAAGGAAGAGTCGTTATATTCGCAGCCGGTACGGGAAATCCATATTTCTCGACCGATACCGCCGCTTCCCTGCGGGCAATGGAGATTAAAGCTGATGTTCTGTTAAAGGCAACCAAGGTGGACGGCATTTACAGTGCCGACCCTGTGCTGCACAAGGACGCGGTGAAGTTTGAAGAAATCAGCTACATGGAAATCCTGCAGCGCAATCTGCGAGTGATGGACATGACGGCTGTGAGTCTTTGCAAGGATAACGATCTGCCGATGATCATTTTTAACATGAACCAACCGGGCAACATTCGGCGAGCAATCGCCGGCGAAAAAGTCGGCTCGCTGGTCACGACGTAGGCACAAATGGCAGTCGCTATTCCTATCCCCCGCCGGCCTGTAATGCCCGCATTGACGGGTCTTCGTGCATTTACCGCGACCAACATCGTGTTTTTTCATTTTTGGAATCCGGCAT
>Ga0335075_10012494_pt1 | contig 12824 bp, 12 predicted proteins | sample Lox_Sample_24_FD_206723 | JGI IMG/M metagenome (GOLD analysis project Ga0335075, IMG submission 206723) | Soil microbial communities from Loxahatchee National Wildlife Refuge, Florida, United States - Lox_Sample_2.4 | ecosystem: Environmental > Terrestrial > Soil > Wetlands | place: USA... | reverse complement strand
CGAAGGCTCGCTTCTGTCCCCACTCGGCGAGCTGACGTAGCGCCTCCGCCCCCGTCCGACCACCAGTCCACGCGTCGGCTCCGGGGGCGGGCGCGCGCGGCGCGAGCGCGCAACGGGGCGGCGCGCGCGGCGCGAGCGCGCGGCGGGACGGGCGTGCGCGCCACGTGCGCGCGGCGGGCCCGCGTGCAGCCCCGCTCAGCGCGGGCGCGCTTCGCCGCTCGCGTAGGCGTCGAGCGCGAGGTAGTGCGGATAGGCAAGTCGCACGCCGTAGCGGGCGGCGCTCGCGATCATCGCGGCGTTGTCGGTGCACAGCGCCCGCGGCGGCACGTGCAGCGCCACGCCCAGCTCGCGCAGGCGCGCCCGCAGCGGGCCGTTTGCGGCCACGCCGCCGCCCACCGCGAGGCGTTCGATGCCGGTGTGGGCCAGGGCCTGCTGCGCGCGCCGGGCGAGCCGCTCCACGATCGCCGCCTGATAGGAGGCGGCCAGGTCGGCGGCGCGCTCGCGCGCCTGCTGCTCTCCCAGCTCGCGCACCGCGTACAGCAGCGCGGTCTTCACACCCGCGAACGAGAAGTCGAGGCTGTCCTCGAAGGCCCGCCTGCGCACCCCCTGGCCGGCCCGCTCCGCGGGGGAGCCCGGGAACGCGAACGCCTGCGGGTCGCCCTCCGCGGCCAGCCGTTCGAGGGCCACGCCGCCGGGGTAGCCCAGCCCGAGCAGGCGCGCGCCCTTGTCGAACGCCTCGCCGGCCGCGTCGTCCAGCGTGCGCCCCAGCACCTCGTAGCCGTCGCGCTCGCGCACCAGCGCCAGCAGCGTGTGGCCGCCGCTGGCGATCAGGCACACGAACGGGGGCTCGAAGGCAGCTTCTTCCTCCTGCCCGTCGGGGGACGAGGCGCCGCCGAGGAAGTTGGCCGCCACGTGACCCTGCAGGTGGTCCACCGGCGCGAACGGCAGTTCGCGCGCAGCCGCCAGGGCCTTGGCCGTGGACAGCCCCACCAGCAGCGCGCCCACCAGCCCCGGCCCCTGCGTGGCGGCGACGAGCGAGACCTGCTCCAGGCTCACGTGCGCGCGCGCCAGCGCCTGCTCCACCACCACGTTCACCAGCTCCAGGTGATGGCGCGAGGCGATCTCCGGCACCACCCCGCCGAAGCGCGCGTGCGCCTCTTGCGAGGAGATCACGTTGGCCCGCAGCCGCCCGGCCTCGTCCAGCACCGCCGCGCACGTGTCGTCGCAGCTGGTCTCCAGCGCGAGAATCGTCAAAACGGCCCGAGCCGCCCGGGGTTGGGCACGTCCTCGAGCGAGCCCCGCAGCGTCGCCGGGGTGCGCCACATCACCAGCGCGTCCTCGCCGTTGTCCTGGTAGTAGCGCCGGCGCAGGCCCGCCGCGCGGAAGCCCTCACGCTCGTACAGGTGGATCGCCACCCGGTTGGAGCGGCGCACCTCGAGCGTGAAGCGCGCCTGCTCCCCCGTGCCCGCCACCGTGCCGCCGACGCGCTCGTACAGCTCCGCCAGCAGCGCCGAGGCGACCCCGCGCCGCTGCTGCTCGCCGTCCACCGCCACGTTCATCACGTGCCAGACCGTGTCGTAGCGCGAGCAGATCAGATAGCCCACCAGCCGCTCCTCGCCGCCGGCGCCCGGCAGCGTCGCCGCCAGGCACACGCCCGACTGCTTGGACAGCTCGAGCACGAACATCGCAAGCGACCACGGCGTCGGGAACACGCGCCGCTCGATCGCGATCACCTGCGGCAGGTCGGGGTAGGCGAGCCGGCGCACGCGCACCGCCGTGCGCTCGGCGGTGTTGCCAGAGATCACGCGCTCGCTCACCTCGACGCCTCCTGCCGGCCCGCGCCGGCCAGGGCCAGCTCCGCGTCGGGCCGCCGGCAGTAGTCGGGCGCCGGCGCGCCGGGCGCGCCCGCCGGCTCCAGCGCGCCGAGCTCGCACACAGCCGCCGCGCTCACCAGGTGCACCGTCGAGTCCGGCGGCGCCAGCTCGATCGCGCCCTGCGCCTGCACGCGCTCGCTGTAGCGCAGCGCGCCGTCGCCCACCGCCAGCCAGCGCCCCCCGTCGAGGTCGTCTGCGCGCAGCGCGGCCGCGGCGAAGTCGCCCAGCAGCTCGGGCGCGAGCGCACGCGGCGCGGCCAGCTCGCGCGGGAGGACGTCCTCGCCGCGCGCATACGCGGCCGCGAACACCTCGCCGCGGCGCGCGTCGGTCACCGCCAGCACCAACCCGCGCGCGCCGGTCAGCGCCGGCTCCTGCGCTTGGGCGGCGCGCGCCAGCGCCAGCGAGCTCGACACGCCCACCGGCTCCGCGCCCAGCGACTGCGCCAGCCCGCGCGCGGTGGCGACGCCGACGCGCAGGCCCGTGAACGTGCCCGGCCCCACGCCCACCGCGACCCGCTCAAGCTCGCCCCACCCCACGCCCGCCTGCGACAGCAGCGCCGACGCCATCGCCAACAGCCGCGTGGCGTGCCCCGGGTGCGCCCCCGGCGGCGGGTCGTCGCGGGCCTCGAGCACGGCGCCGTCGTGGAGGCGCAGCGCCACCGCGGTGGCGGGCGTGGCGGTGTCGAAGCCGAGCACGATCATGGCCGCCGCTCCACCTCGATGCTGCGGCTGTCCCCGCCGGCGTGCCTGAGCAGCACGCTCACGCGCGCGCCAGCCAGCTCCGCGTGCGCGTCCTGCGGCCACTCCACGAAGGCGATGCGCCCGCGCCCGAGGTAGTCGGCCAGCAGCTCCGGCTCCTCGCGCTCCAGCCCCGACAGGCGATAGAGGTCGAGATGCGACACCGTCAAGGCGCCCGCCGCATAGCGATGGCCGATGCTGAAGGTGGGGCTGGTGACCGGGTCCTCCACGCCGAGCGCGCGCGCGGCGCCCCGCACCAGCGTGGTCTTGCCCGCCCCCAGCTCCCCCCTCACCAGCACCACGTCGCCATCGGCGAGCGACGCGGCGATCTCGGCTCCCACCGCTTCCGTCTCCGTCGCGGCGGAGGTATGCAAGCTTCTCACGGCCACCAGCAGAATCTAGAGCCTGCCGGGCCCACGCCCCGCCGGGCAAAAAAAGACCGGCCCGCGGGAGAATGAGGCGCGGGCCGGTCGTTACTCCTGGAGGGATGGAGACAGGACCTGTATCGGCAATCCCGCCGATCCACTTTAGGCCCCGCCCGACTTTTTTCCACGTCCTCACAGAAAGCCCTGTTTTGCAGGCATTTATTCATCCCGCGAGACGCGGTTGCGGCTAGAACAGGCCGAGCTGATCGGCCTCGGCGCGCTCCGGCGCGGGCGTCGCGTCCGCCGCCTCGTCCCGCTCCGCGGGCTCCGGCGCCGGCTCGGGCGGCTCCTCCTGCGCCCACCGCGGCTGCTCGGGGGGCCCGAGCGCGAGCAGCTCGGGCAGGCGCAGGAAGTCCTCTCGCAGCGTCTCGAGCATGCGCGGCGTGTACAGCGCCGCCGCGGGGTGGTAGATCGGGTACAGCCGCACCGCGCGGCGGCCGAGCGCGATCACCTCGGGGCGGCCGTGCAGGCGCGTGATGCCGGTGGGATCGCCGCGCAGCAGCTTGGTGGCGAAGTTGCCGAGCGTGCAGATCACCGACGGCTGGATCAACTCCACCTTGCCCAGCAGGTACTCGTGGCAGTTCTCCAGCTCCAGCGGCTGCGGGTCGCGGTTGCCCGGCGGCCTGCACATCAGCGTGTTGGCGATGAACACCTGGGAGCGCTCCAGGCCGATCTCCTCCAGCAGCGAGCTCAGCAGCTTGCCGGCGCGGCCCACGAACGGCAGACCCTGCTCGTCCTCGCTCGCGCCCGGCGCCTCGCCCACGAACATCAGCTCGGCGTCGGCGTTGCCCGCGCCGAACACCACCGTCTTGCGCGTGGCCGCGAGCTCGCCGCAGCGGGTGCAGCCGCGCGCGCGGGCCAGCAGCTCCTTGAGGGCCTCTCGCCGCTCGCTCGCCGGCAGCTCGCGCTCGTCAGCTGACACGGGGTCGGATGGTAGACGCTGCTCTGCGCCCGCGTACGCGGCGAGCGCCCGCCGCGACGGTCAGCGATGATCTGCGGGTGGCCAGCGACAGCCAGCACAGCGTCACCGCGCCGTTCGCCGGCGTGGTGGTGGCGATCCCGCACCGCCGCCAGCAGCACGTCGACGCGGACAGCCCGCTGGTGGTGCTGGAGGCCATGAAGATGGAGCACGAGGTGCTCGCCGGCGTCGAAGGCGTGCTGCACGCGATCGCCGTCGAGGTCGGCGACGCCGTCGCCGAGGGCCAGCTGCTGGCCACGCTCGCATCGTCCCCGGAGGAGGAAGCGCGCGCCGGCGGCGAGCGCGAGGACGCGTCGCGGCGAGCGCACGAGCAGCCGGCGGGCGAGCGCGCCGACCTGCGCGCGGTGCGCGAGCGCCACGAGCTCGGTCTCGACGCCGCCCGCCCGGAGGCGGTCGCGCAGCGGCACCGGCGCGCTCGGCGCACCGCCCGGGAGAACCTTGCCGACCTGCTAGACGAGGGCAGCTTCGTGGAGTACGGGCCGTTGCTGTTCGCCGCGCAGGAGCGGCGGCGCTCGCGCGAGGAGCTGATCGCGCGCACCCCGGCCGACGGGCTCGTCGGCGGCGTCGGCGAGGTCGAAGGCCAGCGCTGCGCGGCGCTGTCATACGACTACACCGTGCTGGCGGGAACGCAGGGGATGCGCAATCACGCCAAGAAGGACCGCCTGTTCGAGCTGGCCGCGCGCAGCCGCCTGCCCGTGGTGCTGTTCGCCGAGGGCGGCGGCGGACGCCCCGGCGACGTCGACATGCCGACCGTCGCCGGCCTCGACTGCCGCGCCTTCGAGCTGTTCGCCTCGCTCAGCGGGCTGGTGCCGCTGGTGGGCGTCGCCTCCGGCTTCTGCTTCGCCGGCAACGCCGCGCTGCTCGGTTGCTGCGACGTGGTGATCGCCACCGAGGACGCCAGCATCGGCATGGGCGGCCCGGCCATGATCGAGGGCGGCGGGCTCGGCTCCTTCGCCCCCGAGCAGGTCGGCCCGATCGAGGTGCAGTACGCCAACGGCGTGGTCGACCTGCGCGCCGCCGACGACGCCGAGGCGGTGGCGCTGGCCAGGCGCTACCTGTCCTACTTCGGCGAGCTCGAGCGCGGGCCGGCCAGCGCGGCGGCCGCCGACCAGCGGCTGCTGCGCGAGCTGGTACCCGAGCAGCGCAAGCGCGCCTACGACGTGCGGCGCGTGATCGACACGCTCTGCGACGCCGGCTCCGTGCTGGAGCTGCGCCGCGGCTTCGGCGCCGGCATGCGCACCGCGCTGGCCCGCGTGGAGGGACGCGCGCTGGGGGTGATCGCCAACGACCCCACCCACCTCGGCGGCGCCATCGACGCCGACGCCGCCGACAAGGCCGCGCGCTTCCTCACCTTGTGCGACGCCTTCGAGCTACCCGTGCTGTTCCTGTGCGACACGCCCGGCTTCATGGTCGGCCCCGACGCCGAGCGCACCGCCACCGTGCGCCACTTCGCGCGCATGTTCCTCGCCGGCGCCAACGTGTCGGTGCCCACCGGCACGATCGTGCTGCGCAAGGGCTACGGCCTGGGCGCGCAGGCGATGGCCGGCGGCGGCTTCAAGGCGCCGCTGTTCACCGTCGCCTGGCCCACCTCCGAGTTCGGCGGCATGGGCCTCGAGGGCGCCGTGCGCCTCGGCATGCGCCGCGAGCTGGAGGCGATCGACGACGAGCGCGAGCGCGAGGCCGCCTTCGAGCAGATGGTCGCCTCCGCCTACGAGCGCGGGCGCGGCCTCAACATGGCCGCCTACGGCGAGATCGACGACGCGATCGACCCCGCCGACTCGCGCCGCTGGGCCGCCACGCTGTTCGACGGCCACAGGCGCTCCTGGCGCGGGCGCGCCGGCAAGAAGCGCGCCAACCTCGACGCGTGGTGAGCGCCGCCGCCGACACGCAGCGGGGGCGACGACTCGGCCACGAGCCGCCGCCCGCCGCAGCGCCTGCACCAGGAAGCAGTTGAGAGGGGGAGAAGGCGGCCTCCCGCTCCCCCTCCGACACCTTCAACACGGCTGCAGGCGATATGTAGCGCTCCGGCGAGCGCCGCTGTATCATCAGGTGCGGGCCGTCAACGAGCAGCGCTCGAGGTGGACCCCACGGCAGTGCCCCGAAATCGAGACTCGCGCCGGTATCCCCCAGGAACTGGACCGAAGCAGATGAACCGTCCCCACCCCCCACTCCGGCCGCGCGCATGAGCACCGTGCGCACGGTGGCGGAGCTGCGCTCCGCGGTCGCGGCCGCGCGCGCGCGCGGCCGCAGCGTCGGCCTGGTGGCGACGATGGGCGCGCTGCACGCCGGGCACCTGTCGCTGATCGCGCGCGCCCGCGAGCAGTGCGAGCTGGTGGTGGTGTCGGTGTTCGTCAACCCCGCCCAGTTCGACGAGCGCGCCGACCTCGAGCGCTACCCGCGGCGCGAGCGCGAGGACGCCGCCGCGGCCGCCGCCGCCGGCGCCCACGTGCTGTTCACGCCGAGCGTGGAGGAGGTCTACCCCGAGAACTTCGCCACGCTCGTCGAGGTGGGCGGCGTGAGCGAGCGCCTGGAGGGCGCCGCGCGCGGGCCCGAGCACTTCCGCGGCGTGGCCACGGTCGTCACCAAGCTGCTGTGCATGACCGCCCCCGACGTGGCCTACTTCGGCCAGAAGGACGCGCAGCAGCTGGCCGTCATCCGGCGCCTCGTGCGCGACCTCAACCTGCCGGTGCGCATCGAGGCGCTGCCCACCGTGCGCGAGGCGGACGGCCTCGCGATGTCCAGCCGCAACGCGCTGCTCGACGGCGAGCAGCGCGAGCGTGCGCGCGCCCTGCCCGCCGCGCTGGCCGCCGCGCGCGAGCTCGTGGCCGCGGGGGAGCGCTCCGCGGCAGCGTTGACCGAGGCCGCCGCCGCCGCGATGGCGCCATACCGCGTGCGGCCCGAGTACGTCGAGCTGGTCGATCCCGACACCTTCGCGCCCGTCGCGCAGCTCGCGGGAGAGGCGCTGCTGGCGCTGGCCGCGCGCATCGGCGAGGTGCGCCTGATCGACAACACCACCCTGTCGGCGACCGCGGCGCCCCCGCGCTCCACGCCGCCGCGCCCCAGCCAACGAACACGAGGAGAGGCGATCGCCACATGCAGCGCGTGATGCTCAAGTCGAAGATCCACCGCGCCACCGTCAGCGACTGCGACCTGCACTACGTGGGCTCGATCACGATCGACCCCGACCTGCTGGAGGCCGCCGACATGCTCGCCTACGAGCAGGTGCACGTCGTCGACGTCGACAACGGCGCCCGCTTCGAGACCTACACGATCCCCGGCGAGCGCGGCTCGGGCGACATGCGCGTCAACGGCGCCGCCGCCCGGCTGGTGCACAGGGGCGACACCATCATCGTCATCTCATACGGCAGCTACGACGAGGAGGACCTGGAGCGCTACGCGCCGCGGGTCGTGCACGTCGAGGCCGCCAGCAACCGCATCGTCACCGTCGACGAGCAGGTGGCGACCCTGCTGGGCTGAGCCCGGCGCGCGTCAACCCGCTCAGAGAGGAAGCACATGTCAAGCCAACCCACCCTGCAAGCCCCGTCGGACCCCGGCCGGCTGCCGATGACGCTGCCGCTGCTGTTCGAGAAGAAGCGGCTCGGCGAACCGATCGTGATGGTCACCGCCTACGACTACCCGAGCGCCCGCGCCGCCGAGACGGCCGCCGTCGACCTGGTGCTGGTGGGCGACTCCGCCGCCACCACCGTGCTCGGCTACACCGCCACCACGCCGGTGCAGCTCGACGACATGCTGGTGCTCGCGCGCGCGGTCCGCCGCGGCCTGCGCACGCCGCTGATGATCGGCGACCTGCCGTTCGGCTCCTACGAGGTCTCCGACGAGCAGGCGATCGCCACCGCCATGCGCATGGTCAAGGAGGCCGGCTGCGACGCCGTCAAGCTCGAGGGCGGCGGCGAGAGCTCCGTGCGCCGCGCCCGCGCGATCGTCGGCGCCGGCATTCCCGTGATGGGCCACGTGGGGCTCACGCCGCAGACCGCCACCGCGCTCGGCGGCTGGAAGGCGCAGGGCCGCAGCGCCGCCGCCGCAGCGCGCATCGCCTCGCAGGCGCGCGCGCTGCAGGACGCCGGCTGCTTCGCGCTGGTGTTCGAGGCGATCCCCAGCGCCGTCAGCGAGCAGCTGATGCCGCTGCTGGAGATCCCCGTCATCGGCATCGGCGCGGGGCCCGCCACCGACGGGCAGGTGCTCGTCTTCCACGACCTGCTCGGCATCCGCGACGGCCTCGGCGCGCGCTTCGTCAAGCGCTACGCCAACCTCCAGCAGGAGATGAACGACGGCGTCAGCGCCTACGCCGAGGACGTGCGCGCGCGCCGCTACCCCGCGCCCGAGCACGGCTACTCGATCGATCCCGGCGAGCTGGCCGAGCTGCGGGAGCTGCTGCGGGGCTAGAGCGGCTCGCCCCAGCGCTCTGCGAACGCGAACTCCGACAGCGGACGGCGCGAGAGCCGCGCCGGCCACGGATCGGCGCGGCGCCCCACCGCCACGTGCGCCGCCAGCGCCATCCCGTCGGGGATCCCCAGCAGGCGCTTCACCTGCTCCTCGGCCGGCACCAGCAGCGTCGTCATGGCCGCGCCGAGGCCCTCCGCGCGCAGCGCCAGCAGCAGGTTCTGCACGAACGGGTAGATCGAGGCGCCGCCCACGATGCTCTGGCGCGGCAGCTGAGCGTCCGTCACCGCCAGGTCCGAGAGCTGCACGCACACCGCCAGGTGCACCGGCACCTCGTGCAGGCGCTCCGCGTAGTCGTTCGCGCGCGCCACCCTGCGCACGGTCGCCGCGTCGAACGCGCCCGGGTCGGCCAGCACCTGCGCGCCGCCGGTGCTGCTCATGTACTCCCGCCAGCCGGGGAGGTAGAGGTCGCGCAGCGCCAGCCGCAGACCGGGATCGCGCACCACCAGCACCCGCCAGCCCTGGCGGTTGCCGCCGCTGGGCGCGAAGCGGGCGCTCTCGAGCGCCCGCGCGATCGTCTGCGCCGGCACCTCCTCGCCGGTGAAGCGGCGGGTCGTGGGGGCGCAGCGCATCGCCTCGTACAGGTCCATGGGCGCACGCTACCCGCTTTCGTGCGCGACCCTGCGGATCACCTGCGCCGGCGCGCCCGCCGCCAGCGAGAACGGCGGCAGGTCGTGCGTGACCACGCTGTTCGCGCCGATCACGCAGCGCTCGCCCACGCTCACGCCGCTGGTCACCACCACGTTCGCGCCGAGCCAGCAGTTCGCGCCGATGCGCGTCGGCCCCTTGCTGTCGAAGCCCTGCCAGGTGATCGGCTGCTCGTGGTCCTCGAAGCGGTGCGAGGCGTCTGAGACGAAGCAGCCGTTCGCCAGCATGCAGTGCTCGCCGATCTCCACCAGCTCCTGCGCCGCCACCATCACGCCCTGGTTCAGGAACGTCCCGGCGCCGATCCTCACCCGCGCCGAGCCGGGCATCGTGATCCACACGTTCGGCTCCAGCAGCGCCTGCGCGCCGATCTCCAGGCGTCCCTCGCGCAGCGCCTCCAGCACGTTGCCGTGCAGCGGCCAGCGCGCGAACGCCTCGCGGCGCATCAGCTCCCAGTGGATGCGCACGCGGTTCCACGGCAGCGAGTTGCGCTCGTACCAGCGCCACTTCTGCGCCCACAGCCGCGCGTCAGCGAGCGTGCCGTGCACGCCTCGCCGGACCGGCGCTCAGTCGTTGTGCACGCGGTTCCAACCTTCTTCTTCGCTCCCGTCGCCTTCGAGGTTGCCGTGCACCGCTTCGACGGTGAAGATCCCGAAGTAGGACCCTTCGTCGGAGGATTCGAAGCCGCTGCACGCGCCTTCATAGCCCACGTAGAACCCGTTCGCTTCGGTTTCCACCGACAGCTCCTGCTGGAAGCCGGTCGGGAACAGCCGCAGCTTTCGTGACGCGTAGCTCTCGTTGGCGTAGTAGGAGGTCCCCACGATCTGAGGGAGGCCGATCACACCGCCCTGCAGCAGCCCCGCCACGATCGTGCACTTGGGCGCCTTGATCGCGACCTTGAAGACGCTCATCGCCGCGAGGCCGCTCGCGCCGTGGGTGATGCCGACCGGCCCCTTGAACACGGCCGGCGAGCGCAGCGTCTGCGTGCCTATCTCCACGGCGTCCTCGCAGTGCTCGAACTTCACTTCTTCGCCCAGCACGTCCGGGCTCACCACCGAGCCCCGCCCCTTCGCCGCCGCGCACGTCACCAGGAACGGGCCGAAGTGAAAGGTCAGTTCGCCGGCGGTGCCGCTCGTCGACCTCGTCGCCGCTCCCGGCGCCGCGACGAATTCCGCCGCCAGCGCGCTCGTCGCGCCCGTACCCAGCGCCACGGCCGCCACCGCCAGCGCGACCAACCGGTTGAGGTGCCTCATGTCCTCGCTCCCTCCATGTCAGGGGATCGCCGCGCGCGGCCATCCGTGTCAAGACGATCGCCGACCCCCTCGGCCGTCCGTGTCGGCGAGGAAGCTAGCGCGTGGCGGCGGATCTGGCAACACACAGCCCGGCTGCCGCTGCGTAGCGGCCGGCTCGCCGCCGTCAGGCCGCGACCTTCATACCGCGCTTGCGCCGTCCCGACGAGCCGTTCGCGGACGCGCGCGAGGCGCCCCCGCGCCTCACCGCCGGCGTCAGCAGCTCCGCCAGGAACTGGCCGGTGTGCGACTGCGGCTCCGCCGCCACCTCCTCCGGCGTGCCCACCGCGATCGCCATGCCGCCCTCCTCCCCGCCCTCCGGGCCCATGTCGATGATGCGGTCCGCGCTCTTGATCACGTCCAGGTTGTGCTCGATCACCACCACGCTGTTGCCCTGGTCCACGAGGCGCTGCAGCACCGCCAGCAGGCGCTGCACGTCCGCGAAGTGAAGGCCCGTCGTGGGCTCGTCGAGGATGTACAGGGTCCTGCCCGTCGCCACCTTCGACAGCTCCGTCGCCAGCTTCACGCGCTGCGCCTCGCCGCCCGACAGCGTCGTCGCCGGCTGGCCCAGGCGCACGTAGCCGAGCCCCACCGCGTCCAGCGTCTCCAGGCGCCGGCGCACCTTCGGGATGTGCTCGAAGAAGCGCAGCGCCTCCTCCACCGGCATCTCCAGCACCTCCGCGATGTTCCTGCCTTTGAAGCGCACCTCCAGCGTCTCGCGGTTGTAGCGCTTGCCGTGGCACTGTTCGCACGGCACGTACACGTCCGGCAGGAAGTGCATCTCGATCTTGATCTGCCCGTCCCCGCGGCACACCTCGCAGCGCCCGCCCTTCACGTTGAAGGAGAAGCGCCCCGGCTTGTAGCCGCGCGCCCGCGCCTCCTGGGTCTTTGAGAAGAGGTCGCGGATCACGTCGAACAGGCCCGTGTACGTCGCCGGGTTCGAGCGCGGCGTGCGCCCGATCGGCGACTGGTCCACCGCGATGATCTTGTCCAGCTGGTCCAGGCCGTGCAGCGCCCGGTGCGCGCCCGGGCGCCGCCGCGCGCGGTGCAGGCGGTTCGCCACCGCCTTGTACAGCACGTCGTTCACCAGCGTCGACTTGCCCGAGCCCGACACCCCCGTCACGCACGTCAGCACCCCCAGCGGCACGTGCACGTCGATGTCGCGCAGGTTGTGCTCGCTCGCGCCCTCGATCTCCAGGTAGCCGCTCGGCGTGCGCCGTCGCTCCGGCACGTCCACCGTGCGCGTGCCCGCCAGGAACTGCCCCGTCAGCGACTCCTTCACCTTCTCCACCTGCGTCGCCGTGCCCTGCGCCACGATGCGCCCGCCGTGCTCGCCCGCGCCCGGCCCCAGGTCCACCAGGTGGTCCGCCGCGCGCATCGTCTGCTCGTCGTGCTCCACCACGATCACCGTGTTGCCCAGGTCGCGCAGGCGCTCCAGCGTCGATATCAGCTTCGAGTTGTCGCGCTGGTGCAGGCCGATCGAGGGCTCGTCGAGGATGTACAGCACCCCCACCAGCGAGGAGCCGATCTGCGTCGCCAGGCGGATGCGCTGCGCCTCCCCGCCCGACAGCGTCGAGGCCGCCCGGTCCATCGACAGGTAGCCGATGCCCACGTTCTCCAGGAACTGCAGGCGCTCGGAGATCTCGCGCAGGATCAGCCGCGCCACGTGCCGGTCGGTCTCCGACAGCTCGATCCGCTCCACCCACTCCAGCGCACGGCGCGCCGACAGCGCCGTGAAGTCCTCGATGCGCGTGCCCGCCACCAGCACCGCCCGCGACTCCGCACGCAGGCGCGCGCCCCCGCACACCGGGCACGGCCGCAGCGACATGTACTCCTCGATCTTCTCCCGCGTCCACTCCGAGTCGGTCTCGCGGTAGCGCCGTTCCAGGTTCTTCACGATCCCCTCGAAGCGCGCCGCGTAGGAGCGGCGGCGTCCGAAGCGGTTCTTGTAGGTCACCTGCACCGGCTCCCCGCCCGTGCCGAACAGGAACACGTCGCGCTGGTAGGGCTCGAGCTCCTCCCATGGCGCGTCCAGGTCCACGTCGTACATTTCCGCGATCGCCTCGGTCATCTGCTCGTAGTAGTTGGACGCGCTGCCCGCCCACGGCGCGATCGCCCCCTCGCTGATCGACAGCGACGGGTCCGGCACCACCAGCTCCGGGTCGATCTCCATCTGCGAGCCCAGGCCCGTGCAGCGCTCGCAGGCCCCGTGCGGCGAGTTGAACGAGAAGATGCGCGGCTCCAGCTCCACCAGCGAGGGGCCGTGCTCGGGGCACGCGAAACGCTCCGAGAACGTGTAGATCGTGCCGGGGTCCGGCTTGGCCCCGGGGACGATTTGCGTCGCCGCCGCGCGTGCGCCCTTCGCGCCTTTCGCGCTCGTGCGCCCGCCACCCTCGGCCGCCTCGCCCCGTCCG